>Ga0209050_1000528_pt1 | contig 63464 bp, 57 predicted proteins | sample Araplavi_mTSA_r2_FD_184276 | JGI IMG/M metagenome (GOLD analysis project Ga0209050, IMG submission 184276) | Arabidopsis root microbial communities from North Carolina, USA - plate scrape MF_Cvi_mTSA_r2 (SPAdes) (version 2) | ecosystem: Host-associated > Plants > Roots > Endosphere | place: USA... | reverse complement strand
GTTCACGATGTAGACGATCTCGCCGTTCTTGATGAGATCCACCACGTGCGGGCGGCCTTCGGTCACCTTGTTGATGCGCTCGCAGGCCAGGCCGTGGTCGGCAAAGAACTTGTGCGTGCCCTCGGTGGCCACCAGCGCGTAACCGCGCTTGACCAGGTCCTGTGCGACGGTCAGCACGCGCTTCTTGTCCGGATCGCGCACCGACACGAACACCTTGCCGCCTTCCGGCAGCGCCTTGATGCCGCCGGCTTCCTGCGCACGCGCCATCGCCGCGCCGAAGTTGCGGCCGACGCCCATCACCTCGCCCGTGGAGCGCATTTCCGGTCCGAGGATCGGATCGACGCCCTGGAACTTGGCGAACGGGAAGATCGCTTCCTTGACCGAGTAGTACTCGGGCACGATCTCCTCGACGGCGCCCTGTTCGGCCAGCGTCTTGCCGACCATGCAGCGCGCGGCGATCTTCGCCAGCGCCATGCCGGTGGCCTTGGACACGAACGGCACCGTGCGCGAGGCACGCGGGTTCACTTCGATCAGGTAGATGGTTTCGTCGCCCTTCTCGTCGAAGGTGATCGCGAACTGCGTGTTCATCAGGCCCACGACCTTCAGCGACTTGGCCAGCGCCACGACCTGCTCGCGCAGCTTGTCCTGCACGGCCGCACTGAGCGAGTACGGCGGCAGCGAGCAGGAGGAGTCGCCCGAGTGCACGCCGGCTTCCTCGATGTGCTCCATCACGCCGCCGACCAGCACGTTGCCGTCCTTGTCGGCGATCACGTCCACGTCCACTTCCACGGCATTGTCGAGGAAGCGGTCCAGCAGCACCGGCGAGTCGTTGGACACCTTCACCGCATCGCGCATGTAGCGATGCAGGTCGGCGTCGGCGTGCACGATTTCCATCGCGCGGCCGCCCAGCACGTAGCTCGGGCGCACGACCAGCGGATAGCCGATCTGCGAGGCCAGCACGATCGCTTCTTCCGGGTTGCGCGCGGTGCGGTTGAGCGGCTGCGCAAGGCCCAGGTCCTGCACCAGCTTCTGGAAGCGCTCGCGGTCCTCGGCCAGGTCAATGCTGTCCGGCGAGGTGCCGATGATCGGCACGCCGTTGGCTTCCAGCGCGCGCGCCAGCTTCAGCGGCGTCTGGCCGCCGTACTGCACGATCACGCCCTTGGGCTTCTCGAGGTCGCAGATCTCCAGCACGTCTTCCAGCGTCAGCGGCTCGAAGTACAGGCGGTCGGAGGTGTCGTAGTCGGTCGAGACGGTTTCCGGGTTGCAGTTGACCATGATGGTCTCGTACCCGTCCTCGCGCAGCGCGAGGGCCGCGTGCACGCAGCAGTAGTCGAACTCGATGCCCTGGCCGATGCGGTTCGGGCCGCCGCCGAGCACGATGATCTTGTTGCGATCGGTCGGCTGCGCTTCGCACTCGTCCTCATAGGTCGAGTACATGTAGGCGGTGGTCGTGGCGAACTCCGCCGCGCACGAGTCCACGCGCTTGTAGACCGGACGCACGCCGAACGCGCGGCGCAGCGTGCGCACGGCGGTTTCGTCGGTGCCGGTCAGCTGCGCGATGCGCGCATCGGAGAAGCCCATGCGCTTGAGCTGGCGCATGCGGGTCTTGTCGAGCGAGGACAGGCCGGCTTCGGCGACGTCCTTCTCGGCGGCGATCAGTTCCTCGATCTGGTCCAGGAACCACGGATCGACGAACGACAGCGCGTGCACGTCTTCCACGCTCATGCCGGCGCGGAACGCGTCGCCGATGTGGAACATGCGCTCCGGACCCGGCTCCTTCAGCTCGCGGCGCAGCGTGGCGAGATCGTCCTCGGCGGAAAGATCCAGGCCCGTGGGGTCGAGGCCGACCTTGCCGGTCTCAAGGCCACGCAGCGCTTTCTGAAGCGATTCCTGGAAGGTGCGGCCCATCGCCATCACCTCGCCCACGGACTTCATCTGCGTGGTCAGGCGCGCGTCGGCCTGCGGGAACTTCTCGAAGGCGAAGCGCGGGATCTTGGTGACGACGTAGTCGATGCTCGGCTCGAACGAGGCCGGCGTGAGGCCGCCGGTGATCTCGTTCTTCAGTTCGTCCAGCGTGTAGCCGATAGCGAGCTTCGCGGCGACCTTGGCGATCGGGAAGCCCGTGGCCTTCGAGGCCAGCGCCGAGGAACGCGACACGCGCGGGTTCATTTCGATGACGACGACGCGGCCGTCCTTCGCATTGATGCCGAACTGCACGTTCGAGCCGCCGGTATCCACGCCGATCTTGCGCAGCACCGCGATGGAGGCATCGCGCAGGCGCTGGTATTCCTTGTCGGTGAGCGTCTGCGCCGGCGCGACGGTGATCGAGTCGCCGGTGTGCACGCCCATCGCGTCGAAGTTCTCGATCGAGCAGACGATGATGCAGTTGTCCGCCTTGTCGCGGACCACTTCCATCTCGAATTCCTTCCAGCCCAGCACCGATTCCTCGACGAGTATTTCGTGCACGGGCGACAGTTCCAGGCCGCGCTTGGCGATCTCCTCGAACTCTTCCTTGTTGTAGGCGATGCCGCCGCCGGTGCCGCCGAGCGTGAAGGACGGGCGGATGATGGTCGGGTAGCCGACCTTGGCCTGGATTTCCAGCGCCTGCTCGAACGTGCGGGCGACTTCGGCCTTCGGGCATTCCAGGCCGATGTCGGCCATCGCGACGCGGAACAGCTCGCGATCCTCGGCCATGCGGATGGCTTCGCGCGAGGCGCCGATCAGCTCGACGTTGTATTTCTCCAGCACGCCGTTGTCGGCAAGGTCCAGCGCGCAGTTCAGCGCGGTCTGGCCGCCCATCGTCGGCAGCAGCGCGTCGGGCTTTTCCTTGGCGATGATCTTCTCGACCGTCTGCCAGTTGATCGGCTCGATGTACACGGCGTCGGCCATGTTCGGGTCGGTCATGATCGTGGCCGGGTTGCTGTTCACCAGCACCACGCGATAGCCCTCGTCGCGCAGCGCCTTGCACGCCTGCGCGCCGGAGTAGTCGAACTCGCAGGCCTGGCCGATCACGATCGGGCCGGCGCCGATGATCAGGACGGTTTTGATGTCGGTGCGCTTGGGCATGGGGGTCCTCAGTAAAGTCGTTCCTGCCACGCGTCGGGCGCGAGCCAGGTGATCTGGTCGGGCGATCGGGCATCGATCGCGCCATGGTTCACGGCAGCAAGCACCGCCTGCTGCATGGCGTTCCAGCTGTCGGCGGCCGCGCCGATGCGCGCGCCGAGCCGGTTGTTGTGCGCATCCATCGCACGTGCCGCGTTGCCCTGCCCGTCGCGCTCCATCACCTTCGTCACCCAGTCCACGCAGCGCGGGGACAGCGTGTAGGCGACGATGGCGCTGGCGAGCGAATGGCGGTACGCATCGGCCGGGCCGTTGCGACCGCCGGGCAGGCCGGCGGCGAAGAACTGCGAGTACGTGGCCACCATCACGAACGCCGGATAGGCGCCCAGCACCACCGCAATAACGAACAACCTGCGCCAGTGGCGCTTGCGGAGGGGCTTGGTGGCCTCGCGGCTCACTTGGCCTGCTGCATCATCGAAACGAACCGGTCGAACAGCGGCGCCACGTCGTGCGGACCGGGGCTCGCTTCCGGGTGACCCTGGAAGGAGAACGCCGGCGCATCGGTGAGCTCGATGCCCTGGTTGGTGCCGTCGAACAGCGAGCGGTGGATCACGCGAACGTTCGCCGGCAGCGTCGTTTCATCGACCGCGAAGCCGTGGTTCTGCGAGGTGATCATCACTCGACCCGTGTCGAGGTCCTGCACCGGATGGTTCGCGCCGTGATGGCCGTGGCCCATCTTCACCGTCTGCGCGCCGGCGGCGAGCGCCAGCAGCTGGTGGCCCAGGCAGATGCCGAAGGTCGGGATCTTCGCCTTGATGAATTCCCTGATCGCCGCGATCGCGTAATCGCACGGCGCCGGATCGCCCGGGCCGTTGGAGAGGAACACGCCGTCGGGCTTGAGCGCGAACACGTCCGCGGCCGGCGTCTGCGCCGGAACGACCGTGAGCTTGCAGCCGCGTTCGGCCAGCATGCGCAGGATGTTGTACTTCACGCCGTAGTCGTAAGCGACGACGTGGAAACGCGGCTCGGCCTTCACGAACTCGTTGCGGTCCAGGTCGAGCTGGCCGTCGCGCCACTCGTAGGCTTCGCGCACGCTGACTTCCTTCGCCAGGTCCATGCCCTTCAGGCCGGGGAACTTGCGAGCGGCTTCCAGCGCCTTGTCCACGTCGATCTCACCGGCCATCAGCGCGCCGTTCTGCGCGCCCTTCTCGCGCAGGATGCGCGTGAGCTTGCGGGTATCGATATCGGAGATGGCGACGATGCCGCGGGCCTTGAGCCACTCCGGCAGCGACACCTGGCTGCGCCAGTTGCTGGGACGACGCGGGACGTCCCGCACGATCAGGCCGGCGGCCCACGCGCGTGCGGCTTCGTCGTCCTGGTCGGTGCAACCGGTGTTGCCGATGTGCGGATACGTCAGCGTCACCAGCTGACGTGCGTAGGACGGGTCGGTGACGATTTCCTGATAACCGGTGATGGCCGTGTTGAACACGACTTCGCCGACGGAAAGGCCGGGCGCGCCTACGGAAACGCCCTCGAATACGGTGCCGTCTTCGAGTGCGAGGATTGCGGGTTGGGTCACGGGGATCGCCTTGGCTGCCGGGGGGTGCTGACCCTTCCCGTCGCGCAGACGCCAAGAAAATCCGGGCTGCAGCAAAGCGCGGACGCGGTGCGGGACCGGTCCGACGGAAGGGGTTCAGGCGAGCCGGAATTCTAGCGGGCCGAGGCCGGTAACGCCAGCGTCATGTGCGCAAATCCGGCAATTCAGCCGATCCTGCCTGTCCCTGTTCATCAAGCGGGTTCAGGCGGGAGGTTCAGGTGAGCAGATCGCGCAGGCGATAACGGCCCGGCGCCCGCCCGGCGAGTCTGGCCGCCGCGTGGAGCGCGCCGCGGGCAAAGATGTCGCGGTTGGTGGCGCGATGGATCAGTTCGATCCGCTCACCCGGCGCGGCGAACTGCACCAGATGCTCGCCGACGATGTCGCCGGCCCGCAGCGAGGCGTAGCGCGGCGTAGCGCCGCCATGCTCGGCGCTCGCGCCCAGCGCCAGCGCGGTGCCGGACGGCGCGTCCTTCTTGTGCACGTGGTGCGATTCGACGATGTCGCAATCCCAGCCCGGCAGCGCCTGCGCGGCCCGTTCGACCAGTTCGCTCAGGATCGCCACGCCGAGGCTGAAGTTGGCCGCCCACAGCAGCGGGATGCGCTGGGATGCCGCATCCAGCGCGGCCAGCTGCGGCGCTTCCAGACCCGTCGTTCCCGACACCAGCGCCGCGCCCCGCTCCTCGCACAGCGCGAGGATGGGATCGAAGCCCTGCGGCAGGCTGAAATCGATCGCGACGTCGAACGCGGGCGCACCGTGCAGTTCGGAAGCGGCGAAATGCGCCACGCCGTCCACCACGCGCTGCGCCGGCTGCGAACGCTGCACGGCGGCAACGATGGCGACGTCGTCGCGCTCGGACGCAAGGCGCAGCAGCGCCTGCCCCATGCGGCCCGATGCGCCGTGGACGAGGATTCGGGTTTGTCCGGTGATATCGCTCATGCGCGCAGTCTGAAGGCGGCCTTGCGCGGCGACAAGCGTTGCGCTCGCCGGGCCCGCGCTTCGCGACCGTGTTTCGATTCAGAACCTTCTGATTCATCGGCGCGAACGCGATTCCTAGCATCGACGCGCCGCGATCGGCGGCGCCAAGTCGGCCCGGAACCGCGCACGCATGAAGAAACTGCTTCGATCCCGCGCCCTGTTGTTCCTGTTGCTGGCCCTCGTCACGGCCTGCTCGGACCGTAACGACACCGCATTGCTCGCCGCGCCGCAGGTGGGCGATCTGTACGCCGGCGAGCTGTCGCACTTCGCCGCGTTCGAACACAAGGGCGAGGCCTATGGCCTGATGAAGGTCGTCGCGGTGACCGGGGGCAGCATCACGGTCGTCACCGACAGCAGTGCCTGGCCGAACAAAGGCGGCGCGGTCAACGACCTCCGCGGCGACCAGTCCGGCGTGAAATGGGACGAGCAGAACACCGTGCGCATCGCGCGCGCGGAACTGCTCGCGCTGTACCAGGAAGATCGCGTCTTCGGTGTGCGCAGGCCGGACGACGCGAAATAGCGCGGGCGATCCGAGCCCACGAAAAAGGCCGCGGACGATGCCGCGGCCTTCTGGTCTTCGAACTACACAGGGCTTATTGGTAGACCACCTGTGCACGCAGGTTCGCCAGCACCTTGCGCATGAACTCCTTGTAGTCCTGGTTGTACTTCGGATCGCACAGCGGTCCGGGGGTCAGGTCCTCCAGCACGCGCGTCACCCGCAGCGTGTTGCCATCGCGCTTGTAACTGGCCCGATAGCTGAACGCACTGCCCTTCATGTCGACATCCGGCGGAACCGCGGCCAGTTGCAGCGGCGAGGCGAACTCGATTTCGTACTCCTCCTGCGACGAACCGCTCGTGCAGACGACCGGACGGGTTTCATCGACCTGCATGTTGGCCTGCGAGGCGAATCGCATCACCGGCGCGGTCGTCGAGAACAGCGGGTTCACCGCAATGGCGCCCGGCACCGGCATCGCCTGCCCCACGCTGAAGGTCACGTGGTAGCGATAGCGATCCTCCATCGGCTTGGGATCGTCCATGCGCATGCTGCCGGTTCCGTCCGCCCCGACCTGCTGGAAGTAGCGCTTCATCATCTGCGAGGCCTGGTCTTCGGTCGTGCCGCGCAGCGCCGAGCGCACGCCGACGGCGTACATGCCCTGCAGCTCGACTTCGGACTCGCCCGCGATCGAACCGTCGGCGGCGAACTTGAGTTTCGTCTTCACCGTCTGGCGCGAACTGCCGGGAACCAGCGCCGGCGTCATGGTTCCGTCGCGATAGCCGTCCACGCGGAACACCGGCTTGCCCATGTCCTGCATGGGAAGCATACCGAAGGGAATGCCCTTCGCCGTCGCGTCGACGTACAGGTCCCACTGCGGCAGGTAGTTGATGACGTGATTGACCATCGACACCGCCGGCGTGCGCGGCAACAGGAACAGGTCGCCCGCGTTGATCAGCGCCTGCGTCACCGGGATGTCCTTCGCGGTGAGCAGCGCCTGCAACAGCGTCGCGTGGTCCTTGCAGTCGCCCATCTTGTTGTCGAGGATGAAATCGGTGTCGTGCGGCACGACCGCGCCCAGGCCGATGCAGTTGCCGGCGTAGGTGATGTTGGTGGACACCCATTCGTACAGCGCCTTCGCCACCTCACGCGGCTCCTTGCGCTGGCCGGCGATCTCGTCGGCGAGCTTGCGGATGCGCGGCGTGACCGCGGCCTTCGCCGAGGCGCGGGCGCCGTAGACCTGCGCGATGTCGCCGTAGGACGCGAAGGTCGAGTACACCAGGCCCGGCTGGTCCTCGAAGCGGAACACCGCACCGGTTTCGTCCGGCATCAACGGCGCCTTGTTCTGGAAGCGCCAGTGGCTCAGGTGGCGCCCGCCGACGACCTCGTCGCGCACCTGCTCCATCTTCCACGCCTCGGTTTTGACTGGCAGCTGCGCCGGGGCATCGAAGCGCACGTCGACCTGGCCGTAGTAGTTCTCGAGGGAGAACGTTTCGACTTCGGAGAACTGACGGTCGAACATCGGCTGCGAACCGGTCAGCCGATACTTGAACACCACCGTGTCGCCTACGGCGAGTTCCGGGAACACCACCGTCATGGACGTGCGGTCGGAGAACACCGGAGCGCCCTCGGCGTGGCCGCCGTTGGTCTGGACCTGATAGTTCGACTTGGGCACCGGCAGGCGCCGACCGTCCGCCTTCAGCGTGTAGGCCTCCAGCACGTCGGCCTTCTGGATGCTGGTGCTGTAGCTGACCGAAGCATCCTTGACGTACTCCAGGGCCTCGGCCTTGAGGACCTTGACCGCCTGTTCGCGCGTCTCGGTGAACGAGCCGTCGGCCTGGATGACATAGGTCACGTCCAGGCGTTCGGTCTGCGCCGAACGCTCGCCTTCCGGCTGGACCGCCTGCGCCGACATCGCCGGCGCGCACGCGAACGACCACGCGGCCGCGAGGGCCAGCGTACTTGCTTGTTTCAACATGGGTTCCCCTGTTCCGGTGAATCCGTCACCGTCGGGGCAATGCTAGCGGCGCGGGACGGGCGCGAACAGGTCGTGTTCGCGCCGTCGCGTTTTCATGGCAAGGCCGCCGTCCGGCTCAGGACGTCATCCGGTCCCAGAAGCCCTTCACCCCGTCCATGAAAGTGGACGCGCGCGGCGAATGGCGGCGCGCGCCTTCGCCGACGAAGGTGGCTTCGAACTTTTCCAGCAACTCGCGCTGCTCGACCGTGAGGTTGACCGGCGTTTCCACGACGGCACGGCAATACAGATCGCCCGGCTTGCGGCTGCGGACCGACTTCACGCCGCGGTCGCGCAGTCGGAACAGCTTGCCGGTCTGCGTTTCGGCGGGGATGCGCAGTTCGACTTCGCCTTCCAGCGTCGGCACGCGGATGGTGTCGCCTAGCGCGGCCTGTCCGATGCGCACCGGCACTTCGCAATGCAGGTCGTCGCCATCGCGCTGGAAGATCTCGTGTTCGCGCACGCGCACGTCCACGTACAGATCGCCCGGCGGCGAACCGGCCGGACCGGCTTCGCCCTCGCCCGCCAGACGGATGCGGTCGCCGTTGTCGACGCCGGCGGGAATCTTCACCTGGAGCGTCTTGGTGCGCTCCACGCGGCCCTGGCCGTTGCAGTCCGCGCACGGATTCGGAATGGTCTTGCCGCGGCCGCCGCAATGCGGGCACGCCTGCTGCATCGAGAAGATGCCGCGCTGGAAACGTACCTGGCCGCGGCCGTGGCAGGTTTCGCAGGTCTCGGTCTTGCCGTCGGCCGAACCGGAACCGTCGCACGTCTCGCATTCGTCCAGCGTCGGGATCTCGATCGTCTTCTCGGCGCCGAACACGGCTTCCTCGAGCGACAGCTCCATCACGTAGCCGATGTCGGCGCCACGACGCGGACCGCGCTGGCCACCGCCGCCGAAGATGTTGCCGAAGATGTCGCCGAAGATATCGCCCATGTCGGCGTAACCCGCACCGCCACCGCCACCGCCCATGCCGTGCTCGAACGCGGCGTGGCCGTGCTGGTCGTAGGCGCGTCGCCGGTTGGCGTCGGACAGGACTTCGTAGGCTTCCTTGCACTCCTTGAAAGAGGCTTCCGCGGCGGCGTCGCCCGGGTTTCGGTCCGGATGGAACTTCATCGCACAGCGGCGATAGGCCTTCTTCAGGTCTTCGTCGCTGGCTTCGCGGGCCACGCCCAGCACTTCGTAGTAGTCGCGTTTGCTCATGGAGCCGTAAATCAATAGAGGAATGGGAAATCGTTCGAAGCGATGGCCATCCGGCCTACGGACACAAGAACGGGAATTGGGAGTGTGAAAGCTCTAAGGCCCCACGATTCCCAATTCCCGGTTCCCTATTCCCGTCTTACTTCTTGTCGTCCTTGACTTCGGTGAACTCGGCGTCGACCACGTCGTCGGACTTCGCGCCACCGCCCGACGGGCCGGCACCGGCGTCCGGGCCACCTGGCTGGCCGGCCGAAGCCGCGGCGAACAGCGACTGCGCGGCTTCTTCCAGCGCCTTCGACTTGGCCTCGATCTGGCCCTTGTCGTCGCCGCGCATGGCGGTTTCGAGTTCGGCGATCGCGCCTTCGGTACGGCCGATGACGTCGCCCGCCACCTTGTCGCCATTGTCCTTGATCGCGCTGCGCGCGGTGTGGATCAGCGCGTCTGCGTGGTTGCGGGCCTGGACGAGCTCATGGAACTTCTGGTCTTCCTCGCGGTGGGCTTCGGCGTCGGAGACCATCTTGGCGATCTCTTCTTCCGACAGGCCGGAACCGGCCTTGATCTCGACCTTCTGTTCCTTGTTGGTCTTCTTGTCCTTGGCCGACACGTGCAGGATGCCGTTGGCGTCGATGTCGAAGGACACCTCCACCTGCGGCATGCCGCGCGGTGCCGGCTCGATGCCGGTCAGGTCGAAGCGGGCCAGCGACTTGTTGTAGCGGGCCTGTTCGCGCTCACCCTGCAGCACGTGCACGGTCACGGCCGACTGGTTGTCGTCGGCGGTGGAGAACACCTGCGAGGCCTTGGTCGGGATGGTCGTGTTCTTCTCGATGATCTTGGTGAACACGCCGCCCAGGGTTTCGATGCCCAGCGACAGCGGGGTCACGTCGAGCAGGAGCACGTCCTTGACGTCGCCGGCCAGCACGCCGCCCTGAATCGCGGCGCCCAGCGCCACGGCTTCGTCCGGGTTGACGTCCTTGCGCGGTTCCTTGCCGAAGAACTCGGCCACGGCCGACTGCACCTTCGGCATGCGGGTCTGGCCGCCGACCAGGATCACCTCGCTGATCTCGCTGGCACGCAGGCCGGCGTCGTTCAGCGCGATGCGGCACGGTTCGATCGTGCGCTTGACCAGGTCGTCCACCAGCGCTTCGAGCTTGGCGCGGGTCAGCTTGATGTTCAGGTGCTTCGGGCCCGAGGCGTCGGCCGTCACGTACGGCAGGTTCACTTCGGTCTGCTGCGCGCTGGACAGTTCGATCTTGGCGCGCTCGGCGGCGTCCTTCAGGCGCTGCAGCGCCAGCGGATCCTTGCGCAGGTCGATGCCCTGGTCCTTCTGGAATTCCTCGACGAGGTAATCGATAACGCGCTTGTCGAAGTCTTCGCCGCCCAGGAACGTGTCGCCGTTGGTGGACAGCACTTCGACCTGCATCTCGCCGTCGACGGACGCGATCTCGATGATCGACACGTCGAACGTGCCGCCGCCGAGGTCGTAGACCGCGACCTTGCGGTCGCCGCCCTTCTTGTCCATGCCGTAGGCCAGCGCGGCCGCGGTGGGCTCGTTGATGATGCGCTTGACGTCCAGGCCGGCGATCTTGCCGGCGTCCTTGGTCGCCTGGCGCTGGCTGTCGTTGAAGTACGCCGGCACGGTGATGACGGCTTCGGTGACGGTCTCGCCCAGGTAGGCCTCGGCGGTCTTCTTCATCTTGGCCAGCACTTCGGCCGAGATCTGCTGCGAGGCCATCTTCTTGCCCTCGGCCGTCTCGACCCACGCGTCGCCGTTCTCGTGCTGCGTGATCTTGTACGGGACCAGGCCGATGTCCTTCTGCACTTCGGCGTCGGTGAACTTGCGGCCGATCAGGCGCTTGACGGCGAAGAAGGTGTTCTTCGGATTGGTGACGGCCTGGCGCTTGGCGCTGGCGCCAGCGAGGACTTCGCCATCCTTGGTGAAGGCGATGATGGACGGGGTGGTGCGATCGCCTTCCGCGTTCTCGATGACGCGCGGCTTGCCGCCTTCCATGATCGCCACGCACGAGTTGGTCGTGCCCAGGTCGATACCGATGATCTTGCCCATGGTGTTGCTCCCTCTCTGATCTTTTGACTGTGCGGCGGCGCGGGCCGCCTGCTTGAAGGTGTGGTGGCGGTCGTGCCGCCGATGTGCGTTATCTGGGGGGCTCGCGGCCCCGCTTCAAGGCGTCAGTCGTGCTTGGCCACGACCACCAGCGCCGGGCGCAGGAGGCGTTCGTTCAGCACCCAGCCCTTCTGGTAGACCTGGACCACGTTGCCGGGCGCATGGCCGGCGGCGTCGACCATGCTCATGGCCTGGTGGCGCTCGGGGTCGAAGGGCTGGCCGACCGGATCGACCATGACCAGGCCGTTGTCGGAGGCGACCTTCAGCAACTGGCGCAGCGTCAGCTCCATGCCTTCGCGCAGGTGGACGGCGGTATCGCCCGGGACGGCCAGGCCGGCTTCAAGGCTGTCGATCACCGGAAGCAGCTCCGAGAGCAGGCGTTCGTTGGCGAACTTGCGCGCCATGTCGATGTCGCGCGCCATGCGCTTGCGCTGGTTCTCGAGTTCGGCCCGCTCGCGCAGCGCGTCCTCGCGCAGCTGGGTCAGCTCGCCCTGGAGGGCGTCGATGTGGGCGGTGAGGGTCGCCGAGGTGTCGGCCGTGTCGGTGGTGTTCTGGGCCACTTCGGCGTTCTCGTTGGGTTCGCCGGAAGGCGTGCTAGCGGTCATGCGGTGCTCCATCCCTGCGCCAATGGCGCTCAAACTTGCTGGAATTCAAAGTCTTGCAGCGGCGCTCGAAGGCGCGACAGGGCAGCAATGGGGCCCCGCCCGCCCGGATTCAAGACAGTAAAGGTCAACACGAGCGCGACGGCGGGCGCCGGCCAGCGCCCTCGCCCGCCGCGTCCGGGACGCCCCGGTTCAGGCGTCGGGGTTCAGTGCCGCGCCCAGGGCGTCGGCGGCCGCCTGCACGACCGGGATCACGCGGTCGTAGGCCATGCGCGTGGGGCCGATCACGCCCAGCACGCCCAACACGGTGCCCGAGCCCGCGGCCACGTAGGGCGCAGTCACCAGCGACATGCCTTCCAGCGGGGCCAGGCCGGTTTCCTCGCCGATGAAGATGCGAACGCCCGGCGCCTGCACGGTGCGTTCGAGCAACTGGAGGATCTCCCGCTTGCGCGAAAAGGCTTCGAAGAGGTCGCGCAGGCGGTCCAGGTCGGCCAGCTCCTGCACGCCCATCAGGCGCGTCTGGCCGGCCAGCACCATGTCGTCGCCGCCCGGCGCGAGCGCCTGCTCGGCCAGCTCGACCGATTGCGCCAGCAGCAGCTGCATTTCGCTCTGCGCGCTGCGCAGCTCGCGCAGCAGCGTGGTGCGGATGTCGGCCACGGTGCGTCCGGCGAAATGCGCGTTGAGGTAATTCGCCACGCGCTCCAGCTCGCCGGCATCGAAGGGCCGCCGTGTGAGCACGATGCGGTTCTGCACCTCGTTGTCGGCGAACACCAGGATCGCCAGCACGCGCGAACCGTCCAGAGGCACGAAGTCGATGCGCCGGAACGCGAACTGCTCACGTTTGGGCACGCTGACCACGCCGACGAAATGGGTCATCGCCGACAGCAGTTCCGATGCGCTGCCCAGCAGCGCCTGCGTGCCCGATCCCGCCGGCAGTTCTCCCCTCAAACGCGCGACATCGGTTTCCGGCAGAGGCCGCACCTGCAGCAGCGAATCGACGAACAGCCGGTAGCCCTGCGGCGTCGGCACGCGCCCGGCGGACGCATGCGGCGCGCTGAGCAGTCCGGCGTCTTCCAGGTCGGCCAGGATGTTGCGGATCGTCGCCGGACTCACGTCCAGCCCCGCGTGGCGCGCCAGGGTCTGCGACCCGATCGGCTCGCCGCTGTGGATGTAGCGGCCGATCAACGTGCGCAGCAGCTGGCGCGCACGCGGGTCGAGGCTGGGATCGGCGGGTTTGCGGCTCATGTCGGCGATATATGACGGCTTGATCGGGGGTGCAAGGGCCGGGGTTCGGGATCGGGGATTCGAAAAGCAGGTTACCGGCACGGTTCGCGAATCCCGAATCCCCAATCTCGTCCGTTGCGACGCCGCGCCGCTATCAAGCCGCAACCCTCACAGGGCACAATCGCCATCCGATGCTCGTCCACCTGTCCCTCAAGCAATTCGCCGTCGTCACCGAAGCCGAACTGGCCTTCGGTCCCGGCCTGACCGTCATCTCCGGCGAAACCGGCGCCGGCAAATCGTTGCTGGTCGATGCGCTGGGGCTGATCTCCGGCCTGCGCGCCGACAGCGGCGTCGTGCGCCACGGCGCCGACCGCGCCGAGCTTGTCGCCGAATTCGCTCTGGACGATGTTCCGCTAGCGGCCGCGTGGCTGCGCGAGCACGAACTGGACGAGGACGAGGCCTGCCAGATCCGCCGCGTGATCCGCGCCGACGGCGGTTCGCGCGCCTGGGTCAACGGCCGGCCGGTGACGCTGGGGCAGCTGGGCGAACTGGCCGCGCTGCTGGTGGAAATCCACGGCCAGCACGAACACCAGGCCCTGCTTTCGCGCCCGAGCCAGCTCGCGCTGCTGGACGCCTTCGGCCGCACCGAAACCGAACGCCGCGCGGTCGAAGACGCCGCCGCCCGCTGGAGCGCGCTGCTCGCCGAACGCGACACGCTGCTGGCGCGGGGCGACGTCTCCGACCGCATCGACTGGCTGGAGCACCAGCACGCCGAACTCGATCGCGAGGATCTGGCGCCTGAGGCCATCGCGCGCCTGCTGTCGGATCATCGCCGCCACGCCCACGCGGCCGGCCTGATCGCCGCCTGCGACGGCGCCTTCGCGCAACTGGGCGGCGAAGACGGCCCCTCGCTGTCGCGCACCCTGCAGCACGTGCGTTCCGACCTCGCGCGCGTGGCCGAACACGAGCCGCGCCTTTCCGAAGTCGACGCGATGCTCGATGCGGCGACGATCCAGGTCGACGAAGCCCTCGCCCTGCTCGACCGCGTGCGCAGCGACCTCGACCTGGACCCGTCCGCGTTCGACACCCTGGAACACCGCCTCGGCCGCCTCCACGAGCTGGCGCGCAAGCATCGCGTCACGCCCGAAGGCCTCGCCGCGCAACGCGACGCCATCGCCACCGAACTGGACGCCCTGCGCGGCGCGGGCGTGCGGTTGGCGAAACTCGACGGCGAGATCGATTCCGCCCGCGGCGCATGGCGCGACGTCGCGCAGGTGCTGAGCGCGCGTCGTCGCGATGCCGCGGCGCACCTGTCGTCCAGCACCAGCGCGCTGATCGGCGAGCTGGGCATGGGCGGCGGCCGTTTCGACGTCGAACTGGAACCGCTGGAAACCGAACGCCCCGATCCGCAGGGCGCCGAGCGCGTGGAATTCATGGTCGCCGCCAACCCCGGCCAGCCGGCGCGCCCACTGCGCAAGGTGGCATCGGGCGGCGAGCTGTCGCGCATTTCGCTGGCGATCGAAGTGGCGGCGCTGGGACTGGATGCCGTGGCGACGATGGTCTTCGACGAAGTCGACACCGGCATCGGCGGCGGCGTGGCGGAGATCGTCGGCCAGAAGCTGCGCGCCCTGGGCGCCAGTCGCCAGGTGCTGTGCGTGACGCATCTGCCGCAGGTCGCCGCACAGGGCCACGCGCATTACCGCGTCAGCAAGGCCAAGAGCGAAGGGGTCACCCAGAGCGCGGTGCAGTTGCTCAAGGCGAAGGAGCGCGAGGAGGAACTGGCGCGCATGCTCGGCGGCGTCGAGCTCACGCGCGAGGCGCGGGCGGCCGCGAAGCGGCTGCTGGCGGACGTGGTGTGAACGCGATGCCCGATTGCCGATAAACCGAAGCACAAAAAAGCCCGCCATCGGCGGGCTTTTCGTTGAAGCGCGATCCGCGACACGAAGTCCGGGTCAAGCACCCTTCTTCTTGCGCACGTAGAGCACCAGCGAGTGCTCCTCGATCTCATAGCCATGCTTGGCCGCGATCTTGCGCTGCAGTTCCTCGATCTCGGCGCTTTCGAACTCGATGATCTTGCCGGTATCGATGTCGACCATGTGGTCGTGGTGATGACCGCGATCGAGTTCGTACACCGACTGCCCGGCTTCGAAGTTGTGCTTGAGCACCAGGCCGGCGGCCTCGAACTGCGTGAGCACGCGGTAGACCGTGGCCAGGCCGATGTCCTCGCCATGTTCGAGCAGGTGGCGATAGATGTCCTCGGCGGTCATGTGCCGGGGCTTGGCCTGCTCGAGCAGGTCCAGGATCCGCAGGCGCGGATGGGTGACCTTGAGTCCGGCCTTGCGGAGTTCTTGCGATTCCATGATGGTCCCTCAACGATGCGGCGCGACCGGTGGCGCCGGAACGGCGGATGAACATGGCCGGTCCGAAGATTGGCCGCCCCGACTCCGCGCTTGGTGGATGCGCCCGGCAGTGTATCATCGCGGCGTTATCCGCCTGTCGCAGACACCGATGCCGAAGCACACGTACAAGCTCCTGCTGGTCCTCTCCATTGCCTTGGTCACCAGCGGCTGCGGCATCCTCTACAAGCAGCCCATCTACCAGGGCAACCTGCTGGAAAAGGCCAACGTAGACCAGCTGCAGACCGGCATGAGCAAGCAGCAGGTCACGCTGTTGCTGGGCACGCCGTCGGTGGAGGACCCGTTCCACCACGATCGCTGGGACTACACCTCGACCCAGCGCACCAACCGTCGCGGCACCACCGAGCAGAAGAACCTGACGGTGTGGTTCGAGAACGACAGCGTCGTGAAGTGGGAAGGCGACTACTTCCCCGAGCAGGACGAACAGCTGGCGCGCCAGACGGTCAAGCAGTTCGGCCGCAACCTGCCGAAGGAAAAGGGCAAGAAGGGTCGCTGAGGCACCCGGATCGCCACGCGGTCGCGCCAGCGCGATCGAAGCAGAAACCCCGGCTCAAGGCCGGGGTTTTGTTTTGGCGGCGTCCTCGCGACTGGTCTGCGCACGACGCCGGCGCGCGTCCTTCGGATCGGCCAGCAGGGGTCGCAGCAGTTCGACGCGATCGCCTTCGCGCAGACCGGTCTCGCCGGTCGCCCGAACGCCAAAGACGGCACAGGCGACGATCTCCGGATCGTCCTCCCAGCCCGACGCGGCCAGCGCATCGGCGACCGTCGCCCCGTCGGGCAGTTCGAGCCATACCGACTCGAACCGCCGCGGCCAGGCACGGACGACCTCGATTTTCACGCGTCCTCGCCGCGATCGGCCACGCGCACGAAGTCGTCGACCATGCGGTCGGCCAGGCTCTGGAACCCCACCGCCATCGCCGGCCCCAGCAGCTTCACCTTCGGCTCGAAGTTGAGCGTGAGCGTCACCTTGCAGGCGGACTCGTCCAGCGCGTGGAATTCCCAGCGTCCACCCAGGCTCTGGAACGGGCCATCGACCAGCTTGAGGTCGATGTGGTGCGGCGCGCAGGTCGTGTTCTGCGTGACGAACCAGGTCCGCAGCGCGCCAAAGCCGATGTCCAGCCGCGCCACCATGCGCCCGGTGCCGTCCTCCTGCACGCCCTCTTCCAGCACCTGTGAACCCTCGCACCAGGCGAAGCGGCGCGAATAGGCGGCCACGTCGTTCACCAGCGCGAACATGCGCGCGGCGGAGTGCTCGACGAGGGCGGAACGGCGGATGGTCTGCATGCGGCGGCGGTTCCCTAGACGCTGGCCTCGCGCGCAGCCCCCGCTTTCGGGGACAATGGCGCGATGTCCAAGAATTCCAACAACAAGACCGGCAAGGATAAGGGAAAGGGCGCCGGCGGCGGCACCATCGCGCTGAACAAGCGCGCCCGCCACGAGTACGCCCTCGAGCAGAAGTTCGAGGCCGGCCTGTCCCTGCAGGGCTGGGAGCTGAAGGCGATCCGTGCAGGCCGCGCCAACATCGGCGACGCCTACGCGGTCGTGCTCCACAACGAAATCTTCCTGATCGGCTCGCAGATCACCCCGCTGATCTCCGCCTCGACCCACGTTGTCGCCAACGACCGCCGCTCGCGCAAGCTGCTGCTGCACCGGGCGGAAATCGACACGCTCATCGGCCGCGTCCAGCGCGACGGCTACACGCTTGTGCCCACCGCGCTCTACTGGAAGGGCAACAAGGTGAAGGCCGAGATCGCGCTCGCGAAGGGCAAGCAGGCGCACGACAAGCGCGAGGCGAGCAAGGAGCGCGACTGGCAGCGCGAGAAGCAGCGCGTGATGCGCCGCCACAATAAAGACGCCTGATGCTTTGAGCCCCTCTCCTCCGGGATAGGGGCTGGGGTGAGGGTCGGCGTAGGTGATGCGCCGGCACGACGTTTCGATTGATCGGCTCAACGAGCCGCGCGAAACCGGGCCTATTCCCCAAGCTTTTCCCGCGGCAACGTGAACCAGAACGTCGCGCCCTTCCCCACTTCGCCTTCGGCGCGGATCGTGCCGCCGTGGCGCTCCACGATGCGCTTCACCGACGCAAGGCCGATGCCGTGTCCGGCGAAATCGTCGTTGTGGTGCAGCCGCTGGAACGGACGGAAGAGCTTGTCGACATAGGCCTGCGAGAACCCCGCGCCGTTGTCGCGCACGAAGTATTCCAGTCCCTGCGCGTCCATCACCGCGCCGAACTCGATGCGCGCATCCAGCCGGTCGCGCGTGAACTTCCACGCGTTGCCCAGCAGGTTCCCCAGCAGGTTGCGCAGCAGCGGCGCATCGCCGATCACATACAGCTCCGGCTGGATGGTCACCTCGACCTGGCGCCGCGTGTCGCCCACGCGCAATTCCTCGACGACCTCGCCCGCCAAACGGCTCAGGTCCACGCGTTCCAGCCTCAATTCGCCACGGCTCACGCGCGACATCTTGAGCAGCGCGTCGATCAGCTCTCCCATGCGCCCTGCCGCCCGGCGCACGCGCACCAGGTAGCCCCGCCCGTTTTCGTCCATGCCGGCCGAATGACGCTCGATCAGGATGCGGCTGAAACCGTCGATCGCCCGCAGCGGCGCCCGCAGGTCGTGTGAGACGGAGTATGCAAAGGCCTCCAACTCCTGGTTGGCCTGGCTCAATTCCCGGGTGCGCAAAGCCACCCTCGCCTCCAGTGTCCGGTTCAGCGCATGCACCCTTGCCTCGGCCCGGAGGCGCTCGGTGACGTCTTCCACCTGCACCAGCCCGACGATGTCCTGGCCGATGTTTCCGGGCACCGGTGCGTAGGTCAGCTGGGCCTGGCGCGGGTCGCCGCCCTCCCGGTGCAGTCGTCGGGTGGCGCGATGCACGCCCTGCGCGTCAGTGGTGCCGTGGCCGTGCGCGATCATCTCCGGCTCGTCGCTCTCGAACAGCCCGTCGAAGCGCCGGCCCACCAGTGCCTCGGGCGTGAGGCCGACGATGTTCGCCAGCGCCGGGTTGGCCTCGACGATGTGGCCCTCGCTGTCGAGCAGCGCCTTGCCGATGGCCGAATAGCGCATCGCGCTGCGGAAGCGCTGCTCGCTGCGGCGGTAGTCCTCGGTCATGCGCACGGCGATGCGGTACGCCTGCGCTTCGGTGCGCGCGAGCATCCACGCGATCGCGTACAGCAGCAGCGATGAGAACAGCCCCAGCGCCAGCAGGTTCTGCAGGCCCTGCACGCGCGGCGCGGCCTGCGCCAGGGGCGGCGATTCGAAATCCACGCGCCATCGCCGCCCGTACAACTCGAACGCGCTGCTATGGCGGAACGCCGGCGGTGGCCGGTCGCTGGGCGCGTAGGTGGCGTACAGCAGGCGATCCCCCGCCGAAATATCGAACACGCGGAAGTGGTTGTCGTTGCGCAGCGCGCCGAGCGCGTTGCGCACGAAGCCCTCCATGCGCACGGGGACGTAGACCCAGCCCTGCATATCGGCGCGGCGGGTGGCCAGCGTCGCCGGCCGTCCGCCACCGCGGTACACCGGCAGGTACAGCAGCAGCCCCGTGCTGCGCAGCGACCCGTCCTGGATCAGGTGCACCGGGCCGGACAGCGTCGCGTTGCCGCTCTCCATCGCCTGCGACATCGCGGCGTGGCGCACCGGCTCGGAGTACATGTCGAAGCCGATCGCACCGACGTTCGCCGGGGTTTTCGGTTCCAGGTAGAGGATGGGCCCGTAATCGTGGCGCTGCCCGCGCGGCCAGATCTCGAGCAGGCCGTGGCCGGCTTCGCGCCATTCCAGCTGGAGGTCGGCCAGCCGCGTGGCCGGCACGAATTCGGCGAACCCCAGCCCCACCATGCCGGGGAAGCGGCGCTGCAGATCCATGCCGTCCACGTACGCCTGCCATTGCGCCGGCGACGGACGCGGACGCGTGACGGAGGCGAACATCGACACGCCGCCGCGAGCGACCAGCTCGTACTTGGTCATACCCTGGCGCAGCAGCTCGGTGACTTCAGCGGTCTTGCTGATGAACTCCGCTTCCGCCGCGCGCAGCTCACGTTCGCGCGCGGCGCGCCATGCCGTGAAGACCAGCAGCAATGAACCCACGAGCACGATGAGCGCGAGCAGGTATCCGCGGCGCGGAGACAGCTCGGACAGGTCGGGCGTGCGGTCTTCGCGAACGGCCTCGGGGCTCATGCCCCAAGCATACAGCGCTAAGAGTTTGTCGCGCCCTGCTTGGACTTCGCCAATCTGTGACGGTTAGCGCTCACGTGCGTGGCCCTCGCGGTGAACGCTTCACCCCAGCCAACGCGAGCAGCTCGATCGCGTCGACATGGAAGCGGCAGGCGCGCGCCATGATCAGTGCCCGTTTCCGCGTCGTGACGTAACCGCGCTTGCGCATTCGACGCAGCATTTCGGTACTGATGCCGGCCGCGAACGCAGCCGCTGCGCACGTGTGGAAACATTCTATGTATCGCTCGACCGGATTGGCCGAGACGTCCTTTTCTCTAGTCATGGCTACAGGGATACCACCGCGAATTGCTGCGATCAACAACTCGCGGATGCGTGCTTTTCGCGCACGATGCGCAACAATAAATTGCGGTAGCGCACACTCCGCATGAGTGCATCGGAACTCTCTTACATAGGGCGTAGGGAAATGCGTCAGGGACCCCACAAGGAATTCGCAAAACGTCTGGGCCAAGCCTGGGATTACGGTGGTATTCCGACGGGACGCCAACGCGTAGGCGCACTGTGCGAACGGTTCGAAGTCAGCCGCGAATCGGCGCGCAAATGGGTGCTGGGTCATTCGATCCCCGCGGCCGAACGTCTTCGATCGATGGCGGTGCAGACGGGCGTCGCCATCGAATGGCTGTCGACCGGACGCGGCCCGATGGAAGCCAAACATGCCGTGCGCGAACAGCCGACCAAGTACGACAACGCCGAGGAGCTGCGCCTGGTCGGACTGGTGCGCAAGCTGCCGCGCAAGAAGCAACGCGCGCTGATCCAGCTGCTGGAAGAGAAGTGATCGGATCGCGCTTCATCGATGCTTCCACCGGGACGCGGACAAGGCGCCGCACCGACCACGCCCGGCGCACCGGTTGAACGGACGCAAACCCCGGGTGCCGCAGGCCTTGTCGTGGCGGCCGTCGCCCCTATACTGGTCGGGTCAGCGGAAGCTGTCCCCGGGGGTGCACTGGCTTCGACGGGGGTCGCGAAATCGCTTGGCGCATGCCGAGGGGGTAGCTTTCCTCGTAAATCCAGCTGCAAACTTCTAGTTGCCAACGACGACAACTACGCTCTGGCCGCTTAAGGCCTAAGCCCCGAAACTGCTTGTGTCCGTGCTCGCAGCGTAGGGTCATCATCACGGAATCGCCGGGGACGGTTGCCTGTCAGCCCCTGGTTAACCCAAAACAGGCTGGTTCCGGGATGCGCTTCGCACATCGTGCTGTTCCGGGACGAGACCTAACGATGAGCTAAGCATGTAGTGCCGGGGATGGAGTGCCTTCGGACGGGGGTTCAATTCCCCCCACCTCCACCATCTGCCTCGAAAGGCCCGCTCCGGCGGGCCTTTCGTTTTTTTCGCGTCCGGTTCTTCTGACCCGGCCGCCGCCCCCAATTCGGACTCGTCTGATGGGCCCGCAAATCCGGGTTGCAGATGCTGGACGCCACTTCGCCTCCGTTACGCCCATGCGCCAGGCCTGTCGACTCACCGGCATCGAGCTCACCCAGACCGAACGTTTCGCGCTGCTCGCGCTGCGCAATCGCACGCAGTTGTTCCAGTGGGAACGGGCGCTGATGGAGTCGCCGACGATGCAGCGCCTGGCCAGCCATGGCATGGCGGCGTTCGAGGGCGGGCGCTGGGAGCCGACGCAGAAAGGCATCGAGCTGATCGCGCGCCTGACCGGGCACGACCTGAGTTCCATCGCGATGCCCGAAGTCGCCGCCGCGCCGGACGACACCCCGGTCTGATCAACGATACCGCCCTATCGCTTTCCCTCCCGCCGACTCCGCCTCAGCAATCGCAACGCGGCCTGTTCCCACTGACGCTCGCCGCGCGCATTGGCGACCGCCCGCTGCAGGCGGCCGTCTTCCCAGCATTCGAACACCGTCGGATCGATATACGACTTGCGGCACACCGCAGGCGTGTTGCCCAGCAGTTGCGCGACATCCCTGATGACCTCGTTGCGCACCGCCGGAACGGCGGTGACCTTGACCTCGCCATCCTCGCGCAGCGGCACCTCACGCTGCGCCAGCTGGCGGATGGCGACCAGCGTGCCGCCCCAGGTGCGGAAGTCCTTCGCGGTGAAGTCCGCACCCATCGCTTCGCGCAGGTAGTCGTTGACCATGCCCGAGTCGACCGGCTGCTGCTGGCCGTCATCGTCGAGGTACTGGAACAGCATCTGCCCAGGCAATTGCTGGCAACGCCGCATCAGCCTCGTCAGTCGTGCATCGTCGAGGACGACGTCGTGCTCCAGCCCGCTCTTGCCGCGAAAGCGAAGATGCGCGCGGCCGCCGCCAAGGAATTCGACGTGCCGGTTACGCAGCGTGGTGAGTCCGTAGGAACGGTTGTCCTTCGCATATTCGGCGTTACCGATGCGAAGCAGCGTGTCGGCCAGTACCGATACGACGATCGCCAGCACCTTCTCGCGCCCCAATCCCTCTCGCGCCAGATCGCGTCGCAACGCACGACGCAATCGCGGCAACGCGGCGGCGAAGGCGACGATGCGATCGAACTTGCGCGCGTCGCGCACTTCCTTCCAGCGCGGGTGGTAGCGGTATTGCTTGCGGCCGCGCGCATCGCGACCGCAGGCCTGCAGATGCCCGTTCGCGCGACGGCAGATCCATACGTCGCGATACGCCGGCGGGACCGCCAGCGAGCGGATGCGCGCCAGCGTGTCCTTGTCGCGCACGGCTTGGCCCTGGGGATCGACGTAACGGAATCCCTTTCCCGAACGCATGCGGCGCAGGCCGGGTTCGTCGTCGCTCACATAGACCAGCCCGCCATCGCTGGCCGCGGCGACGGAGGCCTCGTCCTTCAGGGTGCCATTGCCATTTCGATGTGATGGAGCCTTGCGCGCGCGTGCCATGCGCGCAGCATCCGGACGGGCACATCAAGAACGCGTCGCGATGGCGGGCCGTCACGCCGGATCGGCGATCATCTCTGTGTGGCCCTGTTCCGCACCAGCGAACCCGAACGCACGCGCGGCGTCAGCGAAGGCGCCTGCCATCTGTACGTGCTGCCGTGCGCCTACGAGGACCTGCTCAAGCTCGGTTTCTCGCGACAGCCGCTGGAACGCATGCAGGCGCTGCAACCGCGCTTCTTCGAGTTCTTCGACCTCGACCGCGCCCTGCTGGTGGAAACCGAAACCGTCCGCGATGCGCGCAAGCTGGAACTGGACCTGGGCCACGCGCTGGCCGAGCACAGCGCGCCCGCGCCGTTGACCGTGCGCCTGCAGGCGGCCGGTCATACCGAGTGGTATCGCGGTGCGTATCCGTTGCTGGCCCAGGCCATCCAATCGCTGTCCGAGCGCGGCCACGTCGTGCACGCGCCACTGCGTCCGTGGCTGGAAGCGCAGATGCGGACGCGCGCGCCGGCCCTGTTCGCATGGGGAACGAGCGTGCTCGAACGTGTTGAAGGGGAGCCCGATCACCTCGATCGCCTGCCGATGCTGCACGCATTGCGCCAGCAGGTCGTCGACACGCTCGATGCGCATCGCGCGCTGGGGATCGACGTTTCTGAGCACCTGCCCGAAGCACTCGCACAGTGGTACGCGCGACGCGGCTGGTGAGGTTATCCGCGACCGGCCGGCAACGGATCTTCTTCCCGGTCGTAGGCCGGCGGATGGTAGAAGTTGACGGTCTTCAGGCGCGTGCGCCCGGTATTGCGGATCTCGTGCCGTTCGCCGCGTTCGACGACCAGCAGGCTGCCGGCTTTCAGGGGCTGGCGACGTCCTTCGACGATCGCCAGCCCCGTGCCCGACACGACGTAAAGCCACTGGTCCGCGCCGCGATGCCGGTTGTCCGGGCCCCCTTCGCTGTCGCCCGGTGCGATGACCATTTCGGCCGCCTGCACCTTGCGCACACCGAAGGCGACGCGGAATCCCAGCCCGAAGCGGAACCGCTTGTGCTTCACGTCCCGTACTTGCGCGCCCTCAGCGGGCGCGGCCGCGCGTGAACAGGTTCACGATCGCAAGCAGTACGACCGCGCCCAGCAACGACAACAGCAGGCCGGCAATACTGAAATTGCCGTCGTTTATGTCGCCGCCGCCGATGCCCAGCATGCCGCCGAGCCAGCCGCCGATGAAGGCGCCGACGATGCCCACGACGATGTTGAGGATGATGCCCTGCTGCGCATCGCGACGCATGATGAGGCTGGCGAGCCAGCCGACGATGCCACCTACGATCAGCCAGATGATGATGCCCATGGTGCTGTCCTCCGCTCCCGTCCAAGGTGCGCCGGATGGTAGGAACGGGGTCGTGATCGGCGTGTGTGTGGCGCGTGTGTGGCCGCCCCGCCCGCCCATGACGGCGCCTACACATCTTCGCCACCACCGTGCCGGAATGGACTGGACGCTCCAACTGATCGTGCTGCGCGACGCGGCGCTGGCCATGCTGCTGGGCGGCGTGATCGGCCTGGAGCGCGAACTGAAGAACCGCCCCGCCGGCTTCCGCACGCACATGCTGGTGGGCGGCGCGGCGGCGCTGTTGATCGGCCTGGGCCAGCTGATCATCACTGACCATCGCCTGGACAGCGAACTTCGCCTCACCATCGATCCCCTGCGACTGGTCGAAGCCGTCATCGCCGGCGTGTCCTTCATCGGCGCGGGCACGATCTTCGCGCGACGCGGATCGCAGGTCGTCGCGGGCATCACGACGGCGGCGTCGATCCTGATGGTCGCGGTGATCGGCGTGATGTGCGGTTTCCGCTATCACCTGCTCGCCACGCTGGCCACCGTGATGACGCTGCTCGTGCTCACGGCGATCAGCTGGATCGAACGTCGCCTTCCCAACGACAGCAAATCGCGCAAGGCGGACTGATGCCGCGTACGCACGCGCATCGCGTGAAGCAACCTGCGCGATGGCCTCACGGATTCTTAGCGGTGTCGACCTATGCTGGAGCCCGGTCGCGCCGGATCGCGAATACGCCATGGATTCCCACCGCACGACGGAGCCCGATCGAATGCGCGACGCCCCCGCGCCGCCCTCGCTTTCGCCCATCCCGCGCCCGGCGCGCAGCGACGCCGTGAACGCTCAATCCAACAGCCTGGCGCGTACGGGCCGCATCCTGCGCTTCCTGATGCGCTATCGCGGCACCGGCGTGTTCACCGGCCTGGACCTTCGTTCGTCGGTGCAGGTCACCGAGGTCGACGTCGCCGACCAGCGTCCAGAACAGTTCGTGAAGGATCTCGAAGCGCTGGGGCCCACTTTCATCAAGCTCGGCCAGGCGCTGTCCACGCGCACCGACCTCGTGCCTCCGCCCTACCTCGCCGCGCTCACGCGCATGCAGAGCCAGGTGACGCCGGTCGAGTTCGACGCGATCCGCACGCAGGTCGAATGCGCGCTGGAGCGGCCGATCGCCGAGGTTTTCGCGTGGTTCGATCCGACGCCCTTGGGCTCGGCCTCGCTCGCGCAGGTGCATCGCGCGCGACTGCTCGACGGCCGTCCTGTCGCGGTGAAAGTGCAGCGGCCGGGTGTCGCCGAGGAAGTGCGGCAGGACCTGGCGGTACTGGATTCGATCGCCACCGGCGTCGACCACACCACCGGACTCGGCCAGCGCGTGCGTTTCTCCGACTGGGTGCACGAGTTCCGCAAAGCGCTGGTCGGCGAGCTCGACTACACCCTGGAAGCGGCGAACCTGGAGCGGTTCTCCGAACACCTGGCGGCGTATCCGGACCTGCTGATCCCGCGCCCCGTCTGGCCGCTCACGCGCACGCGCGTGCTGGTGATGGACCTGGTCAACGGCGACCCGCTCGACACCCACGTGCAGACGCGGGTCCACCCGGATGCGCTGGAAGGCCTATGCGCGTCGCTGCTGCGCGGCTACCTCGACCAGATGTTCGTGCACGGCGAAATCCACGCCGATCCGCATCCGGGCAACCTGCTGCTCACCGACGATGGCCGCCTTGCGGTGATCGACCTGGGCATGGTCGTGCATGTTCCGCCGCGCCAGCGCACGCGACTGCTGAAGCTGATGTTCTCCGCCGTCGAAGGCCGCGGCGACGATGCGGCCGATGAAGTCATCGCCCTCGGCACGCGGCTGGAAACCTTCGACGAGGAGCGCTACCTGCGCGAATCGGGCCAGCTGATCGCGCGCTACGCCGCGCACGCCGGACTGAAGGATCATTCCGAAGGCCGGCTGATGCTCGATCTCACCCGCATCGGCGCGATGTGCGGCCTGCGCACGCCGCCGGAACTGAGCCTGCTCGGCCGCACGCTGCTGCACCTGGAAGGCGTGTGCCGCCTGCTGGCGCCGCAGTTGAACGTGCAGAAGGTCATCGAAAGCCATATGCCGTCGATGATCACCGCGCAGATCAAGCGTTCGCTGTCGATGCCGGCGATGGCGGTGGAAGCGGTCGAGCTGCAGGCGCTGGTGCAGGACGCGCCGCGCAAGCTGTCGTCGGTGCTGTCGCTGCTGGCGGAGAACCGCCTGCAGGTGCGCATCACCGGATTGCAGGAATCGCGGCTGATGGAGAACCTGCAGAAGATCGCCAACCGGATCGCCTCTGGCGTGGTGGTGGCGGCGCTGATCCTCGCCTCGGCGATGCTGCTGCGCGGCAGCGGCACCGGGGCGCCGAACCGTTACGAGTGGCTGGCGCTGGTGCTGTTCCTGGTCGCGACGGCGCTGGGACTGGCACTGGTGGTGAGTGCGTTGCTGCGCGATCGCAAGGCGAAACCGCGAGAGGAGCGTGGGCCCCGCAGCTGAGGACGCGTTCGCGCCTCCTGTAGCCCGGGCAGGCGAAGCGGGCCCGGGATCGAGGCGCGACAGGACCCGGGTGCGCTTCGCTTGCCCGGGCCACAAGGTCAGAAGCTACCGACCCGTCACTTCAACTGATTGATGCGCACATGATTCCCCGCCGGATCGCGGAACGCGCAATCGCGTACGCCATACGGCTGGTTGGTCGGCTCCTGGATCACTTCAGCGCCGCTGGCCTGCACCTTCTCGAACGTGGCGTCCAGGTCGTGGCTGGCGAGGATGATCATCGCGTAGGTGCCCTTGGCCATCATTTCGACCAGAGTGCGGCGCTCCTCGTCGGTGATGCCGGGCGTGATCGCCGGCGGCGTCAGCACGATGCTGGTTTCCGGCTGGCCCGGCGGGCCCACCGTGATCCAGCGCAGGCCGCCGTAATCGACATCGTTGCGCACTTCGAAACCGAGCGTGTCGCGATAGAAGCCCAGTGCGGCGTCGGGGTCGTTGTGCGGCAGGAAGGTGGAATGGATGGTCAGGTCCATGGCGTGGGTAACTCCTGTCTGTGAGGTGAAGGTCGACCGGGTCAGTCTGCGGCAGGCGCATCGGCCGGCGCTTCTTCATTCCTGACCGGTTGCGTCCGGATCGGCCGCGTGACCTGTTTGGCCACGCACGGCGGGATGCCTTCGGCGGCGCCGCCCTGTTCGCGCCGGTACGCGCCGGGCGGCATCCCGACCAGTTCGGTGAAGCGCGTGGTGAAGGTGCCCAGCGAGGCGCAGCCCACGTCGAAACACACCTGCGTGACGCTCATGTCGCCGCGGCGCAACAGCGCCATCGCGCGCTCGATGCGCCGCGTCATCAGGTAGCTGTAGGGCGATTCGCCATAGGCCAGCTTGAACTGGCGGCTCAGGTGGCCGGCCGACATGTGCACGCCGCGCGCCAGCGCCTCGACATCCAGCGGCTTGGCGTATTCGCGGTCAATGCGGTCGCGCACGCGGCGCAGGCGTGCGAGGTCGCGAAGGTGGACGGCGTCGGCATCGGGGGGAAGGTTCACGGGCGCGATGCTGTCATGCGGCGATGCGGCGACTCAAGGGCGGCCGCCCGTCGGGCCATGCGATGCGGCACCGCGCATTCACCTCGCTTGCGCGGCTGCTTCACGCTTACGCAATCGTGCCGATGCGATGGTTCGGGTTTCGACCCGCAACGGAGCTTCCCATGAAAGTCGCGCAGATCATGAACACCGACGTCTTCCTCACGGCGCCGAACCGCAGCATCCGCGAAGCCGCCGAAACCATGCAGCGCATGGACGTGGGCAGCCTGCCCGTCGGCGACGGCGACCGGCTGATCGGCATGGTCACCGATCGCGACATCGCCATCCGCGCGGTGGCCCGCGGCCTGAACGCCGACACGCCGGTTCGCGACGTGATGACGCAGGAAATCCGCTATTGCTTCGACGACCAGGACGTCGACGACGTCGCGCGCAACATGGCCGACCTGCAGGTGCGTCGCCTGCCGGTGATCAACCGCGACAAGCGGCTGGTGGGCTTCGTGTCGCTGGCCGACTTCGCGCACGGTGCCGACAACGGCGCGACCGAGGAGCTGGTCCGGGGTGTGGCGACGCCTCACTGATGCGCGTTGTCGCATTCGCGCTGATCGCCGCGCTGGCCGCCACGGGCTGCCAGCGCGGGACGCCCGCCGACGTCACGCCGCCCGCATCGCAGACCGCATCGGCCGACGCCACGGGCGCGGGCACCACGGCGTCGGACACGCATACCGTGGCCGACGTCGCATCGCCCGCCCCTGCTCCGCCGCCTGCGCCGGGCGTGTCGCTTGCGCTGGTCTCGGCGGTGGACGAATACGAGATCGCCGCCATCGAGCAGGCGCGCGATCGAAAACTCGGTGCGGCCACGCACGAATACGCGCAGATGCTGTATCGCGAACATCGCGAGAACCTCGCCCAGTCGCGCGAACTCATGTCGGAAGGAAAGCCGGTCGAGCCGAAAATGACGGCGGAAGTACACGGCCTCGTCGGCCGGAACAAGGAGGCGCTGGAGGCGTTGGCGAAGACGCCGGCTGCGGACTATGAGCGGGCTTGGTTGCAGGCGATGGTGGACGGCCATACCGAGGCCCTGGCGATGCTCGATACCCGGTTGATCCCGGCCGCGAAGGACGACCGCCTGCGCAACTTCCTCAACAACACGCGCGACCATATGGCGATGCACCTGGAGCGTGGGCGTGCGTTGCTCGATGCGTCCAAGATCCAGTGATCTGAGGGCTTGATGGTTCCCGGGTGCGCCTCGCTTACCCGGGCTACGACGCTACCTGGCACGGAATAGCGCGTATGCGCCTGGCCGCACTTCCGTGTGCGGCGATGCCTGCATCCCCTTATCTGATGGTGGCGAACCCGAAACGCGGCTCCGGTTCGTAGGAGCGCGGTGCGTGGCGCTCGGCCAGGCGCGTCCAGGCGGCCATCGCCACCGGTAGCGCTTCGTTCCAGTCCAGTCGCGAATTGCCGCGCACGCGGACGTAGCAGAGCTGGAGGTTGTCTGCCATGTCGTCGAAGTCCTGGCCGTGGCCGCGCAGGTATGCGTCCAGCCCGAGCTTCAGCGCCGGCAGGTAGTCCTCGCTGCGAAACCGCGGAACGTAGTTGCGGTAGTGCCGCATCCAGTGCTGCACCTCTTCCTCGATGTCCACCGCCTCCACGACCGTCGAGTGCTCCCCGTAATACAACTTCGCGTTCATCTTCTCTCCCTCCGTCTTCTTGTCTGCGTCTTCGCCGCGATGCGCACAACCGGCCTCACCGGTGCGGACAAACAAACAGGAGCAACTTGCGTGCCATGTTCTCGAGGCATCGCCAACGCCGCGAAGGACGCGTGAAAAATCTTCCGTGGCGTATCCCTCGGCCTTCCGAAGGCGTACGACGGCGGCTATACGGCGTGAAGATTCGCGTGTCGCGACGGAAGATGTTTCCCGCATCGTTGAATGTTCTTCAAAGCCCCTTAACTTCGCGGCGCATAGGCTGACGGCCTCAAGAGGGAGATATCCAGTGCCGGCATCCTTGTTGATCGTCGACGACGATCGCGACTTCACCGCGTCCGCCGCCGACTTCGCGCGACTGCGCGGCTTCCAGCCGTACGTGGCGCACTCCCTCGAGCAGTCCCGGCAGTTCGGCCACCTGCCGCCGCTGGACCTGTTGCTGCTCGACCTGGAGCTTCCCGACGGCAATGGCATGGATCTGCTGGACGACCCGGCGCTTCCCGAACACGACCACGCGGTGATCGTCACCGGCCAGCCGTCGGTGGAATCGGCGATCCAGGCCGTCTCGCGTCCGGTCTACGACTACCTGCTCAAGCCGCTGTGTCCGGAACAGTTCGACGCGCTGCTCACGCAGGCCGCCGCGACCTATGCGCGCACGCACAACATGCCGGTCCGCTTCGGCATGGTCGGCGGCTGCGAGACGATGCGGCAGGTGATGGAGGAGATCGAGCGCGTGGCCCCGTCCGACGCGTCGGTTCTGATCACCGGCGAAAGCGGCACCGGCAAGGAACTGGTCGCGCGCGCGGTGCACCAGCGTAGCGGGCGGCCGGGTGCGTTCGTCGCGGTGAACGCCGGCGCGATCTCGCCGGAGCTGCTGGCGAGCCATCTGTTCGGCCATGAACGCGGCAGCTTCACCGGCGCCAACTCGCGCCACGCGGGCTTCTTCGAACAGGCGCATGGCGGCACGCTGTTCCTCGACGAGATCACCGAGATGCCGCTGGCGCTGCAGGTCTACCTGCTGCGCGTGCTCGAAAGCGGCACCGTCACGCGCGTGGGCGGCACGGAAAGCATTCCGGTCGACGTGCGTATCGTCGCGGCGTCCAATCGCGATCCGCACGCCGCGCTCGATGCCGGCACGCTGCGCGAGGACCTGTACTACCGCCTCGCCGACTTCACCATCGCGATGCCGAGCCTGCGCGAACGCGGCGAGGATGTGCAGCTGCTTGCGCAGCATTTCCTGGACATGCTCAACGTCCGCCACGCGACGAACAAGCGCTTCGCCGACGGAACCGAACGCACGCTGCGCCGCCATGCATGGCCGGGCAACGTGCGCGAGCTGCGCAGCGCGGTGCAGCGCGCGTTCCTGGGGAGCGACGATGGCGTGTTGCGCATGCGGCCGAACTCGCGGCGCATGCGTGCCAGCGATGCCGATCCGGCTTCGGTGGTCTTCGCCGTGGGCATGACGTACGCCGAGATCGAACACGAGATGCTCAGCCGTACCCTCACCTATTTCGACAACGACCGCACGCGCACGGCGCGCGCACTGGGCGTGAGCGTTCGCACGATCCACAACCAGCTCGCACGCCTGCGCACGCGTGACGCGGAAACATGAGCATGGCGCTGGATGAGGAAGCCGAACGTCGCTGGCGCCATGGACTTCGCAACGAACTCAACGTGATCACGATGGCCGTTTCGACGGCGCTGGTGATGATTGACCACGGCGCCGAACCCGAGCGCGTGCGCGAGCATCTCAAACGCGCCGAAGCCGGCTGCCGACGATGTCGCGACCTGGTGATGGATCCGCGCGACCTGGCGGGAAACGATTGAACGATGAAGAAGAAGGCCCGCGATTCGCGGGCCTTCCTGCGTTACGCGTGCCCCGCGCCGGTCAGTGCTGCGACGTGCCCTGATCGTTGCCGCTGCCGCTGCGCGTAGATGACGAACCGCTCGCGCTCGTGCCGCTGCCGGTCTGGCGCGACGTGGACGACGACGTTCCGCTCGAGCGCCCCTGCTGCGACATCGACGACTCGCCCGCACGTTGCTCGCTGCCCGAACGCTGCGACTGCACCTGGATGCGGTTGTCGACCTGCTTCACGCCGCTGCTCGCATCGGCGAGGTCTTCGGCGCGATGCTTCATCCAGCGCTCCGCGACCGTACCCTCCAGCGTGATCACGCCGTTGACGCAGCGCACGGTGAGGTCGCTGGCGTCGAGGTAATCGTCCTCGGTCAGGCGTTCGTTGATGTCTTCGAGCATGCGCTCGTCCGAACGCGTGTACGAACGCGGGCCCATGCCGCGATAGTTGCGGCCGTATTCGCCGCGCGACATGCCCGAACCCGAACGCTGGCTGCCGGTGCCATAGGCACGGCCGCTCTGCGCATCGCTCGCGTAGCCGGTCTGGTAGCCGCTGGAACCGTACTCGCTGCCATAGGCCTGCTGGTCGGCATAACCGGACAACAGCCCATAGCCTTCGCCGTAGCCGCGCTCCCAATTGCGGTTGCCGGCATGGCGTCCGGCTTCGCCGCCTTCGTAGCCGCGGTATTCGCGGCCGCTGCCGTAGCCGTGCGAACCGGAACTGTGTTCGCCCTGCCCGTAGGCCTGCGCGCCGTAGCCGCGCTGATTGCCGTAATCCTGCTGCTGGTTGCCGTAGCGCCGCGGGCTGCCGTAGTCGTTGCCGTAGGCACTATTGCGGCCCTGGCCGCCGTATTCGCGGTTGCTGCCGTAATCGCCATGTCCGCGATCGCCGAACTGGCCGCTGTAAGCGCGCTCGCGTCCGTAATCGCTGCCATGACGTTCGAACTCGTTGCTGCCTAGCGCCCCGTAGGTGCCCTGCTCGCCCCAGCGCTGCGATTCGCGCCGGCCTTGCGACCAGTCCTGTTCATCGCGGCCCATGCCACTGGCGTACTGGCGCCCCATGCGCCCGCCGGCTTCGTAATCGCCCGCGTAGTGGCCCTGAGTGCGGCCGGAACTCGTGTCGTCCCAATCCTCGCCTGCGCCCCAGCGGCGCGCTCCGTGTCCATGTTCGGACTGACCGGCCATGCCGGATTCGTGGCGCTGCTGGCGCAGCCGCTCTTCGTACCGCCTGGAAGCATCACGCTCGTTCATCGTTTCTCTCCTTCCACTCAACCAAGCACGTCCCGTTTCCAGGGCGCGCGCGCCCAGCCGCATCGCGTCCTGCGCAACGGCTTTCAATTCACCGGTTCCCGATCGTTCGTCGGTCACTGGACTACCCTCCTGTGGATGTGGATGTGCCGCATCGCTGCGTTGATGCGTGCGTCTGATCGGTCGCGCAGTGTCGGTGTGCGCTCGCAGGCGGACTGTGCCGCGTCGTATGTAAAAACCGCGCGGATATCGTTCAGCGATGACGTAACAAGTACTGGATGCGATGTCGGATTCATGCGCGGCGCGTTGCGATCGCAACTTCGATGCGGAAGCGTTCCGCAAGAGACATGCCAGCGCGCGAACGCACCAGACGCGACCGCAAGCGCGTCTCGGCGCGGAAAAACTTCCGCTGGCGAAATTGTTTCCGTCGCGCGTTGCGCGGTTGTGTCGCCAGGCTTACGCGCTGCCTCGCGCAGCGCGGTGCGTCGATTGCAGTGACGAACTCGTGACGCAGCAGGTGACGACGCGCTGAATGCGCGTCATCGCGTGCGCGTCGTCACGGCTTCACGCTGCCGTTGTCTTCCTGCAGTGCGGGCTTGAACGGAATGTCCGGCGGCGGTCGCGCTTCGGCGGGCTGGTCGTTGAGGTTGGGATCGCTGAGACCGCAACCGCCACCAAAGCTGAGCATCGACACCACGCATTCGATGCGCTTGTTCGTGCCGGGGATCGGAATGGTGACCTTCTGGATGCCCTTGCGCACCCATTCGGCCAGCAGCGTTTCGCTGGGCACCCAGTACTTGTCGAACGAGGTGGGTTCGAAATCGACCGGCTTGCGCTTGAGCCAGGTGCCGGAGCGATCCAGGTCGCGGATTTCCTGCGTGATCGCGCCCGGCGGCTGGCTCGGCGATGCCGAACCCGTGGCTTCGGGCACGCGCAGGCTGCCATCGCTGTTGTACAGCCCGGGCGTGACGCCGCGCTGCCCGCCCGGTGCATTGCGGGTGCTGTCGCCCCAATCGTCGCCACGACGGGGCGTGGACCAGGTGCCCGGCGACGGCGTGGGACTCGGGCCCGCGCCGGCGGTGGACGGCTGCGTGCCGCGTCCCGCAGCAGCGGGCGCCGTGCCGGACGGCGCAGCGGCGGAAGGCGCGGACGTTGCGGCGGGTGCCGCTGGCGCGGTGGACGGAGCACTCGACGGCGCAGTGGCTGCGGATGTCGAAGGTGCTGTCGAAGGCGCGGTGGAAGCGGCGGTGCCCGGTGCGGCAGGTGCGACGGGGGCCGGAGCCGGCGGCGCAGGCGTCGGTGGCGTCGGCACGTCGCGCGAGCGCACGGTTTGTTCGGCGGCGCGAACCTGCGGCGTCGGCACCGCCGGTTCGGGCAGCGTGGGCATCTGCACGCGCGGCAATGGCGCCGGCACTTCGCGCACCGTGACATCACGCGTGCGTTGCTCGATCGTCGGCACGGCGATTTCGCGCGGCGCGATCTCCGGACGCAGCGGCTGCACCGGTTCGGTCACGTCGGTCGTACGCACCTGCGGCACCGGCGTACGCAGTTCGGGCGCGGCCAGCGAAGGCTGTGGCGGCTGGCGACGCGTCGGCGGCAGCACGAACACCTGCGGCGCATCCGGCACCGGTTCGCTCACCGTCACGGCCTGCTCCACCGGCGGCGGGGTCGGCGGCGGCAATTGCGGTTCGGGCACGTCACGCTGTGCGACGTCCGGCAATGGAGCGTCGATCGTCGGCTGCGGCAACGGCGGTGCAGGCACCGAAGGCGCCTGCTGCGGCGCGGGTTGCGCGGCGGCGGCCGGTTGCGACGGTGCGGGCTGCGCAGGCGCCTGCGTGGCTTCGGGTTGCTGCGTGGGCTGCGCCGCGCCGCCACCGGGTTCCTTCGGCGTGCCGGTGCCGATGTATTCGATCATCGTCACCTCCTCGCCCTGCGGCGGCGGTGCGCTGACGGCCATGAAGCGCAGGTACATCAGGTACAGCAGCAGCGCGCTGAAGATGACGTGCCACGCGATGGTGAACGTCGCCGCGAACCAGTGCGTGCGGCGGTCGTACTTGTCCCAGCGATCGGCATCGCGCGACCAGTCCTGGCGCATCAGCGTGGTGAACGCCTGCCAGCGCGTCAGGTCGCGCAGGCGTCGCGGCCGTTCGGTGAGCGGCCGTTGCAGGAACACGGCGATGATCGCGTCCACGGTCGCGCCGCGCACAGCGCCGACGCGCTCGGCCATGCCGTCGAACCAGGCTTGCCAGCCCGGCGGGAATTCACCGGGCTTGCGGCGGGTATGCGGCGCTACGAGCTGCAACCTTCGTTGCAGTGCGTGGATGAGATCGGCGGCGGAGAACATCTACGTCGCCGCGTCCGGATCAGGCCGCGCTGTCGCGGCGGATGTAGGGTGCGTCGCCGCTGTCGTGGTCGGTCGCATCGCGCACCGCCGTCACACCGGGCACCTTGCTCAGCAGGGTCTTCTCGATGCCCTGCTTGAGCGTCACGTCCGCCATGCCGCAGCCGTGGCAGCCGCCGCCGAAGCGCAGCACCACGACGCCGTCGGCAGTGACTTCCTGCACCGACACATGGCCACGGTGCGAGGCGAGCTGCGGGTTGATCTCCTGTTCGACGATCCAGTGCACGCGCTCGACCAGCGAGGCCGAATCGGCCGGCGCCTCGCCCTTGATCTTCGGCGCGCGGATTTGCAGCTGGCCGCCGGTGGACTGGGTTTCGTAGTCGATTTCCGCGCCATCGAGGAACTTCACGCTGGCCGCGTCGAGCCAGATCGTGAAGCCGTCGCAATCCACCGCCCACTCGTCGCCCTGCAGGTCGCCGGGTTCGGCGAATTCCAGGCGCACGTCGGCGCGCGGCGTGCCGGCATGCACCGCGGCAAGACGAACGCCAAGCCCGGGCAGGGACTCGCGCTCGATCAGCTTGCGGAAATGGCGCTGGGCGGATTCGGAAATATTGATCATGGCGCTATTCTACCGGGGTCCACGCATTCAGATGGCGCGGCCGTCACCTTCGATGGCCGACGATGCGTTCCATTCAGTCGGCCTTGTCGTCGGCGCCCTCCCGCAAGGAGTCTTACGTCGTGAACGACCTCATTCCCCTGTCCCAGGCCCATTGCATCGCCCGCCGCGGCAGCGAGCACCGCCTCAGCGAGGCGCGCGTGCGCGAGCTGATGCCGCAGATTCCGGGCTGGGAAGTGGTGGAGGACGGTCATGCCATCGCCAAGACGTTCCGCTTCGGGAATTACTACGAAACCATGGCCTTCGTGAACGCGCTGGCGTTCGTGGCCCATCGCGAGGACCACCACCCGGACCTGGGCGTGCATTACGACCGCTGCGTCGTGCGCTATTCGACCCACGATGTCGGCGGCCTGAGCGAGAACGACTTCATCTGTGCCGCCAAGGCCGAAACCCTCGCCGCCTGACCTTGACCTGGAGGCTGCCCGCATGGATTTCCCCCGTATCCGTATCGCGCTCCTGGCCGGCTCCGTGGTGTTCATCGCCGCATGCCAGCCGCAACAGCCCCCTGCCCCGACGGTAGCGCCGACCGAATTGCTGGCCGTGGACACGCCGCCGCCCGGATATCCCGAGGAACTCGCCTGCGACAACATCGGCGGCCAGGTGATCCTGGCGATGACGATCGGCGTGGACGGCAAGCCCAGTTCGGTCGAAGTCTTCCGCAGCAGCGGCGCTGCCGCGCTCGACCAGGCCGCGAAGGAAGGCGTGCGTACCTGGATCTTCAAGCCGGCGACCCGCGACGGCAAGCCGCAGCCCTCGCGCCTGCAGGTGCCGGTGAACTTCAACCCGCCTCAGGAGCGTCCGCAGTCGTGCTACGTGCTTGACGAGAAGCGGCGCCGCGGCGGTTGAACCTCACGCGACACCGCAATCTCCCGATCGCGCTGCAGGTACGCCACGCATGAGCATTCCCGGACGGTAGAGCGGGCTCAGGCCAGCCGGTCGAGTACGTCGATCAGTTCCGGCGCCAGCGGCGCGTTGAGCAGGTACGGCGTCTTGCCGTCGTCGAGCGCGAATTCCAGCGTCGAGGCGTGCAGGAACAGCCGCCTCAACCCGGCCTGGTCGCGCAGGCGCTTGTTCGCCTCGACTTCGCCGTACTTGTCGTCGCCTGCGACCGGATGGCCAATGTGCTGGGCGTGGACGCGGATCTGGTGCGTACGGCCGGTCTCGATGCGCACCTCGCAGTAGGACTGGCCACCGCGGCGCTCAAGCACCTTGAAGTGGCTCAGCGACGGCTTGCCGGCCGGGTTCACCTGGACATGCCGCTCGCCACCCTGGCGCAGGCCGATGTGCAGCGGGGCATCCACGGTCATCACGCCATCGGGCATGCGGCCGGTGAGCAACGCCAGGTACCGCTTCGAAATGCCGCCTTCCTCGCGCATCAGCGCCTGAAGCTCGGTCAGCGCCGATCGCTTCTTGGCGACGATGAGCAGGCCCGAGGTGTCGCGGTCGAGCCGGTGCACGAGTTCCAGCGTCTGCCCCGGTCGCAGCGCGCGCAGCGATTCGATCGCGCCGTGGCTGATGCCGCTGCCACCGTGACTGGCCAGGCCGGAGGGCTTGTTGAGCGCCAGCAAACGCGCGTCTTCGAAGACGATCGCCGCATCCAGCGCGTCCAGCAGGCCCTTCGGCGGTGCCGGACGTTCGCCGGTTTCGCCCAGGCGGACCGGTGGGATGCGTACTTCGTCGCCGCCCTCCAGCTTGCGCTCCGCCTTGGCACGACCGCCGTTCACCCGGACCTGCCCGGATCGCACGATCTTGTAGACCAGCGAGCGCGGGGCGCCCTTCAGCTGGCCCAACAGGAAGTTGTCCAGGCGCTGGCCGGCGCGATCGTCGGGCACGCGGACGGTGCGGACCTGGCCGGCCTCGTTTGCCGGACGCGGCGCCGGGCCGGTCTTGCCCGGCCTGTTGTTGGGGTCTGAATGGGTCATCCTGCGGGGGTTATCTGTTACACTCGCGACGCGAGATAAGGTTTTGATTTCGCAGGAAGTTGCACTCCAGAGGCCGAAAGCCCTTTCCTGCGATTCCGGTCCGCGCCTAGCCACTGCCCCCGGGGCAGCCATGTTAGCAGCGATGGCCCGGCGGAACCCGAACTCGCCGGAGCGGGTCAAACCGCCCGTGATGAACACGTCCCGTGCGGCCTTCGTGCCGCCGGTCCCTAGTTGTCCGGAAGAAACAATTAAGCGCTCCCGCGGCGTGCCGTGGTGTCGTAGCGCTGGAAAACTTGAGGCCGCAGCGCCAGGCCCCGCACCCTGTGCGACCGGCGCGCGGCTTGCGGTATCCAGAGGCGAAACGCCCCACGGCGTTCCGCGGCTGCAGGACGCATGCGTCCTGCGCCGACCACGCGCAGGAGCGCGCGAGGAACGCAACAATGAAGCGAATGCTGATCAACGCGACGCAGGCGGAAGAACTGCGCGTTGCCATCGTCGACGGCCAGACCCTGTACGACATCGATATCGAACAGCCGGCCAAGGAACAGAAGAAGTCCAACATCTACAAGGGCCGCATCACCCGGCTCGAACCTTCCCTCGAAGCGGCCTTCGTCGAATACGGCGCCGAGCGCCACGGCTTCCTGCCGCTGAAGGAAATCTCCCGCGATTACTTCCAGGCCGGCGTCGACCACAACAAGGCCGGCCTGCGCGAACTGCTGCGCGAAGGCCAGGAAATCGTCGTCCAGGTCGACAAGGAAGAACGCGGCAACAAGGGCGCGGCGCTGACGACGTTCATCTCGCTCGCTGGCCGCTACATGGTGCTGATGCCCAACTCGCCCACCGCTGGAGGCGTCTCGCGCCGCATCGAGGGCGAGGACCGCGCTGAACTCAAGCGCGCCATGGATGCGCTGAACATCCCCGACGACATGGGCGTGATCATCCGCACCGCCGGCGTCGGCCGCGATGCCGAAGAACTCCAGTGGGACCTGGACTACCTGCTCCAGGTCTGGAAGTCCGTCGCCGAAGCCGCGCTGGGCAAGCCGGGCACGTTCCTGATCTACCAGGAATCGCGCCTGATCATCCGCGCCCTGCGCGACTACATGCGTCCGGACATCGGCGAGATCCTCGTCGACACGCCCGAGATGTACGGCGAAGCGCGCGATTTCGTCGAGCAGGTGATGCCGCACAACCTGCGCAAGCTCAAGCACTACACCGACGACACGCCGCTGTTCAACCGCTTCCAGATCGAATCGCAGATCGAGAACGCGTACGAGCGTGAAGTCCGCCTGCCCTCCGGCGGCGCGCTGGTCATCGACCAGACCGAAGCACTGACCGCGATCGACGTGAACTCCGCGCGCGCCACCAAGGGCGGCGACATCGAGGAAACGGCGTTCAACACCAACCTGGAAGCCGCCGAGGAAGTCGCGCGCCAGATGCGCCTGCGCGACCTGGGCGGCCTGGTGGTGATCGACTTCATCGACATGTCGTCGAATAAGCACCAGCGCGAAGTCGAGAACCGCCTTGCGCATGCGCTCAAGCAGGACCGCGCGCGCGTGCAGATCGGCCGCATCTCGCGTTTCGGCCTGCTCGAACTGAGCCGCCAGCGCCTGCGCCCGAGCCTGGGCGAATCCAGCCAGCTGGTCTGCCCGCGTTGCGAAGGCCACGGCCGCATGCGCAGCGTCGAGTCGCTGTCGCTGTCGATCCTGCGCCTGGCCGAAGAACACGCGATGAAGGAAAACACCGGCCAGGTGCTGGTGCAGGCGCCGACCGAGATCGCCAACTACCTTCTGAACGAGAAGCGCCGCGCGCTGAGCGAGATCGAAAAGCGCCACGACGCGCCGATCGTCATCGTCGCCGACGAGCAGCTGCACACCCCGCACTACGAAGTCACGCGCATCCGCGAGAACGAGCTGGGCGAGGAATCCAACAAGCCCAGCTACCAGCGCGGCACGCCGCGCAAGCTGCCGACGCATTCGCTGACCAAGGCGCACCTGAACATCCCCGCCGCGCCGGTGGTGACCAACGTCAAGCCGGCCCAGCCCGCCCCTCTGCGCGAACCGCGCGAGCAGCAGGCCGCCGTCGCGCCTGCACCCGCCCCCGTTCCGGCACCGGTCGCGGCGCCGACGCACTCGGTCGGCGTGGTCGAACGCATCCTGCGTTTCTTCCGCGGCGGCAGCGCGCCGATCGCGGTGGCGCCGGCTCCGGCCGCGCGTCCGCAGGACAACCGTGGCGGTCGTAACGAACGCACCGATCGCAACGATCGCAATGCGCAGCGTCGCGATGGCCGCAACGGAAAGCAGGGCCGCGACGGTCGTCGCGACGAGCAGCAGCCGCGTCGTGAAGAACAGCGCCGCGACGAGCAGCGCCGCGAAAAGCAGCCGCAGCAGGCCCAGCAGCAGAAGCAGCCCAAGCAGCAGCAACCGCAGCAGCCCAAGCAACAGCAGCAGCCGAAGCAGCCCAAGCCGCAGCAGCCGCAGGGCGAGGAGCGGATCCAGGCGCAGCAGCCGGCAACCGAAGCGCGTCCGCCGCGCAACGAACCCAAGCCGGCACCGGTCAAGGTCGACGCGAAGCCCGAGGTCGCCAAGGTCGAAACGCCGGTGACCCCGGCCACGACGGCTGCGGACGTGGCGCTGGTCGCACCGGCCGTCGTCGCTGCCGCCGCGATTGCTTCCGACACGACCGACGTGGCAACGCCCGTCGTCGCACAGGCCGGTGAAGCCGTCGCCAATGCCGATGCCCCGCAGGGCGAAGGCGCGGGCGAAGGCGGCAGCCGTCGTCGTCGCGGTCGTCGCGGTGGCCGTCGTCGTCGTCGCGGTGGTGGCGAAGCCGCTGCTTCGAGCGACGAAACGCAGCTGCACGACGAGCATGACGAAGGCGCCTTCCTCGACGACGAGGACGACGCGCTGGAAACCCCGCAAGCCGCCGAAGGTGCCACGCCCGCATCGGCCGTCCAGCGTTCGCAGCCGGAGTTCGACTTCGACGACGAACCGGCGACGCCGGCTCCGGCCGTGCCGTCGAACGTGACTCAGACGCCTGCGCCGACGAGCGTTGCTCCGGCGACCGCTCCGGCTCCGGTTGCGACGCCTGCCCAGGCTGCGGTCGCGACTGTCGCTGCCGCCACGACCGTGGCCATCGAAGCCGTCGCTCCGAAGGCCGAGCCGTCCGCGCCCGTCGCGGCAAGCCCGGAACCGGAAGCGCCGGCCGTGGTCGTCGAGCAGCCGGCCGTGGTTCCGGAACCCGTTCCGGAGCCGGAAAAGGTCGAGGAACCGGTGGTGATCGATCCGGCGCCGATCGCGCCGGCCGAAGACGCGCGTCCGCAGCAGCAGGCCGAAGCGGAAGTGACCGACTCGCGTCCGCAGTCCGCCGCCACCATCGCCACCCATGGCGACGTGCCGCGCACCGCCGGCCTGTTCGACTCGCTGCCGCACGACTCCCGTGCACCGGCCGTCGAAACCGCACCGGTCCCGGCACCGGTGGAAGCCTCGGTCGCCGGTGAGGCGAAGGCGGACGAAGCCGCGCCTGAAGTCGCGCCGCTTGTCGCTGACGCGGAGGAGGCCATCCCCTCGCCCGCCGAAGCCGCCGCCGAACACGTCCACGCGGCAACGCATGGCGAAGGCGAACGCAAGCAGGAATCCGGGCACGTCTGATCGCGCCCGGCTTCATCGCTATCGCTGAAGACAAAAACCGGCTGCCCCAGGCAGCCGGTTTTGTTTTTTGGGGAGCGATGATCGATACCGCGTCGATCGCGACGCAGGCATGCAGCGATCAGATCGCCCGTGTCGGATCCATGATCCCGTAGCGGCTGGCCAGTCGCGCCAGCGCGATGGTGTCGTTGATGTCCAGCTTCTCGAACAACCGCGCCTTGTGCGTGTTGACCGTCTTCGCGCTCAGGCTCAGGCGCTTGGCGATGGCGTCCTGGCGCAGGCCCTGGATCAGCATCAGCGCGATCTCCATCTCGCGTGGCGACAGCGTGTCGAACGGCGAAGCGCCGCCGTCGATGCCGGCCAGCGCGAGGTTCTGCGCGATGCCGCTGGCGAGGAAACGCCGGCCGCGCGCGACTTCGCGGATCGCCCGCAGCAGTTCCGCCGCATCGCCGCCCTTGCCGACGTAACCCGACGCACCGGCTTCGAGCAGGCGCTTGGGCATCGGCCCGTCCTGCAGCACCGACACGATGATCACGCGCGGGCCCTGCTCGCTCTTGACGATGCGCTCGGTCACTTCCAGGCCGCTCAGGCCCGGCAGGTGCAGGTCGCACAGCACCACGTCGGGCTTGAGCTTGCGGATCAGCGGCAAGGCTTCCTCGCCGCTCTCCGCGTCGCCGACCACCTCGATGTCGTTCTCGGACGACAGGATGAGGTTCAGGCCGGTTCGCACCAGCGCATGGTCGTCGATGATGAAAACCCGGATCTCCATTCCTGCTCCCGTTGGGTGTGCGTGTGCCGTGCCGCGCATGGAAGGCCTTCCGGCCCATTCCAAGTCCCCCGGCATGGGGCAGACTGGACCCGATTCTAATCGGGGACCCCACTCATGCACCGACTGTTGGTTGCGACGCTTCCAATCTTTTTTCTCAGCGCCTGCGCGACGCCGGACGCCGCCACGCAGACCGCATCGAACAACGCCCATGCCGCCCAGCCGGCAGCGACGCAGTGGCTGGCCGACGTGCGCACCATCAGCGACGCCGGCGAAAACGCGCAGCGCCGCGAAGCGATCGCCGCTCGCCTGGACGCATTGGACCTCGCCTGGCGCAAGGCGCCGTTCGAGGCCAACGGCAAGACCGGCGAGAACCTGATCGCCGACGTCACAGGCCCGGTGGATGCCCCGCTGCTGCTGATCGGCGCGCATTCGGACCGCGTGGCCGTCGGTCACGGCGCGACCGACAACGCCTCCGGCAGCGCGTCCGTGCTGGCGCTGGCCGAACGCTTCCAGCGCCAGCCGCTGAAGCACCACCGCGTGGCGGTTGCGTTCTGGGACCTGGAGGAAGAAGGCCTGCTCGGCTCGAAGGCCTACGTCGCCGACGGCTCGGCCAAGCCTGCGTTGTACGTGAACTTCGACGTTTTCGGCTGGGGCGACACGCTGTGGATGATGGCGCCGGCGCAGGGTCAGTCGGCACTGGTCGACAGCAGTCGCGCGGCCACTCAGGCGCTGCGGCTGGGCTTCTCGCCGGGCGAGAAGTATCCGCCGACCGATCACCTGCCCTTCCTGCGCGCCGGCTGGCCGGCGGTGTCGTATTCGCTGGTCGGTTCGGCCGAGATCACGCAGGTGCTCGACGCCTACGCGGGCAAGAAGGCGCACCCGCCAGCGAAGGTCATGCAGGTGATCCACACCGACAAGGACGTGCTCGGCCAGATCGATGCGCGGGCCGCCGTCGTCGGCGTGGACGCGGTCGAACGCGCACTGCGCGACTGGGACGCGAAGACGGCCACGGGCACGCCGACCACTACGACGTCCGAAAGCGGCCGGTAACACACACGCGCCACTGCGAATATCGGTTTCCCACATCCGACGCTCCGAGGCTTCCATGCACACCCGCAACGCCGAACACGCTTCGCGTTTCCGCACGCTGCACACGCAGGGCGTGCTGCGCCTGGCCAATGCATGGGACGCCGGTAGCGCGCGCCTGATCGAAAGCCTGGGCGCACCTGCCATCGCCACGACCAGCGCGGGCGTGGCGTGGGCACGCGGCTACGTGGACGGCGATGCGCTGCCGATCGGGCGCCTGCTCGACACGGCGAAGGAAATCGCACGGGTGATCCGCGTGCCGCTGAGCGTGGACATGGAAGGCGGCTATTCGGACGATCCGGGCGTCGTCGCGACGAACGTCGTGCGCGCGGCGGAAACCGGCGCGGTCGGCATCAACATCGAGGACGGCAGCGGATCGCCCGACGCACTGTGCGCGAAGCTCTCGCGCATCCGCGACGCGCTCGCTTCGCGCGGACTCGACGTCTACGTCAACGCACGCACCGACGTGTACCTGCGCGGATTGGCGCCGCCGGAAGCGCGCGTGGCGATGGTGCTCGAACGCGCCGCGCGTTATCGCGAAGCCGGCGCCGACGGCCTGTTCGTGCCGGGTGTGACGGAAGCCGGCGCGATCGGCGACATCGCCTCCGCCGCCGGCCTGCCACTCAACGTGATGCTGCGTCCGGGCCTGCCGGCGCTGGAGGAGATGGAAGTCCTCGGCGTGCGTCGCCTCAGCGCGGGCTCGGACATCGCCGAAGCCGTGTTCGCGCACGTGGGCACGCTCGCCCGCGCGTTCCTTCAGGACGGCCGCATGGTGCCGGGCGAACGCATGGCGTATGGCGCGATCAACGCGTTGTTCGCGGAGCGCTGAGACGCATTCCCAGGGATTCGGCGCGTCCTGTCAGGCCTCCCTTCGCGTCTCCAGCTCGAATCCGGTCGAATTTTGACGCGCAACTTTCTGATTTATATAAGTCGCAGCCCGTGATACGGCGACGCGGTTTCATCGGCCCAGGTCCGGGCTTGCCCGCGGCCTCGAAGGTAAATAGATTTTTACCTCAGCCAGGCCCGTACCGATGCCCGACCTCACCGCCCGCCAGGCGCAGATCCTCGCCTTCATCCAGGATCACACCGACACCGAAGGCTTGCCGCCGACGTTGCAGCAGATCGCCGATGCCTTCGGCTTTCGCCAGGCATGCGCGGCGCACAAGCATGTGAAGCGCCTGCAGCAGGCCGGGCACCTGCAGGTGCGGCCGAACCAGGCGCGCGGGATCCGGCTGGCTTCTTCGCGATCGCCGCGGCATGACGACCGCCTCACCCTCGCCGTCCTCGGCCGCGTCGCCGCAGGTGCGCCGATCGGCGCCGACGCAGGCGTCGAACGCGAACTGCAGATCGACCGCGCGCTGTTCGCCACCGTGCCGGATTACCTGCTGCGCGTGCAGGGCGATTCGATGCGCGAGGAAGGCATCTTCGATGGCGATCTCGTCGCGGTGAAGCGCACCAGCGACGCGCGCGACGGGCAGATCGTCATCGCGCGCATCGACGAGGAAATCACCATCAAGCGCCTTGAGCGCACAACGCACGGCATCCGCCTGTTGCCGCGCAATCCCGATTACCCGCCCATCGACGTGCCGCCCGGCAGCGATTTCGCCATCGAAGGGCTCTACTGCGGCCTGGTGCGCACGGACTGATGGCCGCACAGGTAGTCCCGCTCGAATCGCTGTTGTCCGCGCGCACCGTCTGGCGCGCGGGGCGCCAGGCCGCGCCTGCGCCGCTGGGCGAATCGACCGGTTTCGCCGCGCTCGACGCCCTGCTTCCGCACGGCGGCTGGCCGCACAAGGCATTGAGCGAGCTGCTGATTCCAGCCGAAGGCGTGGGCGAACTGACGCTGCTGATGCCCACCCTCGCGCGCATGACGCAGGCCGGCCGGCTGGTTGCGCTGATCGCGCCGCCGTTCTGCCCGTATGCACCGGCGTGGCAACGCGCGGGTGTGGATCTTCGTTACCTGGAAATCGTGCAGCCTGCCGCGCAGGCCAGCATGCAGGCAAACGCGCGTGGTGCATTGTGGGCATTCGAACAATGCCTGCGCAGCGCGGCGTTTTCGGCTGTGCTGGGATGGCCGGTCAGCGCCGATGGTCCGTCGCTGCGGCGATTGCAGGTCGCGGCCGACACAGGCGAATGCATCGGCTTCGCCGTGCGCGACAGCAAACACGCCGACAACCCCTCGCCCGCCGCACTGCGCATCGAGCGCGTGCAGGACGACTGGCGCATCCGCAAATGCCGCGGCGGCCAGGTCCCTTCGCAAGGATTCGCGCCGCCATCGCACACCGCCTTGCCGGGCTGAGGTCGCATCGTGCTCTGGGCCTGCATCCGTCTGCCGCATCTGGCGCTCGACGCCGTCCTGCGCGACGTCGACGACCCCGCGCGTCCGCTCGCGCTGGTCACCGGCCCCGCGCAGTTGCGCACATTGCATTCGGTGAATGCCGCTGCCGCCCAAGCCGGGCTGCGCCCCGGCATGCGCCTGACCGCCGCGAACGCGGTGTCCGCGGAAACGGCGCTGCACGATCACGACCCGCAACGCGACGAGCGCGCGCACCGCTTCCTTGCCGCGTGGGCGTACCGGCACAGTTCGCTGGTGAGCGCGCAGTGGCCGGGCGCGATCGTGCTGGAAGCCAGCGCGAGCTTCCGTCTCTTCGGCCCCTGGCCGCAACTGGAAGCGAAACTGCGACGCGAGCTGGACGTACTCGGCTTCCAGCACCGCATCGCACTTGCGCCGACGCCGCGCGCCGCGCAGGTGTTCGCCGGACTTCGCGATGGATACGCGTTATCCGATCCCAACGCGCTGGCGCCCACGCTGGACCGCGTGCCGATCCGTCGCGCCGCGTTGCCCGACGAAGCCGGCGTGCGCCTGCATCGCATGGGCATCCGTTCGCTGAAGGAACTGCGCGAATTGCCGCGCGATGGCATCCGCCGTCGTTTCGGCCTGCCGTTGCTGGAACATCTCGATCGCCTCTACGGCACCACCGACGATCCGCTGGACTGCTACCAGCCGCCCGATCATTTCGACGCGCGCGTGGAGATGGGTTACGAAGTCGAAAGCCATCAGGCGCTGCTGTTCCCGCTGCGTCGACTGGTGGGCGATCTTGCCGTCTATCTTTCCGCGCGCGACGGCGGCGTGCAGCGGTTCGTGATCCGGCTGGAGCATGAAGTCCTCAGGCGCGAAGCCGGCGTGCGCGAGAAAAGCCATACCGACGTGCAGGTCGGCATGCTCGCCGCCGAACGCGACGCGACGCTGCTGATGGACATCGCGCGCAACCGGCTGGAACAGGCGTCGATCGACAAGCCCGTCGTCGGGCTGCGCCTGCTCGCGCGCGAACTGCCGCCGTTCGTGCCGGCCGCGCGCGATCTGTTCGATACGCGTCCGTCGCAGGCGATGCCGTGGCCGCAATTGCGCGAACGCCTGCGCGCGCGGCTCGGCGACGAGGCGGTGTACCGCATCGCACCCACGGGCGATCCGCGTCCCGAACGCGCATGGCGCACGGCCGACGCCGACGAGGACGCCGCCTGCAACGTGCCCGCGCCGATCCGTCCGCCCCGCCCCACGTGGCTGCTGCCGCGTCCGGTGCCGCTGCGCCAGCACGGCCTGCGCATCGTGTCCGGCCCGGAACGCCTGGAAAGCGGCTGGTGGGACGAAGACGACGTGCGTCGCGATTACTACGTCCTGGAAACCCCGCAGGGCCAGCGCGCCTGGGCCTTCGCCGACCCGGGCAAGCGCGGCGAATGGATGCTGCACGGCTGGTTCGCATGAGCTGGGACGATGCCATCGATGGCGTGGACCGCGAGACGCCGGGCGACCGCATCCCGCGCGCGTTGCAGGTCGGCCTGCGCCTTCGGCATGCCGCGAACGACGACATCGACGACGACGCACCGCCCTACGCCGAACTGCATTGCCTGTCCGATTTCAGCTTCCTGCGCGGCGCGGCGAGCGCGGAAGACCTGTTCGAACGTGCGCGCCATTGCGGCTACCAGGCGCTGGCCATCACCGACGAATGCTCGCTCGCCGGCATCGTGCGCGCGCTTGAGGCCTCCAATGCCACCGGCGTGCGTTTGATCGTCGGCAGCGAATTCCGCCTGACCGACGATACGCGTCTGGTCCTCCTGGTCGAGAACGCCGCCGGTTACACACGCTTGTGCGAACTGATCACGCGCGGCCGTCGCGCGGCCGGGAAAGGCACCTACAAGCTGTCGCGCAGGGACGTCGAAGCGGTGTTCGGCAAGGGCGATCCCGGCGTGTTCGCGCTGTGGCTGCCCGATCATGCGCCCGGCGAAGAACCCGACGAAGTCGCCGGCCGCTGGTTGCAGGCGCTGTTCGGGCAACGCACGCACCTGGCGGTCGAACTGCATCGCGAGGACGACGACGACGCGCGCCTGCGCATGCTGCTGTCGCTCGCCGAGTCGCTTTGCATGACGCCTGTCGCCTGCGGCGACGTGCACATGGCCACGCGCCGCCAGCGCATGCTGCAGGACACGATGACCGCGATCCGGCACACGCTGCCTCTGGACGAATGCGGCGCCCACCTGTTCCGCAACGGCGAACGCCACCTGCGCGCACGACGAACGCTGGCGAACATCCATCCGCACGGGCTGCTCGACAACGCGGTGAAACTCGCCGCGCGCTGCACATTCCGGCTCGACAAGGACCTCAGGTACGACTATCCGTTCGAACTGGTGCCCGAAGGCGAAACGCCCGCATCGCACCTGCGCCGGCTGACGTTCGAGGGAATGCGCAATCGCTGGCCGCAGGGCACGCCGGCACACATCGTCGCGCAGATCGAAAAGGAACTCGCGCTCATCGCGGAGTTGAAGTACGAAGCGTTCTTCCTCACCGTCGAGGACATCGTACGGTTCGCACGCAGCCGCAACATCCTGTGCCAGGGGCGCGGTTCCTCGGCGAATTCGGCGGTGTGCTACGCGCTGGGCATCACCGCGGTCGATCCGGCCGAAAGCCGCTTGCTGATGGCGCGGTTCCTTTCCAAGGAACGCAACGAGCCGCCCGACATCGACGTGGATTTCGAACACGAACGCCGCGAGGAAGTGCTCCAGTACGTCTACAACAAGTACGGGCGCGAACGCGCCGCGCTGGCCGCGACGGTTATCCGCTATCGCGGCAAGAGCGCCGTGCGCGATGTCGCCAAGGCCTTCGGGCTGCCGCCGGATCAGATCGCCCTGCTCGCCGGTTGCTACGGCTGGGGCAACGCCGGCACCGAAATGGAACAGCGCCTGGTCGAAACCGGCTTCGACCCCAACAATCCGCTGCTGCTGCGCATCCTCGCGGTCACCGCGCAGCTGGAGAACCACCCGCGTCACCTGTCGCAGCACGTCGGCGGTTTCGTCATTTCCGAAGCGCCGCTGTCTACCGTCGTGCCGGTGGAGAACGCCGCGATGGCCGACCGCACCATCATCCAGTGGGACAAGGACGACCTGGAAACGATGAAGCTGCTGAAGGTCGACTGCCTCGCGCTCGGCATGCTGACCTGCATCCGCAAGGCCATCGACCTGGTCGAAAGACATCGCGGCCACAGGCTCGACATCGCCACCATTCCCGCGGACGACACGCCGACCTACGCGATGATCCAGCGCGCCGACACGGTGGGCGTGTTCCAGATCGAATCGCGTGCGCAGATGACGATGCTGCCGCGATTGAAACCCAAATGCTTCTACGACCTCGTCGTCGAAGTCGCCATCGTGCGGCCGGGCCCGATCCAGGGCGGCATGGTGCATCCGTACCTGCGACGCCGCATGGGCAAGGAGGCCATCGAGTATCCCTCGCCTGAAGTCGAACTGATCCTCAAGCCCACGCTCGGCGTCCCGCTGTTCCAGGAGCAGGTGATGGAGCTGGTGATGCACGCCGGCTACAGCGACAGCGAGGCCGACCAGCTGCGGCGTTCGATGGCCGCCTGGCGCGTCGGCGGCGACATGGAGCCGCATCGCGTACGCATCCGCGACTGCATGCGCGGGAAGGGATATTCGGAAGATTTCATCGAACAGATCTTCGAACAGATCAAGGGCTTCGGCTCGTACGGATTTCCGCAGAGCCATGCCGCGTCGTTCGCGAAACTGGTGTACGTGAGCTGCTGGCTGAAACGGCACGAGCCGGCGGCGTTCGCGTGCGCGCTGTTGAACTCGCAACCGATGGGCTTCTATTCGCCCAGCCAGATCGTGCAGGACGCGCGACGCGGCGCGCCGAAACGTGCAGCGGACGAATTCGCCGACGAACAGGCCCGCGCGCGTGCCATGCGCGAAGCCGTGGACGTATTGCCGGTGGACGTCATGCACAGCGACTGGGATTGCACGCTGGTCGGCGGCGATGCGCGCACGCAGCCGGCGATCCGCCTGGGCCTGCGCGAAGTCAAGGGACTTTCCGAAGCGGCGGCGAATGCGATTTCCGCCGCGCGGCAGCGTCGCGCGTTCACCGACCTGCAGGACCTGCGGCAACGCGCCGGCCTCGACGAAAAGGCCTGCAAGGTGCTGGCCGAAGCCGATGCGTTGAAGGGCCTGGTCGGCCATCGCCACCAGGCGCGCTGGTCGGTCGCGGGGCTCGAACGGCGACGTCCGCTGCTGCCGGGCAGCCCGGAGGAAGACGGCATCGACCTGCCCATGCCGCGCATCGGCGAGGAGATCCTGTCCGATTACCGCGCTACCGGGCTCAGCCTGGCCTCGCATCCGATGGCGCTGCTGCGCCCGCAACTGGACGCGCAGCGCATCAAGGGATCGCGCGACCTGCGCGAAATGCGCCACGGCCGCGGCGTGCATGTCGCCGGCCTGGTCACGCAGCGCCAGCGCCCGGCGACGGCCAAGGGCACCATTTTCGTCACGCTGGAAGACGAGCACGGGATGATCAACGTCATCGTCTGGCCCGACCTCGCCGCGCGCCAGCGCAAACCCCTGCTGGATTCCACCCTGCTGGCCGTGCGCGGGCGCTGGGAGCGCGTGGACGGCGTGGAGCACCTCATCGCCGGGCAACTGACCGACCTCAGCGGCCTGCTGGGTGAACTGCAGTCGCCGTCGCGCGATTTTCGCTGACCTCCCTTCGTGTCCGGTCGAGCCTGCTCCTCACGTCAAACACGATGTCGGTCCACGCAGACCGCACCGGCATCCCCCCACAGCCGAGGCTGTCCGTGGAAGCACCCCGCTACTTCGTCACCTACCGGCATCCGCGCAGCGGCGAAACGACCACGCGCGTGTTCGGACGCTTTCCCGACCCCGCTCTGGCCGAACGCATCGCCCGCGCGCAACTGGGGCAAGCCGGTTGCGAAGTGCTGGACGTGCGGCCCGAAACGCCGGTCGAAGCGCTGAACCACCGCATCTCGCGCGGCATCACCCGAACCCTGCGCATCGCACTGGGCACGGGATTGAGCCTGCTGGCCTGGCACGCCCTGTTCCTGCGCACCGGCCCGCGCATCACCGACATGCCGCTGGGCCGCCTCACGATCGGCATGCTGCTGACCTTCGGCTTCCACGCCGCGCTGATGCTGGCGGCGGTGGTGTTCTGCTGGGACATCGCGTTCGGCGAAGGGCCGTATAACGGGCGCTAGCTTCGAAGCCGCCATCGGCCCGGAAGCGGGATCGATCATCCGACGAATCAAAGGGCATCCGCGGTCGCGGAATCCCGCCCTGCGCGCGCTTACAATGCCCGCCCCTGAGCGCGGAACACCCCGATGGAACTGGCCACCGACACGATCGCCCTGCTGATGGCGGTCGCCTTCGTCGCGGGTCTCATCGACGCCATCGCCGGGGGCGGCGGACTGCTGACCATCCCCGCGCTCATGGCCGCCGGCCTTCCACCCGTCAACGCCATCGCCACCAACAAGCTGCAAAGCAGCTTCGGCACGGCGAGCGCGGTGGTCGCGTTCGCACGCAAGGGCCGCATCGATTTCCGCCGTTTCATGAAGCCGGCCATTGGCGCCTTCCTCGGCTCGGTGCTCGGCGCGTGGACGTTGCAGCGACTGAACCCCGCGTTCCTCTCGGGCCTGATCCCGATGCTGCTGATCCTGATGGTGGTCTATTTCCTCTTTGCACCGAAAGCGAGCGAGGAAGACCGCCAGGGCCGCCTCGGCCCGATCGCGCTGATGGCGATCGTCTCGGCCATCGGTTTCTACGACGGCTTCTTCGGCCCGGGTACGGGCTCGTTCCTGACCACCGCACTGGTCGCGCTGTTCGGCCTGGGCCTGGTGTCGGCGACCGCGCACACCAAGTTCCTCAATCTCTCCAGCAACATCGCTGCGGTGCTCACGCTGATCATCGGCGGCCACGTGATGTGGAAACTCGGCCTGCTGATGGCCATATCGAGCATCGCCGGAGGCCAGCTCGGCGCGCACCTGGCGATGCGAGTGGGCGGCCGGATGATCCGCCCGCTCCTGGTCACCATGTCGCTGCTGCTGACGATGAAGCTGCTGTCGGACCCGGCGAATCCGTTGCGGGTTTATGTAATGGCGCATGCCTGAGGCGTTCCTCTCGGCGACATGCGGACTTGGTGGCCCGGTCTGCACCGGGCCACTTTCGACTCCCTACATACAGGTCAACTGCTTGGATGCAGTGACTCGACTTGCTTTAGCCGCTTCAACGCATCCTGCTGTCGGAGCAGACCGTAATTTATGCTGCCGGCATTAAGCGAACTTCCGGGCTGGTAGGGGTAGTCCATGAAGTCGGAGAAGAATGCCTTGATCGCTCCCATCACCGGGACGATCAGCCACATCTGCCGGGCCAGGAAATCGACCGCACCGCCACCTTCCTCCATGCCCCGTTCGTAGGGATCCATCCTCAGGTTGGTTATCAGCGCCCAGTTGGTGACCGTGCGCGAGCCCGTGGCGATGTTGCCGTGGCTCTGCGAGGCAAAGCTCAGCTTCCAGTCCTGGAACCTGCAGGCGTTGAGATTGCCGCCCTGGTCGAAATAGAAGATGGAATCGCGCGGTCCCTTCTTCTCCTTGCCCTGGAAGTACGGCATGAAGTTGAAGCCGTCCAGCTTCACGCGGAATTGCTTCCCGCTCAGCTTGGTGCCCTTGGCCAGCTTCTCCTTGATGTCCGGCACCCCGGCGGCCGCGCAGAGCGTGGGAAACATGTCGATCAGCGAGATGGGATCGTTATAGACGGTCCCCGGCTTGATAACGCCCGGCCAGCGGATCGCCATCGGAATGCGGAACCCTCCTTCCCAGGTCGATCCTTTCTCGCCGCGGAACATCGTCATCGCGCCGTCAGGCCACAATGCGATTTCCGCGCCGTTGTCGGTGGTGTAGACAACGATCGTGTTGTCCTCGATGCCCAGTTCGTCGAGAAGGTCCAGCAACGCGCCAACGTGCTCGTCGTGCTCGACCATGCCGTCGGCGTGCAAACCCTTGCCCGACTTTCCAACCGAATCCTTCTTCAGGTGGGTGAAGATGTGCATGCGCGTGGTGTTGAACCAGACGAAGAATGGCTTGTCGTCCTTCACGCTCTTCTTGATGAACTTCTGTGCGGCGCCAAGGAATTCCTCGTCCACGGTTGGCATCCGCTTGGTGTTCAGCGGCCCGGTATCCTCGATCTTTCCGCCCGCATGGGAGTGGATGACGCCGCGCGGTCCAAACTTCCTCTTGAACGCGGGATCCTTCGGATAGAAGTAACCCTCCGGCTCCTCCTCGGCGTTCAAGTGGTAGAGGTTTCCGAAGAACTCATCGAAGCCGTGATTGGTCGGCAGATGCTGGTCCTGGTCGCCTAAATGGTTCTTGCCGAACTGCCCCGTGGCGTAGCCTTCGTTCTTCAACGCATCGGCGATGGTCGGCATCCAGTCCGTGATGCCGTGCGGATCGCCGGGCATGCCGATGGTGAGCAGCCCGGTGCGGAACGGCTCCTGGCCCAGGATGAAAGATGCGCGTCCAGCGGTACAGCTCTGCTGACCGTAGGAATCGGTGAACATCGCGCCTTCGTCGGCGATCCGATCGATGTTGGGCGTCCGGTAGCCCATCAGCCCCCGTGTGTAGAAGCTGATCTGCGGAATGCCGATATCGTCGCCGAAGATCACGAGGATGTTCGGCTTTCCCGACGTGCCGGTCTTGGACGACTTGCTTTTGCTGTCGCGTGCTTGCTTTGCTGCCATGACCATCTCCTTTGGGCGAGCGCCGGCTCGCGCTTGCGCTTGCGCTTGCGCGGCGGAGGATGCGTATAGCGACTGGGCCGGGCCCACGTCCGCGTGCGGCCTGGCAGTGCATGGTCGTGATCGCGCCGTGACGCGATTGTGATACGTGCGTTCATGTTTGTGAGCGCAGCCAAGTAAGACGCAAGCCATAGCCGCAATCGGATTGCGACTCGCCTTCGAACATCGACACGACGTCGACGGCGGTTAGCGAAGGAGTGAGCGCAGCTGTGCGCGTGGACATCCAGAGTATTGCCAGCGGCGAACGCCTGGCCGCGAAGTGCCGGGAGGCACCGGTGGTCGAGCTCACCCTTCACGCAGTAGCCTGTCGCGATGGACTCCCTTATTGCTGCCGCCGGACGGGCGCTGTCTGCCGGCGATGTGCTTGGCGCGCTCAAGCTTGTCGCGCTGCGCGACGATCCGGCGGCGCTGGCGTTGCGCGGGATAGCGATGGCGCAACTCGGCGAGTACCCGCGTGCGCGCGAGTTGCTGCGCCGTGCGGCGCGCGGGTTCGGTGCGTCCGAAGAACTGGCACGCGCGCGCACTGTCGTCGCAGAGGCGGAAGTATCGCTGACGATGCGCGACCTTTCCGATCCTGCGCATGCGCTCGCCGAGGCGACGGCTGCCCTCGACGCAAGAGCCGATCGGGCCAATGCACTGCAGGCCCGGTTGATCGCCGCGCGCAGGCAGTTGCTGCTGGGTCGCCTCGACGAAGCGGCAGCGTCCTTGGCGGCACTCGATCCCACCGGCCTGCCGCCTTCGCTCGAGGCGGTATGCGAACTGGCCAATGCCGAATTGGCTTTGCGCTCGCTGCGTACGACGGTTGCCCGGATGGCGTTGGATCGCGCCCGCGTTGCGGCCGAACGTTCTGGTGTCCACGCGCTGATCGCGGAAGCGCGCGAAGCAGGCGCCGTGCTTGATCAGACGGCAGCGCGCAGCATCCACGATGGACACGAGCAGCCGCTGCGTCTGAAGGATGTGGAAGCACTGAATGCGTCCCGCGCGCTGGTGGTCGATGCCTGCCGGCGAGGGTTGCGTGCCGGCGATGCATGGCAGCCATTGGCACGCCGGCCGGTGCTGTTCGCGCTATTGCGTGCGCTGGCAGAAGGCTGGCCCGGCGATGTTGATCGCAACAGCCTGATCGCACGCGTCTTCCATTCGCGTCAACCCGATGAAACACACCGCGCCCGGCTGCGGGTGGAGATCGGACGCTTGCGCGAGCTCATCGGTCCGTTGGCAGAGGTCCGGGCCAGTGCACGCGGCTTTGCGCTCGTGCCGCACGACGAACGCGTCGTCGTCCTGCTCGTGCCGCCCATCGACGGCGAACAGGCATCGTTGCAGGCATTGCTCGCCGATGGCGCGGCCTGGTCGACGTCGGCACTGTCGCTTGCACTTGGCGCCAGCCAGCGCACCGTCCAGCGTGCGCTGGTCGAGCTGGAGTCCGCCGGGCAGGCGCGCTCGATCGGCCGGGCGCGCGCGCAGCGCTGGTTGGCGCCGCCACTGGTGGGATTCACGACGATCTTGTTACTCCCCGCCACGCTGTCGGCTGGGTAGATTGTCCCTGCGGTGCCAAGACGGGCGCCAACAGGAGCCGGGCGATGTCCCCCACGACAGTATCTTCAGGCAAGTCCATCGACGAGATCCCGGTCGCGCGTGCGGCGGATGTCGTGCGCGAGTACGGTCCGTTCGAAGGCACACCGCCGATCGGTGGTGTCACCTACGACGGGCACCATATCTGGGCCGCTGCCGGATCGGCGATGGTCGCCATCGAACCGGATAGTGGAAAGGTCGCGCGATCGCTTGAGCGCGCCGCGCATGCGGGCACCGCGTTCGACGGCAAGTACCTGTACCAGATCGCCGAAGCGCGCATCGACAAGATCGACCCGACCAGCGGCGATGTCGTGGCCTCGATTCCTTCACCGGGCGCGGGCGGCGATTCCGGCCTCGCATGGGCCGAAGGCAGCCTCTGGGTCGGCCAGTATCGCGATCGCAAAATCCACCAGATCGATCCGGACAGCGGCGCCGTGGTGCGCACGATCGAATCCAACCGTTTCGTCACCGGCGTGACGTGGGCCGATGGCGAGCTGTGGCACGGGGTCTGGGAAGGCGACGAAAGCGAGCTGCGCCACATCGATCCGGCCAACGGCACCGTGCTCGAACGGCTGGAGATGCCGCCGGGCGTTGGCGTCAGCGGACTGGAATCGGATGGCGCAGGACTGTTCTATTGCGGCGGCGGGCCGAGTGGAAAGGTCCGCGTCGTGAGGCGCCCACGCAATCTGCCGGGCTGACCGCCCGGCACGCGTCGCGGCCCCGATCGCCCCCGCTCCTTCCACGCGACGCACTCACTGCTACACCAGACATTCACTCCGGTCGACGGCCGGAGATGGCCGCGCCATGCCTGCGCATGGCGCCAAGCACTTCACAACGGTCCCTCGGACCCGGGAGCTCACCATGAACATCGCATTCGCTGGACTCAATGACGTTGAAGTCGCCTCAAGGGCGCAGTGGCTTGCCGCGCGAAAGGCGCTACTGGCCCGCGAGAAGGATCTCACGCGCCTGCAGGACGAAATCGCCCGCGAACGCCGCGCGTTGCCGTGGGTTCGCGTCGACAAGGACTACTCCTTCGACACGCTCGAAGGTCCACGCACCCTGGCCGAACTGTTTGAGGGACGCAGCCAGCTGCTGGTGCAGCACTTCATGTTCGCACCAGGCTGGGAGCAAGGATGCAAGAGCTGCTCCTTCATGGCCGATCACAACGACGGCGCCAATCTCCATCTCGCTCAGCGCGACGTCACGCTGATCGCCGTTTCGCGAGCCCCCCTGGCCGACATCGAACGCTTCCGCCAGCGCATGGGCTGGCAGTTCAAGTGGGTGTCCTCGCATGGCACCGACTTCAACCACGACTTCGGCGTCAACTTCAGCCAGGACGAGATGTCCAGCGGCAAGGTCGACTACAACTACGTGCGCCAGCCGTTCCCGCATGAGGAAGCGCCGGGCATCAGCGTCTTCTGTCGCGACGACGCGGGTGAGGTATTCCACACCTACTCGCGCTACGGCCGCGGTGTGGAAGTGATGATGCACACCTACGCGCTGCTGGAGCTCACGCCGAAAGGCCGGGACGAAGACGAGCTGGAGTATCCGATGTCCTGGGTGCGCCATCACGACCGCTACGAAAGAGCAGCACCCGCCCCCGTTGCTTCGTGTTGCAGCGCCTCGGCCTGAGCCGCCACGATCCGGAGTCCGTCATGCAGAACGTGTGGCCATGGCTGGCCGTCGCCGGGCTCGGCGCCTTGCATGGATTGAGCCCGGCGAACGGATGGATGTTCGCGGCCGCTGGCGGCATTCGCTCGGGCGACGGCGCCCGGGTGCGAAGGATGCTGCCGGCGATCGCACTTGGACACGCCGCTTCGGTGGCGATCGTGGTCTGCGCGATCGCACAAGGCATCGTGGTGGACAGGTCGCTGGCGCAATTCGTGGCCGGGGGCGCGCTGGTTCTGGTCGCTTCGTGTCGCTGGCTGCGCGGCGGCAGGATGCACGCTGCCGATCGTCACGCCAACCAGATCAACGCCACGACCGCACAAGCCGGCATGGCGATCTGGTCGTGCCTCATGGCGACGGCGCACGGTACGGGATTGATGCTGGTGCCGGCACTGGTTCCGCTGTGCATGGCCAGTCTTCCTGCACGCGAGATCACGGCTTCCGGATCGCTGCTTCTGGCGCTGACGGCCGTTGGAGTCCACCTCTCCGCGATGCTGCTCACCACCGCGCTGGTCGCCGCGGGTGCATGCCGGCTCGTCCTGTCGGGACATCCACTGTTGGCGGAGGCCAGGCTCAGGCATGCATGGACGGCTGTGCTGGCCGTGACAGGCGTTTCATTGATTACGTTGCGTTAGGCGGCGCTAGTTCCACCTCGCAGGTCTGCTGGCGACCCGGAGCCCGCAAACCCCTTACGACCACAGATCCGAACACGACCGCGCCCGCGAAGCTGAAGCCAATGACTGACCGGAATGTCCGCACGATCGGTCGCGCCAAGCCTGACGTCGGCGGACGGCCCGGCGGTGCCGCTGCGCAACGCGATGCCGAACGCAGGTGAGGCCACATGCTTTGAGGCACAACGGATGAAAAGGAGGCTCGTTACCGGGAGCGGGCGAACACCGGATACGGATTGATCGCCGTCCCCTTCCACCACTGCCGTTCCGGGCCCAGTTCGAAGATGGCGAAATGCAGGTGCGGGGCGGATGGGTCGGCGTTGCCGGTGCTGCCGACATAACCGATCACGTCGCCGCGTTTTATCGCCTGCTTTTCCTGGAGCCCGTCGGCGTAGCGGTCCAGGTGCGCGTAGTAGTACGCGTAGTGACCGGTGGGTTCGAACTGGTAGATCGTCAGGCCGCCGGGAACGCTGGTGAACAGTTTTTCGACCGTGCCGTCCGCGACCGCGATCACCGGCGTGCCGCGAGGCGCCATGATGTCCAGCGCTTCGTGCACGCGACCCTGCGAACGCGCTTCGTTGAAGGTGTCGTGCAATTGCGCCGCGGCAATGCCCTGCACGGGGATCGTCAGTTCGCCATCGACCACCTCCGTCGGCGTCACGACCGGCGTCGCGACAGCCGGCGCCGGCACGGTCCCGACTTTCGTCGGCGCCGGTGCAGGCGCGCGCTCCGCGGTCGTCGCGAGGCGCGATGGCGCAACCGCCGCCTGCATTTCAGGCACGGCGTGAGCGGTCACGGTTCGAACGCGCGCGGGCTCGCGCCCGAACATCAGCAGCGCCAGGTTCGCGCCAGCCAGCACGATCACGAGGAACAGCAGCACAGCCTTGCTCATGCGCGCCTCCGTTGCGTTGGGTCCGTTACTGCTGCAACACCGCCGGCGTACCCGGTCCGACCGCGGCGGCCACCGCGACGGCGTCCCAGTTGGTCAGCCGGATGCAGCCATGCGATTCGGTCTTGCCGATCTTTCCCGGTTCCGGCGAGCCGTGGATGCCGTAGTGATCCTTGCTCAGGTCCACCCACACCACGCCCACCGGATTGTTCGGACCGGGTGCGATCTTCGCCTTTGCGTGACCAGCATCCGCATCCCAGAACAGTTTCGGGTTGTATTGGAAATGCGGATCGCGGGCGACACCCTTGATCGTCCAGTCGCCGATCGGCAATGGATCGTGGCTGCTGCCGGTCGACGCCGGGAAACGCGCGTAAACGCGCCCGCTTTCGTCACGCAGCATCACCGACGCATCGGACTTGTCGACCACGACCGACGCCGCCTTCGCCAACGCCTCGCCCTGCACGTTGGGCACCCACAGTGCGGTCCCTTCGCGCGTGAGGTCCGCGCCGGGATTGAGCGCCGCCAACAGCGCCGGACTGACGTGGAAGCGCTCGCCCAGGCTTTCGGCCAGCGAGGCGAAACCCAGCTGCGGCAATGCGGCCTTCGCCATCATGTCCTCGGGAATCGCGTCGTACGGACCGGCGACGTCCTGCGCGGTGAGGCGATATTCGACCAGCGCGGGCGACGCATCGGCGGTGAGCGCGCGCCATGTCGCCGCGTCCATCGTGCCGGTCGGTTCGAGATCGCGGCTGCGCTGGAACGCGGCGATCGCGCGTCCGGTATTGCTGCCCCAGCGACCGTCGATTTCGCCGGTGCCGAAATGCGCGCGATCGAGCAGCACCTGCGCCCGCAGTCGCGCCGCCGCGTTTGCGTCGTCCTTCAGATCGCCGGCCATCTGCGCATCGTTGGCGCCCAGCAGCGGTGAATTCTGCGCGAACGCCGCAAACGGCGCGGCAAGGGCGAGGAGCAAAGCGGCATGCAGGATCGGTTTCATCGATTCGCTGTTTCGAAGGACACGCCTGCATGCTGCGTGGAAGCTTTTCGGTGTGGCGTGAATGCGACGCGCGTTTTCTGTCGGCCAGCTGAAGCGAGGTGCTCACTCGAACCGCAATCCGGCGCGCTCACTCGCCCAGAGAAGGTATTTCGATAGCAATCGTTGTGCGATGAAGACGATCAACCTCAACAGCATCAGTGCGACGAAGGCGGGAATCGGCAACGAGATGACGAGAGGCACCAGCCAGTCGCCGGCGCTTTCGTCCCAGTCGGGCGCGCTCATTGCCTTCATCGTCGTGTACCAGAGCAGGCCCTGGCACATCAGGAGGACGAAGAACCCGACAACGAAACGGGAGCGCGGCAGGAATGCGCATACGGCCGCCAGGGGCCAGCTCAGGATGAAAAGCACGTTGTGCATGATCGCGACCGTCTTTTGTCCGGACGGACTATCTCGCTGGCACGTGTCCCCTTCGTGGGGCCTGCGTGAAGTCGCTTCGCACAGTCCGCAGGCGATCGAAGCCACGGACCGACCTCCCCAGCGCATTGACCATCGCCGCGCGCACCGCTAACGTGTGCCCGTCGAGGTGATCATCGCTTTATCCAGATATAGCGATGTGACAATCCCGACCGGCTGATAACCGGTTCGGACAGAGGGAATCCGGTTGGAATCCGGAGCTGCCCCGCAGCGGTATTGGGAACGACCGCCATCCACGCACTGGGTTCGCCCGGGAAGCGATGGCCAGTAGGAGGATGCGTCGCAAGACGCGTCCACGCCCTGAGCCCGAAGACCTGCCATGACCGGAGGCGTTGCCTCCGTCCGACCCCTCCGCGCGGCTTCGGCCGCACGGAGGTTCGCCCGCGGGGGCGAAGGTCGAAGGCAGGTTCACCACGGTCCGGCGACGGGTCGTGCGCGTGCGTGCCCTCCTTCGTTGCCCTGCGCATTGCTCACGCATCGCAGGTATCCACATGATCCAGGTAACCCATCTCGGCTTCCCGCGCATCGGCGCGCGACGCGAGCTCAAGCAGTCGCTCGAATCCTTCTGGAAGGGCGAATCCACCGCGCAGTCGCTGCACGACACCGCACGCGAACTGCGCCAGCGCCACTGGCGGCTCGCGCAGGACGCGGGCGTCGATGTCGTGCCGTGCAACGACTTCTCGCTGTACGACCACGTCCTCGACACCGCCGTGTTGTTCGATGCCATTCCCGCTTCGCATCGCGAAGTGTTCGACGCCGATCCGCTGTCCGGCTACTTCGCGCTCGCGCGTGGCCTGCAGGACGCCAGCCACGATCTCCACGCGCTGGAGATGACCAAGTGGTTCGACACCAACTACCACTACCTCGTCCCGGAGTTCACGCACGACCAGCGTTTCCGCCTGCGCGGCGACAAGCCGCTGGCCGAACTGCGCGAGGCCCGGGCGCTCGGATTGAACGCGCGCCCCGTGCTCCTGGGGCCGGTGTCGTTCCTCAAGCTCGGCAAGCGCGTCGACGGCGAATGCCCGCTGGAGCTGCTCGACGCGCTGCTCCCCGCCTACGCGCAACTGCTCACGCAACTGAAAGCCGAAGGCGCACAGTGGGTGCAGATCGACGAGCCGTGCCTGGTGCTCGACCTCGGCGAACCCGATCGCGAGGCATACCGTCGCGCGTTCGCGGCCCTGAGCGGAGACGCTTTCCCCGAGGTGCTGCTCGCCACGTACTTCGGCGGCCTCGACGATAATCTTGCGCTGGTCGCTTCCCTGCCCGTCGCGGGGTTGCATGTCGATCTGGCGCGCGCGCCGGAACAACTGGACGCGGTGCTGGCCGCGTGGCCTGCCGATCGAACGCTGAGTCTCGGCGTCGTGGATGGCCGCAATGTGTGGCGCGCCGATCTCGATGCCGCCCTGTCGAAGATCGCGCGCGCAGGATCGCCGGTACGGTGGATCGCGCCTTCGTGCTCGCTGCTGCATGTGCCGATCGACCTGGACCAGGAGAAGAAGTTGCCTGTCACGTTGCGCGGCGGCATGGCGTTCGCGAAACAGAAGCTGGTCGAGCTGCGCGTGCTGGCCGATGTCGTGTCGGGCCGCGCCTCGGCCGAGAAGGCGCTGATCGCATCGCGCTCGGCCCGCGCCGCGCATTTCGCCGCGCCCGGTCTGTTCAATGCGAACATGCGCGCCTCCGCGCGTGGCCTGACGCCCGCCATGGCCCGCCGCGCCACGCGTTATGGCGAACGCGCGCGCCTGCAGCAGCAGCGGCTGGGCCTGCCGCCGCTTCCGACCACCACCATCGGTTCGTTCCCGCAATCGGGCCTGGTGCGCAAGGCACGCGCGGATCACAAGGCCGGCCGGATCAACGATGCGGAATACCGCCGTTTCCTCGAGCGCGAAGTCGACAACTGCCTGCGCGAACAGGAAATCATCGGCCTCGACGTGCTGGTGCACGGCGAGTTCGAACGCAACGACATGGTCGAGTACTTCGGCGAACAACTGGACGGCTTCGCCTTCACCGCGCATGGCTGGGTGCAGAGCTACGGCTCGCGCTGCGTCAAACCACCGATCCTGTTCGGCGACGTGAGCCGGCCGCGTCCGATGACGGTGGGCTGGACGACCTACGCGCAGTCGCGCACGCAGGCGCCTGTGAAGGGCATGCTGACCGGGCCGGTGACGATCCTGCAGTGGTCGTTCGTCCGCGACGACCAGCCGCGCCGCGACACGTGTCTCCAGATCGCCCTCGCCCTGCGCGAAGAGGTACGCGACCTGGAAGATGCCGGCATCGCGATCATCCAGATCGACGAACCCGCATTGCGCGAGGGACTTCCGCTGCGCAACGCCGACTGGCCGGCGTACCTGGACTGGGCGGTGGAAGCGTTCCGCATCGCGTCCTCCGGCGTGGACGACGCCACGCAGATCCACACGCACATGTGCTACGCGCAGTTCAACGACATCATCGAGTCGGTAGCCGCGCTGGATGCGGACGTGATCTCGATCGAGACCTCGCGCTCGCGCATGGAGCTGCTCGATGCCTTCGCGCGCTTCCGTTATCCGAACGGGATCGGCCCGGGTGTTTACGACATCCACGCGCCGCGCGTGCCGTCGATCGAGGAGATCGCCGAGCTGCTCGAACGCGCGCGCGAGGTCATTCCGGTGGAACAGCTGTGGGTCAATCCCGACTGCGGGTTGAAGACGCGCGGCTGGCCGGAGGTGCGCAAGGCGCTGATCGCGATGGTCAGGGCGACGCGTGAACTGCGGGAAGAGCTGGCTTCCGTCGCGTGATGCGGTGGCTGATCCGCACATCGGGATGATGTGCGGATCGGCTTTGCCTGTCGTCGAGGCGACCTGCGATGGCGGACCGTTGGCGATCCGTCAGCGACACCCGGCCCCTTTGCTCATCGGTTCCCGTTCCCGCGAGCTGCGGGATGCCACTCGCTCAACGCCGCCGTTGCGCGAACAACCAGTCGCGCCACCACTCGCCAGGATAGAAGTCGGCCGGCAACCGGTGATCCAGCCCGACGTATTCGCGCAGGCGCACCTGTTCGCCGCCCTGCGACCGGATGGCAGCGACGAGACGGCGGTCGGCTCCGATGGGGTTTTCGGTGTCCGCATCGCCGTGCATTGCCCACACCGGGACCTTGACCAACGCCTTCGCCGCGTCATTTCCGGGCGCGACGGCGCTGATCGGCACGATGGCCGCGAACAACTTCGGACGTGCCGCCGCCGACAGCCACGCCGTCGAGCCGCCCATCGAGAACCCGACCGCGTAGATGCGATCGCGATCGACCGCATGCTGTTTCGCGACGTGCTCGACCAGTTCCAGCATCGTGGGCAATGCAGGCGATGCCACCGCGTACGTTGGCGTTTCGGGCACATCGTAATTCGCGCTGCGCTGTTCGAACTGCGGCACGAGTACCCAGGCGCGATAGCGCTCGCGGATGGCGGGCATCGCCCAGCTCAGCGCAGGACGTTCCAGCTGTGTCTCGTTATCGCTGCCCACGCCGCTGGACGAATGCAGCTGCACGACCAGCGGGTAGCGCCTGCCGGTCTCCGGCGACAGTGGCGCCAGCAGGCGGTATCGCAGGCGCGTGCCGTCACGGGCGATGAACTCGTCGCGCTGGAACCCGGCCTTGTCCACGCCGTCGAAGAGTCCACGCTCCAACGGGCCGACGTTTTCCACGCGCTCGTCGCCCGGGCCGGCAATGGCCGGCCCGGCAATCATGAAGGCGAACGACGCCAGAGCCGCCAGAACAACACCATGTACCCGGGATGCGAATCCCATCCGTGTATTTCCCCTGGAGATCATTGGCGGACATTAACATCCGCCTCGCCGACCTCGTGTCGCCTTTTGCCGCGAGCGCATGTCAGCAAATGCCGCAAGCGCAGTCGGCGACCTCACCCCTCCTCGATCACGGCCGTCGCCAATGGCGCGATCACCGTCCATCCCAGCGTTTCATAGAGCTTGCGGCCATCCTCGGTGGCGGCCAGAAGCGGTTGGCTCGTTGCGGATCGCCGCTGCGATCCAAGCGCGGCCATCACCGCGATGCCCAATCCCTTCCGCCGGTGATCCGGTGCGGTGGCGATGCGGTCGTAGATGAAGACATCGGGCGTTTCCGCGGCGCAACCGCTCGCGGCCTCGCTGCCATCGGGCGCGATGATGTGGACGCGCGTGACGGGCCAGGCGTGGGCG
>Ga0209050_1000527_pt1 | contig 63593 bp, 35 predicted proteins | sample Araplavi_mTSA_r2_FD_184276 | JGI IMG/M metagenome (GOLD analysis project Ga0209050, IMG submission 184276) | Arabidopsis root microbial communities from North Carolina, USA - plate scrape MF_Cvi_mTSA_r2 (SPAdes) (version 2) | ecosystem: Host-associated > Plants > Roots > Endosphere | place: USA... | reverse complement strand
CGCGCCGGCAATCGGAATGGCCTTGGCGGTGCGGAAGATCCAGCGCATCACCGGGATGTTGAAGATCTTGTAGTACATGACGAAGCGCACCGGGCGCGGGATCGTCGCCGACAGGATCAGCGCGTCCATGTAGCTGACGTGGTTGCACACGATCAATGCCGCGCCCTCGTCGGGCACGTTGGCTTCGATCCCGTGCGGGCGCAGCCGGTACAGGAAGCGCACCATCACCCAGCTGAGGAACCGCATCAGGAATTCGGGGACGATGGTGAAGATGTAGATCGCCACTACCGCATTGGCGATGGCCAGCGCCAGGAACAGCTGCGGGATGGTCCAGTGCAGGAATTTCTGCGTGGCCAGCGCGATCATCGCTGCGGCGACGATGAAGCCGGAGTTCTGGATGTTGAGCGCGGCGAACACGCGCGACATCTCCGATTTCGGCGTGCGGCTCTGGATCAGCGCAAACAACGGTACGACAAAGAAGCCGGTGAACAGGCCGATGCCCACCAGATCCACGATGATGCGCACGCTGCCCGGCGCCGCGACGAACGCGGCCACGCTCAGGCCGGCGGTGGTCGCCGTGCCGGCACGGGCGAAATACAGATCGAGCATGAAGGCGGTCATGCCGAACGCACCCAGCGGAACCAGGCCGATTTCCACGGTACGCCCGGACAGCTTTTCGCACAGCAGCGAGCCCACCCCGGTACCGATCGAAAACAGTGCCAGCGCGAAGATGTACAGGGTGGGTTCGCCGCCCAGGTTGACCACCGCGTAGGTGGGCAGCTGCGAGGTCAGCAGGGTGCCGACGAACCAGAACCACGACACGCCCAGGATGGCGTTGGCCACCGCCTTCTGTTTCTTGGCCAGGCGCAGGACCGCCAGCGATTCGGGAATCGGGTTCCAGTTGATCTTCAGGTCGGGCGCGCCGGCATCGACCTTGGGGATCATGCGTGCGGTGATGTTGCCGGCAATGGCCAGCGCGATCACCGCCGTGGCGGCCACGATCGGGCCATAGCTGCCGGCAAGCATGAAGATCATGCCGCCGCTGATCATGCCGGTGAGGATCGACATCGAGGTGCCCATCTCGACCAGGCCGTTGCCGCCGGTGAGTTCTTCCGGCTTGAGTACCGAGGGCAATACCGAATACTTCACCGGGCCGAACAGGGTGGACTGCAGGCCGGTGCAGAACAGCGCCACCAGCAGGACTGGCATGCTCTGGGTGAGAAAGCCCACCGCGGCCAGCGACATGATCGCGATCTCCATGGTGGTGGTGATCACGATCAGGCGCGATTTCTCCAGCTTCTCGGCGATCTGCCCGGCCAGGGCGGAGAACAGGAAGTAGGGCAGGATGAAGATGGCCGGCGCCAGCGTGGTGTACAGCGACTGCTCTTGCTGGCTGACGCCGAGATAGAACAGCAGGCCGATGATGGCCTGGCGGTACACGTTGTCGTTGAATGCCCCCAGCGACTGGACGATGAAGAACGGCAGGAAGCGGCGCTGCTTGAGCAGGGCGAACTGGCTATGGCCGGACATGGAATCTCCTTGCGAGCCGGCAGCCTAGCATTCCGTGGTGGGGGGATGTCATCCCGGCGCGGCGCCGCAGATCTCATTGGCGGCGGCGCGCAGCTTGGGCAGCAGGCGCAGCATGAGTGCGACCTGGGTGCGGATCAGCTGCAGCTTGGGCGGCATGTCGTCGGTCAGCTGCTCCAGCTGCTCGGCCAGGGCGCGGTCGCCGTCGTTGGCGGTCTCGTCCACGGGCGCGCGCCGTTCCAGTGCGGTGGCGATCTGCTGCATGGCCTGCTGCACGCGCTCGCCGCTGGAGCGTGCCAGCGGGTCCTGCGCGTAGCTGTCCAGCTGGGCGCGGTGGGCGCCGAGGGCGGAGAGGTGGCCGAGCAGGGTGTTGGACAGGGCCAGGAAGCGGAAGCCGGCGTCCAGATTGCCGCGCACGTGGCCGGGCTCACGCAGCATGTTGGACAGGGCGGTGGACAGGGCGGCGTCGGCGTTGTGCATGTCGCGGCGGGCGATGCGGTAGGCCAGGTCGTCCTGCATGCCGCTGCCGTACTGGCCAAGCACGGCCTGCAGGTAGCCCGCGCACCGCTGCAGCACGCGGGCCATCACCAGGTCCAGGCGGCGGCCCTGCCAGTCGGGCAGGATCAGGAAGGCGGCTGCCGCAGCGATCGCGCAGCCGAGCAGGGTGTCGACCAGGCGTGGCCAGATCAGCAGGAAGCCATCACCGATCAGGTTGAAGCAGGTCAGCGCCATCACGGTGATGGCCGCCGAGGCGACCAGGTAGCGGTCGCTGCGGGTGAAGAAGAACAGCAGGGCCGAGAGCAGGGCGATCAGCAGTTCGATGCGCAGGTCCTGGAACAGCTGCATCAAGGCCCAGGTCAGGATCAGCCCGATCAGGGTGCCGGCGATACGCTGGGCCAGGCGCTGGCGGGTGGCGCCAAAGTTGGGGCGGCACACGAACACGATGGTGAGCAGGACCCAGGACCCGTTCTGGGCGTTGAACAGGCGGATGGCGGCAAAGCCCACGATCAGTGCCAGTGCCATGCGCAGGCCGTGGCGGAACAGCAGCGAACCGGGGGTGAGCTGCTGCCGGATGCGCACGCCCATCTCGCGCAGGGTGTGCGGGTTGGTGTCACGCAGGCGGGTGTCGACGTTGTCCAGGGTCGACTCGGACTGCGCGGCTTCGGAGAGGCGGCGTTCGATGCTCTGCAGGTTGTGGCCGAGCAGGTCCAGGGAGGACAGCAGGCGCTGCCACCGGGGGTTGTGCTGGGCGCGCAGCCAGGCGAGCGAGTCGGTCAGGTCGGCGGTGGCCTGGCGGGTGCGTTCGCCATAATCGAATGGCCGGCGCAGGCGGATGGCGGTGCCCAGGTTGGCGCACGCTTCGCCCTGCAGGGCAAGCAGGCGCTGGCAGCGGTACAGGACGTCGCTGTGGAAGAAGGCGTCGGTGAGCGCGCCATACGGGTAGTGCGAGGAACTGGCGCGTTCGTGGAAATCCTGGGCCATGTAGTACAGGCGCAGATAGAGGCCGGACTGCACGCCGGGCCGTCCGGAGCGACCGAAGCGGGCGAGGATGGCGGTCTTGGCGATGTTGAGCGCTTCCACGACGCGGCGGTTCTGTTCGGCCAGGGCGAGCTGGCGCTTCTGCACGTCGGCGTCGCGCACCGGTTCGAACAGGTCGGCCTTGAGCTGGAGGTAGCGGCCGAGTTCGATGTAGAGCCGGGCCAGGCGCTCGCGGACGGGGCGGTTGGCGAACAGGGCGGTCCACAGGATCGAGAGCAAGCCGTACCAGAGGGCACCGGCCAGCAGGTGGCTGACCGCGCTGAGGGCCTGCGCGCGGTCGGCGGCGCCATGCTGTTCGAGGCCGATCATGGTGTAGATGGCCAGGGTGACGGTGGCCTGTGCGATGGAGGCGTAGCGTTCGCCGAGCGCGCCGAGCAGGGTCAGGCCGAAGGTGGACAGGGCCAGGGCGCCGATGAACACCCACGGCCAGGCGAACAGTTCCACCACGGCGGCGGCGGCAATGACAAAGCACAGCAGCGACAGGGCGACGGACTTGGTGCGGCCCCACCAGTTGTCGTCGGTTTCGGCTATGGCGCTGGCGATGATGCCCAGGAACACGCCGGGCAGGGCGGGCAGCTGGTCGAGGTGCCAACACAGGCCCATTGCGACAGAGAGTGCAATGAACACCCGCAGGCCATAGCTGGCCTTTTCATGCGCCCACAGGCGGCTCAGGCGGGATTCTCGGGCGGACATGCGGACTCGTGATGCGGAGGCGCCCTCATTATTGCGTCATCGCAGTGAAGCCGACATAGCCGGTTGGTAGCAGGTGCCTTCCCGCCGACAGCAGGCCGGTAGCCAGGGACAACCCGGTGGGGCCGGCAGTTGGCCGGCCCCTGTGACGCTTGCCTCGCTCCGCAATGGAGCACGGCCCTTTCATCGATCCGCCCGCTTCAATCACATATCAAAGCGGACGCTCACTGCAAACGTACGCGGCAGACCAATCCCCGCATTGGACCAATATCTCTTGTTGGTGAGGTTCTCCACGCTGGCCCGCCAGGTGACCGGATGGCCGTTGGCCTGCATGCGGTAGCCTGCGCCGGCGTTGAGCAGGGTGTAGTCGGGCAGTTTCAGGGTGTTGTCGGCGTCGTAGTACACGTCGCCGTAGTAGCGGGCCAGGACGTACAGGCTGAGGCCTTCAAGCTGCGGCACGCTGTAGTCGGCGTGCACTACGCCGTTCCAACGTGCCGCGCTGGCGGTGCGGTTGCCTTCCTGGGTGCTGCTGTCCGGCGACAGCCTGTCGTAGGTCGGGTCCAGCCAGGTAACGCCACCGCCGAAGGTGAAGGCGTCGGTCAGGCGCACATCGCCGCTGACTTCCACGCCTTCGTACAGGGTGATGCCGTCCTGCACCAGCAGTTTGCCGGCGCTGGTGAGGCGATCGATGTTCGCACCGCGCTCCAGGCGGAACGCCGCAGCGTTGGCGCTCCAGCGCGGGTACTCGATCTTGGCGCCGACTTCGAACTGCTTGCTGATGGTCGGGTCCAGCACGTCGCCGGCATTGATGTAGTCGCTGCCCACGCGGCTGCCCGCTTCCAGCGATTCGACGTAACTGGTGTAAAGGGTGATTTCATCGGCGGGCTTGAACATCACCGCGTAGGTCGGGGTGACGGGGTAGGTGTGGTAGGCGCCCTTGTTCTCGAAGTCGTTGTAACGCGCGCCGGCGAGTACCGACCAGCCATGGCCCAAGGCAACCGTATCGCTGAGGAACACGGCCTGCTGCACGGTTTCGCTGCCACGGGTCAATTCGTGTGAGCCGACGGCATCGTGGCGCAGCGTGGGGCGCTGGTACAGGTTGCCACGGCCGATGGTGTTCCATTCGTAGGGACGGTCCCAGCCCAGGCCGGTCTGGTGCGAGACGCCGGCCACCACCTGGTGCGACAGCGCCCCGGTCTGGAAGCGACCCTGGACCAGGGCCTGGGCCAGCTTCCACTCGCTCCTGCCGCCCAGCTCGTAGACGTTGACGTCGTAATCGCCGTTGACGTCGTCGATGTAGGCGAAGATCTTGTTCACGTCGTTCCACGACGAGGTGTAGCCATAGCTCAGGCTGGCCGTCCAGGCCGTGTTGATCTGCCAGTTCAGTGCCGTGGACAGCAGGCTGGAGCGGGTGTCGTAGAAGGTGTCCGGGATCGCGTTGTCGACGTCGCCGGCGATCGGACGCGGAAGTTCGGTCAGGCCGATGAAATAGTACTGCGGCGACTCTTCGCCCAGATCCCGCTGCTGGAACACGCCGTCGAAGGTCCAGGTAAGCGCATCGCTCAGGCGCGCGTCCAGGGACAGCGCACCGACGGTGCGATCCACGTCGCCACCGTTGAAGGTTTCGCCCTTCTCCTGGTACGCGTTGAACCGGTAGCCGAACATGTCCTGGTTACCGAAGCGGCCGCCGGCATCGACCTGGCCACTGACGATGCCCTGCTCGCGCCAGCCGAGCTGTGCGGAGAAGGTGGGGGTATCGGTAGGCTTCTTCGTAACGTAGTTGATGATTCCGCCGGGCTGGCCGAAGCCGTACATGAAGCCGCCCGGACCCTTGAGCAGTTCCACCTGCTCCATCACTTCCAGCGGCCACTCGGTGCCCCACGAGGAGACCTGCAGCCCGTTGACGCGGTAGCTGTCGTAACTGAGATCGATGCCGCGGTTGCGGATCGGTGAGCTCCAGCCACTGGCATAGGCGCTGACCTGGGTGACCACCGACGGGTCGGTCAGGAATGCTTCGCCCAGCGAGACCACCTGGCGCTTCTCGATATCCTCGCGGCCGATGACGGAGATCGCGAACGGGGTATCGCGCACCGGGCGGTCGCCCAGGGCGCCGGTGTCGGTGTGGGTGCGTTCGGCGGTGACCTTCACCGCGTCCAGTTCGGTGGCCGAGCGGCTGCGCGCGCTGTCCGGGGCGGGCTGCGCATGGGCCGCGCAGGCCAGCGACAGCGACAGCGCAAGCAGGGCCGGGCGCAGGGCACGGCGCGGAGATACGGAAACAGGCATGTTGTGGAGGTCCTCTGCGGACAGCAGCACACCGTCCGCGATCAGTGAAAGCGGAAGAAGAGGGCGTGGCTGAGTCGGTGCACTGCCCGCGGAACGGGGAGACAGTGCGGTGCGCGAGGCGCGGCGAGACCGTGGCTGGTGAGAATTGTTCTCTTTTGAGTGGCGCGCGTCAAATTATTGCGAATGCACGAGCCGCGAAATGCATGGACCGCGGTAGCGCACGACCGTTGGTCGTGCGGCGCCGCGCAGCGGCGGGTTTTACGCGCGCGCTGCCCGCCTCAGCAATGCCTTCTCGCGCCGGCGCGCACGCCAGTTGCGCCAGTGCTGCTGCAGGCACGAGAAGATCACATAGAGCGCCGGGGTGCTGAGCAGGGTCAGGCTCTGCGAGAACATCAGGCCGCCGATCATGGCGATACCCAGCGGGCGGCGCAGCTCGGAGCCCTCGCCCAGCCCGATCGCCAGCGGCACGGCCGCCAGGATGGCCACCATGGTGGTCATCATGATCGGGCGGAAGCGCACGATGCTGGCCTCGCGCACCGCTTCCAGCGGGCTCTTGCCGTGTTCGCGCTGGGCCACCACGGCGAAGTCGATCATCATGATCGCGTTCTTCTTGACGATGCCGATCAGCAGCACCAGCGCGATCATCGAGATCACCGACAGCTCGGTGTTGGTCACGAACAAGGCCAGCAACGCGCCCACGCCCGCCGCCGGCAGGGTGGACAGGATGGTGACCGGGTGAACCAGGCTTTCGTACAGCATGCCCAGCACCAGGTACACCGTGATGATGGCGGCCAGCACCAGGATCAGCATCGAGTTCGGGTTGAGCTGCACATTGAAGCCGCCGCCGTCGCTGATGCGGATGTCCCCCGGCAGGCGCAGCCCGTCCACGGTGGCCTTGATGATCGCCTCGCCTTCGCCCGTGCTCACGCCCGGGGCCAGGTTGTAGCTCAGGTCCATCGTGGTGTACTGGTTCTGGTGGGTAATCTGCGGCGGTGCCAGCCCCGGTACCTGCCGGGCCACGGCGGTGATCGGGATCATCTCGCCGTTGCCGGCGCGCACGTGGATCTCGTCGAGCGCGCGCGGCGTGGCGGTCTGCTCGGGCAGCGCGTTGACCACCACGCTGTACTGGTTGATGTCCGAATAGATGGTGGAGATCTGGCGCTGGCCGAACGCGCCGTACAGCGCACCGTCGATCGCACCGACCGACACCCCCAGGCGCGCGGCCTTGGCCCGGTCGATCTCGATGTTCTGGCGCAGCCCGGCGGTATCCACGTCGGTACCGACGTCGCGCAGCATGGGATTCTTCTTCAGCGCGGCCTGTACCTTGGGCAGCCACTCCTGCAGCTGGGCCAGGTCGTTGCCCTGCAGCGACACCCGGTACTGAGCGCCCTGGCTGTTGCCGCCGCCGCCGTCGCTGGGCAGGTCCTGGATCGCGCGCAGGCGCAGCTCCAGATCCGGGTAGCGGTCGGCCTTGGCGCTCAAGCGCGCCAGCGCCTGCGCGGTGGTTTCGCGGCGGCCTTCCTTGCGGGTCTTCAGCTCGATGTTGAACTGCGCGCTGGAGCCCTGGCGGCCGCTGCCCAGGCGCACGCCCACGGTCTTCACCGCAGGGTCGGCCATCAGCATGTCGGTGATGCGGCGCTGGCGGTTGACCATGTCCTCGAAGGAGACGGTGGCGCTGGAGTTGGCGCGACCCCAGATCAGGCCGGTGTCCTGGGGCGGGAACGAACCCTTCTTGACCGCACCGGCCAGCATCACCGTGGCCACGATCAGCAGGATCGGGGTCAGCGACAGCAGCAGGGCGTGGCGCAGCGAAAAGTCGAGGCAGACGGTGTACACCCGCAGCATGCGGTCGTGTGCGCCGTCCAGGAAACGGCCAATCCGCGACGGAGTCTCCGGTTCACTGTGCGCACTGAGGAAACGGCTGCACAGCGCCGGGGTCAAGGTCAGCGAGACGATCATGGAAACCACGATGGCCGCTACCAGCGTTACCGTGAACTCGCGGAAGAACGCACCGACCATGCCGCTGGCGAACAGCAGCGGAATGAACACCGCCACCAGCGAGGCGGTGATGGAGACGATGGTGAAGCCAATCTCGCGCGCGCCGGTCAGCGCTGCCTGCATGCGCGGCATGCCCTCGTCGAGGTGGCGCATGATGTTCTCGATCACCACGATCGCATCGTCCACGACGAAGCCGATCGCGATCACCAGCGCCAGCAGGCTCAGGTTGTTCAGGGTGAACCCGAACACATACATCACCAGCGCGGCACCGGCCAGCGACAGCGGCACGGTGACCGCCGCGATCAGCGTGGGCGCCAGCCGGCGCAGGAACAGCGCCATGGTCAGGATCACCATCGCCAGGCTGATCAGCAGGGTGATCTGCACTTCGTGCAGCGAGGAACGGATGGTCGGGGTGCGGTCGAAATACGGGGTGAGCGTGGTGCCCGGCTGCAGATAGTCGCGCAGCATCGGGATCTGTGCCTTGACCCGGTCGACGGTCTCCACGATGTTGGCGCCGGCGCGGGTGAACACATACATCACCACGGCGGGTTTGTGATCGAACCACGCGGCCTGGTAGGCATCCTGCTGGCCGTCGTAGACGTTGGCTACGTCCTTCAGGCGGATCACCCGGCCGTCGTCCTGGGTCTTGATCACCAGGTTGGCGAAGTCGGCGGCGCGCGCCACCGAATCGTTGGCGATGATCGCGGTAGTGGTGTTGCCGTCGGACAGGAAGCCGGTGGGCGAGGTCACGTTGGCCGCCCGCACCGCATTGCGCAGATCGTCAGGGGTAAGGTTCAGCGCGTTGAGCAGGCGCAGGTTGACGTCCACCCGCACCGCCGGCGTGGATGCGCCGGCGATATCCACCGAGGACACCCCGCTGATCTGGCGGATGCGCTGGGCCAGCAGCGAGTCGGCCACGTTGTACAGTTCGTCTGCCGACTGTGTCTGCGAGGTCAGCGCGATCGCGATCACCGGATCGTCGTTCGGGTTGGCCTTCTGGAACATTGGCGAGCCCAGCCCCGAGGGCAGGTCGGCCTGCGCGGAGTTGATCGCGGTCTGCACGTCCAGCGCGGCCGAATCGATGTCGACCCCGCTCTGGAAGATCATGAAGACCAGCGAGCTGCCTTCGGAACTGGACGAGCGCATCTGGTCCACGCCCGGCAGCTGGCCCAGGTGGCGCTCCAGCGGCGCGGTGACCGTGGACGCCATGGTGGTGGCATCGGCGCCGGATTGGCTGGCATGCACGAAGATCACCGGGATCTGGATGTTCGGCAGCGCCGACACGCCCAGCTTCAGGTAGCACATCAGGCCGACCACGAACAGGCCGATGGCCAGCAGCGCGGTGCCGATGGGGCGGCGGATGAAGGGCCCGGAAATGTTCACGCGCGGTCCTGGGCGGCGGCGTGGCGCAGCGCGCGCTGTTCACGGCGTACCCGCATGCGCTCGGAGAAGCGCTCCATGTACAGGTAGATCACCGGCGTGGTGTACAGCGTGACCAGCTGCGAGATCAGCAGGCCGCCGACGATGGCGATGCCGAGCGGGCGGCGCAGCTCCGAGCCGATGCCGGTGCCCAGCGCCAGCGGCAGCGCCCCCAACATGGCGGCGGCGGTGGTCATCATGATCGGGCGGAAGCGCAGCAGGCAGGCGCGGCGGATCGCGTCGTGCGCGTTGGCGCCGGCACGCCGTGCCTCGATCGCGAAGTCGACCATCATGATGCCGTTCTTCTTGACGATACCGATCAGCAGCACGATGCCGACGATGCCGTCCACCGACAGGCTCAAGCCACACACCATCAACGCCAGCAGCGCGCCCACGCCCGCCGGGGGCAGGGTCGAGATGATGGTGATGGGGTGGATGTAGCTTTCGTACAGCACGCCCAGCACGATGTAGATCACCACCAGCGAGGCCAGCAGCAGCCACACCACGTCGGTCTGGCTGCCGGTGAACTCGGCGGCCTTGCCGATGAACTGCGCATGCACCTGCGACGGCATGTCCAGGCTGGCGCGGGTGTCCTCGATCGCCTTGACCGCGTCGGACAGCGAATAGCCCGGGGCGATGTTGAACGACACCGTGACCGCCGGCAGCTGCTGCTGGTGGCTGACCACCAGCGGGGTGCTGGTGACCTTGCCCTCGGCCAGCGCGGCCAGCGGAATGATGGTGCCGGCGCCGACCGGAATGCCCGTGTTCTGCGCGCCGATGCCGGTCGCGGTGGACGAGTTGGAGGACGTGACCTGGCCGAAGTTGGTGGCATTGCTGCCGGTCAGCGCACCGGCGCCGTTGGAGGCGACGGCCAGCTGGTTCATCAGCGCGGTGCTGGTGCGGAACTCCGGGGCCACTTCGAGCACCACACGGTACTGGTTGAGCTCGGTGAAGATGGTGGAGATCTGGCGCTGGCCGAAGGCGTCGTACAGCGTGTCGTCGATGGTCTGCATCGGCACGCCCAGCACGCTGGCCTTGTCGCGGTCGATGTTCAGTTCCAGCGCGCGGCCCTGGTTGGACAGGTTGTTGTCCACGTCGGCCAGCTCGGGACGCTGGCGCAGCGCCTCGGTCAGGCGCGTGGCCTGCAGCGCGACCTGCGCGCTGTCCACGTCCGACAGCGAATACTGGTACTCGGTGGCGGCCACGCGGGTATCCAGGGTGACGTCCTGCACCGGCTTGAGGTAAAGCGCGACGCCGGGAATGCCGGCCACGGCCTGTTGCAGGCGCGGCAGGATGTCCTCCAGCCCGTCGCGGTCGCCGCGCGCCTTGAGCACGATCGACAGCTGGCCCTGGTTGAGGGTGGGATTCATGCTGCCGGCACCAATGAACGCCGCCACGCCGGTCACCGCCGGGTCCTTGCGCAGCGCCTCGGCGACCGCCTGGGTACGCTGCTGCATCTGCGGGAAGGCGATGTTCTGGTCGGCCTGCACCACGCCGGTGATCAGCCCGGTGTCCTGCTCGGGCAGCAGGCCCTTGGGAATCACGATGTACAGCACCACGGTCAGCACCAGTGCGCCGGCGGCCACGGCCAGGGTCATGCGCTGGTGTTCCAGCACCCAGTCCAGGCTGCGCTCGTACAGGCCGACGGTGCGGCTCCACACGGTCTGCTTCCCCGCCGCATGCGCGCGCTCATGTGCATCCTCGCCCTCGGGCAGGGCGTCGGGCTTGAGCAGGTAGGCGCACATCATCGGGGTGAGGGTCAGCGAGATCAGCATCGACAGCACGACCGCGATGCTCAGCACCCACGCGAACTCATGGAACAGCCGTCCGGTGACGCCGGGCATCAGCAGCAGCGGCAGGAACACCGCCACCAGCGACACGGTCAGCGACAGCACGGTGAAGCCGATCTGGCGCGCGCCGATCTCGGCTGCTTCCGGGCCACTCTTGCCCTGTTCGATATAGCGCACGATGTTTTCGATCATCACGATCGCATCGTCGACCACGAAGCCGGTGGCCACCACCAGCGCCATCAGCGACAGGTTGTCCAGCGACATGCCGGCAAAGGCCATCACCCCGAAGGTGCCGGCAAGCGACAGCGGCACCGCCACCGACGGAATGATCGTGGCCCACAGCCGGCGCAGGAACACGAAGATCACCGCCACCACCAGACCGATGGTCAGGATCAGGGTGAACTGCACTTCATGCACCGAGGCGCGGATGGTTTCGGTGCGGTCCGAGAACACTTCCAGATGCACATCGGCCGGCAGCACGTTCTGCAGCTGCGGCATGAGCGCGCGGATGCGCTCCACCGTCTGCACGATATTGGCGCCGGGCTGGCGGCGGATTTCCAGCAGCACCGCCGGCTTGCCATCGGCCCACGCGGCCAGCTGGTCGTTCTCGACCCCGTCCACCACCTCGGCCACGTCCGACAGCCGCACCGGGCGGCCGTTCTTGTAACTGATGATGGTCTCGCGGTATTCGGCGGCGCTGGTCAGCTGGTCATTGGTGCCGATGCTGTAGGACTGGGTCTTGCCGTTGAGCGACCCCTTGGGCGCGTTGACGTTGGCCTGGGTGAGCGCGCTGCGCAGGTCTTCCAGGGTCAACCCCATGTTCGACAGCTGCGCCGGGTTGACCTGGATGCGCACGGCCGGGCGCACGTTGCCGGCGATCGACACCAGCCCCACGCCCTGCACCTGCGACAGGCGCTGGGCCAGGATCGAGTCGGCGTAGTTGTTCACATCGCGCAGCGGGCGCGTGTCGGAGGTCAGCTTGAGGGTGATGATCGCCGCGTCGGCGGGGTTCACCCGGTTGTACACCGGCTGGTAGGGCAGCGAGGAGGGCAGCGTGGCCTGGCGGATCGCGGCCTGCACATCCTGCGCGGCAATGTCGATGTCCCGGTCCATCGAGAACTGCAGGATGATCGTGGACAACCCGGCCGACGAATCGGAGGTCATCAGTTCCAGCCCGGAGATCTGCCCGAACTGACGCTCCAGCGGCGTGGTGACCAGCGAGGCCATGGTGGTGGCATTCGCGCCCGGGTACTGCGTGGTGACCACCAGGCTGGGCGCGTCGATCTCCGGCAGCGCCGACACCGGCAGCTGGCGGTACCCCAGAATGCCGAGCAGCAGTAGACCCGCCATCAGCAGCGAGGTGGCGATGGGGCGGCGGATGAAGATCGTCGAGAAGCCCACGGGCGGATCCTTGCTGTTACGTCACGCTGCAATGCGGGAGGCCCACGCCGGTGTACGTACCGGCGTGGAAAAGGGGTAACGCGCGATCAGCGCGGGCCGCCGCCACGACGGCCACCGCCGCCCTGGCCTTGCTTCTGCGCCGCGGCCTTGAGTTCGGCTTCGGTCGGCGCGGCCGGGGTTTCGCCCGGCTTCAGCGCGGTGACCTTGCTGCCCGGCTTGAGCCGGAACTGGCCTTCACTGACCACCCGCTCGCCACCCTTCAGGCCTTCGGTGACCTGGATGTGGCTGTCGCCCACTTCCACACCGCTCTTTACGGTCTGCATGGCCACCGTGTTGTCCGGCTTGACGATGTAGACGTACTCGCCCTCCGGGCCACGCATCACCGCCTGGGTGGGAATCACCACGCCACCGGCAATGGTCCGCAGCTGCATGCGCACATTGACGAACTGTCCCGGCCACAGGGCGTTGTCGGTGTTGTCGAACACGGCGCGGGCGCGGAAGGTGCCGCTGTCGCTGCTGATCTGGTTGTCCACCACGTCGAGCTTGCCGCCGTCGGTGAGCACGTGCGAATCGTTGCGGTCCAGCGCGGCGATGGTCACCGGTCCGGCCTGTTGCGCCTGGCGCACGTCCGGCAGCTGGCGCTCGGGCAGGTTGAAGACCACGTGGATCGGGTGGATCTGGGTCAAGGTGACCAGTGCCGTCCCGGCGCTGACCACGTTGCCGGCGTCCACCGCGCGGATGCCGGCGATGCCGGAAATGGGCGCGGTCACGCGGGTGTACTGCAGCTGCACCTGGGCCGCGCGCATGCTGGCCTCGTTGGCCGCCACGGCGCTCTCGTACTGGGCCACCTGGTTGCGCTGGGTGTCCAGGTCCGTCTTGGCCACGTACTGGCGGTACTCGGGCGAGTTGGAGCGCTGGTAATTCGAGCGCGCCGTGGCCAGCTGGGCCTGGTTCTGCTTCTTGGCCGCCGCCGCCTCGTCGAAGCTGGCCTGCAGCGTGCGCGGATCGATCTGCGCCAGCAGGTCGCCCTGCTTCACTTCCTGGCCTTCCTTGAAGTTGATGCTGATCAGCTGGCCGCCCACCTGCGGGCTGACGGTCACGGTGTTCATGGCGCTCACCGTACCCAGCGCGCTGGCGTAGACCGGCACGTCCTGGCGCGCGGCGTCGATCACCGTCACCGGCACGGGGCCGTTGTCGCGCTCGCCGTCCTTGCCGGCCTCGGCCTGCGGGCCGCCCTTGGCGTCGCGGACCTTGCCGCCGCGGAGCATGTGCATGCCAACCACTCCCACCACCAGCACTGCGATCACCAGCAGCACGATCTTCCAGAAACGCGACATTCAAAACTCCTGAGGCTGGCGAAGGGCAGGGCCCGGTTGGCAGGTGCAAAGGATACCCGCCAGCCGTGACCTTTCATGCATGACGGATGGGACGGGCGGTCAGACCGGCAAGGGCCACCAAGGTTCAACCCGAACCCGGGCCGCATGGCCGGCCACAACCCGTCCCAGCAGGAAGGGTAGAGCCGACTGTCAGTCGGCTGCTCCACCCACAACGTGCGAAGGCCGAAAAAGTTACAGCGAAAACCAGCTTGATGCCCTACATTCAGGTTCAAGCCCCCGTACGCCCGTGGAGATCTCCGAATGCCCCGTCTGTCGCTGCTGTTGTCCGCCCTGCTGCTCGCCTCACCCGCGCTGGCCGCCACCGTCCCGGCAGAACGCCCGGAAGTCACCGCGGCCGCCGCCCGTCTCCAGGCCCAGGTGGTGCAGTGGCGCCGCGACTTCCATCAGCACCCGGAGCTGTCCAACCGCGAGGAGCGCACCTCGGCCAAGGTCGCCGAGCAGCTGCGTGCCATGGGCCTGAAGCCGAAGACGGGCATCGCCCACCACGGTGTGGTGGCCATCATCAAGGGCGGCAAGCCGGGTCCGCGCATCGCCCTGCGCGCGGACATGGACGCGCTGCCGGTGACCGAACAGACCGGCCTGCCGTTCGCCTCCAAGGCCACCAGCACCTACCGCGGCGAGCCCGTCGGCGTGATGCACGCCTGCGGCCACGACGCCCACACCGCCACCCTGCTCGGCGTGGCCGACGCGCTGGTGAAGATGCGCGACACCCTGCCCGGCGAAGTCATGCTGATCTTCCAGCCCGCCGAGGAAGGCGCACCGTCGCCGGAAGAGGGCGGAGCCGCGCTGATGCTCAAGGAAGGCCTGTTCGCCGACTTCAAGCCCGATGCAGTGTTTGGCCTGCACGTGTTCTCCAGCGTCCAGGCCGGGCAGATCGCGGTGCGGGGTGGCCCGTTGATGGCGGCGTCGGACCGGTTCGGGATCAAGGTGATCGGGCGGCAGACCCACGGCTCGGCGCCGTGGAACGGGGTGGACCCCATCGTGGCCACCGCCGACCTGGTCGGTACCGCGCAGACCATCGTCAGCCGCCGCGCCAACATCTCAAAGCAGCCGGCGGTGGTGTCCTTCGGCGCGATCAAGGGCGGCATCCGCTACAACATCATTCCCGACGAGGTGGAAATGGTGGGCACCATCCGCACCTTCGACGAAGGGATGCGCCAGCAGATCTTCGCCGACCTGCGCAACGTTGCCGAACATACGGCCGCCGCGCATGGCGCCAGGGCGGAGACCGAGATCTTCGAAGCCGAAGGCAACCCGGCCACGGTCAATGACCCCGCCCTGACCGCGCGCATGCTGCCCAGCCTGCAGGCCGTGGTGGGCGAGGCCAATGTGTATGAGCCGCCGCTGCAGATGGGCGCCGAGGATTTCTCGCTGTATGCCCAGCAGGTTCCGGGCATGTTCTTCTTCGTCGGCTCCACCAGCGAGGGGATCGACCCGGCCAAGGCGCCGGCCAACCACTCGCCGAAGTTCCTGCTGGATGAGAAGGCGCTGGACGTGGGGCTGCGTGCGCTTCTGCAGGTGAGCCTGGATTTCCTCAACGCGCCGAAGGCGGGCTGAGGCCACCTTGGCGTCAGGGGGCGCACGACCAACGGTCGTGCGCTACCGTGGGTGAGTGTGATCGCGGGCGCCCTTCCGTACGCCAATCGCGTGCCCACACCCTCCCGGTAGGGCCCGACCGTTGGTCGGGCCGCGTCGTGCCAGGCCGTTGACCTTATTGGCGCAGGTCGCGAACTGTCCGCGCCGGGTGTTCGATCCCCGCCGTGGCGCGCCACGGGTTGATGTCCAGCCCGCCACGGCGGGTATAGCGCGCTTCCACTTCCAGCCATTCCGGCCGGCAGCGCTGGGTGATCTCGTTGAAGATGCGCTCCACGCACTGTTCGTGGAATTCGGCATGCTCGCGGTAACTGACCAGATAGCGCAGCAACCCTTCGCGGTCGATGCGCGGGCCGCGGTAGCGAATGCTGACGCTGGCCCAGTCCGGCTGGCCGGTGACCGGGCAGTTGGACTTGAGCAGGGCCGAGCTCAGGGTCTCGGTCACGACTTGGCCGGCGTTGGCCGACAGGTACTCCGGTGCCGGCGGGCCGTAGCGTTCAATCGCCACGTCCAGGCCATCCACGGAGTCGCCCTCGGCGTCGTGCACCAGAGGCGGCACACCGAACGCCACAGTCACCACCGCGCCCGCACAGGCAGACAGGTCGCCGGCAATGCGCTGGCGCGCCTGTTCGTCATCGTCGAAGCGGGTGCTGTTGAGCGAATTGAGGTAGAGCTTGAACGATTTGGACTCGATCAGGTTCGGTGACGTGCACGGCACGCTGACGGTGGCCACGGCCACGCGCGGCTTGCCGCGCCGGTCCAGCCAGCTCAGCTCGTAGGCCTGCCAGCGGTCATGGCCGACGAAGGGCAGCCTGGCCTCGTCCACTCCGATCTCCTCGCGCGCGGCGCGGCGGGGAATCGGGAAGAGCAGGCTCGGGTCGTACTGGGAGGGGTAAGCAACCTCGCGACCGAGGCTGGAGTCCTGGGGGGTATTCATGTGCGCATTTTATCGCGCCCCGGCCGCTGCCGGCCGTCGCCGGGCACCCTTCCGCCGCCCCGTTCAGAAAAGCCCGAGGCGCCTTCACGCCTGCGCCATGCCCCATTAACAAGCGCTGTGACACCTTGCGATCAAGGTCGTTCTATTCAAGACGGGAGCGTGTGGATGAGTACCGACAAGAAAGCCGATTTCTCCGGTGTCACCTCCAGCGTGGATACCACCGCGCAGAAGGTGGAAAAGGCAGATTTTTCCGGCGTGACCGCTTCGGTGGATACCACCGCGGAAAAGGTGGGGGGTGAAACCTACACCGTAGCCAAAGGCGATTCGCTGTCCAAGATCGCCAAGGAAAAGCTGGGCGATGCCAACGCCTGGAACAGGATTTTCGAGGCCAACCGCGACGTGCTGGATGACCCCGACAAGATTTTCCCGGGCCAGACGCTCAAGCTGCCGCCGAAAGACTAAGCCCGCTCCGCCTGTTGTCCCCTTTTGATTCCCAGGGAGGAATTCCATGAAGAAGACGTCCATCAGTACCGCCGTTCTCGCTGCCCTGCTGGCCACCGCCGCGCTGGCCGGCTGCAAGAAGAAGGAAGACACCGCCGACAACAACGCCCAGCCGGCCGCCCCGGTCGCCACGGCGCCGGCAGAGCCGGCAGCCCCGCAGCCGATGACCGCTGCGGCGCCGGTGAATGTCTCGGCCGTCAGCGTCGGCAAGACCGCCGCCGCCGATAAGACCGTCGCCCCGGCTGCGCTGTTTGCGCCCAAGGACATCATCATCGTCTCCATCCGCACCGACGGCACCGCCAACAACGCCAATGTCGGCGCCAAGCTGACCTACCAGGACGGCCAGGTGGCGGGCGAGCAGAGCCAGGCACTGAACACCACCGGTGCCGAAACCACCAACATCAGCTTCACGAATGCCAATGGCTGGCCGGCGGGCAAGTACCGCGCGGAGGTCACGGTAGATGGTAAGGCGGCCGGAACGCCGCAGGAGTTTGAGGTCAAGTAAGTCCCGCCGACTCTCTCCCGGCACGGACTCACGATGGACGCAGCCGCGAGGCTGCGTCTTTTTTGTTTCCAGTACCGCCGCGTATGGCCCGGCTTTGCTCCCCGGGTCTGAAAACGCGACAATGCGGGAGTTACCCGGCATCGCCATCGGCGATCACTCCGATCTGCAAGAGAGCCTCAGTCCCCCATGTCGAACACGCCCAAGATTCTCTACACGCTTACCGATGAAGCCCCGTTCCTGGCCACGCAGTCGCTGCTGCCGATCGTCGAGGCGTACACCGCCACCGCCGGCATTGCGGTTGAAATCCGCGACATCTCGCTGTCCGGCCGCATCCTGGCCCTGTTCCCGGATTACCTGAAGGACGAGCAGAAGGAAGCCGACCACCTGGCCGAGCTGGGCCAGCTGGCGACCACCCCGGACGCCAACATCATCAAGCTGCCCAACATCAGCGCCTCGGTGCCGCAGCTGAAAGCCGCGATCAAGGAACTGCAGGACCAGGGCTTCGCCCTGCCGAATTACCCGGACGTGCCCACCGACGATGTCTCCCGCGACATCAAGGCGCGCTACGACAAGGTCAAGGGCAGCGCGGTGAACCCGGTGCTGCGCGAGGGCAACTCCGACCGACGCGCGCCGCTGTCGGTGAAGAACTACGCCCGCAAGCACCCGCACCGCATGGGCAAGTGGTCCAAAGAATCCAGGTCGCACGTCTCGCACATGGACGGTGGCGATTTCTACGGCAGCGAAAAGTCGGCCACCCTGGCCGCCGCAGGCAACCTGAAGATCGAGCTGCAGCAGGCCGACGGCACCACCGTCGTGCTGAAGGAAAAGACGGCGGTCAAGGCCGGTGAGATCGTCGACGCCGCCGTGATGAGCCGCAATGCGCTGGCCTCGTTCGTGCAGGCCCAGATTGCCGACGCCAAGGCCAAGGGCGTGCTGTTCTCGCTGCACCTGAAGGCCACCATGATGAAGGTCTCCGACCCGATCATGTTCGGCGTGGTCGTCGAAGAGTTCTACAAGGACGTGCTGGCCAAGCATGCCGACGTGCTCAAGCAGGCCGGTTTCGATCCCAACAACGGCATCGGCGATCTGTACGCGCGCCTGCCGCAGCTGCCCGAGGCCACCCAGGAGGCCATCAAGGCCGACCTGGCCGCCGAGTACGGCAAGCGCCCGGGCCTGGCCATGGTCAATTCCGACAAGGGCATCACCAACCTGCACGTCCCCAGCGACGTCATCGTCGATGCCTCCATGCCGGCCATGATCCGCGACTCCGGCGGCATGTGGAATGCCGATGGCAAGCTGCAGGACACCAAGGCGGTCATCCCCGACCGCTGCTACGCGGGCGTCTATCAGGCCGTCATCGACGACTGCATCGCCCACGGTGCATTCGACCCGGCCACCATGGGCTCGGTGCCCAACGTCGGCCTGATGGCGCAGAAGGCCGAAGAATACGGCTCGCACGACAAGACCTTCCAGATTCCGGCCGACGGCACCGTGCGCGTTACCGACGATGCCGGCACCGTGGTGTTCGAACACGCCGTGCAGGCCGGCGACATCTGGCGCATGTGCCAGACCAAGGACGCCCCGATCCAGGACTGGGTCAAGCTGGCGGTCAACCGTGCGCGCCTGAGCAGCACCCCGGCCGTGTTCTGGCTGGATGCCTCGCGCGCGCACGATGCGCAGGTCATCGCCAAGGTCGAGACCTACCTGAAGGACCACGACACCAACGGCCTGGACATCCGCATCCTGGCCCCGGTGGAAGCCACCGCGTTCTCGCTCGAGCGCATCCGCAAGGGTGAGGACACCATCTCGGTGACCGGCAATGTGCTGCGCGACTACCTCACCGACCTGTTCCCGATCATGGAGCTGGGCACCAGCGCGAAGATGCTGTCGATCGTGCCGCTGATGGCCGGTGGTGGTCTGTTCGAAACCGGTGCCGGTGGTTCGGCGCCCAAGCACGTGCAGCAGTTCGTTGAAGAGGACTACCTGCGCTGGGATTCGCTGGGCGAGTTCCTGGCCCTGGCCGCGTCGCTGGAGCATCTGGGCAACCGCTACGACAACGCTGGTGCCACCGTGCTGGCCAAGACCCTGGACCAGGCCAATGGCCAGTTCCTGGACAACGACAAGTCGCCCTCGCGCAAGCTCGGTGGCATCGACAACCGCGGCAGCCATTTCTACATCGCGCTGTATTGGGCCCAGGCCCTGGCCGCGCAGGACGACGATGCCGCATTGAAGGCCCGCTTCGCCCCGCTGGCCAAGGCACTGACCGACAACGAGCAGGCCATCGTCGGCGAACTGATCGCCGCACAGGGCAAGCCGGTGGACATCGGCGGCTACTACCGCCCGGACGTGGCCAAGGCCAGCAAGGCCATGCGCCCGAGCGAGACGTTCAACGCGGCACTGGCTGCGCTGTAAGAAACGCTCCACCGCTGATGGGGTAAACCGAAAAACCCGCGCCTCGGCGCGGGTTTTTCATGCCCGCATTTTTGCCCGCAAATACGTGACGCCCCTCAGCGCGGTTCTGGCACGCTGTGCTCCGCCGTGCCGCTCAGGCCGTGCGCGCAACCAGGGGAAGGCGATGGCCAGGGTGCTGGTGGTCGGTTCGGATGTGCAGGGAGAGCGAGCGTTGCTGCAGCGTCTGCGTATGGCCGCCTCGCTGCCGGCCGACAGCGTGCGCAGTTGCCGCGACCTGGATCAGTGCGATCTGCTGGTGATCAAGGACACGCCGGCGCTGCACAACGCAGCGCTGCGCATGGTCCGCGAACGGCCGCGCATCCAGTTCTGGGTGGAGGACCAGGACGGCCAGCTGCGGCAAGGACAGGGGGAGCACCGCGGCGTGCTCGACGATGCCGCCATCGAACGTGCACTGCGGCAGATGCCCATGCCCGCGCACAGCATTGACGAGCCGCGCATCGCACACGGCGCCAAGGGCATCACCCGCGCATTGCGCGAACGCCTGCCGGCACGCCAGGGCCACGCGGTGCTGGTGCTGGACGACGAGCCGCACCTGCTGCTGGACTTCGTGCAGGACCAGATGGTGGTGCCCGCCGGCGTACCGGTCGCCCGTCTGGCGCAGGACCTCTCCGACCTGTTCGACACGCTGTCGCTGCACGGTCTGTCCGAGCGCCGCTACCAGACCCTGGCCGGGGCACAGCCGCGGCAGCCGCTGCGTCCACTGTTGTGGCAGTGGGGCCAGCGCCCGGCGCACTGGCAGGACCTGGACGCGCGCCTGCAACGCGGCGCGCGCATCAAGCTGCTGCGCTGGCCCGACTTCCGCGTACTCGGCAACCAGCACGACAGCTTCAGGCTGTGTTCGCTGCTGCTCAAGCGCGCCTGCAGCGTGGACGAATGCATGAGCCTGCTCGACATGCCGGGCGAGGCGGTGCGCAGCGTCGTCCACCCGGCCTATCTGTGCGGCTATGCCGCGCTGGAAGACGCCACGCCCAACGCCCCACCGCTGCGCGGTGGTCAGGGCGGTGGCACCCTGCTGGCGCGCATGTGGCGCAGTGTGCGCCAGCGTGGCGGGAGCTGAGCATGCGTGAACACAAGATCGTGGTACTGGGTGGCATGGGCAGTGGCAAATCGACCCTGGTCCGTGCGATCGCGGCCGGCGTGGTGGTAGACACCGACGTGCCCAACAGCGACCGCCAGAGCGCCGACAAGGCGTCCACCACCGTGGCAATGGACTATGCCGACCTCGACCTGCCCAACGGCGACCGCCTGCGCCTGTACGGCACGCCAGGACAGCAGCGCTTCGACTTCATCTGGCCGATCCTGCTGCAGGGGGCCAGCGGAGTGGTGCTGCTGCTCGATGCCACCCGCGATGCGGCAGTGCAAGAGCTGCAGGCCTACCTGCAGGTGCTGCGCCAGCACGCCGCGCAGGTGCCGGCGGTCATCGGTGTGTCGCGGCTGGACCTGGCACCGGCGTTCGACCTCGACGCCTGCGCCTGTCTGGCCGGTTGGGACGACCGTCTGCTGCCGGTGGTGCCGGTAGATGCGCGCGACCGTGGGCAGGGACTCTCCCTGATGGACGTGCTGATGAGCGAGATGGAAACCCACGACCTGGTGCAGAGCGATGGCTGACGGGCACGACGCACGCCGGCTGGCGCCGGCCACCCGGGAGCGCATCATCGCGCACCTGCAGACATTCGCCGACGACATCGCCGGTGTACGCAGCGCCGTGCTGGCCAGCGTGGACGGCTTCGCGCTGGTGCCGGCCGCCGGCACCCACGGCAATGGCGAACGTCTGGCCGCCATGACCAGCGCAATGCTGGCACTGGCCGCCGCCGTAGGCCGCGAGCTCGCGCTGGGCGAGCTGGAAGTGCTGATGCTGGAAGCCGGCGAGGGCAAGGTGCTGATGCTGGCACTGCCATGCACGCCGGCGCCGCTTCTGCTGATGACCGCCTGCGACGCGCGCTGCGTGATCGGCAAGGTGCTTTGGAGTGCCAAGGAATGTGGCCGCAACATCATGGCCGAACTCAGCGGATCACGAGCCGATCCGCAGGGAAACTAGGGGCTCGACAACCAACTGGGGTGCAACATGGCAACTGGAGTGAGCGAAACCTTGAACGCGTTGATGCAGATTGACGGCGCGCAGGCGGTAGCGTTGGTGGACTACGAAAGCGGCATGCTGCTCGGCGAAGCCGGCTCGGGCATGGACATGGAAGTGGCAGCAGCAGGCAACACCGAAGTGATCCGCGCCAAGATGAAGACCGCTGCCTCGTTGAACCTCAACGACAGCATCGAGGACATCCTGATCTCACTGGGCAAGGCGTACCACATCATGCGCCCCGTGGCGAAGAAGCAGGGCCTGTTCCTGTACCTGGTACTGGACCGGAACAAATCCAACCTCGCACTCGCCCGTCGCAAAGTGCAGGAAGTGGAAGCGCAGCTGGCGATGTAAAGGCTGCTCGTCGCGCCGGCCACCGCGCGGTGGCCGGCAGCTATTGAATCGCGCGCAACGACCCCGGCCTGACCTGGCTGATCGACAGCGGCGACTGCTACCAGCTGGCGTACTCGACGGACCAAAGGGTGGTTACGCCATCGTCGTAAAGCGCCAGGGCGAACTCCTCACTGGTGAATACGACTCGCCGGTCAGCGGCCGGTAGAACACCCTGCGGATCCGAAGGAAGCAAAACGGGGGTGCGGGAGCTGCCTGCTGGAAGCGACCAGAACTCATCCCCCGCCTTGGCAATAATGATCTGCACTTGGTCAAGTTCGTCGTTCACCTGGTAGTACGAGATGCCATCGCGCTCAAAAGCGTAGACGCGCCATGTAGGCATAAGGCTCAGATCGGTCGCATCGGGGAAGCGTTGGCCAAGGCCATATCTGGCAACCTCGCTCCCATGATGGTCGTGCTGGCCGAAAGCGGTGTTCGGCATCACGGCGGAGACCGCTGCGAGCAGCGAAGTTGCAAACAAGAGAGTGCGCACGGACACCTCGCAGCAGGAGACGAAGGATTCGGGAAGCCTCATAGACTATGGACCGTCAAACATCTACGCATTGAAGAATTTCTGAACGATCTCGAGGATCCTGGTCTTTGCATTCGACTGCGGATCATGAGATTTCCTTCAGTGCTGTCCTATGCGACGGCTCGGCTGGAAGAGGCCGAATGCGGCGGGCCATAGCGATAGGAACCGGACGAAAGCGTGATGGAAACCGATGTCGACTGATCGGTCCTCGCCCTCAATCAACTGCTGATTCCGGCATCTGAGCTGGTCAATGAGAACGTTCGTCCGGATCGTGATGTGACGAACATCAACTAAGCCAAGGTAAGAGGCGTCAATCAGACGTCTTGGCTCGGTTCCGACATTTGCACAGTCGTTGGACCGCTTATACCGTTTGGCCGCCAAGGTCCTGCATCAATGTGATGCTGGCTAGGCGGGAGGAACGAAGCGTGCAATTGGAATGGTGGAGAAAGGGAATCGGGTTTGAGTTTCGAGTTCGCCCGGAAGGGATTGCCCTCGCGGCCGCGTATGCCTTGGCGTGCTGGGCAACGCGGCAGATGTCGCTGGACCAGTTCTATCTGCCGGCAGGTGTGCGAGTGGCGGCATTGCTCCTATGCCCGCCAAGACTGTGGATCTACCTGATTCTCGGGGAGTACGCGTACTTCGCTCATATGCGATATCCCTTGATTGATAAGTACGGCCTTGCGTGGGTGCTGGCGGCCTCTGGCTGTTTGCTGCCGTCGGTGGCCCTTATCGCACGATTTCATGCTCGGCTTCTGCCCGTAAGGACGGAAGTGTGGTTGCTGTCGGTCGGCTTCGTTTCAGCCATAACGGTCACGACGCTCAATGTTGCCTTTGCGCACTTGCTTTGGCCGGTCCCGGTACCAATACCCGTAATCGGAAATCTGATCCGGTTCGCGCTCGGGGACTATCTCGGAATTCTGACCGTTGCACCCCTGGCAATGCTTTGGATCCGTCGCAACTCAGGACAGGGATGGCACCCGGCAAGGCTTCGGTTCACCATTGCATCCCTGCTTGTCATGCTGGCTCTCGGGCTCGTCGCGGCGGCGCTCCCCTCCCATTGGTCGGCTGGAAGGACAAACCTCCAGCTCCTGATGGCCCTTCCAGCCATAGCGTTGACATGTATTCACGGATGGCGCGGTGCTGCGATCGGCGTTCCGCTGCTGAATCTGATCATCGGCCTTACCACGCCCGCACCGACGCGGCTTGCGTTCGACCACAACACCTTTGTGGCCCAGCAGATACTGGCAATGGCCGGAACCGCTCTGATCGCGCTGGGTTCCAGCATTACCCACTACTTCCATCGGTACCGAGCCTCTGACCTTGAGAGGCAGCGGGCCCTCAAGCACGTGAGGAGCTCCCACGTGGCAAGCGAGATGGACCTCCGCGAGCGAGCCCTCACAATGCGTACGCTTGGTGACGGTATCGACCATTCCCTGTGCGAGATAGCTCACTTCCTGAAGAAGAATGGCAATCCAGGGCTGGCAAACGGTCTGTTGAGCATATCGGTAGCGAACTCGAGGCAGTTCCGCGGACAGACGAGCATGGTGTATCCCACCTCGCTTGAGCACGTTGGCCTGTACCTGGCCCTTCAGATTGGCGGAATCAACGAAGCGTGGTCTGAGACCAGCCGTGTGGCGGCTCCGCATCTTGCCGGGGATCCCTGCCAGTTGAGCATTGGCCTGCAGTTGGCTGCGTACCGCTCGCTGGTGGAGGCAACGTCACTGCTGCTCAAGAACGAGTCAGGTCAGATCAGGATCCGGGCGCGCTGCGGACGGGTGGGGGTGTACCGAGGTATGGTGGCCAGCGTTGCGCTCCTGGACAGCGGTGCGCAGGTGTCCGAGTCGACGATGACGCTGGCGATCGAGCGATTGACCGGAAGAACCCTGGCGTATGGCGGCACCGTGCAGTGTCGCCGCAACCGCATTCGTATCCTGCTTGTCGAGGACGCAACTGGATCAAGGGCATGTACCGGCGCAAAGTCAGCAGCGTAAGGGATGCCTGAGCTGGCGCGACCGCCCGGGGTGTCGCTGGGCTTGCCGGCCACCGGCCGGCACCACTATGGTGGAGGTCGGTCCTTCTGGTCGTGCTGCATGGCTGTCGCCGATTCCCCCGATGAAGACGCGCTCGCCGGCCGGCTTGCCCTGCTGGTCCGTGCGGGGTTCGAGGACTACCACGCGCGCTTTGCCGGGGTGACGCGCCGGGCGCGGCTGCGCTTCGAGACGCGCGATTGGGCGGGAGCCCGGCGCGATGCCGTCGAGCGTATCGGGCTGTACGACCGCTGCATTGCCGGCACCGTGGATGCGCTGCGTCGCATGGCCGGTGAGGCGGTGGGTCGCCGCGGCCTGTGGTTGCAGGTTCGCGGCGGCTACGCCGGGCTGGTCGACGGTCAGATCGACGCCGAGCTGTACAAGACCTTCTACAACACCCTGGCGCGGCGCCTGTTCGCCACCGAAGGCGTCGATGCGGACGTGGAGTTCATGGCGCTGGACGTGGAGCCGTCCGATGCCATCACCCATCCGGTCGCGCGGCACACCTATGCGGTCTCCACGACCCGCCCGGCCGAGGCCTTCCTGCGCATGCTGGGCGATTACCGCTTCGACGTGCCGTATGCGCATCAGCTGCGCTGCGCGGCGGCGATCGCGGTGCGGCTGCAGGATGACCTGCAGCACTGGGGCAGCCACCCGGTGCGCAGCATCGAGCTGCTGGATACCGTGTTCTACCGCGAACGCCGTGCGTACCTGGTCGGCCGTGTATTCGGTGAGCACCGCTTCTCGCCGTGCGTGATCGCGCTGGTCAACGATGACAACGGCCTGCGCGCGGAGGCGGTGCTGACCCGTCGCCGCGATGTCGCGCACCTGTTCGGTGTGTCGCGCAGTTACTTCCAGGCCGACCTGGCCACGGTGGGCGATGCGGTGGTGTTCCTGCGCAGCCTGCTGCCGGCCAAGCCCATCGACGAGATCTACACCGTGCTGGGTCGGGCCAAGCAGGGCAAGACCGAACGCTACCGGACCTTCTTCCGGCATTTCCAGGACCATCCGGACGAGCAGCTGGTCCATGCCGACGGCACGCCGGGCATGGTCATGGCGGTATTCACCCTGCCCAGCTATCCGCTGGTGTTCAAGCTGATCCGCGACCGCTTTGCGTGGCCCAAGCGCATGACCCGGCACCAGGTTGAAGAGAAGTACGCGCTGGTTTTCAACCTGGACCGCGTTGGCCGCCTGCTGGACGCGCAGCCGTACCGCCATCTGCGGTTTCCCAAGGCGCGCTTCTCCGCTGCGTTGCGCGAAGAACTGTTGACCCAGTGCGCGGCGAGCGTCCGCGAGGAGGGCGACAGCCTGGTGATCGCGCTGTGCTACGTGCAGCGCCGCTTCCGTCCGCTCAATCTGTACCTGCGCGAGCAGACCGCTGAAGCGCGCCGCGCTGCGGCGCTGGACTACGCGCAGGCCATCACCGACATGGCGCGCAACAACATCTTCCCCGGCGACATGCTGCCCAAGAACTTCGGCGTATCGCGGCACGGGCGCGCGGTGTTCTACGACTACGACGAACTGTGCCTGGTCAGCGACTGCGTGTTCCGCGCGTGGCCGGAGCCGCGCAATGCGGACGAGGCGCTGGCCGACGAACCGTGGTTCCATGTCGGCCCGCGCGACGTGTTCCCCGATCGCTTTGCCCCGTTCATGGGACTGCCCGCAGACGAGCTTGCCGCGGTGCGCGAGCAGCATGGGCATTTGTTCGATCCGTCCTGGTGGCAGGGGCTGCAGGCCCGCTTCGCCGCGGGCGACTACCCGGACACGCCGCCTTATGCGGCCAGCCACAGGCTCGCGTGATTTCCTGCTGACACACAGCTGGGCTATCCTCGGGGTTCATCCACAAGGAGCAGGTGAGATGCGTTATCCCCATTTTCTGGCCCTGGCCCTCGCATTGGGCGGGACCGGACTGGTCGCAACCAACGACGCCACCGCGCAGACCGCGCGCGGCGTGCGCGAGACGGCCGAAGCCAGCATGACGCTGGGCGGAAGGGTCGATATCGGTGCCGAAGGGCAGGTCACCGGTTTCCAGCTGGACCATGCCGACAAGCTCCCCGCCGATCTGGCCGCGTTCGTTTCGCGCCAGGTGCAGGCATGGCGGTTCGAGCCGGTCCGGGTCGACGGTACGCCGGTGGCGAGCCAGACTCCGGTGATCCTGCGTCTGGTGCAGCGCCCGGACCCGAACGGTGATGGCGCCCAGGTGCGCGTGACCGGCGCCAGTTTCACCCGCTACGACCCCAGCGACACCCGTCGCGTGACCATCGACGCGATGCCGCCGCCGACCTACCCCCGGGAGGTGTATGCCATGAACGGCCAGGGCGACGTGATGCTGCTGGTCAAGGTGGCACGCGACGGCACGGTGGCCGATGTGTTCACCGAGCAGGTCAACCTGCGCGTGGTGGGCAATGAAAAGCAGATGCGTGCGATGCGCGAAGCACTGGCGCGTGCCTCCGAAGCCGGCGCCCGGCGGTGGGCGTTCCGCCCGCCCACGACCGGCCCCGCCAAGGACGCGGAGTCGTGGAACGTGCGGGTACCGGTGCAGTATTCGATGGGCAAGCGGCGCGCTGAACGCTACGGGGTGTGGGAAGCCTACATTCCCGGTCCACGCGAGCGTGCACCGTTCAGCACGGCAACCGCCAGCGACACCGCAGCGCCCGACCTGCTGGCCGACGGCGGCATCTACATGGCCGACCAGGACGACGCTCCGCGCCTGCTGACCCCACTGGGCGGCTGACCACCGCCAAGCGCCGGGCGCTGCCCGGCGGCTTGCCTAACCGGCGCCAGCAACATCCGGCGCCGGGTACACCACGGTCCGGTTGCGGCCCTGTTCCTTGGCCATGTACAGCGCCTTGTCGGCCAGACGCAGCGCCTGGTGCGGGTCTTCGTGGTAGGAGGGGTAGTGGGCCACGCCCAGCGACACCGTCACCGTTCCCACCTGGTCGAAGGCTTCGGCTTCCACCAGCACACGCAGGCGCTCGGCGATGGCGGCGCTGGCCGCCACGTCGATCCCCGGCAGCAGGATCAGGAATTCCTCGCCGCCGTTGCGGCACAGCAGATCGGTATCGCGCGAGTCGTCGCGCATCAGCTGGGCGATGCGCAGGATCACCGCGTCGCCCACCGCGTGGCCGAAGCGGTCGTTGATGGTCTTGAAGCGGTCGATGTCCAGCGCAACGATGCCGAACGGCTGCCCGCGCGCCTGCCAGTCTTCCAGCCCCTCCTGCAGGCCCCGCCGGTTCTGCAGGCCGGTCAGCGGGTCGGTCATGCTGGCGCGGCTGAGCTTGCCGATGCGGTCCTGGAGCAGGTTGAAGCTGTACAGCAGCGCCTGTTTCAGATGCGCCGCTTCGTAGTACCACGCGCGGATGCCACTGACGTGGCGGATGGCGATGGCCGTATCGCGGTTCTGCACATTGCGTGCCATCTGCCACAGCGGCAGCGAGATGCGCCGTGCGAACCACCAGGTGACCAGCAGCGACAGCACGCCCAGCGGAATGGCATTCCAGATCACCGCCTTCATCAGCCGCGACAGCGGCGCCAGGGTCGCGGCGGTCGGGCGCTGCGCCACCACGCCCCAGCCGACGCTCGGCACCGGCGCATAGCCGGCCAGCATCTGCACGCCGTGGCTGTTGCGCACCTCCTGCGCCCCCGAATGACCCTGGCTCACCGCCTTCACCACCGGGTTCTCCAGCGCGAACTGACCGACCCGCGTGGGCTCGATGTGGTACAGGATGCGGCCGTTGCGGTCGACCACGTACAGGTAGGAGCCGTCGCGGTAATAGTGCTTGCCCAGCAGGCTCTGCAGGATGCTGCGCTCGCGCAGGTAGATGGTGCCGCTGATGTAGCCGCGGTACTCGCCCTGCGCGTCGAAGATCGGGTGCGAGATCGCGATCAGCAGGCGACCGGTGGCCGACTGGTAGGGGTCGCTGATGTAAGGTTCGCGGCGTTTCAGGGCCTCGGTATTGCCCTGGCTGTTGAGCACCACGCCCTGCAGCGCCAGGCTCAGCGGTGAGGTGGCCAGCACCGTACCGGCCGGGTCCACGATCAGCACCGAGTTGAAGCTGTTGGTCTGCAGCTGCAGACGTGCCGCCTGGGCTTCCAGTCCGGCGCGGTCATGGGTCTGCCTGCCCAGCTCGGTCGCGGCGTACGCCAGCTGCTGCTGCGCCGAGAGCACGAAGTTCTGCGTGCTCTCGGCCAGCTTGCTGGCATACACCCGGTTGGATTCCAGTGTCGTGCCGATCAGTTGCTCGCGTTGGACGCGATAGCTGGCGTGCAGGGTATTGGCCAGGGCGACGAGGGAGCTGAGCAGGGCGAGGGCCAGGATCAGCTTGCCCAGGTTGAGGCGGGACGACAGCAGGGGCATGGACGAACAACCGGCAGGGTGCTGCGCCAACCGGTCCCACCGATGTGGCTGCAACGAAGAAGCGGTCAGAGGCGAACTGCATGGCGCCGGGCCGGGACGCCATCCGGCGCCCGCGCCACGGCCACCCTACCCCCGGGCGAACAACGGATCACGGCGCGGATTATCACGGATTCGCCGCCGGCGTGGGTAAAACCGACTCAGCGCTCCAGCCGCCTGCGCAGCACGCTGCGCACGCTGGCCGCCCTGCCTTCATCCAGAGGCCCCAGCACACCGCGTACGGCGTCGGGGATGTGCGCGTCCGACGCCGCGCCGGCGGTGAACACATAGTGGTCGAACAGCGCCCGCCAATGCCGGCGCTGTGCAGGTGGCAGGCCCCGCAGCGCGAGCAGCGAGAGCATCAGGGCGTTCATCGGCCCGTCGGTCCAGGCCGGCACCGGCCGCCACCAGTAGTTGACCAGCACATTGAAGTCATCCAGTCCTTCCATGTGATGCCACCACAGCGACGGGATGAATACCGCGTCGCCCGGGCCGAGTTCTGCCACCTGCGCGCTGGCCATGGCACGGTCGAAGCGGGGAAACCGCTCGAGATCCGGCGCGGCGAAGTCCACCAGGCTCACGGCCTGGCCCGCCGGGGTGAAATCCAGCGGTCCCACGTACAGGTTGCCGACCTGGTCCGGCGGGAACAGCGTGACCCGACGGCGGCCGGCCGCCACGCAGGCCAGGTTGTCGGGCACATCGTGGTGGGCGGCAATGCGCGAGCGGTTGCCGATCCAGATGCTGGCCAGCGGGTCGTCCACCCCCAGCGCCAATGGGTTGTCCTGCCGGAAGCCGGGCAGGAAGCTGTCCAGCGTGGTGGAGGCCACGTAGATGGTGGGTGGCGCAGCGGCAGTGCGGTACTTGAGCAGGGTGTCCAGCACCACCTTCAACGGAATCTGTTCGCGGCGGAAATTGAAGCCGCTCATGTCCGCGTTGTAGAAGATGCGGCCCTGCGCCTCGGGCGGCGCGGTGGTGGCGGTCACCGGCAGGGTGCCGTGGTCGTACTGCTTGAGATGGGCCACGGCTGCATCGGCCGAGGTGCGTGCGGCGCTGACCAGGGGCCAGTCGCCGACCAGGCCGCGGACCACCTTCGGGGTGGTCCAGGTGGGCAGCAGCTCGGCCAGCCGGCTGCGGTCGAGGTCGCGGACTTCGTCGATCGGGCCGGGAAGGGCGGGCATGGCGGGTCGCTTGCAAGGCAGGGACGGTCTGGCGAGTGTAGACCCGCCAGACCGTTTCCGGCCTCAGAACCTGTAGCGGACGCCGAACATGTAGCGCGGGCCGGTCTGGGTGGCGTAGCGCAGCATGTTGGTGTGGCGCGCGTAGGTGCGCATGGTCTCGTCGGTGAGGTTGATCGCCTCCAGGCTCAGTGACAGCTGCTCGGTGACCGCGTAGCTGATGTTGAGGTCGAGCTGGCCATAGTCATCGGTGTAGTTCGGGTTCGGACCCTGGCCGCCGATGCCGTTGAGGAACTTGTCGCGCCAGTTGTACGCCGCACGGATCTGCCACTGGTTCTTGTCGTAGAACGCGACCAGGTTGGCCGAGTCGCTCAGCCCGATCATCGGGTACTGGTCGCCCAGGCTCAGGTTGTCGAAGGTCAGTCCCGATTTGACCTTGGTGTAGTTGGCGGCCACGCCGAAGCCGGACTGGCCGAACAGGTGCTGCACCGCCACTTCCCAGCCGTCGAGATGGTCCGAGCGCTGGTTGGCCGGCAGGGTGATGTCGAACCCGGCGACCGGGTCGCCGGGCTGGCCGACGATGGTGCCGGTGAGCTGCCCGGCCGAGTTGGTGCCGGTGGCGGTCACGCCGGGCTGGCCGTTGAAATTGGTGAAGATGTAATCGCGGATGCAGGGCATGTCCGACACACCGCAGCCGGCGGCCAGCGCCGCGTTCCAGTACGCACCGCCCACCGGCGTGTGCAGGTTGCCGGTGTTCTCGCGCACGATGGTGTCGCTGATGAAGTTCTTGATGTTCTTGCGGAAGAAGCCGACCGAGGCGTAGCTGGATTCGCCGTAGTACCACTCCAGCGACAGGTCGAAGTTGTCCGACAGCAGCGGCTCCAGCGCCGGGTTGCCGCGCGACCCGCTGCCGCCCTGGGTACGCACGATGTCGGCCAGCGTCTGCCCGCTCTGGATCTGGGTCCAGCCCGGGCGACCCAGGCTGCGGCTGTAGCTGCCACGCAGCGCCAGCGTGTCGCTGATGTCCAGCTTCAGGTCCACGTTGGGCAGCACGTAATCGTACTTGCCGCTGTCGCTGATGAAGCCGCTTTCGCTGGCGTAGTCGATGTTCAGTTCGTTGGCCGAACTCCAGCTGATGCCGTTGGGCACGCGCACCATCGCGGTCGAATCCACGTCGGTCTGCTCATAGCGCACGCCCACCGCCACGTTCAGCGGCATCGACCAGTCGAAGGTGGTGCGGTACTGCAGGAACGCGCTCTTGGAGGTTTCGTTGGTGCGGATGTCTTCGGAGTATTCGGTGGGCGCCACGTAGCAGGTGGGGCAGGCCGGGTCGGAGGCGGTGCCGACCTGCGCGGCGCGGTTGATCAGCCGGTCGAAATCGAACACCAGGAACTGCCCGGTCAGGCGCGGATCGCTGTGCCCGGAGAAGGCATCGAAGTACCTGGCCATGTCATCGGCATACCAGATGCTGTCGTCGTAGTCGGCCGGTGTGCCCAGGCCGCCCCAGGTATTGCGCTGCATGATCGCCGAGGCCGAGCGGTTCTTGACGTCGGTATAGCCCACGCCGAAGTCCAGCGCGGAGTAGTCGGCGAACTGGAACGTACCGCGGCCCTGGTACTGCTCCACCTCCGACTTGTTGTAGCTGTTCTGGAACACCGAGCCGGTGACCAGCGCATCGGCGGCCTGCACGCCGCCCGGGGGCAGGGCGATGTTGATGATCGGCAGGTCGCCGCTGTAGTCCACGGTGGTCTTGCCGCGCACGAACGCGGCCACGCCGAGCACGCCGGCCGAGCCGTACGGGCTGTCGGGCTGCGATTCACCGGTGGAGTGGTGCGCGTCGAACGACAGGCTCAACGCATCGTTGACCTCCCATTCCACGTTGAAGCCCAGCGAGTCCATGGTGTTCTTGGTGGCCAGCTGCGCACCGCCCATCGACACGTCCGAGTTGACCATGTCTTCGCTGTAGATGATCGGCGCGGCGACCGGGCCGTTGGTCCAGATGCTGTCGCCGGGGCCGTAGTTGAACCACACCGACAGCTCGCTGCGCTGCTGCTGCACCTTGTTCTCCACGTAGGTGTAGTCCAGCGTGGTGGTGACATTGTCGGCCGGCTTCCACTGCAGGGTGGCCTGGCCATTGGTGCGCTGGCGTTGCACGCCGTTGACGTTGTAGGCGGTGTTCTGCGGGCGCCCGTACACATCGTTGGGGCCGGGCCGGTTCTGGATGCGGTCGGCATACCCCTGGCCCGGCTGCGGCAACGCGCGCCAGTCGGTGGTGTTGTCGCCTTGGAGGGTGGCCCAGCCTTCGGCCACGGTGGCCTGGTTGAAGCCGGAATCGCGCTCCTGGTAGCTGCCGCTCAGCATCACGCCGAAGGTATCGTCGGCAAAGCGCTGGCTGAAGATGCCCGACATCTCGCCGGTGAAGTCCGAACCCTTCAGCGTACGCGGCAGGTTGTCGTTGGATGTGTCGTTCACCGCCTTCAGGCCCACGCTCACCACCGGCGCCGATTCCAGCGGGCGCAGGGTCTTGACGTTGATGGTGGCACCGATGCCACCGGTCGGGTTGTCGGCACGCGTGGTCTTGAACACCTCCACCGCCGAGATCGATTCCGAGGCGATGTTGGCGAAGTCGAACGAGCGCGAGCTGGACAGTCCGGCACCCCCATTGCCCAGGTTGGCGGACGGCATCTGCCGGCCATTCAACAGCACCAGGTTGAAGTCCGGGCCGATGCCGCGCACGGTCACCTTGGAGCCTTCGCCGCTGGAAGTGCGGTCGATCGAGACACCGCTGATGCGCTGCAGGGATTCGGCAAGGTTGGTGTCCGGGAACTTGCCGATGTCCTCGGCGACGATGCCGTCGACCACACCCTGGCTGTCGCGCTTGAGGTTCATTGACGAGGTGAGGCTGCCGCGGATGCCGGTGACCTGCACCGTATCGAGCGTCGCCGGGTCCAGTCCCTGTGATGACGACGCAGCGCCGTCGCGGGTCTGGTCCTGGGCCCACGCCGGCCCGGCCAATACGGCGAGCAGCGCGGAAGTGAGCATTGCCTTGCGGGGTACGGCCTTGTACGTCTTCATGAACGCTCCCTCCCCAGGGAAATCGGTAAATGGCAGTCCTACGGTGTCCGGCACGAAGCAACAGCGGATGTGGGCGGATTGAGCGGCCGGTTGACAGCGTTGTCAACAAATCGGTGTCGCCGTCACTGCTGCCACGCGCAGTGCGCTCGCTGCGAGGGAGGCTCAAACTGCCGCGGTGTATGCGCAGGAACCCCTGTGCCGTGGGCGTTGCCGCGCTTTTCAGCGCGACGTCATGCTTCGGATTGCAGCCGGCTCATGCGTTGTGCAGTGCAGAATGAAACTGCGCGGATCGCCTTGAAGCGCTGCTTTGGTCAATGGGGTCCGTTCTGTCCGGTTGTCTGACAGCGCAGGACAATGACGACCCGGCCAGGGTTCGTGTCTGACCGCCGCGTGGCCGGGGAGTCCCATCGAAAGGACAGGCAATGGACACCCGCGCCGCCGTCCGCGAAGGACGGGCTGCGGGTCTGGTGGGTGTTGCCGATGCCGGGCTGCGTGTTGCTCGCTTGCCGCGCCTGGCGCGGGCCGCGCCCGGACGGCTGACCGATCAACGCCGGCGCGGTGCGTGGGTCGATTCGCGGACCAGTACGGCATGGTCCACCGTCACCATGCGGCCGGCGCCGGGCGTGCGGATCCGCTCGATCAGCTGCTCGGTGGCCAGGCGCCCCATGGTGTCGGTCGGCTGGCGCACCGTGGTCAGCGCGGGGTAGATGTGTCCGGCGATGGGCGTGTCGTCGAAGCCGCACACCGACAGATCGCGCGGCACGCGCAGCCCGCGCTGGCCGGCTACCCGGAACACCGCTGCGGCCATGTCGTCGTTGGCGGCGAAGATGGCCGTGGGCGGATCGCGCAGGTCGAGCAGCGCATTGGCCGCCTCGATACCCGATTCGAACGAAAACTGACCGTTCACCACCAGCGCGGGGTCGTAGGCAATGCCTGCATCGCGCAGCGCCTGCCGGTAACCGGCCAGGCGCCACTGGCAGGCACCGTGCGCGCGCGGGCCCTTGATGTGTCCGATGCGCCGGTGGCCCTGCCTGACCAGGTGGCCGATCAGTTCCACCACGGCCGTGGTTTCATCCATGCGCACGCCGATGACGCCCTCGGGATGACGCGGCGCGATGCTGGCATAGGGAATCTCGTTCTCCTCCAGGTACGCCAGCACCACGGCATCATCTGTAAGCGGCGGAATCAGCACCACCCCATCAGGCCGTGAATTCTCGAACAGGGCCGACAGGTCCGGCAGGGTGCGCCGGCCAATGCCGACCGGGCCCAGGATCAGGTTGTAGTGATGCGCATGACAGGCCTCCAGCATGCCGTTCTGGATTTCCATCAGGTAGTTGCGCGAGGGATTGTTGTAGACCAGCGCCAGCGCGTACGAGCGCTGCCCGGCCAGGCTGCGCGCCGAGAGGTTGGGTTTGTAACCCAGGCGCGTCACCGCTGCCAGCACGCGGTCGCGCGTCTGATCGCGTACGTTCGGCTCATGGTTGAGCACGCGCGACACGGTCTTGATCGAAACGCCCGCAACCGCAGCGACATCCTCGATACGACTACGCATGATGCGATGGTTCCTCTGGAAGAGCCGGCCGGCCGCTGCCGATGGTAATGCGCTTGTGTCGTTTCGGGATTACCGAAGCAGGCGGATGGTGCCACGACGCGCGGCCTTCGTGCACGCCCCCGGATTTCGATGCGGCATTGCAGCAGCAAGGGCCGCCAGGCGTCGAGCCGGCGCGGCATCGACCCAGCAACCACGGGCGCAAGCTCGCAAACCGGGCACCCATCGGTTGACAGCGCCACGTCCCCCTTATATGACAGCGCTGTCACCGCGCGCTGATCAGGCCTTTCGGCTGGCGTGTCGTCCCTGAATTCCATTTGGAGGTAGATGTCCGTGAGCAGCGCCCGGAAGACCCTTCTCGCCGTCTGTGTGTTGACGGCCCTGACCGCCCAGACCCATGCCGCGCCCGTGCCGGAGCGTCTGCAGGACTGGCCACGGGTGACCAGCGCCATCGCCGCCGACCCGGCCATCGAGAGCCGCGTACGCAGCATCGTGGGCCAGATGACCCTGGCCCAGAAGGTCGGGCAGATGACGCAGCCGGAGATCAAGCAGATCACCCCGGAGCAGGTGCGGACGTATTACATCGGCTCGGTCCTCAACGGTGGCGGGTCCTGGCCGGGCATGGACAAGCACGCCAGCGTGGCCGACTGGGTCCGGCTGGCCGATGCCTATCACGCCGCGTCCCTGGCGACCGACGCGCGCACGCCGGTTCCGGTGATCTGGGGTACCGACGCGGTGCATGGCCACAGCAACGTGTACGGCGCCACGCTGTTCCCGCACAACATCGGGCTGGGTGCGACCCGCAACCCCGCGCTGATCGAGCGGATCGGCGCGGCCACCGGCAGCGCCACCCGCGCCACCGGCATCGGCTGGGTGTTCGCCCCCACGCTGGCGGTCGCGCACGATCCGCGCTGGGGCCGCACGTATGAGAGCTTCTCGTCCGACCCGTCGGTTGTCCGCGAGTACGCCGCTGCTTACGTCAAGGGCGCACAGGGCCGTTTCGCCAGCGACGGCAATGTGGTGGCCACGGCAAAGCATTACATCGGTGACGGCGCTACCGACAACGGCCGCGACCAGGGCGAGTCGACGGTGGACAAGGCCACCATGATCAATGTGCACGGACAGGGCTACTACGGTGCACTGGGCGAAGGCGTGCAGACGGTGATGGCCTCGTTCAACAGCTGGAACGACCGCGCCGGCGGCGTGGACTACGGCAAGATGCACGGCAGCCAGGTCCTGCTCACCGGTGCGTTGAAGGACAAGATGGGCTTCGACGGCTTCGTGGTCTCGGACTGGAACGGCATCGCCCAGGTGCCCGGCTGCCGCAACGACAGCTGCGCGCAGGCGATCAACGCCGGCATCGACATGGTGATGGTGCCCGACGACTGGAAGGCCTTCATCGCCAACACCGTCGCGCAGGTGGAGAGCGGCGAGATTCCGATGGCGCGCATCGACGATGCGGTGACCCGCATCCTGCGCGTGAAGCTGCGCGCCGGCCTGTTCGACCACAAGCCGTCAGACAGCCGTTTTGCCGGAGACAGCAACGCCGTGCAGCACCGGGGGCTGGCGCGGGAAGCCGTGCGCGAATCGCTGGTGCTGTTGAAGAACCAGGGCAAGGTGCTGCCGCTCAAGCGCGATGCGCGCGTGCTGGTGGTCGGCAAGAGTGCCGACAGCCTGTCCGACCAGGCCGGTGGCTGGTCGTTGACCTGGCAGGGCACCGAGAACACCAATGCCGATTTCCCCAATGCCGATTCGGTGCTGGGCGCATTGCGCGCCGAACTGGGCGCGCAGCAGGTGACCTTCAGCGCCGACGCCGCGGGCATTGATGCCACGCAGTTCGACGTGGTGGTGGCGGTGATCGGCGAGACGCCTTATGCGGAAACCAACGGCGACATCCTTGCCTCCGACACAATGAGCCACAGCCGCGCGCAGCCGCAGGACCTGGCCGTGCTCAAGGCAGCTGCGGCCAGTGGAAAACCGGTGGTCACCGTGTATTTCTCCGGCCGCCCGATGTACACCAACGATCTGCTGAACCTTTCGCAGGCGTTCGTTGCCGCGTGGTTGCCGGGCACGGAAGGCAAGGGCATCACCGATGTGCTGCTGGCCGGCAGGGATGGCAGACCCGCGCATGACTTCAAGGGCCGGCTGAGTTTCCCGTGGCCGGGCGTACCGTGTCCGGCCCCGATCGACCGACCCGACCCGAAACGCCCGTCGCTGTTCAAGCTGGGGTATGGCCTGAGCTATGCGCAACCGGCGCAGGTCGCGCGGCTGCCCGAGGCCAATCCGGACCACTGCGGTGAGGTGACCACGCTGCCGATCTTCAACCGCGTGGACACGGCACCGTTCGCGCTGCACGTGGCCGCCAACGGCGCGACCCAGCCGCTCGGCAACGACCTCAACGCCCGCCTGCGCTGGCCGAAGGAGACGCCGGTGGCCGAGGTGCGTACCGTGCAGATCAACACCCAGCAGGACGCGCGCGAGGTGACCTGGCTTGCGCCGGCGCAGCTGATCGCGCGCAGCACCTCGCGGCGCAACCTGGGGGCATTGGCCAGAAGCAACGGCGCACTGCAGTTCGACGTGATGGTGCAGCACCCGCCGGCGTCGGCAGTGAAGGTCACCATGCAGTGCGGGACCGGTTGCGAAGGCGGGGTGGACATCGCCCCGGGGCTGGCATCGCTCAGCCCCGGACAGAAGCGCACCGTGACCATTCCGCTGGCCTGCTTCGCCAGCAAGGGCGTGGACCTGGGTGCCGTGGAAGCCCCGTTCGTGGTCACGGCCGACACGCCGTTCTCCGCCGCGTTCACCCAGATCCGGGTGGCGACAAAGGCGGACAAGGCCGAGAGCGTGGTGGACTGCAGGTAGCACCGGGCCATGCCTGGCAGGGTAGGCGGTCTGGGAAGCCGGCCAGAGCCGGCTCTACCGCGCTGGTTCGGGCAGGTAATGTCGGCATTGCCGCAAAAATGGGAGTTGTTGCAGAGGATTCCCGCCGGGTGACCGGTAGCGTGTGAGCTACACGGGCGCGGGGGAATCGATGTGATGCTGATGCACGTTCTGGGTGGGCTGTCGCTGCTGATCCTGGTCGGGGTGGCGACCATGGTGCGGGCAGGGATCGGGTTCGAACACGGGGATGGGACGGCGGTGCAGGAGGGGGCCGCCGAGGTCGATGCAGTGGACGTGGTGGAGCGGCCGCTGGAACCGGTGGCCTCGTTGCATTTCGGACCATTGCTGGATCGTATGCGGCCGTGAGGCGTGCCGACCAACGGTCGGCACCTACCGTCAGCCAGCGCCGATCGGTTGGAGACCCGAACCATGGAAAAAGGCCCCGCAGTGCGGGGCCTTTTTCTGTTTCGATTGCCGCGCCGGTCAGCGCTTCATCGAACCGAAGAACTCGTCGTTGGACTTGGTGTTCTTCATCTTGTCGAGCAGGAACTCCATCGCGGCGATTTCGTCCATCGGGTGCAGCAGCTTGCGCAGAATCCAGATCTTCTGCAGCAGCTCCGGCTCGATGAGCAGGTCTTCGCGGCGGGTGCCCGAACGGTTGATGTCGATGGCCGGGTACACGCGCTTTTCGGCGATACGACGGTTCAGGTGCACTTCGCTGTTGCCGGTGCCCTTGAACTCCTCGTAGATCACTTCGTCCATCTTGCTGCCGGTGTCCACCAGCGCCGTGGCGATGATGGTCAGGCTGCCGCCTTCCTCGACGTTGCGCGCGGCACCGAAGAAGCGCTTCGGGCGGTGCAGGGCGTTGGCGTCCACACCACCGGTAAGCACCTTGCCGGAGCTGGGCACCACGTTGTTGTAGGCGCGCGCCAGGCGGGTGATGGAGTCGAGCAGGATCACCACGTCCTTCTTGTGCTCGACCAGGCGCTTGGCACGCTCGATCACCATTTCGGCAACCTGCACGTGGCGTGCGGCGGGTTCGTCGAAGGTGGAGCTGATGACTTCGCCGCGCACGGTGCGCTGCATTTCCGTCACTTCTTCCGGACGCTCGTCGATGAGCAGCACGATCATGTGCACGTCCGGATGGTTGGTGGTGATCGCCGTGGCCACCTGCTGCATCAGCATCGTCTTGCCGGCCTTGGGCGGGGAGACGATCAGCGCACGCTGGCCTTTGCCCTGCGGCGCCATCAGATCCATGATGCGGCCGGTGATGTCTTCGGACGAACCGTTGCCGCGTTCCAGGGTGAAGCGCTTGCGCGGGAACAGCGGCGTGAGGTTCTCGAACAGCACCTTGTTCTTCGACGCTTCCAGCGGCTCACCGTTGATGGTGTCCACGATCGACAGTGCGAAGTAGCGCTCGCCGTCCTTCGGGAAGCGGATGCGGCCGGACAGGTGGTCGCCGGTGCGCAGGTTGAAGCGGCGGATCTGGCTGGGCGAGATGTAGGTGTCGTCCGGGCCGGCCAGGTAGCTGGCCTCGGCCGCGCGCAGGAAGCCGAAGCCGTCCGGCAGGATTTCCAGCACGCCGTCGGCGGCCACGCCGTCGCCGTGGCGGGTCAGCACCTTGAGCAGGGCGAAGATCACGTCCTGCTTGCGGGCGCGGGCCACGCCTTCGGAGATCTGCAGCTGCTCGGCGATTTCCAGCAGCTTCTGCGCCGGCATGCGCTTGAGGTCGCTCAGCGAGTAGACCGGGAAGCCCTCGGGCACGTTGGCCTGCTGGCTGCGCACGAACGGCTGCTGCTCGCCATTGTCCTGCGGCATGCCGTCGTCGCGGTAGCCACCACCGCCGCCGCCGCCGCGATTGCGGTCACGGTCACGGCGATTGCGGAAGCGGTCGCGGCGGTTGCCCTGACCCTGGCCTTGGCCCTGGTTCTGGCCGCCCTGGTTCTGGCCCTGCTGGTACGGGTTCTGGCCGCCCTGCGGGTTGCTGTTGGTGTTGCGCTGGCCGCCGTCACCGGCGTCCTGGCCACCGCCCTGCGGGGCCGGGGCATCGCCGCTGGACGCAGCCGGTGCCGGGGATGCCGGTGCGGGAGGCGCTGCCTGCGGCGCCGGCGCGACAGGCGCGGCAGCCAGGGGCAGGGCGTTCTGGGAAGGGGAGGACCCGGTGTCGGCGCTGCTCGCAGCGGCCTTGGCGACGCGCGGCTTGCGCACGCGCTTCTCGGCGGGCGCGTCGGCGCTCCCGGGTTCGGAAGTAGTGATATCGGACAAGTGCTGGATTCCTCGCTGAAAGGTGCGAGCGCCCTGCAGGGGCGGCGAACGTTGGGAAGGGATTCTGGAAACGAACGTCATCCAGAAGATGCGGCGCGCGAATGCGGCCGGATATGCCGACACTAACACCGGCTCGCGGCGGCGCGCAAGCCGGGTGGGGCAGGGTCATTCATGCGGGCGTGGGGCCCGCAGGGCAGCCGGAAGGCCGGCTGCCGGGGTGGATCAGGCCAGGGCCTTGTCGATCAGGCCGGCCAGCTGAGCCTTGCCAACAGCGCCGATCTGCTCGCCAAACTTCTCACCGTCCTTGAACACCACCAGGTACGGGATCGAGCGGACGTGGTACTTGGACGCGAGCGCGCGGTTGTGGTCCACGTTCACCTTCACGATCTTGGCGCGGCCGCTGTAGGCGTCGGCCAGTTCGTCCAGGGCCGGGGCGATCATCTTGCAGGGACCACACCATTCGGCCCAGAAATCGACCAGAACGGGTTCTTTGGAATTCAGGACGGTGCTATCGAAGTCGGCATCGCCGACATGTACAACCTTGTCGCTCATCTTGGTCTCTCGTTTTGGAGTGCACCCGGCCGGGCCGGAGGAGGTTGAACCTGGACAGGGCTGGGGGCCTGGTCCGCGTCTGCTGCCTCGTGGCCGCGTGGGCGGCCAGCGGTGCGTCCGATGGATGCCTGGACGCTCACGGCCGGCAGTGTACCCCTATCGTCGCGGGGTGGCAGGTGCAGGGTGAAACGAATCGTCCTGTGACCGTCATCGCGCTTGGCCGGGGCTGGCTTGAGCTAGGTGTGGGTGTGAGGCCGGGCGTTCCACCCCTCGCCGGGCCGGCGTTCAACTGCGGGTCGGGCGGGTGAACGGGACGGGCGCGGGCCTTCACGGGGTAGGGGCGTGTGCCGGAGGGCGTTCCCCCCGCCGGCCGTCTCACGGAGGTCTGGGACGGGGTCGCCCGGTTTGCCCCCCGCTTTGCGCTAAACTGGGTCATTGTGCGGCGCCCGAGGACCGGTTGGTCCGGCCTCCGCCTTCCCTGGCGCAGGGCCCTCAATGGCGACGGTGCCCCCAAGATTGCAAGCCACCCGTGCACGCTGCCGGGCTGGCCTTACCAAGACGGACTCATGAGCGACAAACCGCTGACCGATTTGACCTTCTCCTCCTTCGATCTGCATCCGGCCCTGCAGGCCGGTCTGGAAGGCGCTGGATTCACCCGCTGCACCCCGATCCAGGCGCTGACCCTGCCGGTGGCACTGCCCGGCGGCGACGTTGCCGGCCAGGCCCAGACCGGTACCGGCAAGACGCTGGCCTTCCTGGTCGCGGTGGTGAACCGCCTGCTGACCCGCCCGGCCCTGGCCGACCGCAAGCCGGAAGACCCGCGCGCGCTGATCCTGGCGCCGACCCGCGAGCTGGCCATCCAGATCCACAAGGACGCGGTGAAGTTCGGCTCCGACCTCGGCCTGCGTTTCGCGCTGGTCTACGGCGGCGTGGATTACGACAAGCAGCGTGAACTGCTGCAGCAGGGCGTGGACGTGATCATCGCCACCCCCGGCCGCCTGATCGATTACGTCAAGCAGCACAAGGTGGTGTCGCTGCATGCCTGCGAGATCTGCGTGCTCGACGAAGCCGACCGCATGTTCGACCTGGGCTTCATCAAGGACATCCGCTTCCTGCTGCGCCGCATGCCCGAGCGCACCACCCGCCAGACCCTGCTGTTCAGCGCCACCCTCAGCCACCGCGTGCTGGAGCTGGCCTACGAACACATGAACGAGCCGCAGAAGCTGGTGGTGGAGAGCGAATCGATCACCGCCGCCCGCGTCCGCCAGCGCATCTACTTCCCGGCCGACGAGGAAAAGATCCCGCTGCTGCTGGGTCTGCTGTCGCGCAGCGAAGGCGCGCGCACCATGGTGTTCGTCAACACCAAGGTGTTCGTCGAGCGCGTCGCGCGCTCGCTGGAGAAGGCCGGCTACCGCGTTGGCGTGCTCTCCGGCGATGTGCCGCAGAAGAAGCGTGAAAGCCTGCTCAACCGTTTCCAGAAGGGGCAGCTGGAAATCCTGGTGGCCACCGATGTCGCCGCACGCGGCCTGCACATCGACGGCATCAAGTACGTCTACAACTACGACCTGCCGTTCGACGCGGAAGACTACGTGCACCGCATCGGTCGTACCGCGCGCCTGGGCGAGGAAGGCGATGCCATCAGCTTCGCCTGCGAGCGCTATGCGATGGGCCTGCCGGACATCGAGGCCTACATCGAACAGAAGATTCCGGTCGAAGCGGTCACCAGCGAACTGCTGACCTCGCTGCCGCGCCCGGAGCGCGCGCCGCCGGTGGCGGGTGAGGAAGGCGACGAGAACGAAAGCGTGGGCCAGATCTTCCGCGAGGCGCGCGAAGCGCGTGCGGCCGAGGAAGAGCGTCGTGGTGGCGGTCGCTCGAGCGGCAGCCGCTCCGGTGGTGGCCGTGGCGAGCGCAGTGGTGAGCGCAGCGGCGAACGTCGTCCGCGTGGCCCACGCAAGCCGCGTGTGGAAGGCGAGACGCCCGCCGTGGCCGCCGACGGTGCTGCACCGGTTGCCGTGCAGGCCGCGCCGGCGGCGCGCCCGCCGCGTGCCGAAGGTGCGCCCGAGGGTGCGGTGGAAGGCGAGCGCGCACCGCGCAAGCGCCGTCGTCGTCGCCACGGCCGCCCGGTCGAAGGCGCGGCCGAGGGTGCAGCGCAGCAGGTCACGCCGGTGCAGGTCACGGCCAAGCCGATGCGCACGTCGGCGCCGGCCGCCGATCCGGGCGCAGGTTTCCTCACCCGCATCGGCCGCAAGATCCGCCGGATGCTGTCGGGTTCGTAACGACCCGCAGTCGTCATCCGCGCGCTGCCAGCGCCCGACCCCGGGTCGGGTGCCATGGCCCCGACCCGATCAGCGGTAGCAGCCAACCGGTGGTCGGGCGGCACACCATCCCCACCTCGCCATCCTCCTCCTGCATAATCGGAGGAATGAGCGTCCTGCGTTTTGACAATGTCAGCAAACACTATGCGGGCGGCCACCAGGCTCTGGTGGACGTCAGCTTCGAGGTCGCGCCCGGCGAGATGCTGTTCGTCACCGGGCATTCCGGCGCCGGCAAGAGCACCCTGCTCAAGTTGATCCACCTTGACGAGCGGCCCAGCCGCGGCGCGGTGGTCTTCGACGAGCGCAACCTGCTCAAGGTGCGCGGTGGCGATATCCCGCACCATCGCCGTGCGGTGGGCGCCGTGTATCAGGATCACCGCCTGCTGATGGACCGCAGCATCGCCGAGAACGTGGCCCTGCCGCTGATCCTGCGCGGCACCCGCCGCGCCGACATCGGCAAGCGCGTGCGTTCGGTGCTGGAGCGCATGGGCCTTGGCCACCGCGAAAAGGCGTTGCCGTCGCAGCTGTCGGCCGGTGAGCAGCAGCGTGTCGGCATCGCCCGTGCGATCGTCGGCGAGCCCAAGCTGCTGGTCGCCGACGAACCGACCGGCAATCTCGATCCGACCCTGGCCGCGGAAATCATGGCGCTGTTCGCCGAGCTGCCCGAGCGCGGCACCAGCGTACTGGTGGTCAGCCACGACCTGGCGCTGCTGCGGCACATGCGCAAGCGCGTGCTGATCCTCGACCATGGCAAGCTGATCGACGATATCTCGCCGCAGGACCTGGCCGAATGAGTACCGCCACCAACAAGGAAGCCGGGGCACCCTCGCGGCTGGGCGTGTGGCTGCACCACCATGGCCACAGCGTGGTGTTCAGCCTGGGCCGCGCCTGGCGCAAGCCCTGGGCGACCCTGCTCACCGTGATGGTGATGGCGCTGGCGCTGGCCCTGCCGCTGGGCCTGTCGATCGCGCTGGACAACCTGAAGCATTTCGCCGGCAGCGTGCAGCAGTCGCGCGATATCAACCTGTTCCTGAAAACCGACGTGGACGCCGCCGCCGCAAAGCAGGTTGCAGACACCGTGCGTGCACGTGCCGACGTTGCCGGGGTATCCCTGCGCACGCCCGATGACGGGCTGGCGGAACTGCGCGACAGCGCCGGCCTGGGCGAAGCGATAGACGCGCTGCACGACAACCCGTTGCCCACGCTGTTGATCATCACCCCCGCCAACGGCACCGACGATGCGCGCCTGGCGCAGTCGCTGCAGGGCCTGCCCCAGGCCGACCTGGTCCAGCACGACGCGCTGTGGCGCAAGCGCCTGGATGCCTGGCTGGGCTTTGGCACCCGCCTGGTGCAGGTGCTGTCGGTCCTGCTCGGCCTGGGCGCGGCGCTGGTGGTCGGCAACACGGTGCGGCTGGACATCCAGGCGCGCCGCGACGAAATCGGCGTGCTGCAGCTGCTGGGCGCGAGCGACGGCTTCATCCGCCGGCCGTTCCTGTACCTGGGCGCGTGGTACGGGCTGGGCGCCGGTGCGCTGGCCCTGGCACTGGTTGGCGCCGCCGGGTTGGCCCTGCGCCAGCCGCTGGCGGCGCTGTCGCAAAGCTACGCCAGCCCGTTCGTGCTGCACGGGCTGGACCTGCTGCATTCTTCGCTCGTGCTGGTCGGCACCGTCGTGCTGGGCTGGCTGGGCGCGTGGCTGGTGACGGGACATTTCCTGCGCCAGACCCGTCCGACCGAAACCTGAGGCCGATCCTGCATGCGCCCGCAAGTACTCAAGCACCTGGTCGATGACGCGCCGCGCGTCATGGTGGTCGATGGTTCCAAACTGGTCCGCAAGCTCATCGCCGACGTGCTGCAGCGCGAGCTGCCGGCGGTCGACGTGGTGGGCTGCGCCAGCATCGAAGACGCGCGCAGGGCGCTGGAGGCCGGCCCGGTCAACCTGGTCACCACCTCGCTGACGCTCAGCGACGGTGACGGCCTGGCGCTGGCGCGGCTGGTGCGCGAAACCGCAGGGCAGGCCTATGTGCCGGTGATCGTGGTGTCCGGCGACGCCCAGCAGCACCTGGAGCAGCGCCGCTTCACCGACGTCGTTACCGATTACTTCGACAAGGCGCTGGGCCACGAAGCACTGGCGACCTTCATCCGCGGGTATGTGCAGCCGGAAACCATCCCCGGCGCCACCATCCTGTATGTGGAAGACAGCCGTGTGGTGGCCGAAGCGACCAAGCGCATGCTGGAGCGCCAGAGTCTGAACGTGCTGCACGTGATGACCGCCGAAGAAGCGTTCGCCCTGCTCACCGCCGAATCGCTGGGCCGCAGCAGCCATCGCATCGACCTGGTGCTGACCGACGTCACCCTCAAGGGCGAGCTCAGCGGTCTGGACGTGGTCGAGCGCGTACGGGTTGATTTCGGTTACGGCAAGCGCCGCCTGCCGGTGCTGGTGATGACCGGCGACGGCAACCCGCTCAACCAGTCCAGCCTGCTGCAGGCCGGTGCCAACGACCTGGTGCAGAAGCCGATCGAAGAACGGCTGCTGGTGACCAAGGTGCTGTTCCAGCTGCGCCTGGCCCGCCTCAACGACAAACCCGTGGTGCGATGAACGACGACGTGCAGGGGGGCATCCAGCTGGAACCCAGCTGGAAGGCCCGCATTGGCGATTACCTGCTGCGCCCGGACATGCGCGAACTGTCTGCCTACCTGCGCCAGCGCAAGGCCGCCGGCGTGCAGGTGTACCCGCCCGGCCCGCAGATTTTTGCCGCCTTCGATGCCACCCCGTTCGAGCAGGTCAAGGTGGTCGTCCTGGGCCAGGACCCGTATCACGGCGCCGGCCAGGCCCACGGGCTCAGCTTTTCAGTGATGCCCGGCGTGCCGGTGCCGCCGTCGCTGCTGAACATCTACAAGGAAATCGAGGCCGACCTCGGCCTGCCGCGCCCGGACCACGGGTGCCTGCTGCCCTGGGCGCAGCGCGGGGTGCTGTTGCTCAACGCGGTGCTGACCGTGGAGGCAGGGCAGCCTGGCTCGCACCAGAAGCGTGGCTGGGAAGGCTTCACCGACCACGTGGTCGAGACTCTCAACCAAGAACGCGAGGGCCTGGTGTTCCTGCTGTGGGGCAGTTACGCGCAGCAGAAGGGCAAGGTGATCGACACCCGCCGCCATCGCGTGTTGAAGGCGCCGCATCCCTCGCCGTTGTCGGCGCACAGGGGATTCCTGGGCTGCGGACATTTCTCCGCGGCCAACGAGTATCTGGAACGACGCGGCCAGGGCCGCGTCGACTGGTCGCTGCCACCACGCGCAGCGTTGGAGCCGGTTATCCGCCCAGCATCACGATGATGTCGTGGGCCACTTTGCGCTTGCGCGGTGGCAGGCGCCGCACCAGCGACAGGATGTCGCCCTCCAGCGCGTTCTGTACGTAATCCGCATTCGGCTGCACGGTGCCGTGCAGGGTGTCTCCATCGGGTTTCGCACATCCCCTTCCGGTCGCCAGCCACTCGAACCGGACCTGGACCACGACGGCGACCCGGGCCAGGTGCGACACGCTGGGCGTCGTGCCCTCCTTGCGCTCCCATTGCGCGACTGCACTGCGTTTGACTCCGGTCTGCAGGGCCAATTGCGACTGCGACAGCCCTGCTGCCGTGCGTGCTGCTCGAATTCGATCCGACATCGACAGCATTGGAATCTCCCTTTGCCTGTCCTTCCTGTGATGGGTAGTTATCGATACTGACCGGCAAGCGATTCTTTTCCATGAATGTACAGAATCACTTCACCGGCCTGCCGCCCAAGGGTTTCCCATCTAGCCCCCCGTGAACGTCAGTGCTGCTAACTGCCATTTTCACAAAACCTTGTTTGCGTCTGTCCAATTGCCGACGTAATTAATTGTGAAACCGGCCATGCATGGCCGGCAATTCAAAAACGCCGAAAAAAGCAGGTCCCGCACGCTGCTCATGGTTGGTTCGCCGACTGTGCTGGAGCAATGCGGCCCGGCGCAGGGGGTCGGAAGATGGATAGTATCTGGGGTGTTAATTTCGCGTTACGGCGATTCAGGTTTGCGAATATTCTGCTGTTGTTTGTGATGGGTTTCTCATTATCTTCCGCGAGTTTCAGCGTGAAGGCGCAGGACGCCTGCACCGCGAACGGCGCCTGCGTTTCCGCCGGGCCACGCCTGGTCCAGGTGACCAGCGCGGAAAGTCCGGTGCTGAATCTGCTGTTTTCAACGCTGCTTCCCGGCACGAATATCAACATTACCGCGCTCGACTGGAACAGCATCGCGGGCGCCGACGTCAATCTGAATGCGCTGCTGACCCAACTTAATGGCGGCGTTGTCGTAAGTGACCCCAGTCAGGTGTTGAATGCGAACATCACCCTGGCGCAGTTGCAGGCCGCCCTGGTGTCGGTGCTGCAGGCCGACGGCCAGACCGCCGCGGCCAACGCGCTGAACCTGCTCACCCCGGCCATCAGTGGTCTTACCGGCACCATCCGCCTGGCCGACCTGCTGCAGGTGAGCCTGCCGCCCGGCTCGCTGGCCAACGTCAATCTGGACGTGCTCGACCTGATCACCGGCGGCGTGCAGCTGTACAACTTCCGCAACGTGGTGACCACGCCCACGCCGGTGACCCTGACCACGGCACAGCTGGCTCCGCTGGGTCTGGGGGGACTGGCCAACGTGCGTGTCTGGGCGCAGGTGGTCGAGCCGCCGACCTACAACTGCGGACCGGTCGGTACCGGGTTCCACAGCGCCGCCATCCGCCTCAAATTCGACTTCGACGTGGCCCAGGGGCTGACCCTCGCGCCGCTGGTCAATGCGCTCAACGGGCTCAGCATCGGCGGGCTGGTGTCGCTGGCCGGCACCAACATCACCGCCTCGCTGCTGCACCTGTCGGTCTACGCCGATGTCGCCCGCGCCGAAGGCACCATCAACGCAGTCAATCTGGCCAGCAATGCGGTGACCCTGCAGGCCCGCCCGGGCCTGGTCAATCTGTATATCGGCACCATCAGCGACGCGGTGTTCTTCAACCGCAACGCGGTGCTGACGCCGGCCAGCGTGACCCCGATCAGTGCGACCTCGCTTGCGGTCACGGTGGGGGTCAACCTGCTTACCGGCATCAAAGTCGCCGATGTGGATGTGCCGGTGACGGTGTCGGTGCGTGCCGTCGCCACTGCCACCCCCGGCCTGCAGTCGGTCCTGTTCAACGGCCCCTATCCGCAGACGCGCACGCTGAGCAGCGGCACGGTCAGCGCGACCAGCATGGTGACCTCGCTGGTCAATTCGCTGGACATCCAGCTCACCAGCGGCACCCCGGTGGTGCGGCTGGTCAACAACCTCATCCAGCTGCCGCTGCCGGTGAACAGCATCGTCAACGCGATCCTGCCGGCGCTGCTTACGCCGGTGCGCACGCTGGTGAGCACGGTGGTCGCCCCGGTCCTGGGTGCCGTGCTGGGCGGCGTGGTGGACAACCTGCTCGGGCTGCTCGGCATCCGCATCGGCCAGGCGGTGTTCACCGTCGAAAGCATTTCGCAGAGCTGCGCGGCCACCGTGCAGCTGGTCAAGACGCTGGCACCGACGACCGATCCGGGCCTGTTCAATCTAAGTGTCGCGCAGGGCGCCACGGTCCTGGCCAGTGTGGCCAACGTGGGCAACAACGGCGCCACTACCGCCGTGGTGACCACGCCCGGCACGGTCTACACGCTCGCTGAAACCGCCGGCACCGCCACCGTGCTGGCGCGCTACGCCAGCACCTGGGAGTGCAAGGACCAGGCCGGCACCACGTTGACCAGCGGCACCGGCCAGAACTTCAGCTTCACCTCGCCGGCGCTGTCCGCGCAGCCGCTCAACGTGGTCTGCCGCATCACCAACCGGACGCGCCAGGCCGATCTGTCGATCACCAAGACCGACGGAAGCGGTACCTACACGCCGGGAGGTAGCGCCAGCTACGTCATCACCGTCAGCAATGCCGGACCCGATCCGGTCACCGCTGCACAGGTCACCGACACGCTGCCGGCCGGCGCCACGCTGAGTGCGCCGTGGAGCTGCGCTGCGTCGGCGGGCAGCGTCTGCAGTGCCGCAAGCGGGGGCGCCGCTGGCGGCAACAGCGTCAGCCTCGGGGTGGACCTGATCAACGGCGGGCAGGCAACGATCACCGTGCCGGTCAGCTTCAGCGCCGACCCCGCCGCGTACTAGCCGTATCCACCCGGTGGGCCACGGTGGCCCACCGGAAGCAACGTCGCTCCATGTGACGCGCGGCTCGACCAGGTTCCTGGCCACTGCGCGGCGCTTTCGAGGATCCCCGCATGTCGACCGCCAGCGCACGCCGCTTCCTTTCCCAGTCCGTCGCCAGCCGCCTGCGCGTACGCGCGCTGCCGCTGGCCGGCGTCCTGCTGATGACCCTTGCCGCCGGCAGCGCGCACGCGCAGGCCTACCGCAACCCGCTGGTGAACACCGCCACTGTCGCCGCGCCGGCCGACATCTCCGATCCCACCCCTGGCAACAACAGCAGCAGCGACAGCAATACGCTGGCCGCCAGCGCGCAGCTGAGCGTGCTCAAGACCATCACTACGCCCACGCCGGTGGCTGCAGGCGGAGCAGTGCAGTACCGCATCGAACTGCGCAACCAGGGGCCGTCGCAGGCGGTGGGCGCCACCCTGGTCGACAGCGTGCCGGCACAGCTGACCGCCGTCAGCTGGACCTGTGCACCGGTGTCGGCCGCCACGCAGTGCGCGACGGCCTCGGGCACCGGCAGCCTCAATGTCGGCGTCAACGTCGGCGTCGGCGAGGTGCTGGTGGTGCTGGTCAACGGCACCGCCCCGACTGCCACACCGGCCACCATCGCCGCCAACGTGGCCACGATCACCCCGCCATTGGGCACCAACGACCCGACCCCGGGCGACAACACCGCCACTACGCCCCCCATTGCCGTGCAGGCCGCCACGCTGCTGGCCAACGACGACGATTTCCGCGCCGTGCCGTTGCCACCCGGGGCGGGCGGCACCACGGCCAGCGTGCTGACCAATGACACCCTCAACGGCGTGCCGGTGGTCGCCGCCAACATGGTCCTGTCGCTGACCAGTGCGCCGTCGGGTTACAGCATTGCCGCCAACGGCACGATCAACGTGCCGGCCACCGCAGCTGCCGGAGCGGTGACGTTGACCTACCAGCTGTGCGAACAGGCATCGCCCACCAACTGCGACACCGCCAACGTACTGCTCCTGGTCGGCCCCAATGCGGTGGACGACAGCTACGCCGTGCAGGCCGGTGCGCAGCTGGCCGGCAACGTGCGCGACAACGACAACTACGTGGTCGATTCCACCTTTACCCAGACCGGCACTGCGCCCACCCAAGGCACGCTGCAGCTGCTCGGCGACGGCAGCTTCACCTACACCGCCAACGCGGGGGCGACCGGCACCGATACCTTCAGCTATCAGCTGTGCCTGCCTGCACCCAACGGCGCCGCCTGCGACACCGCCACGGTCACGCTCAACATCAACGCCAGTGTCATCGACGCGGTGGCCGATGATTTCACCGCTACTCCGGTGCCGGCACAGACCGGCGGCGCGCTGCCCACCAGCGTGCTGGTCAACGACACCTTCGATGGCAATCCGGTGGTTGCGGCCAATCTCACCACCACCCTGATCACCGCTCCCGCCGGTTACGTGATGAGCGCCGCCGGCATCATCACCGTGCCGGCGGGCGCCAGTGCCGGCGCCGTGACGCTGGCCTACCGCATCTGCCTCACCAGCGCGCCCACGCTCTGCGATACCGCCAACGTGCAGCTGGTGGTGGGGCCGGATGCGGTCGACGACGCGGTGACCACGCCCGGGGCAGGGCAGCCGGCGCTGGGCAACGTCGGCAGCAATGACATCGCCGCGCCCGGTGCGTTGTTCACGCTGGTCACAGCGGCTACCCAGGGCAGTGCGGTGATCGGCAGCGATGGTGCCTTCACCTATACCCCCAATGCGGGCGCCGCCGGCACCGACACCTTCAGTTATCAGGTCTGTCTGCCTGCGCCGAACGCCGCCGTCTGCGATACCGCGACCGTTACCGTCACCCTCGGCGCGAACGTACTGCTGGCCAACGATGACACCTTCGCGACGGCCATTCCCGGCGCGGGCGGCACCACCCCGAGCGTGCTGGGCAACGACACGCTCAACGGCAGCGCCGTGGTGCCGGGTACGGTGACCGCGACGCTGCTGTCGACCACGCCCGGCTACACCCTGGATCCGACCAGCGGCACCATCGCCGTTGCCGCGAACGTGCCCGCCGGGCTGGTCGCGCTCAGCTACCGCCTGTGCGAAGTCGCCGTGCCGACCAACTGCGATGAGGCCGGCGTCCAGCTCCTGGTGGCGCCGACCGCGGTGGCCGACACCTTCAACGTGCAGGCGGGGCAGTCGGTGAACGGCTCGGTTGCCGTCAACGACAACGCGCCGGCCGATGCGCAGTACTTCGCCCTCACTGCGCCCACCCTGGGCAGCATCGATCTGGCCGGCAACGGCGCGCTCACCTATACCGCCAACCCGGGTACCAGCGGCACCGACACCTTCGACTACCGGGTCTGCCTGCCGGCGCCCAACGGCAGCACCTGCTCGACGGCGACGGTGAGCGTGATCATCGCCGCCAATACGATCGACGCGGTCGACGATGTGTTCACCGCTCCGGCGATTTCGCCGGTGACCGGTGGCAGCACCCCCAGCGTGCTGGGCAATGACACCTTCAATACCGTGCCGGTCACCGCCGCCCAGGTCACGCTGAGCCTGGTCAACGCGCCGCCGCCGGGGTTCACGATCACCAGTGCCGGAGTCATCAATGTGCCGGCCGCCGCCGCCGCCGGCGCGGTCAGCATCACCTACGAACTGTGCGAAGCCGGCGCCGCCAGCAACTGCGACACCGCACAGGTGGCGTTGCTGATCGCCCCCGCCGCTGCCGACGACACCTACACCACGCCGGCAGGGCAGCCGCTGGTGGGCGATGTCGGCCTCAACGACAATGCGCCGGCCGGTGCCACCTATACGCTGCTCACGCCGCCGGCAGCAGGCACGTTTGCCCTGCAGCCCAACGGCAGCTTCAGCTACACACCGGTTGCCGCCGGGCCGCAGACCGCGCAGTACCAGGTCTGCCTGCCTGCCCCGGACGCCGCGACCTGTGCCACCGGCACGGTGAACATCACCGTCGTCGCCAACACGCTCAATGCGGTCGATGACAATTTCCGCGCGCCGGTCTTCGCGCCGGGTGTGGGCGGAAGCACGCCCAGCGTGCTCGGCAACGACACCTTCAACGGGGTGGCGGTCAATCCGCTGCAGGTCACCGTGAACCTGGTGGGTGCACCGGCCGGCTTCAGCATCGATGGCGCCGGCGTCATCACCGTGGCCGGCTTCGCTCCGGCCGGCGCCACGACGCTCAACTACGCACTGTGCGAACTCGGCTCGACGACCAACTGCGACACGGCCGCGGTGCAGGTGCTGATCGCGCCGGACGCGGTCGACGATACCGCCAGCGTCACCGGAACCCAGCCGGGCAGCTTCAACCTGGCCGCCAATGACAACGTACCGGCCGGCGCCGCCTTCACGGTGACCCAGGCCCCGACCAAGGGCGTGGCCGTGCTCGCCGCCGACGGCACGCTGCAGTACACCGCCAACCCGGGCCAGACCGGTGCCGACACGCTCACCTACCAGGTCTGCCTGCCGGCGCCGGACGGCGCCACCTGCGATACCGCGCAGGCAGCCATCACGATTGCCGCGGGCAGCCTGGTCGCGGTCAACGACGACTACAGCGCCAGCCCGATTCCGCCCAGCGGCGGCAGCACGCCCAGCGTGCTGCTCAACGACACCTTCAACGGTGCCGCGATCGTGCCGGGAACCACGCCGGTCACTGCGTCGCTGACCACCCTGGCGTCGGGCTACAGCATGGCGGCCAACGGCGTGATTTCCGTCGCCGCCGGGACGCTGCCGGGCTCGATCGCGCTGAACTACCAGGTCTGCGAAACCGCACTGCCCAGCAACTGCGCCACGGCCACGGCGGTGGTGGTGATGAGCCCGGACGCGGTCAATGACGTGCTGCCCGCGGCTGCCGGCGCCACTACCGTACTCAACGTGCTGGCCAACGACGTGGCCCCTGTGACGCCGGTGATCACCATCCCGGTGCAGCCACTCAATGGCACCGTCGTGGTCAATCCCGATGGCACGCTGAACTACACGCCGACCGCACTGTTCGTCGGTCCGGACACGTTCACCTACCAGCTGTGCCTGCCGGCGCCGCATGGCACGGTGTGCGATACCGCCACCGTCGCGCTGACAGTGACCGCCACCACGGTCACGGCGGCCAATGACGATTTCACCGGCGCGCCGATTCCGCCGGCCAGCGGCGGCACCACCGCCAGCGTGCTGCTCAACGACACCTTCAACGGCAGCGCGATCGTGCCGGGCGTCACCCCCGTCACGGCCACTCTGCTCACGCCGGTTGCGGGCTACACAATGGCGGCCGACGGCACCGTGACCGTGGCGGCGGGGACGACACCGGCTGCCACCACGTTGAGCTACCAGGTCTGTGAGACCGCGTTGCCGACCAACTGTGCTGCCGCGACCGCGCGGGTGGCGGTGAGTCCGGTGGCCGCCGATGACACGCTGCCGGCCGCGGCCGGCGCCACCACCGTGCTCAATGTGCTGGCCAACGACACCGCGCCGCTCAATCCGACCGTCACCCTTCCGGCGCCGCCTGCCAACGGCACCGCGTCCGTCAATGGCGACGGCACCATCAGCTACACCCCGAACGCCGGATTCACCGGGCCGGACAGCTTCACCTACCAGGTCTGCCTGCCCGCCCCGGGCGCAGGCGTCTGCGACACCGCCACGGTGACCGTCAGCGTCGCGGTCACCAGCGTTACCGCCGTGGGCGACGACTTCACCTCCGCGCCCATTGCACCGGCCAGCGGTGGCAGCACGGCCAGCGTACTGCTCAACGACAGCTTCAACGGCACGCTGATCGTGCCGGGCACCACACCGGTGACGGCCACCCTGCTGTCCACCGAAACCGGGTACAGCATGGATGCCACCGGGGTGATCACCGTGGCGCCGGGCACCACGCCGGCAGCGGTCACGCTGAACTACCAGGTCTGCGAGACGGCGGTGCCGACCAACTGCGCCGCCGCTGCCGCCATCGTGGCGGTCAGCCCGGTCGCAGCCGATGACACCCTGACGGCGACCGCGGGCAGCGCCACCGTGCTCAACGTCACGGCCAATGACACGCTGCCGGCGAACCCGACCATCACCGTGACCGTCGCACCGACCAATGGCGCCACCCAGGTCAACGGCGACGGCACCATCACCTATACGCCGACCGCTGGTTTCACCGGGCCGGATACCTTCACGTATCAGGTGTGCCTGCCGGCACCCGGCGCGGCGGTCTGCGATACCGCCGCGGTGACCGTCACGGTCGGCAATACCGGCCTGACCGCTGCCAACGACGACTTCACCGGCGCGCCGATCGCACCGGCCACGGGCGGCAGCACCGCCAGCGTGCTGCTCAACGACACCTTCAACGGCACCGCGATCGTCCCGGGAACCACGCCGGTGACGGCCTCGCTGCTCACCACCGTGCCCGGCTACAGCATGGCCGCCGATGGGGTGGTGAGTGTGGCGGCCGGCACCACGCCTGCTGCTGCAACGCTCAATTACCAGGTCTGCGAGAACGCGGTGCCGACCAACTGCGCCGGCGCCTCGGTGGTGGTCGCGGTCAGCCCGGACGCGGTGGCCGATACGCTGCCGGCTGCGGCCGGCGCCACCACCGTGCTCAACGTGCTGGCCAATGACGCGGCGCCGGTGAATCCCACGGTGACCGTCGTGTCCGGCCCGGCCAACGGCACTGCCGTGGTCAATGGTGACGGCACGGTGGGCTATACCCCCACCGCCGGCTACACCGGTCCGGATACGCTGACCTACCAGGTCTGCCTGCCTGCCCCCGGTGCGGGCGTGTGCGACACCGCCACCGTGACCATCAACGTCAGCGCCACCACGTTGACGGCGGTGGCCGACGACTTCACGGCCACGCCGATCGCGCCGGCGGCCGGTGGCAACACCGCCAGCGTGCTGCTCAACGACACCTTCAATGGCGTCGCCATCGTGCCGGGCACCACGCCGGTCGCTGCGTCCCTGGTCACGCCGGTGGCCGGCTACAGCATGGCGGCCAATGGCGTGGTCACGGTGGCCGCCGGCACTACGCCGGCAGCGGTGACGCTCAGCTACCAGGTCTGCGAGATCGCCGTGCCGACCAACTGCGCGCAGTCCACCGCCGTGGTCGCGGTAAGCCCGGTGGCGGTCGACGACACCCTGACCGCAGCGGCGGGCACCACCACCGTGCTCAACGTCATCACCAACGACACCCTGCCGTTGAACCCGTCCATCACCGTGCCGGCCGGCCCGGCCAATGGCACCGTGGTCGTCAACGGCAACGGCAGCATCAGCTACACGCCCAGCGCGGGCTACACCGGTCCGGACAGCTTCACCTACCAGGCGTGCCTGCCTGCGCCGGGTGCAGGCGTGTGCGACACCGCGACGGTATCGATCACGGTGGCCGTCACCACCGTCACGGCCGTGGCCGACGACTTCAGCAACGCTCCCATCGCGCCGGCCGCTGGCGGAACCACGCCCAGCGTGCTGCTCAACGACACCTTCAACGGGGCGGCCATCGTGCCGGGTACCACTGCGGTGACCGCGTCGCTGACCAGCCCGGTGTCCGGGTACAGCATGGCCGGCAACGGCGTGGTTACCGTCGCCGCCGGCACCACGCCGCAGGCAGTCACGCTGGGCTACCAGGTCTGCGAGAACGCCGTGCCGACCAACTGTGCGCAGTCCACCGCGCTGGTGGCGGTCAGCCCCGCTGCGGCGGACGACACGCTGTCGGCCACCGCCGGCGCCACCACGGTCCTCAACGTCACGGCGAACGACACCCTGCCGCTCAACCCGACCATCACCGTCACGGTCCAGCCGGGCAGCGGCACCGTGGTGGTCAACCCGGACGGCAGCATCAGCTACACGCCGACCGCCGGCTTTACCGGTGCCGACAGCTTCACCTACCAGGTGTGCCTGCCCGCGCCGAATGGCAGCGTGTGCGATACCGCCTCGGTGAACCTGACCGTGGCAGCCAGCGCGCTGGCGGCAGTCAATGATGACTTCACCGGCGCGCCGATCGCCCCCACCGGTGGCGTTACCGCCAGCGTGCTGCTCAATGACAGCTTCAACGGCGTGACGATCGTGCCGGGCACCACGCCGGTGACCGCCTCGCTGGTCACAGCAGCAGCGGGTTACAGCATGGCGGCCAACGGCGTGGTCACGGTGGCACCGGGTACGCTGCCGGCGGCAACCGCACTCACCTACCAGGTATGCGAGAACGCGCAGCCGACCAACTGCGCCCAGGCCACGGCCGTGGTCGCGGTGAGGCCCGAGGCGGCCAACGACACGGCGTCGCCCGGCAGCGGTACCACCGTGATCGATGTCGGCGTCAATGACACCCTGCCGGCCAATCCGGTGTTCACCGTATCGGTACCGCCTGCCAGCGGCACGGCGTCGGTCAACGGCGACAACACCATCAGCTACACGCCGAATGCGGGCTTCACCGGCACCGATGGCTTCACCTACCAGGTGTGCCTGCCCGCGCCCAACCTCAACGTGTGCGATACCGCCACCGTCAGCCTGACGGTCACGGCCGCCGTGCTGGATGCAGTGGACGACAGCGCCAGCAACGTGCCGGCCACCGGAACGCTGGGCCTGCTCAACGTGTTCGCCAACGACACCTTCAACGGGGCCGCGCTCGACCCGGCCACGGTGCAGCTCACCCCCAACAACACCACGGCGCTGACCATCCAGCCCAACGGCAGCCTGGACGTGGCCGCCGGTACGCCGGGGGTCACCTACACCACCACCTACCGGATCTGCCTGGTGGCGCAGCCGACGGTGTGCGATATCGGTACGGTGTCGGTCACCCTGGCCAGCACCCCGGGCCTGCTCGACGCGGTGGACGACACGGTGAACAGCGTGCCGGCGACCGGTGCCACCGGCGTCGCCAACGTTCTGGCCAATGATACGTACAACAGCGCCGTGCTCGATCCGGCCACGGTGGTGCTGACCCCGGTCAACACCCCGGCGATCACCATCCAGCCCGACGGCAGTGTGAACGTGGCCGCCGGTACGCCCGGCACCACGTACACCACCACCTACCAGATCTGCCTGGTGGCGCAGCCGGCGGTGTGCGATGTGGGCACGGTATCGGTCACCCTGGCCGCGGCGGCTGTCCTGGTGGCCACCGACGACAACGTCACCGACGCGCCGCCGGGCGGTGGCACCGGCGTGGGCAACGTGCTGACCAACGACACGTTCAACGGCGCGCCGCTGGACCCGGCCACGGTGGTGCTGACCCCGACCAACACCGCCGCACTGACCATCCAGCCGGACGGTCGCGTGGACGTGACCGCAGGTACCCCGGGCACCACCTACACGACGACCTACCAGATCTGCCTGGTGGCGCAGCCGACGGTATGCGATGTCGGCACGCTCACGGTCACCCTGGCGGCGGCGCCGAACGGAATCCCCGTGGCCGCCAACGACCAGGCCACCACACCGCAGGACAGTCCGGTCGATGTACCGGTGCTGGCCAACGATCTGTCCAGCGGCGCACCCGTCGACCCCACCACGGTGGCGGTCACCGTTACCACGGCACCGACCATGGGCACCGCAGTGGTGCTGCCCGACGGCAGCGTGCGCTACACGCCGATGACCAACTTCAGTGGCACCGACAGCTTCACCTACACCGTGTGCAACAAGGCCTCGCCGCCGAACTGCAGCAGCGCGGTGGTCAACGTGCAGACCCAGGTCAACGACGTGGATGTGGTGGACGAGAACATCACCGTGCTCAGTGGCACCACCACCACCGTGCCGCTGCTGGACAACCTCACCACCAGCGGGGCGCGCATCAACCCGGCCTCGATGCGGCTGGGTCGCGCGGCGGCCAACGGGCGTGCCACCTGCGGCAACGGCGAATGCATCTACACCGCGTTCGTCGGCTACAGCGGCCTGGACAACTTCAGCTACAACATCTGCGATGCGTCCATGCCCACGCCGGTGTGCGTGGAAGGCTGGGTCAACGTGGTGGTCACCGCCGACGCGGTGGTGCTGCGCCTGACCAAGCAGGCCACGCAGCGCAGCGTGCAGGTGGGTGATGTGGTGCGGTATGTGGTCACGGTGGAGAACATGGGCGACTTCGACGCACTCGGCGTCACCCTGTTCGACACGCTGCCCAGCGGCTTCACCTTCATTCCGGGCGGCTTCGAGGCGCAGGACATCGACAATTCCGCACGTGCGAGTGGCGTGGCGCCGCTGCGCATCGACGGCCTGGATATCCGGGCCGGCGGTACGGCGACGCTGGTGTACTACCTGCGTGTGGGGGCAGGCGTGGGGCTGGGGGTGCATACCAACCGCATCACCGCCAACGATGTGCTGGGTACCACCATCAGCAACGTGGCCTCGGCCGATGTCGAAGTGGTGGGCGATCCGCTGCTGGACGAAAGCCTGGTGATCGGCAGCGTGTTCGACGATCGCAACGGCAACGGCACGCAGGACGCGGGTGAGCGCGGCATTCCCGGCGTGCGGGTGGTGTCGGTGGAAGGCCTGGTGATCGAAACCGACGCATGGGGCCGCTACCACCTGGTCGGCATCAACGGCGGCCAGGCACGCGGACGCAACTTCATCCTCAAGGTCGACCCGAGCACCCTGCCGGCCGAAGCGCGCTTCACCACCCGCAATCCGCTGCTGCGCCGGATCACCCCCGGGCTGCCGGTGCGCTTCGACTTCGGTGTGGCCCTGCCGGAGGGGAACCTGGGCGCCGGACCACCGCGATCGGTGCTGGAGGTGGGCGAAGGCGTGTTCGTGCCAGGCCAGGCAGCGCTGGGCGCAGCGGCCGAGCCGGTGCTGGCGCAGGCGGCCAGCGTGTTGCAGGCGCAGGGCGGGGGACAGGTGGACGTTGCGATCGGGCAGGCCACGCCTGCGCTTGCCGGGCAACGCGCGGAGGTCCTGCGCAAGGCCCTGCTGGCCCGATTGCCCGCTGATGTTGCCGCCCGTGTGCAGGTCCAGGTGCAGTCCGCTGCACCGGTCCGCCCCGTCGACCGTGCGGACCGCTGAGGAGATGGCCATGAACAAGAATATTTCCCTCGGCTCGCTGATGCTCCTGCTGGTGCTGCTGCTGCCGGCCGTCCACGCGCAGGTCCCGCAGCCTGCGCCGGAGGTGCCCTCCACCCTGTGCGGTGTGGACGGGTGCCGGCAGGGCAACGAGATGCTCCTGCAGGTGCGCCCGGCCACCGAACCGGCACCGTCCGGCGCAGTGGTCCCGGCGGTTGCCGGCGCGTCGGCGACTGAGCTGCCCGACGGCGCCGTGGTGTGGGCCACCGAGGACCCGGCGCTGTCGGCGCCGGTGCTGAACGTGCAGACCGGATCGATGGCGCCGTTCGAAAACGGGCGGCTGACCAAACCGCTGCGCTTCCATGGCTACAACAACTATTCCTCGTTCATCGAGCGGCTGGAGGTGGTGATCTACCGCGGCAGCGATACCGATCTGGTCACCCCGCTGGCCCGCATCGACATGCCGGTGGACTATGTCTCCAACACCGAATGGGACGGACAGCTGCCCGACAATCTCAACCTGCGCGTTGGCGATGACCTGCAGTACATCGCCCGTGCCTACGGCCGCGACGGTTCCTTCGATGAGACCAACGCCCAGCGCTTCCAGCTGGTGCTGCCCACCGACTACGAACGCGGCACCCAGCTGGTACGCGACAACGTGCAGCGGACGCTGGGTCGCGTGCTGGACGGCGACGATGCGCAGGCCCAGCAGCTGAGCAACGCCATCTATGGTCAGAACGCCCTGCGCCAGCAGAACATCCCGATCTATGGCTCGCGGGTGCGCATCTATGGGCGGGGTCTGAGCCCGAACGCGCGGGTGATGATCAACGGCCAGAGCTTCCCGGTGGATCTGGAGCAGAAGTTCGCGGCCGAGTTCCTGGAGCCGATCGGCCAGCATCGCTACACGGTGCAGGTCGAAGCGATGGAGGCCCCGACGCTGACCCGGACCCTGGACGTGGAGGTGACCGGCAGCTACCGCTTCCTGGTGGCACTGGCCGATGTGACCCTGTCCAGCAACACGGCCAGCGGCAACCTCGACCCGCTCGCGGCCGACCGCGACCAGGACGACAGCTTCCTCAGCGAAGGCCGCCTGGCTTTCTATCTGAAGAGCAAACTGCGCGGGAAGTACCTGATCACGGCGCAGGCCGATACATACGACCAGGAGCTCAAGCGGCTGTTCGATGGCTTCCTCGACGCCGACGCCCGTGATGTGTTCCGCCGCCTGGATCCGGACCAGTACTACCCGGTGTACGGTGACGACTCCACCACGTACCGCGACATCGATACGCAGGGCAAGCTGTACGTGCGTGTGGACTGGGATCAGAACCAGGCGCTGTGGGGCAACTTCGCCACCGGCTTCACCGGCACCGAATACGGCCAGTACGTACGCTCGCTGTATGGTGCGGCGGTAAGCTGGCGCTCGCGTGCGACCACGCCCCTGGGCGACCCGCGTTCGCTGCTGAAGGCGTTCGGTTCCGAAGCGCAGTCGGCATTGGGCCACAGCGAGTTCCTGGGCACTGGCGGCAGCCTGTACTACCTGCGCCACACCGACCTGCTGCCCGGCTCGGAGCAGGTGGTGCTGGAAGTGCGTGACCGTACCACCGGCCGCACCGAGGTGCGCACCAACCTGCAGCGTGGCGTGGACTACGAAATCAATGAGATCCAGGGGCGCCTCTTCCTGACCCGCGCGCTGTCGCAGATCACCCGCGAGAACGTGCGCACCCTGACCCGCGACACCCCGCTGGACGGCTACGACCAGCTGCTGCTGGTGGACTACGAGTACATCCCGGTGGGATTCAGCACTGACGATGTCAGCGCCGGTCTGCGTGGCAAGCAGTGGCTGGGCGATCATGTGGCCATCGGCGGCACCTACGTCGATGAAAACCGCAGTGGCGACGACTACAGCCTGATGGGCGCCGACCTCACCCTGCAGGCCGGGCGCGGCACCTACCTCAAGCTGGAACAGACCCGCAGCGAAGCCACCGCCGCGCCGATCTTCTATTCGGACAACGGCGGCCTGAGCTTCATCCAGCGCAATCCGGTCAGCGGCGACCGCAAGGGCGATGCGCGTGCGGTGGAAGCGCGTGCCAACCTGCGCGAGCTGGGCTGGACCCGGCAGGACTGGAGCATGGGAGCGTGGTGGCGCGACGTGGATGCCGGCTTCTCGGTCTCGCGCATGGACAGTGGGCTGGCGCTGGAGGAGTACGGCGCCGAGTTCCTGGGCTACTTCACCGACAACCTGAGCCTGTACGGCCGGCACAGCCGTGCCGAGCGTGGCGAAGTGGCGGTCGAGCAGTCGCAGCTGACCATGGACTGGCGGCTCGGCAACGACGGCCAGCTCGGTGCCGAACTGCGCCGCGTACGCGAAGAGAATGCGGGCACCGACATCGCCGGCACCCTGGCCGCGCTGAGCTATCGGCAGCGCCTGGGCGCCAAGTGGGAGCTGTACGGGGTAGGGCAGCTGACCGTGGACGACGATGACGGTGCCTACGAGGACAACAACCTGGCCACGCTGGGCGCGCGCTACCTGTTCGGCAACCGCTCCAGCCTGGGCGCGGAGGTCAGCAGTGGCAGCCGCGGCGATGGTGCCAAGCTTGAAGGCGAATACTGGATGACGCCCGAGCACAGCTTCTACGGCAACTACACCTACAGCACCGACCGGACCACCACCGACCCGCTGTACGACACCGGGCTGCAGTCGGGCTGGACGCTGGGCCAGCGCTGGCGGCTGAGCAACCAGGTCAACGTGTTCAACGAAAGCCAGTACCTGAAGGACCGCCGCGACGACAGCGCCGGCCTGGTGCATACCTTCGGCATGGACTTCTATCCGGCGCAGGGCTGGACGCTGGGCTTCAGCGTGATGGATGGCGCGCTGGACGCCACCACCGGCCGGGTCGACCGCCGCGCCTACAGCGTCAACGGTGGCCGCACCGATGCCAATACACAGTGGACCAGCAAGCTGGAGTACCGCCGCGACGAAGGCGCCGAAGACCGCCGCCAGTGGGTCACCACCAACCGGCTGCTGTACAAGGTCAACGAGGACTGGCGTATTGCCCTGCGCGCCAACTACGCCGACACCGACGACAAGCGCAACCCGCTGGCCGACGCCAAGCTGGTGGAGTCCAACCTGGGCTTTGCGTGGCGTCCCCACGACAACACGCGCTGGGCCGCGTTCGGCAAGTACACCTACCTGTATGACGTGGCGTCGCTGGGCCAGGAGGGCGGCAACGTGTACGACCAGAAGTCGCAGATCGTCTCGTTCGAAGGCGTGGTGCAGCTGGGTGGCAGGTGGGAGATGGCCGGCAAGCTGGCCGGGCGCTGGGGCGACTACCGCACCGGGCGGGGCGAGGGCGCGTGGCTGGACAGCCGGGTGAACTTCTCGGCGCTGCAGCTGCGCTACCGCCTGTTCTCGCAGTGGGAGGCGATGGGAGAGTACCGCTGGCTGGACGTGCGCGAGGGGGGCGACAGGAAGGGCTGGCTGGTCGGCGTGGACCGCCAGGTCGGACAGAACTTCAAGATCGGTGCGGGGTACAACTTCACTGATTTCAGCGATGACCTGACCGAGCTGCGGTACGAGTCCAAGGGCTTCTTCCTGAACCTTTCGGGGTACTACTGAGCGCCGGACCCTGCCTGGCGGGCGGGGAGCGTTGGGCCTGGTTCATCGGAAGGAGGCGCCCTGGATGAATCCCTGGCAACGTTTTCATGCTGAATGCGACTGGTGGCTTGGGATTGTCCGGCCCAAAACCACGCCAACGTGACGCTTTTGGATATAAATGATTGAATCGGATAGGTTTTTGGCTTTTTGGACCCCGCTCGCCACTGTCACGATTTCGCGGTACGTTATGGGGGTGATCTGAGCCAGCGTCTCACTGATGGGACGCTGGAACTTTTTAACCCCTCAGCAGTCCAATTACCGGACTGCTAAGATGACCCCTATGAGCCAGAACATGTCTACTGCCCTTGTGGCAAACAATCTTCCGATTCCCAGTGCGCTCGGTTCGCTGGACGCCTACATCGGCGCCGTGCACCAGATCCCGGTGCTGACGGTCGATGACGAGCAGGACCTGGCCCGCCGCTTCCGCGACGAGCAGGACCTGGACGCCGCGCGCGAGCTGGTCCATTCCCACCTGCGCTTCGTGGTGCACGTGGCCCGTGGCTACAACGGCTA
>Ga0209050_1000526_pt1 | contig 63612 bp, 52 predicted proteins | sample Araplavi_mTSA_r2_FD_184276 | JGI IMG/M metagenome (GOLD analysis project Ga0209050, IMG submission 184276) | Arabidopsis root microbial communities from North Carolina, USA - plate scrape MF_Cvi_mTSA_r2 (SPAdes) (version 2) | ecosystem: Host-associated > Plants > Roots > Endosphere | place: USA... | reverse complement strand
TGCACTGACGATCGACCATTTCCGCGGATGGCTGGAATGGGCCCGGGCAAAGGGAGTGGGGCTCGATTTCAATCCGACCTTCTTTTCACACCCGCTGGCGGCAGACGGGTTCACCCTGAGTCATCCCGACCAGCATGTGCGGGAGTTCTGGATCGAGCATGGCCGGGCTTGCCGGCGGATCGGGGCGGAGTTCGGGCTGGCGCTCGGATCAGCCGCCGTGACGAACGTTTGGATTCCCGATGGATTCAAGGATTTGCCGGCGGACCGGCAGGGGCCACGTGAGCGGTTGCTCTCGGCGCTCGATGAGATGTTCGCGGCTCCGTTCAGCCCGACACATTTGCTCGATGCGGTGGAGCCGAAGCTCTTCGGGCTGGGCAGCGAGAGCTACGTCGTCGGCTCGCACGAGTTTTACCTCGGGTACGCCGCGACGCGGAAAAAGGTGCTCTGTCTCGATGCGGGCCATTTCCACCCGACGGAACAACTCGCGGACAAAATCTCCAGCACGCTGCTCTTTGTCCCGCGCCTCCTCCTCCACGTCAGCCGCGGGGTGCGGTGGGACAGCGATCATGTGGTGCTATTCGACGACGCCACCCGGGCGATCTTCGAGGAAGTGGTGCGTGGCGGGCACCTTGGCCGGATTTCCATTGGGCTGGATTACTTCGACGCCTCGATCAATCGCCTCGCGGCCTGGGTGATCGGCACGCGCGCCTCGCAGAAGGCCCTGCTCGCCGCGCTGCTCGAACCCTCGGCGCAGCTGCGCGAATACGAGCGTCACGCGAACTACACGGCGCGGCTCGCTTTGCTCGAAGACATCAAGACCCTGCCTCTCGGTTTCGTGTGGGATGAATTTTGCCGGCGCAGCAATGTGCCGCCGGGCATTGCCTGGCTCGAGACGGTGGCCCGCTACGAGCGCGACGTGCTTTCGCGCCGGCCATAACATCTACATGACGAAACCCAGCGGCGGAGCGCTGTTCGTGAGGCTGTAGAAGTTGGTGATGTTGGGCAGGACGAGCGGCAGGTCGCTTTTGTTTACGCCGAGCCAGAGGGCGAGTTCGGCAAAGAATTCGTCGCAGCTGGTGGTGGGGATGAAGCGGCCGCGGCCGGTATCGAGGGGATTGACCTCGGGGCCGCTGTCGGGGTTCACGACGAGCGACGGGTACTGGCCGAAGATGCGTTTGCCGTTCACGGCGCCGCCGACAACCAGATGATTGCCGCCCCAGGCGTGATCGGAACCGCGAGCGTTGCTGGTGAGGGTGCGGCCAAAATCGGAAGCAGTGAAGAGGGTGACGTTGTTTTGCGCGCCGATGGCAGTGAGGGCATTGTAGAAGGCGCCGATCGCCGCACTGATCTGCGGGAGCATGGCAGCCTGATTCGCGATCACGCCGTCGTGATGATCCCAGCCACCCCATTGCACAAAAAACGTCTGGCGGGTGGCGCCCAGAGCGGCGCGGCCCTGGATGGCGCGCGCGATCATGGCGAGGCGCTGGCCGAGATAGGTGCTGGGAAAAGTGACGCCGTTCGGCAGCGCCGGAGCCGTAGCTGCCGCGAAGGATTGATAGGCATCGAGCGCCTGCTTCTTTCGCGTGATGAAGGTCTGCGCGAGGACGTTGGCGTATTGCTCGGTGAGCTGACTGTCGACCGCGGTACTCATCGCGCTTTGCACCGTGTGGTATTGCTGCCAAACGGCATCGTAGCCGGAGAGGCCGACGGCGCCCGAAGGGGTGATGGCGTATTCCGCGACCGTGTTGCCGGTCTGCCAGCTATTGCTGCCATCGAGCGAGATCTGCATGGGCACGATCTGGTTGTTATTCAGGCCTTTTAACAAATCGGCGGCGCGTCCGCCCCAGCCGATGCCGCTGCGCGAATGCGGGACGCTGGTCTGCCACTGCTCGAGTTGATCGCTATGCGAATAGAGGCCGAGCGGGAGGCGCTTCGAATTTTGCGCGACCTGGGTGCGGTTTTGCACGGGCTCGATGAGCGTGCCGACATTGGCGACGAAGGCGGCATGGCCGGCGTTGAAGAGGCTCGCGAGCTCCGGCATGCCGCTGTGGATACCGAAATTCGGCAGACCGATCGGCGAGACGTCGATCAACTGCGCGGCGGTGAGGGCGAGATTCGAGCGCGACGATTGATAGGTCGCGTAGGCCGAGGCTTCACGCGGCACGAGCATGTTGAAGGAATCGTTGCCCCCCGCGAGGAAGATGCAGACGAGCGCGCGGTATTCGCCCGAGGCAGGAGCGGAAGCCTGGGCGACCCCTTCGGCGAGGCGCAGATTGAGGAGGGTGTTCAGGATCGGCAGCGCGCTGAGCGCAGCGCAACCGGTCTGGCCGAGAAAGCCACGGCGGGAAAATCGGGAGGAACGCATATTAGCGGAGGACGTTGAATTCGGCGCTCGTGGTGATGAGGTAGACCGCCATGCGGAAGCGCTCCCGGTGCCAGTAGTAAGTGGCCGGCGTAATGCGGAGCATGGCCTCGCGGATGATTTGAAACTGCCGCGAGGAGAGCGTGCCGCCAGTGAGGGCGAGATCGAGCCGGCGCAGCATGGCATCCGGATCCAGCGGAGGACCAGCGGGCGTGGTCTGATTGATCTGCGCTGCCGGCACGACGTACGTGAGTTCCCACGGGAGATTGAGATTCACGGCATAGTTGGCGTTGCCGTTGCCGTAGTGGTGCAGATCGCTGAGCGTGTGTTCCCAGAAATAGTTCGCCCCGGTGACGGCGGAGCTCGCATTCACGATCTGGAACTCCGGCGCGACGAGGCCGAGTTGCGTGATCGGGCCGGGCGGGCTGTGCGTGGGCAGGTAGAAGTTGAAGACGCTGGGCGAATTCAGGGGGTCCTGCCCATGATCGAGCGCGAACTGATCGAGCGGATAGTAGCCGGCAACGGAGGAGGCATTGAAAGCCCGGGCGAAATTCACGCAGCGCAGAAACGGCTCACGCAGGCGGCCCCAAGTCGGCTGCGACAGCATCGCGGGATCGCGGGCTTCCGGATCGAGCAGGATCGCTTTGATGACGGCCTTCATGTCGCCGCGCACACCGGAGCCATTATTCGCAAACGCGGCGGCGACGCGACCGATGTAAGCGGAGCTGGGATTCGAAGTAACCAGGCGCTGAATGAGGCGCAGCGCGAGGAAGGGGCCGACGTTTTGGTGATTGAAGAGATTGTCCACCGCAGCGGTCACATCGGCCATGGTGGCGGTGCCGGTGCTGCCCGCACTTTCCGCGCGCGCGGGCAATTGCAGACCGCCGAGCACGGTTTTCGCCGCACAATCGTGGAAGGCGTCCCAGCCTTTCATCGGCACGGTGAAATCCTTCGGGTCGGACTGGAAGTTGGCGTTGTTGCCGTAGGACAGGCCGGTGAAGACGCGGGCGAGCTCGGTGATGTCGCCGTTGTTATACGTTGGGATCGGCTGATTTTGGTTATCGAGTTCGCGGGTGCCGTCGGGTTTCAACATCCAGAGGCCGATGGAGAAAAGCTGCATGATCTCGCGGGCGAAATTCTCGTCCGGGTAGATCTTGTTCACGGGGTCGGCTTTCCGATTGCCCACATGGCTGAGGTACACGCCCATGACGGGATGCAGGGCCACCGCACGGAGCAGATCGCGGTAGTTGCCGAACGCGTACTGCTCCATGAGGTCGTAGTAATTCGCCATGCCGCGCTGCTCGACGGCGAGCGTCTCGGGACGATCGGAGACGACCAAAATCTGGCTGAGGGCAAAGGCGATGCGCTGGCGCAATGGATCGGGCAGCACTGTGCCGGGCGCGTCGGGCCGCAGTTTCGGCGCGCCGAGTGCGCGAGCCCACCAGGAGTGTTCCTTCGCGTTGCCGTAGAGCTGGATCGCCTGCGCATTCACCATGGCCCAATCGACGTACGGCTGGAGATAACCGATGGGCCGCGTGAACTGATCGTCGATCCACCCGCTGTAGCCCAGGGCCATGACTTCCTCGACGTTCTCGGGGATATCGTCGGCGTCGCCCAGATCTTCATCGGGCCCAAATGCGGCCTGGAGCAAAAAGCGCGCAGAGGCCTTGGCGGAAGGCAGGCTCGCCACGGTTTCGTTTTCGAGGGTGACCGTGGCTGAGGTGTCGGCGCCGAGCGAATAGCCTGTGCCATTTTGCAGTGTGATGACGATGGATTCCGCGCCTTCGGCGTCGTCTGCATCGGCCACCGGCGTGAGCTCGATTGGCACTTCCCGAACGCCGGGCGGGAAATGGACCACATTGCCGGAAATGCTCGGTGTGTAGTCGGTGTTGTGCGTGGCGGTGCCAGTGAAGGTGACTTGAACGGAGATCGGTTTCACGCCGCCGGATCGGCGCACCACGACGAGGCCGGGATCAGGCCAGCGCTCGGTCATCCGTGGATCGAGCACTGCGATGGTTACGACACTCGCCGTATTCAGCGCGGTGGCGATGCGGGTGTCGTCGGTTTCATCGGATCGATCGCTGCGATCCGTGTTGGGATCGAAGCCGAGCCAGCGCTCCTCGGCATCGAGATAGCCGTCGCCATCGGTGTCGGTGTCGTCGATGACGAGGCGCCAGAATTTCTGCACGCCGGATTTCGGGAGCAGGTAATTCGCGATCGAGCCATCGGGCGAAACCTCGATGTTTTCCGGGGTCCAGGTGGGCTGTGAGAGATCGGTCTTCGACTCGAGCCGGTAGCGCTTTCCGGCGAGGCGCGGGTAGGCGAGCTGCATTTGCACCGGGGACCAGGGCAAGGCCTGGAGCGCCGGGCGCGAACCGGCATCGAAGGGATTGGTGCCGGCATTGCTCTCCACCCGATTGCTGAAGCCATCCCCATCGGCGTCGCCATTGGGCGGGAGGCCGCTCGCGCCGTAGAGGAGTTCCCAAATGTCATTGAGACCATTGCCATTGGCATCGAGGGCCCGGGCCGACGGCAGGCCGAGGAAGAGGAGCGAGAGGCCCAGGGACAAGGCGCGGCGCGCGATGGGGAACGATTTCATCGTGGTAGGAGATGGACGGGGGGACGTTCACCACGAAGGTGACTCTCCGATATACGCCTTTGGGCTTAGGCGTAGATGCCCACCCGATGTTGCAGGACCCGTGCCGCGATCAGGGCACGGCGATACCCACGGGAAATCCCGGTCGTATCTTCAGGTCAATCTCCCGCGCCGCAGGAAATTACGCACCGAGAGCGAGCCAGCTAAACTCGACGGCGTAGACGCGCGTCTCGCGCCAGGTGCCGATTTCCACATCGAAACCTTCCGGCGTGATCGTGGCCACGCGCAGGTTCAGACGGCCGCTGTCGCGCTGATCGAGATCAAATCCGGTGAGCCCGACGTGCACCACCGGCGCGGAGTCGAAGGGCGCGGCGAAGAAGACGGTGTAGCGAAAGACGCGCTCGGTATCGGCCGCCTCAGCGGGCGGTTCGGCGAGATTCCATCCTTCGGTGAGAACACCGATTTGCAGCGAAGCAGACAAGCTTTTCCAAGGTTGCATGATTTATTTGAGCGTTCGTTTTTCCGGTGCCGCGGGGCCGGGGGAACACTCGCGGTGCGGCGGGAATCGAATCCGATGATCTGCGCGGAAGCAAGCCGCTCTTCCGCATCGCCGAGGAAGTCAGTTGGCCACCGTCACGTTTACCGTCGCCTCGCCGGTCTGACCGGCGTCATCCATCACGACCAGGCGGAGGGTGTGGGGACCATTCGCGAGCGTCGTGGTATCGAAGAGATTGTGCGCACCACCGAGGTGATAGTGGGCGTCGCGATTTTCGTCGGTGTAGACGAGCACGCCATCGACATAGAACTCCGCCTTGTAGGTGCCAAAGTCGTCGACGCTGCCGCCAAAAAACTCCGCCTGCGCGCCGGTGACAAAAGCATCGGCGGCCGGGGCGACGATGAAAGCGGCGGGGGCCGCATCGGCGCTGACGGTGACCGTGAAATTTTGCACCACGGCGGCGAAGCGATTCTTTGCCTGGAGTGACACGGGGAAGCTGCCCAGGGTCGCGGGCATCCACGCGATTTCGCCGCTCGCAGGATCGACCGTCATGCCATCCGGTGCGCTCACGAACGAGAAGACGGCATCGGGATGGGCCCGGGTTTCCGGCAGGTATTGATAGAGACGCCCCACGACGGCTTGCGCTGGAGGGGTGGAAAGAAAGATCGGGCGGGAAGGATCGTTATCGAGCACTTCGACGGCGATCTCGCGCTCGAGGTAACCCTCGGCGCGGGCGACGAAAGTCACGGCGTGGTCGAGCTTGTCGGCATCCTGCAAACCGACGACGACGATCTTCTGCGGACGGTCCCAATTCTTGGGCGTGAACCGCAGCAGCGCACCGCGGGCAATCGTAGCGCGACGGCGGGGTCCCGACCCGGGGCGCACGCGCACGAGGACCGATTTTTCCGGCGCCGCGGACAGCGCAACGGTGAGGCTGACGCCGTGGCCTTCGTGCACCTGTACGCTGTTGGTGGATAGCACCAGCGGCGGGAGATTTTGATCCGTGGCCGTGGCGGCGACGGCCACCGCCGGCAGATCGGGGGCAGTGATATTAAACGTCGCGTGGTCGTCCGTGGTATCGGCGTCCAGGGCTGCAACCACCGCGACCGATTGCGGCGTGGCCCAATTTTCCAGCGTGAAAGTGAGAGTGGGTGGTCCGGCCAGATCGAGGTCATCCGTGCCCGGAGCAGCCGTCCCGCCCTTGTGAATCTGCACGGTGACGGGGGCCGACGGCGCTTCACCGAGGCGCACGCTGAAGGCGGCCTTGCCTCCCTCGGGCACGACCAGCGTGGTGGGCGAAACGACGAGTCCCGGCGAACCGGTGTAGGCCACGCGATGGATGGTGCCATTGATGTTGGCGTAGTACAACGCGCCATCCGGGCCGACCGCGATGTCGGTCACGTTGCCGGCCTTTTCGATGAAGGGGGTGATCTGCTGCGGGCGGCCATCGGAGCCCAATTGCGCGCGCATGATTTTGCTGAGCACGTAGTCGCCGTAGAAAAAATTGCCGCGATAAGCGGACGGAAAGCCGCTGCTTTCATAGAACTCACCGCCGGTCACACAGCCGCCCTGCGAATAGACGTCGGCCTTGCCGCCGGTGCCTCCGAGGGCGCTACCCTCCGCCGAAGCAGTAAATTGCGTATCCGCCGGGATGGATTGCACGGTGTAAATGCCATCGAGCACCCCGGTATTCGAAACCTCCACCGCCTCACCCACCCGATAGGGATGTTTGGATGCAGTGGTCACCGTGAGGGTGCCGTCGGCCCGGGCGAAACTGGCGATGCTGCGGGCAAAGATTGCGCCGCCCGGGTACGAGAAGGGATAGTCCGTCGGGTACTGAATGCGCGGGCGAACGCTCGGCCGCGGGAAGGGCGTCTGATAGCGGGGTTGCGACGGCTGATTGCCCTCGAAATCGTCGTAGCCCCCGTCATCTCCGGCATGCACGACGAAAACCTGTTCGTAGCCGACCGTGGTCGATGGAGCCGTTTGTCCATCCGGCGTGGAGCCGACCACGTTCAGCCAAAGCTCGCCGGTGGTCGGGCGAAAGGTCATGGTGAACGGATTGCGAAATCCGGTCGCCCAGATGTAGTCGTTTCGCGGGCCAGTGCCGTCGTAGAAAGGATTGTCGAGCGGCACGGTGCCGTCCTTGTTGGTGCGGCCGACTTTGGCGGCGAGGGTGGTGAGATTGTTGTCCACGCCGCGCTTGGCGCCATTGTCCCCGATGGCGAAGTAGAGTTTTCCATCCGGGCCAAAAGCCAGCGCGCCGCCATCGTGATTCACTCCGAGAGTGGGCAGCCGGGTGAGGATATTCGTCCGCTGCGTGCCGGTGCTATCCTGGTCGGTAAAACGGACGATCCGTTGCTCGGACGAACTGACCGTCACGAAGACGTAGACGAAGTGATTCGTGGCGTAGTCGGGATCGAAAGCGAGGCCGAGCACCCCGCATTCACTGTTCGTGAAAAGCTGGGGAAAAGTGGCGAAGAGCGGTTTGCGCAGGGCGCCGTTTTCGATCACGCCGATGCCGGAAGTCTTGAGCGAAACGAAGAGCCGGTTCGAACCATCCGGCGCCCACGCGATGCAGGTGGGTTGATTCAGGCCGCTGGTGAAAACGGTGTCGGTGAAATCCGTTTCCAACGGCGTTGCCGCCGAAGCCGCGCCCAGCGCGAACAAGCAAAGCCACAGGTGCTTTTTCATAGGAGGACGCTCCTACGAGAGCACAACTGCGGGCGGCCCGCTACTGGCGGTAATTCGAAGCCTAGGCGACGCTGCCCGCGAGCTGGCGGGCGAGGTCGCGGAAGGCGGCGGCGATGGGCGACTGGGGTTCGGTGAGGGTGATCGGGCAGCCGCGGTCGCCGGCTTCGCGCGTGGGGATATCGATCGGGATCTGGCCGAGGAGCGGGGCGCCGATGCGGGCGGCTTCACGTTCGCCGCCACCGGTGCCGAAGATATCGTAGCGCTGGCCGTCGCTCGGGCAGAGGAAATAGCTCATGTTTTCGACGAGGCCGAGCACGGGCACGTTCACTTTCTGGAACATGGACGAGGCTTTGCGCGCGTCGATGAGGGCGACTTCCTGCGGCGTGGTGACGATCACGGCGCCAGCGAGGGCGACGGTCTGGACGATGGTGAGCTGGATGTCGCCGGTGCCCGGCGGGAGGTCGAGGATGAGGTAATCGAGAGCGCCCCAATCGACCTGCCGGAGAAATTGCTGGGTGTACTTGGTGACCATCGGTCCGCGGAGGATCGCGGGGCTGGCATCATCGAGGAGGAAGCCCATGCTCATGAGCTTCAGGTTGTAGCGCTCGATGGGGAGGATGCGGTTGTCTTCGGTCGCGTAGGGGCGCTCGTTCGTGCCGAACATGAGCGCGATGCTGGGGCCGTAGAGATCGCAATCGCAGAGGCCGACGGAAGCACCGTTCGCCTGCAGGGCGACGGCGAGATTGGCCGCGACGGTGGATTTGCCCACGCCACCCTTGCCGCTGGCGACGGCGATGACGTGCTTCACGCCTTCGATCTGGGTCTGGGCGGTCGCGGCCCCGGCGCCGGACTGGCCGGGCGTCTGCGCGGGAGCGTGGATATCGATGCGGACCGTGGCGCGGGTGACCCCGGGGACGGCGGCGACGGCCTGCTCGCTCTCAGCCTTGATTTGCTGCGGCACTTTCGGATCGGCCGTGGTGATGGCGAGCTGAACGAGGACTTCCCCGCCATCGATGCGGATCCCTTTCAGCAAGCCGAACGAAACGATGTCGCGGCTGAAGCCGGGATATTTGACGGTCGCGAGCGCTTGGCGAATGAGATCTTCGGTCATTTGAGTGGGCGGCGTGTGTAATGGCACCACGCGCGCAACGCAACCCGCGGGAATTACAGCAGTGTCATTTGAGCCCGGGCAGGAGCGTCTTACGCTGGGCGCGTGCTCTACCAGGCTCCGGCTTTTCGTCTGCACCTGCGTGCGGCCCTTGTGGCCGGCGCCCTTGCCCTCGGCTTGATCTGCCTCGCTTTTACCGAGGCGGTTCACCTGGAGCGGCGGTTCGCACGGGCGCTGGTGCCGGAGAGTCTTTCGCTGAAGAACCAGGGTCTGGCGCTGCAACGGGCGGCTTTTGCCCAGGGGGATGTGCTGCCGCTTTATGGCAGTTCGGAGCTGGTGAAAGACATCCCGGACAAAGCCAGCCTCTTCTTTCGGCGCTATCCGACGGATTTTGCGGTGTGCCCGGTGGGCAAGGCGGGGAGTACGTCGCTGATCCTGGCGCAAAAACTCGGTGCGGTGGGGCCGGAACTGAAGGGGAAACAGGTGGTGCTGTCGCTCTCACCGAGCTGGTTTCTGACCGGGCGGGTAAATGGCAAAACGTATGCGGGGAATTTTTCGGGCCTGCAGGCCAGTGAAGTGGCGTTTGCAGCGGAGCTGAGCCCGGAGCTGCGGCAAGCGATGGCCGGGCGAATGCTTGATTATCCAGAGACGCTGGCGGAGCATCCACTGCTGCATTTTGCGTTGCGGCATCTCGCGGTGGACTCGGCAAAAGATCGGACGCTCTATCATCTCACCATGCCGTTTGGCTGGCTGGATAATGCGCTGGTGCGGCTGCAGGATCACATCGAGACGGGCTTTTACATCGCGCAGCACGGGCATCGGCTGAAGGCACCATCGCACCGGGAACTCGACTTCAACTGGCAGCGGCTGACGGCGCGGTGGTCGAATCGCACCGGGGAGTATCTGCCGCGGCGGATCGAGCATCAGGCCAATGCGGAGGCGAAGTATGCGGAGGGCGACGAGGCGTTTCTGCACACGCTGGAGCATGCGCCAGAGTGGGGTGACCTGGAGCTCCTGCTGCGGGTGTTGCACGAGCTCGGCGCGAAGCCGCTGGTGCTGAGTGTGCCGATGAATGGGACGTTCTTTGACGCGGTCAATGTGTCCGCCGACGCCCGGCATCAGTACTACGAACGGCTGCGGAAACTAACGTCGGCGTATGGCGTCGCGGAGGTCGATTTCGAGGAGCACGAGCACGACAAACAATTCTTCGCGGACACGTATGATCACCCCAGCGCGAAGGGCTGGATTTTTTTCGACGAGGCCATGGATGCGTTTGTGCACGGGCGGCCGTTGCCGGGCGGGCTGGCGGAAAATTCGCGGGGAGCGAAATGAAAGGCGGCCGGTTTTCCTGGAGTCGCCGCAGGCGCTGTTTTCGTGCCGCCTTTGGCGGGATGGGTTTCGAGGCGGCCCTGGGAAGAGCCGCCTACGTTCGCTGCGCGGGGTTGGGTCACTCGACAGAGACTTCGTACCAGAGGGTTTTGGCGGCGGGATCGAGTTCGAGGCGGCCTTTGGTGACGGGGACTTCGGTGGTGCGCTGGCCTTGGGGGTCGAGAGCCCAGGCGCGCCATTTGCGGGTGGCGGGCAATTGCACCGCGGCGCGGACGCCTTCGACGATGGTGGGGGCATGGCCCCAGTCGCGGCCGACGCTGGTCTTTTCCGCGTCAGTCCATTTCAGGCCGGTATTTTCGGTGGCGGCGGTGGCCGCGATCAGGAGGCGCGGGGCTTTTTCGATCGGGCCGGAGCCGAAGGCGGTGACTTGCAGGCTGGACCACTCGCTGGCGGGGGTGATGGCGACATTCCCGAGCGTGAAGGTCTTGCCATTCGCAGCCCCGACGACGGCTTTGGAGCGCGGAGTGTTCACGAGCACCACGCGCTGGGCTGCGTCCCAGGTGAGTTCGCTGGTGTCGCTGACGTAGACGGGGCCGGTGGGTTCGGGTTGGGCGCTGAAATCCTCGCCATCGGTGAGGCGCACGCCGACGCGGTGAATCAGGGATTCGCTCCACTTCACGCCGAAGAATTCGGCGCCGAGGCGCGGACCGGTGCGACCGGTTTGCAGGATGGCTTCGGTGAGGGAAACGGAGGCGTAACTCGCAGTGCGCGCGGCCTGCACGTCGCCGCGGCGGAAGAGCGCGAGCGCACCGGGGAGCGTGGCGAGTTTTGCCGGGTGCTGATCGATGTCGAAGAAGCTGGTCGCGGAGCGCGAATCCCAGTCGTCGGTGCGATGGCTGTAGGCGAAAGCGAAGACGCCGTCCCAATCCTGCAACGCGGCGTAAGCGCAGATGAGCGGGAAGGTCTCGGCATCGAACCGATTCGGCATGGGGTGATTGTACTCGGTGCAGATGTACGGCTTGCCGGCCACGCGCTGGAGGGCGAGCGCGGGCAGGGTGCCGCCATCGGGCACGCCGGCCATGGGGATGTTTTCGAGACGCCAATTGCCCATGTCCCAGGCCTTGCCGGGAAAGTACGGGTGCTTCCAGTAGGAGTGCGAATCGAGCACATCCAGCTGCTGCTGGATGGGGAAGGGCGACCAGCCGAGCTGGGTGCCGATGACGAGCGATTTCACGCCGAGCTCTTCTTTCAGGAAGCGCTGCATCCCAGGCCAGTAGGCTTCTTCCAGCGACCAGAGAAAACGCAGCCACTCTTCCTGCACCTGCGCGGGACGGCGGGCGACTTCATCGCGGGTGAAGGCAGGAAAATTGCCATCGGTCCCGCGCTCGAGCGTGCCAATCACGGCGCCGGGGCGGAGCGAAAAATTGGCGAAGGCAAACGTGGTCGGCGTGGTGCGGGCGAGATTGCTGATCGCGACGCGCACGTTGTCGTCGCTCATGCTGGCGTGCAGATCGGCGCGGATCTCGCGCCACTCGCGATCGAGCTCCACTGTGCGGGAGTCGAGCACCTGCCACGGGGCGTGCGCCTGCGAGAGCACGACCTGGATTTTCTCCGGGCCACTGGCGCGGCCGCGAAAAGCGAGGGTGAAATTGCCGCCTTCGGTGACCTTGAAGCCGCCCTGGCTGATCTGCGCGTGCCAGCCCTGCTTGGCCTCGCCGGAAACGCTGAGCTCCATGGCTTCGTCGGTGAGCGACACGGCGCAGCGGGCGCCTTCGTGCTCCTCGATCGACCAGCCGCCATCGCGCTGGGAGGAGTTGCCTTGCTTGAACATTTCCTCGCCGGCTTCGCGGGCGCCTTCCGAAAGAAAAGCGCGCAGCTGGTCCTCGGGGTGGTGCCGGCTGGTGAGAAACTGGGTCCAAAGGGCGCCGAGTTCCGCGCGATAGGGCGCGGCGATGCCATCGAGGCCGCCGGAATTCCACTCCTGGAAGAGGGCGTTTTCGTTGTTGATCTCCACCAGCGCGACCGCGGGCTCAGCCGCGTAGGCTTTGCCAGTGTACGGATTCACGTGGGTGAGCAGCGCGCGGGCGTATTCCTTCTGCCGGGCGATCATACCGGCGGCGAAATTGTCGACGCCTTTGTCGTAGACGGGGTTGCCTTCCTTTTCCGTTTTGGGGCGATCCGGGTGATCGCGGGAGACGTGCAGATTCAGGTTGGCGTAGATGCCGTTGGCCTTGAGCTGGGCGATGAAAAAATCGAGCCGGTCGAGGCGGTCGGGATCGAGCGTGATTCCATCGGACGCGAAGATGCCGGCGGGGGCGCCCTGCGAATCCATGTGGTGGAAACGCACGCAATTGATGCCGAGCTTGGCCATGCGCGCGGCGATCTTGGGGGCGGCCTCCTTGGTGGGGAAATTCGCGCCGAAGCAGCAATTCACGCCGAAGATGCGGAGGCGGCGATCGCCCGCGAAGAGGTGGCCGTCCTTCACCGTGACGAAGCCATCGCGGCCGGCGGGTTTTTCATTCCACGAGCTCAGGTCAGTGAGGCCCGGTTTCGCATCATCCCAAGGCAGCACAAACGGGAACCAATCGTCAGCGGCGCACAGCGAAAGCGGGAGAGAAAACGTGACAGCCATCGCCGCCGCGGCGGCCCGGACAGGGGAAGACATACGCATAGAAAAAGATCAGGCCGGCGCCAGTTCCGGAGCCGGCTTCGCGGATTTCGCGCCGCCGGTGCGGAAGAGGATATCCACGATGTTGCGGAGGAATTGTTCATCCGGCATGGCCTCGAGCAACTCCGGAGGGAAACTGACGAGGCCTTTGAAATGGCTCGCGAGTTCCGCGAAAAGCTTCACGCGATCGGCGGGCTCGAATTCATCGCGGCGGAGGAGGGCCTGGAGGATGAGGCTGGCTTCCTCGGGCGAAGTGCGCTGACGCACGCGCGCGCAGAGGTGCAGATGGGTGCGCAGGCTGTTGAATTTCCCCCCGAGGAGCTGTTCGAGGTCCGGCGCGGCGGGCTGGCGGTGATGCACCACGATGGTGCCCGCGGCAATATCGCCGAGGCGCTGCGCCTTGCGCGAAAGCAGCGAAGTGACGCCGCCGACCAGGTAGCAGCCGGGCAGGATATCCGCGAAACGCACGAGATTCCGCATGAGCACCTGGTGAAACTGGAGGCGCAGGCCGTCGGCATCCATGACGCGCAGGCGCATGATTTTTTTCCCCACCGTCTGCCCGCGCCAGAACCACTCGAACGCGATACTGTAACCGAAGGAAAGGACGAAGACGGCCATGGCGACCAGGGCTTCGGAAAAATCCCGAGAGATCGCACCAAAAAAGCCCAGGACGATGGATACCACGAAGACCAGGCCAACGAGCACCGCACCATCGATCGCCCAGGCGAGCGAACGCGTGATGGGACCCGCGAGAGGGTAGGCAAAGATGATGCCTTCCGGGGTGCGGATGCGCAGGGCGAGAGGCTTCATGCGGGGCGCGGCGCCTCCGGTTTGCGCCACCAGTTGGAACTGAGAAAGGCGGTGAGGGCCAGGAGTTCGGCGACACCCACGGAGATCTTCAGCCAGTACGGGAGCTGCGGCTGGTGATGCTGGGAAAAGTAGCTCTCCATGAACCCAGCCCACACGAGCATGATGGCCACGCCGCCGATGATGGTGGCCACATCGCGCCCCACGGCGCGGAGCCGGGCACTGAGCGGGGCCCGATCGCCGCGGCCGATCATGGCGCGGGCGAGGATCAAGCCGCCTTGCCCTCCGATGACCACCGCGGGGATTTCGATGGAGCCGTGCGGGAGCAGCCAGCCGAAAAGGAAAGGCGACTGGCCAGCGTGGATGAAATCGGCACCGACAAGGCCCACGAGGACGCCGTTGTAGAAGAGCAGGATGATCGTGCCGATGCCCCAGGTCATCCCGAGAGCGAGGGCCTTGATGGAGACGCCGATGTTGTTGGCCATCAACTTCGCGGCAAAGCGCGCATGCACGCCTTTGTGCGTATCGTCGGTCTGGGCTTCCTCTTCGGCCACCCGCTGGGCGGGGTCCTTGAGCACGTGGGCAAACTGGCCGGGGACGATGGCGGCTTTGGCTTCGTCGTCGAGCAGCACGGCAAAGGCACCAAAAGCGGTGCCGATGACCGTGATGAGGACGGAAATCCAAAACGCGCCAATGTGGCGGCGGAAGGCGGCGGGAAATTCGCGGAGAAACCACCGGAACGGGTTCCAGCGCATGCCGCGGTCGCGAGTTTCGTGGATTTCCGCGTAGGCGCGGGCGACCAGCGACTCGAGGTAGCGATGCAGCTCGGGTTCGGAGGCAAAGGTGGCGACCCGGCCGAGCCCGGCAGAGGCCTTTTGGTAAAGGAAATGGAACCGGCGCGCTTCCTCGAGGGTGAACGAGCGAGTGGGATCAAGCGCCAGTTCGTCGAGTACTTTCTCCAGCTCCGTCCATGCCGGACGCTCGGCGGCGATAAAGCGGGGCAGATCAATGATCATGGCGCCGCATCTGTGCCCGGGCCTGCGCCCGGGGACAAGAAGGGAAATTGCCTCGTCAACCGACCCAACGGCGAAATTGAACCACCAAGGCACCAAGACACCAAGGAACGGCAAAAGGGGCGCGCTGCACCCTTGTCTCCTCTTGGTGTCCTGAGTGCCTTGGTGGTTGAAAAACCGGGGTTAGGCCGGGGTGTGGAGGAATTTGCGGACGCGGCCCCAGCCGACCCACTCCACCACGTAGAGGCTGCCGTCGGCGTCGACGGTGAGGGCGTGCGGGGCGAAGAATTTGTCGCTGTTCGGGGCATCGAGATCGCGGGAGGCTTTCATGCCGCCATTGGTGATGCCTTTGCCGTCGCCGAGTTTGGCCACACATTCGTCCTTCTCGTCGAAGATGCTGACCATGGAGGCGAGATCGGGGACGTAGAGGTATTTGCCGTGCTGGTAGAAGCAGCAGGGATTGCGGACGGCGTCGCCCTTGATGGTGCGCTTGTACTCGAGCTCGGGGGAGAAGACCTGGAGGCGGCTGTTGGCGCGATCGGCGATGTAGATTTCCGGCTCGCTCTTGCGGGTGTCGACCCAGACGCCATGGCAGGTGTTGAAGGTATCGTTTGGGGCGTCGGGGCCTTTCTGCTTCGGATCGGTCTTGGTGCCGATGGTCTTGAGGTGCTTCCAGTTCTTGTCGAAGTGGCTGACCTTCTGGGAGCCGTAACCGTCGACGACGTAGATATCGCCATTCGGGGCGACAGCGACGTCGGTGGGATTGGTCCAGTCGAACTTCTGGTGGGTGGCATCCTCGCTGGCGACGTTGCCGATGGTGTAGAGGATCTTGCCCTTGGTATCGGTCTTGTAGACGCGGGCGCCGAGCTTGGGGGCGCCGTCTTTTCCACCGGCGACGTTTTCAGTGAAGTAGAAATACTCGTTCGCGCCTTCCTTGCTCCAGTAGATGCAGTGAGCGGTGGCGGCGACCTGATCGGGGCCGGGGTAGCCGACTTTTTCGGCGAAGTCGTTGCCCCACGTTTCGAGCAGGGTGCCGGATTTATCGAAGATGGCGACGCACGGACTCTTCGAGCGGGAGGTGACGACGATGTGCCCCTGGCCATCGACCACGATGCCGCAGCCGAGACCGAAGCTCATACCATCCGGGAGTTTGCCCCAGTTCGGATCGAGGGTGTAGGTCCAGGCGCCCTGGCCGATTTTCACGGGGGCCGGGTTTTCAGCGCGGGCCAAGGGAGCCGCGGCCAGGGTGGCGGCGCCCATTTTCAGGAAATCGCGGCGGGTGAAACGGGCAGGGAACAGGTATTCAGAGGACATGGAACGTGGGAGGTGGAGTGAAGAGTGGAGGTTTGGCGAACTAATCCCCGCCCCCACCCTTCCGAGAGCAAAACTTTCCACGAACCTTTGCACGGAAACGCTCTCGGCAGCCCTTCCTCCTAGCCTTTCAGCTCTCTGAGGCGGGCCCGAATCATTTTCAGCATCCAGCGCAACGTAAACGGGGGTTTCTTGTATTCCTCTAGAAAACGGTCGCAACACGGCTCAGGTTTTTTCCAGAAGAACGGATACCAGTTAATTTCAGTCGGAAGAACGCCTCTCTCTTTGGTCTCGGCACATCGTGCCACCAGATCGTGAACCTGCTTGTTGTAAGGAATCCTCCACTTATTCATCAGCCAGTATCCAAGCTCGCGATTCGACCGAACCGTATGGAGCTGATCGTTTTCCATCACCCCGCTAAACGTCGGTTCGATCAATCGATAGTCCAAGCCGTTCCACACACAGCCAGACTCGATGTGATCGTCATTTACGCTTGCCCGCTCCGGGTGCTGAAGGATGGCGCGGTAGAAGTAATCGACCTCCTGAAAATGAAGAGTGAAAAATCGTTCATCAAAAAAGCCGATGCGGCGGACCCCTTCTATTCGGAAAGCCATCAGTTGATCGCCGCGTGGCTGGGAAATGAAGTCGTACCGCTTTTCCTCCAAAAGCCGACTCTGCCAGCCGGGACTCCAAACTACGTCATTTTGGGCTAGAACAGCCCAATTGGTGTTGTTCGAGTTTTCCGAATCACGAAAGGCGTCCAGCAGCCCGAAATTCCAGTCACGCGACAAATAACCCCAGGCGTTGGTGGGACGCGTTTCGTTGATGCGAATCGAAAGGTTCGCTCGAGAATTCGCAGGGTCTATTACAACCTCAGGATGATTCGCGATCACTGTCACCTGCACATCCTCCGGGGAGGACAGGGAAGCCCAAAGAGACGTTAGGTTGCGGTTGAGAATATCATTCCTCTTGTAGGTAACGATGTATATCCGAATCATGATTTAGTCGATTTTGCCACCGAGCGAATCCTGCCCGAGCGCCTGTGGAACCGACCACGCGGGTCGGAAAAGAGAGGTGCATCCACGCCGCGGCGAAAGGGGAAATCGGCGTCCCAAACCAGAGACATTTTCCAATGTAAAAGTGAGCATTCCTTGCTGATCGATAATTCGGGCCACCGCGTGTATGCCGATATCGAAATGAATGTGGTAGGAACCGGCCGCGAGAGTATTCGCAGGAATCACAAATCGGGCGGCATGCCGGCCTTTTGGAACCATGCCGGGCGCTGTGGCCAATCGGTCGTCAACCAGGCAATAGGCCAACGGATAGCCATATTCTGATTCGAGATTAAATCCGAGGACCAGGCCCTCGATCGGAGAAAGTACTTCCACCTCAACTCCGACTTCCAAATCGGCCGTTGTGTGAAACGCGTCATCGGCAGCCAGGCTGCGCAGCCACGTCCGGTGGAGGCGCAATTGGGCATTGCCTTCGTCCCCAACCCATTCAATCCGCTCAATGTCCTGGGCCAAGTACTGCCGGATCGCGTCCTCCGGCGAAGCATCCAGTTCGACGCGCCCCCCTTTCAACAAAATCGCTCTATCACAAAGGCTGCTGATCGCCGACATATTATGGCTCACGAAGAAGACCGTACGCCCGGCTCCGCTTACTTCCTGCATTTTTCCAAGGCACTTGCGTTGGAACTCCGCATCCCCCACCGCGAGTACTTCATCGATGATGAGAATATCTGGCTCAAGATGGGCCGCTACAGCGAAAGCCAGCCGCATATACATGCCGCTGGAGTAGTGTTTGACCGGTGTATCAAGGAACGTCTCGGTTTCCGCAAAAGCCACGATTTCATCGAAGCGGCGGCGGATTTCTGCGCGGCCCATCCCCAGAATGGCGCCGTTGAGGAAAATGTTTTCGCGGCCAGTCAGTTCGGGGTGAAATCCGGTGCCGACTTCGAGCAAGCTGGCGATGCGACCATTGATCGAAATGCGGCCAGTGGTGGGTTCGGTAATGCGGCTGAGTAACTTGAGCAGGGTGCTTTTGCCGGCGCCGTTGCGGCCGATGATACCGACCACTTCGCCTTGGGGGATTTCGAAGGAAACATCGCGCAGGGCCCAGAATTCCTCGCGCGAGGAACCTGCGGCATTGGGTTTGGCGAACAGGCGGCGGACGCCGTTGGAAAGCGTCTCGCGCAAGGTGCGATAGCGCGGTCCGGCCTCGTGGCGGAGCAGGTATTTTTTGGAGAGTCCCTCGACGCGAAGGGCGATCTTGCTCATGCGCGGCGGGAAATCAGATGGTGTCGGCAAAGCTGCGCTCCGTGCGGCGGAAAAACCAAATGCCGCTGAGCAGGAGCAGGGCGATGATGGAGACGCCGAGCCCGCAACTGACGGGATCGAACGGACGTTGAGGGCCGAACACCGACCAGCGAAATCCATCGACCACGCAGACCATGGGGTTGAGCGAATAGAGCAACCGCCATGATTCCGGCACCACGGAACTGCTAAACCCCACAGGCGAAACGTAGAGGCCGAACTGCACCAGAAATGGTACTACGTAGCGGAAATCGCGGTAGTTCACATTTAGCGCGGCGAGCCAGAGGCCGGCGCCGATGGCGGCGGCAAAGCCGAGCAAGACAAAGAGGGGAAGGAAAAGAATCGGCCAAGAAGGCACGACGCCATACCAAGCCAGGAGCCCGGCAAAGATCACACTGTTGATGAGGAAGTCGACCCCGCAGACCATGACGCTACTAGTCGGGACGATGAGGCGCGGGAAGTAGACCTTGGAGACGAGGTTGGCGTTGCCAATGAGGCTGTTGCTGGCTTCGGACAAGGAGGTGGAAAAGAGCTGCCAAGGCAGCATGCCGGCAAAGACCAGCACTGGGTAGGGCACCCCTTCATCGGGCATCTTCGCCAGCCGCCCGAAAATGACGGTGAATATTGCCATGGTGATCAAGGGGCGAATGACGGCCCAGGCGATGCCGAGGACGGTCTGCTTGTAGCGCACCAGGATGTCGCGCCAGGAGAGGAAGTAAAACAGCTCGCGATACTGCCAGAGGTCACGCCAGTAGCGGCTCTCGGCTCGGCCCGCTTCAATCACCTGATCGAATTTTTCTTCCGAAGCCGGGGACGCAGGCCGGAGGTCACTCATGGGCAGGCGGGCAGCCGGCAAGACCAGCAGGCAGCCGGTGGCAGGAGAAGGTAAAGCGGCGGAAATCCATGAGCGTGGGAAGCCGCATGATCCACAAGGGCACGGCAGGGGTCAACGGCGGGCCGAAGAACCACAAATGGCCAGGACCGGGCGTTGCATTCCGCTCGCCATTGCCCGGCGGCACTGGCTTTGCTATAACTTGCAGGCTTACTCCATCCATGCCGACCTACGAATACGCGTGCTCGAAGTGCAAAAAGTCGTTCGAAGCGTTCCAATCCATGAAGGACGACGCTTACACGACCTGCCCGAAAGACCTCTGCCAGAAGAAGACCTGGGGCAAAGGCAAGGTGCAACGCCAGCTCGGCACGGGGGCGGGTCTGATTTTCAAGGGCTCGGGCTTTTACATTACCGACTACCGCAGTGAGGGGTACAAAGCGGCCGCCAAAAGCGATTCCGGCAGCGGCAGCAGCGGCGCCGGGGACAGCGGTGGCGGCAGCAAAAAGACCGAAAAGAAAGCCGAAGCCAAACCCAGCAAGTCCAAGGCAGCCAAAGCCGACTAGCCCCGGCTGAAGCCCTCCCACCCCTCGTCGAAGCCTCCACTTTTTTCTCCTGACCATGGCCAAGCCTCCCACCCCGATCCTCACCTGCGGCCAGTGCGGCTACGAAAACGAGCCCGAACGCGTGTACTGCCACAACTGCGGCACGAAACTCGACCGCTCGGTGTTGCCCAAGGAAAAGACCACGCAGGAGGAAAACCTGGCCGCGACCAAGAAGCGGATCAAAAAGATGACGAACCCGGGCCGGGGTTTCCAGGACGTCAAAACGGCTTTCAACACGATCCTCCTCGCGGCGATGGTGGCCGCGATCTACCTGCTGGTGATGCCGCCGGAGCAGCTACCCTCGAAGGAAAAGGAAGCCAATGCGCAACTCATCTCCGTGCCGATCGACTACGCACTGGAGAATCCGGCGCCTTCGACGCTGCAATTCACCGAGGCGGATATCAGCGGACACCTGCGCTCGCGGGTGAAGGGAGCGGAAGTGATTCCGGGGCTGGATTTCAAACGGGCCTATGCCGTGATCAATGATGGGAAGATCACCCTCGGCGTGTACCAGGATCTGGCCGGTCTCGCTCTTTACAGCACGATCGAATACGAGGTGGGGGTGAAGGACGATGTCTTCTACGCGAAGAAGGTCGGGCAGCATTTTGGCCGTCTCGGCATCGATCCGCGCATTCCGTGGCTGGACGATCTTTTTACGCCGATCTGGGCGAAACAGAAGCGCGAGCGCCAGGTGCTGGAGCGTGCTCACGCCATCGCGTTCACGAAGGATACGGTGACCATCATCCTCAAGCCGGCGTCGGCGGTCGCTCCGCCGCGGTAAACTCGTGAAGGCCCCCACCTTCGCTTGCATCTGTGCCGGGCTGCTGGCCTCAGTGGCTCCGGCCGCTTTGGGCGGGGTCAATCCGCGGTCGCGGTCGACGAGTGCCACGCGGCAATTTACGGTCTACTGCGAGGACACGCTCCTGCGCAGCCGGGTGACCTCCTTTGCCGATGAGGTGAAGCACGATGTGCTCGAGCTGATCGGCGCACGCGATCAGTGGAAGGTGCCGATCGTGATCACGCTGGAGATGGCGGCGCGGCCAAATGAGGTGACGAATCCGGTAGGGATGGTTTTTGCCGAGACGCCGGACGGGCCGACGATCCAGCTCGGGGTGACGATCGGGGCCGACCCGGCCGCGGTGCACCTGCAAAAGCACATCATGCGGGCGGTGCTGCTCGACTACATGCACCGCGAGCATCCACCCCGCAAAGGTGAGCCGTACGCGGAGCCGCCGTGGTGGTTCATCTCCGGGGCGATCGAGAAGATCCGCCAGCGGGATCAAGGGATCGAGGCGGGGCTCTTCCGGCAGCTGATCGAGACGAACAAGCTGCCGGCGGTGACGGATTTTCTGCCGGGACGCGGCATGGAATTGGGACCGACGGCGACGGCGTTCGATAACGCCTGCGCTTTTGCGCTGCTCCAGATGCTGCTCGATCAACCCGAGGGGAAAGCGCGGCTCGGGCAACTCCTGCGCGACTGGCCGACGGCACGCGGGGACGCTGCGGCGGCGTTGATCAAGGCGTTCCCAGCGATCGGGCCGGATGCGAACGGGCTGCAGAAATGGTGGACGCTGAACCTGGCGCGCTTCGCGGCGAGCGACCGTTATCGCGGGCTCTCGGCGGAAGACACGGACAAGGAGCTACAGGTGCTGCTGGAATTCGACGTCGTGAAGGACAAGGCAGGGAAGACGGAGCATTTCGCGATCGGCCAATTCAAGGATTTCAGCAAGCTGCGGGGGGCGAAACTGGCGGCGAAAAAACAACAGGCCGCGGTGATCGCGCTGAGCACGAAGGCGAATGCGCTGCTGCGACCGGTGCTGGCGGACTACGAACAGGTCTTCGCGCTGCTCGCGAGTGGCCGCACGCGCGGCATCGCGGAGCGGATTCATGCAGCGGAGGCCTACCGGACCGCAGTGCTCCAGCGGAAGAGCGACATCGTGGACTACCTGAACTGGTTTGAAGCGACGCAGCTGGAATCGTGGAGCGGGGCTTTCGATGGCTATCTGCGGGCGGCGCAGGCCGCGGAGCAGGAGCCGACGCACACGGCGCTGGGCGCGGCGATTTCCGCGTATCTCGATATCCTGGAAGACGAGTTGAAGCCTGTCGCGCCGGCGAAGGGGCGATGACGCCCGAGATCCGCCCGAGCCAGATCCGCGCGCTGCTCTGGCTGCTGGTGCTGGTGCCGCTGATCCCGACGGGGCTGATGCTGCGCTTCATGGCGGACACCTTGCGCGCGGAACGCATGTCGAGTTTCGAGCGCATGGGCGCGATCTATCAGCAGACGCTGGATAATGCAGAAACGGGTTTTGCGCGGCACCTGACCACGCTGTCGACACCGGCCTCGGCGCAGGATACGCACCGCTATTTTCGCGCCCTGCTCGACCGCGATGTAGTGCTGCGGGTGGTGGATTCGAATGGGCGGCCACTCACCGGTTTTAATGTGCGGCCCACGGATCCCGTTGCGCAGAAATCGCTGAAGCCTTTCAACCTGCCGTGGACAGTGCAGGTCTATCTGCTCGACGACGAGGCGCTGACGCTGGGGCTGAAGGAACAGGTTTTCAGCTATCTCACCATCGTGGTGATGGCGGTGCTGATCATCATCGGCATCGCGGCGCTGGCAGCCTTCACGGTGAGCCGGCAGATCGAGCTGCGCGACCTGCGCACCACGGCGGTGGCCACGGTGGCGCATGAACTGCGCACCCCGCTCGCTTCCATGCGCATGCTGGTGGATACGCTGCGGGCGGGGCGGGTGCGTGGTGAAGAGCAGCAGCACGAGTACCTCGATTTGATCGCCTCGGAAAACGAGCGGCTGAGCCGGCTGGCTGAGGATTTCCTGACCTTCTCGCGACTGGAACGCGGCAAGCAGCAGATCCAGCTCGCGCCGGTTTCGCCGCGTGCGGTGGTGGATCAGGCGCTGAATGCCATCCGGGTGAGGCTGGCGGAACCGGGGTGTCAATTCGTGCTCGATGTGCCGAGCGATCTGCCGCCGGTGCGCGCGGATCGCGATGCGCTTTCGGCGATTCTCACGAACCTGCTGGAAAACGCGCTCAAGTACACCCGCGAACCGAAGTTGATTTCGCTCTGGGCCCGCGCGGCGAAGGACGCGGTGGTCTTTGCCGTGACGGACAATGGCATCGGGCTCGATCGCGCGCAGATTCGCCGGATTTTCAAACCTTTCCACCAGGTGGACGATCGTCTGGCCCGCATGGGCGCAGGCGCGGGGCTCGGGCTCGCGATCGTGGCCCGACTGGTCGCGCTGCACGGCGGAAAGATCCACGTGGATAGCGCACCGGGGCATGGATCGACGTTTTCCGTGCGCATTCCGACGATGAAGGACTAGGGTGCGGCGCCTCTTCCCTCCTCCCCAATGTTTCCATGAATGCCGAAGTGCTCATCATCGAAGACGACCCCGTGCTGCTGCGCGGGCTGAAGGACAATTTCGAATTCGAAGGCTGCCGCGTGCAGACCGCGACGGACGGCCAGACCGGGCTGGACCGGGCACTGGAACTGCGGCCGGATTTGATCGTGCTCGATGTGATGCTGCCGCGCGTGAACGGCTACGAGATCTGCCGTTTTCTCCGGGAGGAAAAACTCGAGACGCCGATCCTGATGCTCACCGCGAAAGGCCAGGAGAGCGACGTGGTGCTCGGGCTGAAACTCGGCGCGGACGATTACGTGACGAAGCCGTTTTCGATCAAGGAACTGCTCGCCCGCGCCGAAGCGCTGGTGCGGCGGACGCGCGGACGTTCGGCCCAGCGCTTCAGCTTTGGCGACTGGCAACTCGACCTGGAATCGCGCACGCTGCTTCGCAATGGGAAGGACGAACCGCTTTCGCCGAAGGAGTTCGAGCTGCTGGCTTATTTCGTGAAGAACGCGGGGCGCGCGCTGAGCCGCGATACGATCATGGCCAGTGTGTGGGGCTACGGCTCGATGGTGACGCCGCGAAGCATCGATCGCTTTGTGAATGCGCTGCGCAACAAGATCGAGGCGGAGCCGACAGAGCCACGGTTTATCAAAACCGTGCGGGAGTTTGGGTACAAGTTTGAGACGACTTGAGCGGCGGCTGTCTTTCGGGTGGAGCACCCGACTCGGGTGCGCTGTTCGGCGACTCGCCGAACAGGAGACGAGAGACGGCGTTTCTCAGGACGTGTTGCAGTTCGTTGCCTCAGTTTCACGGTGTTCGCGGCGAGTCGCCGCGAACGGCACCCGAGTCGGGTGCTCCACCCAGGCAAGGCCGCCAGCGCGGGCGTGATCTACTCACCCGCGCTGCGGAAAAACCTTCCTTACTCCGCGACCCCGAGGCGGCGCATGATGGCAGCTTCGGTGGCGTCGATGCGTTCCTTGATGCTCGGTTCGAGCTTCCGCATCTTCTGGAAGAGGGCCTTGTTGTAGGTGCGAAGGGCTTTGCGGGCTTCCTCTTCCGAAGGCGCGGTGTCGGCCTTCAGCTTGAGGTCCTGGATGCTGGCATCTTCGAGGGCCTGGCGTTTGGCCTCGGTGAATTTGTAGCGCTCGATCGTTTCCGGATCGGCGTCGGCACCGGGCGCATCGCCGGCCGGCGCAGTCTTCGCCGCAGCGGCATGCTTGGACGGCTTGGGCGTCGGGGTGGCCTTCGGAACAGCCGCCGGTTTCGGCGTCGGCGTCGCTTTGGGTTTTTCCGGCTCGGTCTTGGCCGGCTTTTCCGTGGGCTCTGACTTGGCTTTGGGTTCCTCCGGCGCGGGAGTCGTTTCCGGCTTGGATTTACCCTTGGGCTTCGGGGTGGCTTCAGCAGTCGTAGGCTTCGGCGTGGTCGCCGCGGCACCCGTGGTTTCCTTGCCCTTCAGCTTGGAAGAAGTACCCGGCTTGGGCGTGGTGGAAGTTTCCGATTTTTCCGCGGCCGGCGCGGGCGTCGTTTGGGCCTTGGCTTTGGCGGCGCGTTTTTTGCCGAAGACCCGTTCCCAGAAAGTGGGCTTGGGCGTCGCGACTGGAAGCGGGGTGGCAATCGGCAAGGGCGTGGCCTTCGCGGCCGAAGCCGAGGAGGTCGACGAGGAAGATTTCTTCGGCGCGGGAGCCGGTTTGGGAGTGGGTTCCGCGTGGGTGCTTTCCGCAGGCGCAGATTGCGCGGCGGCGGGTTTCCGGCTCGAAGTCGGCGCGCTCACCTTGGGCTCGCTGGAGTAGGAGGGATTCGGCGGCGGGGTGGAAGGCGTGGCCGGCGGCGGCGGGGGAACATCCTGCTGGGCAAGCAGAGTAGCCGCGGTAAAAACGGCGCAAAGCGGCAGAAAGGGACGGAGCTGGAGCATATGACGAATCGAACGCGCGGAAATGGGCGGCGCTCTTTTCGCAAGCCTAAGGGGCATGCGCAAGGCCCGAAGCACACTTGCCCCTTGAGCGCTGCCGTGAAAGAGGTGCTGGGCTCTGCTTTCTCCATGACCCGCCATCACCTTCCCCTTCCCTATCGCAGCTGGGCCGAAATCGACAGCGCCGCGCTCGTGGCCAACGCCACCACGCTCAAAGCTCACACCGGAGCCGGCTTGGTCGCCGTAGTGAAAGCGGACGCCTATGGGCACCGCGTCGAGCACGTCGTTCCGCCGCTAATCCCTCACGCGGCGATGTTTGCCGTAGCCACGGTCGCGGAAGCGCACGAAGTCCGCACCCTCGCGCCGGAGACTCCGATCTTGCTGCTCGGCCCCGCGGCGCCGGCCGAACGGGCCGATGTGCTGGCCAGCCATTTCATCCCGTTTGTCTCCAGCGTGGATGAAGCGGCGGCGTATTCGCAGCTTTCCCGCACGGAGCGGGCACCCATTCATCTCAAGCTCGATACCGGCATGGGCCGGATCGGCCTGTGGCATGAAGAAGCGGTGGCGGCAGTACGCGAAATCCGCGGCCTGCACGGCGTGCAGATCACCGGGATCGCGACGCATCTCCCTTCGGCTGACGAAGATGCGGACTTCACCCGCGAGGAGCTCGCCCTCTTCTACCAGGTCGCCAAAGTCCTGCGCGAAGAGGAAGGCCTCAGCCGGGCCGTGGTCCATGCGTGCAATAGCGCCGGGGCGATCGCCTTTCCGGAATCCGCCGGGGATTTAATTCGATGCGGGCTCGCGCTCTATGGCAGTTCACCGATCCCGGAATTCCAGTCCCGCCTCCAGCCAGTCCTCACCTGGAAAGCCCAGGTCAGCCTGGTCCGCGACGTCCCTGCTGGCCGGGACGTGAGCTACGGCCGGACCTTCCGCACCACCCGCCCTTCGCGCCTGGCCACCCTCGCGGTTGGTTACGCCGATGGCTTCCGGCGAGGACTTTCCGGTCAGCAGGCCGAGGTCCTCCTCCACGGGCAGCACTGCCCGGTGGTCGGCCGGGTGACCATGGACCAGATCGTGGTCGACGCGACCGCCCTGCCTCACTGCGCCCCGGGTGACGTCGCCACCCTGCTCGGCCGTGAGATTCCCGCCGCCGAACATGCGCAAAAAGCGGGCACGATTGCTTGGGAAATTTTCACCGGGCTGGGCAACCGGGTCGTCCGACTCCCTGCGCCTCCGGTCGAAGTCTGAATTCTTTTTGACCAAAAATAACGGCTCGACCTCACGCCTCCCTGCGCGCACAGGTGGTGTCCGTCAAACGGGGGCGCCTCCCGTCGTCCCGTGGCGGAGCCTTTGCACTCCATGATTCAGATCGTCTTCAACGAAATCAGCGCCGCCGAGATGGCTGCCCTGCCCAAGGATCTCCAGCTCGATCTGCTGGCGGAGTTCGACGTGCTGCCTGAAGACCTCGACAAACTGGACCCGGAGCGCTTCGGCGTGATCGAACGCGATGGCCACCCGCTTTACCGCTATCGTGCCGGCGATCACCGCATTTATTTTGCGAAAGCGCCTGAGGGAATCGTGGTCCACCGCGTACTGCACAAGAATACCATCCGCGATTTCCTTTTCCGCTCGAAGCTGCCCATGCCCGCTGAGGACGAAGCCCTCGGCCAGCAAAAGGCCTTTTGGAAATTGATCGAGGAAGGCCAGACCGCCCGCCGCCGCTGACCGCTCCATTCCTGTGAATACGAAACTCATCCTCTGCATCGCCCTCGGGGTGTTCACCGCGCACATGGCGGTGTTCATGATCTACATGCGAGTGACGTTCGATCCGCAGCCGTTGCCGCCGAGGCCGAAACCGAATTTCAGAATGGCCCAGGAAGTCGTCACCGACGCCAAAACCGGGACCAAAATCATCAATCGCGAGTTTACTGTTTCCACCCAGCTCGCGCCGCCGGGCACCTACGTGGGCCGTCCCGATCAGCCGGTGAATCCCTAAGCGCCCACTCGACCGCCCGCACCCATGAATTCCGCCAACACCGAACCCACTCTCGCCGCTCTGACCTTCGATCTCTCCCGCGAACCCGTGCCGACCGATGCCGGCGCCAATCCTTTCAAACTCGTCGTCGATCCCGTGATGCGCATCAAACTGCGCCGGGCGCTCTTCGAGATGATCGAAAATCACGACCAGGAACTGGCCCGCTACGTGAGCGACGGATCGCTCGCTCTGGATAGCTACAAGGAATACATCGAACTCTTTGCGCGCAGCCTGCGCGAGACGATGAGCACGCGCGAAGGCGTGGCCTACCTGCTCGAATACTGTGGCTTCGAGATCGACCACGAAGGGATCAATCTGAATCCCGAGACGCGCTGGAAAGTGGAGCGCTAAGCGCTGCTTTTCCGCGGCATCGCATACCGTACGCTTGCCGCGCCCGGCAAACCCGATAAGCACATAGGGAGGACACCCTCCGACTATGCTTATTTCCGACAAAGTTTGCGCCGCCCTCAACGAACAGGTCGGCAATGAATTCAGCGCGATGCTCCAGTACCTGGCCATCGCCGCCCACTTCGACCGCGAAACGCTCCCGATGCTCGCCGGCCACTTTTTCCAGCAGGCCGAAGAGGAGAAGGAGCATGCGCACAAGTTCATCAAGTTCATCCTCGATGTCGGTGGCCGCGTGGAGATTCCCACGATCCCGGCACCGCAAGCCACCTTCAGTTTTGCCGAAGACGCGGTGAAGCTCTCGCTCACGCAGGAAAAGAAGGTCACGACGCAGGTGAACCACCTCGTGGGCATGGCCAAGAGCGAGAACGACTACACCACCGACGCCTTCCTCCAGTGGTTCGTCTCGGAACAGCTCGAGGAAGTCAGCTCGATGGAAGACCTGCTCTCCATCGTGCAACGGGCCGGCGAGGGCAATCTGCTCCGCGTGGAGGAATACCTCGCGCGCGCCGGCGGCAAATCCAAGGGCTTCGGTGGCGGCGCTGGCACCAGCGCCGACTAAACCGCGGCTCACCCCGACTTATTTCCATCATTCATTCATGAGCGCTTCCGTTTCACTTACCCGCGACGTTCTCGCCATCCAGATCCCGAGCGGGAATCAAATCACGCTGCCGGTGGGCACCGAGGTGCTCATCACCCAGCAGCTCGGCGATGCGTTCACCGTTTACGTGACGCATCAGGCCGGCCTCTTCCGCATCCAAGGCGCCGATGGTGACGCCCTCGGCCGCGAAGTCGCCGCCGCGACAGTCGGCGACGGCCCGTATGCTGAGGACAAAGTCTGGGAACAACTCCGCCAGTGCTACGATCCGGAAATTCCGGTCAACATCGTGGACCTCGGCCTGATCTACAGCGTCGAGACCAACGAAGACGAATCCGGCAAAGGCAAACGCATCAGCGTGAAAATGACGCTGACCGCACCCGGTTGCGGCATGGGTCCGACTCTGGCCCACGACGCCGAACAACGCATCCTCACCGTCCCCGGCGTGGCCAGCGCCAACGTCGAACTCGTCTGGGATCCACCGTGGTCCCCCGAACGCATTTCCCAGGCGGGGAAAGAGAAGCTCGGGATGGTGTAGAAAGCGCGGCAGCGGAAATGTTGGTGTACAGCCTTTAGGCTGCTGGCGGCGGACTCTCGCCGCAGGCTAAAGGCTGTACACCAACGAACACTGCCTCGCTTGTTTTTCAGCGGGGCTGTGCCTTAGTAGGCCCGTGGCCATGGGGGCTCTTCCTTCTAAGTTCATTCCTAGAGTCCCCGCTTTCCACCCTTTCCAACGCCCGACCTTCCCGGCCGGGCGTTTGGTCTTTTCCCCATGAACAGCATCTATCTCCGGCGGCGGTGCAAGGTCCTCATCCCGGAAGGCACCGCGCGACAATCCCTCAACTACGCAGCCACGCTGCAAAAGAAACTCGAACCGCTCGGCTTTCTCCTTTCCGCCGCGGCGATGGAGCGACTTCAAACGCTGTCCGTGGAAGAACTCCGTCGATTCTCGGAGGACCTCGAACTCAGCCTGCGCAAGTGGCTCGGGGCGCACCAATCCCTCAACGCGTTTTATCCGAATTTCCCCGCGCAGGTGATGGAGATGTCGGAGGCGGAACTCTATTTCCGCGCCATCCTGCACTACATCACCGGCTGGCGGCCGTCCTTTGAGAAACAGGAGCGGCCACCGCTCGACCAGGCGAAGGCGATCCGCGTGATCGAGCTCGGAGACAATGAGGATTTCCTGTACCTCTTTACGCTGCTCGTAGGCGCCAATTCCGCATGGTCGATTCAGGATAAGGAAGACATTGCCTGGTTCGTTCAACAGTATGCCGAGGCGATATTTCCGCATCTGCCCAAGGATATTCCGCAGAAGGAAAACCTGGCCTTCCTTGGCGCCAAGCTGCTGCGGCGCACCGCCGACGCCCGGCCTTTTCTGCAGGAGAAACTGAAGACCGCCACCGACGTGCTTCGCCTCGCGGTCGCGCTGAGTGATGGTGACGTCTCGCTCGCGCAGCCCGGGAAGTTCATCCGGTTTCCGCGCCGTGAACGGCGGCTGTTGCTAGGCTGGCTGGAAAGCTGCGGCCAGCTCACGGAAGACATGCTCCGCTGGAAGGAGCGCTGGAAACGTTTGGGCGAGCGCCTGCATCCGGGCGACTACGCGGACACTTTCCAAAAAACCTACGCCGCGTTCAAAGTACTGTGGGAGGATCAGCCTTTCGAACGTTTCAGCCGAACCCTGGAGCTGCATCTCGCGGCCAAGGATACACCCGCAGCGATCGCCCTGCTCAAAACCCGGCCCGGTGATTTGATCCGGCGGCTCGATCACTTGGGCCGCCTCGGCGCCGACCCGAAGGAACTCGTGGACACTTTCGCCGCGGTCGCGGCACGCGTCTCGACGCCGGTGCTGCTCCAAGTGTTCACTCATTTCCGGCATCGCGAGAGCCCTTCGCCGTTGCGGGTATTTTTTCCGAAAGGCGAACTCGCCAAAGTCTATGGGACGAATGTTCCGCTGCCACCCTTTCCCGCCGGACTTGCTGAAGAACTGTCCGAAATTTGCCGCGCTCAGCTGCTGGCCCGATTCGCGAAATTGCCAACGCTCGGCAAGTGTTACCTCGATCCGGCACTAAAAGACTATCTCGTCCCTTTTTCCCAGCGCTCAGCAGCGAAGTCTCTACGCACCCTGGTGCGGGGCAGCCGGGCACCTCTGCCCGATGCAGCGATCATTCGTTTCTTCCTTTGGTGGAAGAATGGAAAAAGCCGGACGGATATCGATCTCTCGGCTGTCATCTATGATGCCGATTTCAAGTACCTCGACGTGCTCTCCTACTACCAGCTGAAGAGCTACGGAGGATGCCACAGCGGGGACATCACGGACGCGCCGGAAGGTGCGGCGGAATTTATCGATCTGGACATCGAGCGGTTACTGGCCAGCAAGGCTCGCTATGTGGTGATGTCGCTCAATAGCTACACGGAACAACCCTACTGCGATCTGCCGGAGTGTTTCGCCGGGTGGATGGCGCGGAAGTCCGCCGGTTCCGGTGAAATTTTTGAGCCTCGCACCGTGCAGGACAAAATCGACGTAGCGGCAGATACCCGGATCTGTCTTCCCGCCGTTTTCGACCTGGTCTCGCGCCAAGTGATTTGGGCGGATTTCGCGCTGCGGGCAAACCCGCGCTGGAACAACGTCCGGAACAACCTTTCGGGCGTATCTCTCATGCTGCGGGCGCTGACCAGTTTGCAAAAAACCGATCTGGCCACGCTTTTCGCCCTGCATATCGAAGCCCGGGGCGAAGCCGTCTCTTCCCCGGAAGCCGCCGATTCCATCTTCTCCGTCAGCAGCGGCCTGACGCCTTTCGACCTCGATCGAATCAGCGCGGAATTTCTGGCCAACTAAAAAGCTCAGGGCCGGCCCTCGTGAACCGGCCCTGAGTCGATCTTTTTAGAACTTCAGCGTCGCACGCACGCGGAAGGTGCGGGGTTCGGTCGGGTGGAGGTGGATGTCGTCGATGCCTTCCTCGGGTTCACCGGGGAGGCGGGAGGTGTAGTAGTATTCGATGTCGTTATCCTTTCGATCGAAAAGATTCAGACACTCGACGGCGACTTCCCAACGCTCGGTGCGGTAGCCGACGGCGCCGTTCACGAGGAAGCTGTCGCGGCCTTCGACGGAGTCGTCTTCGATCAGCGGACGTTTGGCGAAAAAGCGGGCGCGAACGTTGGCAAAGGGGCCTTCGATTTTGCCGACGGTGAGGCCCACATTCCCCATCCACGGGACGCTATCGGGAATGTGGTCGAAGTTACCCGAATCGCGGAAGCGCGCGTGCGTGGCGGCGAATTCGCCATCGAGGGTGAACCATTCGATGGGACGCCAGTAGGCGGCGACTTCCACACCGTAGCGGCGGGAGGCGGGGCCGGGTTCGTTCGTGCCGGCGTCGCCGACGTAGACGAGTTCGCTATCGCTATCGAGCCACCAGAGCGAGGCGGTGAGCGTCAGCTTCGGAATGATCTGGGTGCGCACGCCAACTTCGCCCCCGAAGGTGCGGACCAGGGGGTCAACCGGAATGAGCGGATCACCGGTCTGCGGATCGACGGTATTGTTCACCCCGCGGGCGTCGTTGGAGTGAAAGCCGGTGCCGAAGTTCAGGTAGAGTTCGGTCTCCTGCCACGGGCCGAAGATGGCGCTGAACTTCGGATTGATCAGGCCTTTCGATTCCTCGCCGGAATTGCGCGAGTCGTTGCTGCCGGTCTCGAACCAGAAGTAGTCGCCACGCAGGCCAACCACGGTGCGAAACCAATCGGTCCAGTGTGACGTGGCCTCGGCAAAAAGGCCGACGCTGCCTTCGTAGACGCGGTCTTCGCGCACGGTGTCGAAGCGCTGTCGGGCGTCGGTTTTGAAGAGGCCGATGGGATCGATCCAATCGTGACGGGTTTGCACGCCGAGGACGAAATCATTCATCACCCCGAAGACCTGGCGATTGTTCCATTCGCGGGCGGCTTCACCGCCGGCGACCCAACGTTTTTCCGCCTGCTCGAACTCGTCGCCGCGCTCGGGCTTGTCGAGGAAGTAGGTGAAGTTCGAGAAGAGATCGAGCGTGTAGCGCAAGCCATAGGCATTGGCGCGCCAGACGTCATCGGCGGCGGGGGTCGCTGGCCCTGCTTTGTCGATCAGGCTTTTGCCGGTGGCTTTGCCGGGATCGGGCGCGGTGCCCGCCTCGGTCCGACGCCAGTCGAGCTGCAGGCTGTAGCGCTGGCTGTCGCCGCCGGCGCGGGAATCAACGTAACCGAGGCGCGGGATGCGGCCATCGTCGATGGCGCGGCGGGGAATCTGGTCGCTGGATTGCCAGACGCCGCTGTAGGCCATGGCGGTGACCGCGAAGTAGTTGTCTTTGTCGCCGGTGAAATAACGGGCGAGGCCGTTCCAGCGGCTGAATTGCTCGGGCAGGACCCACGGGCCGTCGTCGTAGTTGTACTCCAGGGCGAGGGTGAGGTGGCCGGTCTGGCCGATGGCGAAGGAATCCGCGAGCAGGCCGCGGTAGTAGTTGTTTTCGCCCCACGTGACGCTGGCGATGCCCTGCGGCAGGAAATCGTAGAGTTTGAAATGCGCGGCGCCGGCACTGGAAAGGTCGCCATTGCGCGCGGCGTAGACTCCCTTCTCGTAGTCGACCTGCACGACCAGCTCGGGGATGAGGATATTCAGGTCGGCGTAACCCTGACCGTGCGCGTGGGTCCGCATGTTCACCGGCATGCCGTCGATATCGATCGCGAAGTCGGTGCCGTGATCGAGATTGAACCCGCGCAGGAAATACTGGTTCGCCTTCCCGCCACCCGCGTGCTGGGTGATGATCACGCCGGGCACGGTTTCGAGGATTTCACCGCGGCGCAGATAAGGCCGGGCCTGGATTTCAGCGGCGCTGGCCTGGCCTTTGGACGCGGTCTGGGCGGTACCAAGCAGATCCTCGGCTTTGCCTAAAACGACGGTTTCCGGCAGTTCAGTGGATTGCGCGCAGAGGAGAGCCGGGCCGGTCATCAGGGCCAGCGCGGCGGGAACGAACGAATGGAACTTCGACAAGTTTGAATGGTGTTTTCAAACGCGCGCCAGCGGCACAAAGCCACCTGCGAGCGTTGCCGGGACTACGGGCGCGCCGAAAGGGCGCCCGCCATCGACCCGTGCGAGGTGGCGCCCAAAAGACACCAGATTCCCCCAATTCGGACAAGACGATTTGGGTCACAATCCCGTGGCGTCGGCCACCACCTTTCCTCGAGGACCCACCTAAGAAAACGGCCCCGTTCCGGTTGCCAAAACGGATCCCCCCGGCACTGTCGAACCCGTTTGTTCATGTCAGGCCAGACCCGTAATTTTCGCCAACCTACACAACCCATTCGATTTCAGCGAGTTATCCTCGCTTCTTCGATCGCTTTGACGGCGCTGCTGCCCGGCATGGCCCGCGCCAATGCGCTGACTACCGGGGAGGATTGGTCGAAAATCGAGCCGATGCTGGCGAAGTATTGCTACGATTGCCACGGCGGAAAGAAGACCAAGGGCGGCATCGACCTGAAGAAATTGCATGACGATCCCTCGGTCGGGAAGGAGTTCGCGCTTTGGAACAAGGTAAAGGAGGCCCTCAAAAATGGCGACATGCCGCCCGAGGAGGATCCGCAGCTGTCCAAGGCGGAACAGGAGCAGGTCCACCAGTGGCTCGGCCACTCGCTGCAGGCCGCGATCGACGCGAATGCCGGTGACCCCGGGACGGTGACCATCCGCCGGCTGACCAATGCCGAATACGATCGCACGATCCGTGACCTGACCGGGATCGACTACAAACTTTCCAAGGACTTCCAGCCGGACGGCGGCGGGGGCGAAGGATTCTCCAATATCGGCGACGTGTTGTTCGTGAATCCGCAGCAGCTCGACAAGTATTTCGGTGCCGCGCGCAAAATGGCGGAGCACGCGACGATCATGCCCGGCAGCGGCATCGGTTTCCAGGAGCAGCGCGTCGGGCTGCGCGGTCCGGTGCAGGTGCGCGCGCAGGCCGAGCAAGGCCTGTACGTGTGGTACCAGAAAATGGCCGCGCCTTACCTGCCGAAGGATGGCGAGGACGCCAAGGAAGCCGCCTACATGACGGCGTGCTGGAAATTTAAGTACAAGGACCAGACCGGGGCGGCGTCGCTGGAGCAGCTGGCCAAGGAGAGCGGCCTGATGGTGCCCTTCCTCGAGAACTGGTGGGCGATGCTGAACGACGAAAAGCAGAAGTCGCGGTATCTCGATCTCACGCGGGTGGCCTGGCGCGAATTGCCCGGGCCGGATGCGGCGAAACCAAAGGAAATCCCGTCGGCGGTGCAGACGAAGATCGTGGCCATCCAGGATGCGCAGCGTTCCTGGCTCGGCTCAGCCAAGAACCCGGGCGGCGGCGTGCAGCGCATGCAGCAGGATGCCGACGGCATTCGCCCCTACCCCGTGGCGATCAATTGCTGGGACAAAAAGCAATTCCACGTGGTGCTGGGCGATGTGGGCGACGGTAACAAAGGCGACTACGTGACTTTCAGCCTTACGCTTGAACGTGGCAAAGGCAGCAAGAACAAACAGAAGGAACTCTACGTCGACTGGCTGCGCCGGAGCCTCGACCTCGACAAAAAAGCGCTCGCCGAGCAGGCCACCAAGCCGGTGCCGGACGTCGAAGCGCTGAAAGCCCGCATCGCGCTCTTTGAAGCAGCGGCGGCGAAATTTGGGGTCGATCCGCGCGGCGGCAAGCCGCAGAAGCCGAGCGATCTCGTGCTGCACGCGCCGGTGGTCGTGACCTTCCCCCTGCCCGACGACGCCACGGCGATCAAAGGCGAGGGCAAGCTGGATATCGATGGCCCGGAAGGTGAGTTCGCCTCGGTCCAGTGGTTGGGCACGGCCGATGCGCCGCCCGATCCGACGAAGATCATCCCCGGCCGCCTCACGGTGTGGCGCCGGCAGACCCAGGCCGCGAGCGACTTGATGCGCGAATTCACCGTCATGCGCCAGGCTTTCCCGGACGAATACCTGCGCCGGATGGAGGAAGTCTCCCGCAACTTCCTGCGCGGCGGCAAGGGACCCGGCGTCTATTATTTCAGCGATGCGCAGCTCACGTCGGTCATCCCGGCCGAGGAAAAGCAGCGTTGGGAAAAGATGATGGCGGATTGGAACCTGGTGAAGAACAAGGAGCCCAATCCCAAGCAGGGTGCGCAGTGGGATGCCGCGCTGCAAAAGGCGCTCGCGGATTTCGCGACGAAAGCCTGGCGCCGGCCGCTCACCCCGGAGGAACTGACCGAGCTCTCGAATCTCTACGCCGATGGCCGGGCCAAGGAACTCGACCGCGAGTCCGCTGCGCGCGAAGTGCTCGTGCGGGTGTTTGTTTCGCCGAATTTCATCTTCAAACTCGAGGACGCCAGCCAGCCGGGCGAACACCCGCTGAATGCGTGGGAACTCGCCACGCGCCTGAGCTACTTCCTGTGGTCCTCGACGCCGGACGATCGTCTGCGGCAGGTCGCCGCGGATGGCAGCCTGCTCAAGCCCGAGGTCTTCACCGCCGAAGTGCAGCGCATGCTGAAGAGCCGCCGCGCAAATGCGCTGGCGGATGAATTCGCGGGCCAGTGGCTGAAGTTCAATGGCTTCATCGAAAAGGCCAATGTGGATCCCACGAAGTTCCCGGAATTCACGCCGGAGCTGCGCCGCGACATGGCGCGCGAGGCGTCGGAATTTTTCACCTACTTCTTCCGCGAAGATCGGCCGGTACGGGAAATCGTCGGCGCCGACTACACCTTCCTGAATGAGCGGCTCGCGAAATTCTACGGCGTGCCGAATGTGACCGGCGACAATTTCCGCAAGGTGCCGGTGGCGGAGTATCATCGCGGCGGCGTGCTCGGCATGGGCACGGTGCTGACGAAAAATTCCTACCCACATCGCACCAGCCCGGTGCTGCGCGGCAACTGGCTGCTGACCTCCGTGCTCGGCACACCCACGCCGCCGCCGCCGAACGACGTGCCGAAGCTCGACGACAGCGCCGCCAAGGCGACCACCCTGCGCAGCCGCCTCGAAGCGCATCGCGCCGACAAGGCTTGCTCGGTGTGCCACGACAAGATCGATCCGCTCGGCTTCGCGCTGGAAGGCTTCGATGTGATCGGCCGCCTGCGCACGAAGGACGAAGCCGGGCAGCCGGTGGATGACTCCGGCCAGATGAAGGGCGGGCCGAAATTCCAGGGCCTCGACGGCCTGCGCCAATTCCTCGGCTCCCGCGACAAGGAGTTCACCGAACACTTCTGCCGCATGATGGTCGGCTATGCACTGGGCCGCGTGGTGCTGCCGACCGACCAGCCACTGATCACCACCATGCAGGCCGCCCTGGCCAAGTCCGACGGCCACGTGTCCGCCGCCATTCTTACGCTCGCGCAAAGCCGCCAGTTCCAGCACCGGCGCAACGATTAATCCGAACCACGACCACACCATGAAACGCCATCCGAACGACGCTGTTTCCCGCCGCCACTTTCTCCGCGGAGCGGGGGTGATGCTGAGCCTGCCGTGGCTCGAATCGATGAACGCCTTTGGTACGCCGGCCGCCTCGAGCACCGCGAGCAATGAAGCGCCGCGCCGCCTGGCCGTGGTCTTCATGGGCAATGGGGTGAACCCGCATCACTGGGGCGCCACAAATGGCGCCAACGGCATGGAGCTGATGAAATCGCTCAGCCCGCTGGAGCCGGTGAAGGACAAGCTGCTCGTCTTCAAAGGCCTGTGGAATCCGACCACGGTGGCGGGTCCGGGCGGGCACTACCCGAAGATGAACATGCTCTCCGGTTTGACCGTGAAGCAGACGACCACGGACGTGCAGGTCGGCACCACGATGGATCAGCTCGTGGCCGAGGAGGTCGGCAAACGCACGCCGCTGCCCAGCGTCGTGCTCGGCACGGAAGGCCCGAACTACAGCACCGACAGCGGTTACACTTCGATCTACTCCGCTTATGTCTCATGGAGCAGCCCGACGACGCCCGCGCCGAAAGAGATTTATCCGCAGCAGGCTTTCGATCAGCTCTTCGACGACGGCTCGCAGCGCAAGCGCGACAAGAGTGTGCTCGACCTGGTGAACTCGGAAGCGCGTACGCTGCGCACCCGCCTGAGCCGCCGCGATGTGCTGAAGCTCGACGAGTACCTGACCTCGGTCCGCGAGTTGGAGCAGCGCATCGAGAAGGCTGATCAATTCAGCCAGAAAAACACCCAGGGCGCCACCGGCTGGCAACCGACGGTGAAGAAGCCGACTTTCCCGCGCCCCGCGGCCGGCATCCCGACCGACCCGCAGGAGCACGTGCGCATGATGTTCGACATCATGGTGCTGGCCTTCCAGATGGATCGCACCCGCGTCGCGACCTACATGATGAACAACGATCTCTCGAACATGAACTTCGGGTTCCTCGGGGGCATCAAGGGCGGCATCCATGAGCTCTCGCATCATGCGAACGATGCAAACCGCCTCGATCAATATCAGCGCGTGAACCAGCACCACATGCAGCTCTGGTCCGAAGCGCTGCAGAAGATGGCCGCGACGAACGAGGGCGAACGCTCGTTGCTCGACAACAGCATGGTGCTCTTCTGCTCGAGTCTCTGGGATGGCAACGCCCACGATTCGCGCCAGCTGCCCGTGCTCCTCGCCGGTGGCGGCGGCGGCACCATCCGCGGCGGCCGCATGCTCGACTACAGCAACGACGAGAACCGCAAACTCTGCCGTCTGCACATGGCCCTCATGGACCGCATGGGGCTGAAGATGCACCAGTTCGGCGACGCGGATACGGCGCTGACGGAGATCGCGTAGACGGAGGCAAGTTCGCAGACAGCCTGAAGGCTGTACACCAGCGAGAAGTGCGCGCTTCGCGCGATATCACCAGGGCGGCTCTTCCCAGAGCCGCCTCGAAAAACCCACCGCCGCAGGCGCCATTCCCGTTGGCGTACAGGCTTTCGCCTGTTGCGTGGCATCAAGCCTAGATGACCCCAGCCAGCCGCATCGTTTCATCCAGCACCGCCATGTGGGTTTGGATACGGAGTTCGAGGGCGAACTCGCTCGGAGTTTCGAAGGTGATGCAATGGGGCGTGCCGCGGCGGTAGAGGAAGAGCGCCTCGGGCAGGCCGCCGATTTTGCGCACGTGCAGGGAGTCGATCCGGCGGCGGATGATGCCTAAACGCGAGACCCGGTCCTCGATGCGGGCGCGAGGGTCAGCGGCAATGACTTTTTGTGCGGCGGCAATGATCGGTTCACCCCAATAAGGCGGGCAGTCACGGACCTCATAAAGGTAGATGCCCTGGGCATCGTAGTCTTCGTGCAAATGGAGCGCAGCGGCGAAACGGCGGCGGCCCACCGCGGTGTGAAGTCCGCGGATTTCGGGGATCTGGCGGCGGGAAAAAGCGCGGTTTAGATCGACCCCCTGTTCGTTGGTGCGGACGTTGCGCACAAGGCCCCAGGGATTCAGGCAGGGGAAGATTTGCAGCGGCCAGTCGCGCAGCCGGGCGGTGTGTTTCTGGGCCCAGGCGATCAGGCCCTCGGTACTCGCCGCTTCGTCGCCGTGGATGCCGGCAGAAATGTAGACGCCGCCGGTAGCCTGCAAGGCCGGCGTGCGCAGATGGAAGAGTTCGTAGCCACCCGCCTCGGCGAAAGGCTCCAGCTTCAGCCCCACCGCCCGCGCCACGGCCCGCCAGCGTTGGATCAAGTTGGGGTAATCGTGGCAGCGGTGGGTGTTCACAGGGAAGACGATGCCGCGATTTCGAGTGGGTGGCGCACGCGACTCGCGTGCGCTGTTCGGCGACCCGCCGAACAGGAAACGGAAACCGTGGCTTCAAGCAAAACCGGTTCGCTGCAGCGCCAACGCGGTGTTCGCGGCGAGTCGCCGCGAACGGCACCCGAGTCGGGTGCTCCACCCAAGGCTGCTGCGACGCGGCCCGCCGAGTTCACAGCTCTTTCAAGAGGCGTTCGTGGATGCCGCCGAAGCCGCCGTTGCTGAGGATGGCGATGACGTCGCCTTCTTTCACCAAAGGTTTGAGGCGTTCGATGATGGCGTCGACGCCGGGCTCGTAGAAAGCGGGTTTGCCGGTGTCAGCGATCTCGGCCACGACCTTTTCAGGGTCGAGGCGATCTTCGGCTTTGAGCTGATCCATGCGGGCGACCTGCGCGAGGACGACGCCGTCGGCTTCGCCGAGCGCTTTGGGCAGGTCGTGCTGGAAGACGGCGCGGCGGGTGGTGTTCGAGCGTGGCTCGAAGAGGGCCCAGAGGCGGCGGCCAGGATACTGATGGCGCAGCCCACGGAGCGTTTCGCGGATGGCGGTGGGATGGTGGCCGAAATCGTCGATGACGGTGATGCCACGCACGACGCCGCGGACTTCCTGACGGCGCTTGATGCCGGTGAAACTGGCGAGGCCTTTGGCGAGGGTTTCGAGCGGCACGCCGTAGAAATGCGCGGCGCTGATGGCCATGGCGCAGTTGCGGACATTGTACTCGCCGACGAGCGGGGTGCGGAAGGTGTGGTCGAGCAGCGTGAACTCGGTGCCATCGGGATGATATTTCACGTCGCGAATGTGGCGCGCAGCGTTCGGCGAGAAGCCGACTTCGACGAGTGCCGCGCGGCAGTCGCGCGAGACGTCGATGCAATTCGGATCATCACCATTGATGAGGACCATGCCTTCACTCGGCACCACGTTGAGCAGGCGGCGGAAGCTGAGTTTGATGGCGTCGAGGTTCTCGAAAATGTCGGCGTGATCGAACTCGATATTGTTCACGATCACGAGCTCGGGGAGGTAGTGGAGGAACTTCGAGCGCTTGTCGAAAAACGCGGTGTCGTACTCGTCACCCTCGATCACGGTGTGCTTCGCATCGTGGAGCGAGCAGCCCTGGCCGAGGTTTTTCGGAATGCCACCGATGAGGTAGGCGGGATCGAGCCCGGCTTCGTGCAGGAGCCAGGTGAGCAGCGACGTCGTGGTGGTTTTGCCGTGCGTGCCGGTGACCACGAGATTGTGTTTCCCGCGCAGGAAAAAGAGCTTCAGCGTCTCGGGCAGGGAGAGGTAGGTGAGCTTGCGGTTGAGCACCGCTTCGAGCTCGGGGTTACCGCGCGAAATCGCATTACCCACCACGATGAGATCGGCGGACACCGGGATGTTTTCCGGGCGGTAACCTTCGGTCAATTTCACGCCCCGCTCTTCGAGGAAGGTGGACATGGGCGGATACACCTTTTCATCGGAGCCAGTGACCGTAAAACCGCGAGCCTGCAAAGCCGCCGCGACAGAACCCATCGCGGTGCCACAGATGCCAATGAAGTGAAGGTGCCGGAAATCGAGCATGAGGTGGAAAGTGCGCAGCCTAGCGCCCGGGCTGGGCGCGTGCAACGGATGAAGGGAGCCGCTACTCGGGTTTGAAGTTGATCGGGATTTCCACGATGTCCTCGCGGCCGAGGCCGGCAGGCAGCGGATCGATCTGGGTGACCTGCTGGGCGGCGTCCATGACGGAGCCATCCATGAGCGAATTGCCACTGGATTTGACCAGCTCGTGCCCAAGCACCTTGCCATCGCGCTGCACGCGGATTTTCAAAGTCACGGTAAGGCTGGCGGCATCGGGTACACTCGGCGGCGCCCACACGGCGTAGTATTTGTCGCGCAGGCTGGAGAAGTACGCGCCGAAATCGGAGGGCTTGCCGGCGCCAGAGCCTTTGCCCGCCGTCCCCTTGCCTTTCCCCTCGCCCGTTGCGGCGCCTTTGCCCGTGCCGGTGCCGGCGGCTTTTGACGGTTCCCCTTCGCCAGCAGCGGCTCCGGTCGCAGCAGGTTTCGGCGATGTGGCCGCAGACGCAGCCGGGCCGGGCGAGGCCGAGGGCTTCGGGGTGCCGGGTTTGGGGGAAACGCTCGGCTTCGGCGAACTCGGTTTTTTCGGCGTGGCTTTCGGCGTGGCCTTGGGCGTCGCTTTTGGCGTCGGCTTCGGGGTGACTTTGGGAGTCGGCTTGGGTGTGGGTTTCGGTGTCGCGGGCTTGGGCGTTTCCGGCTTGGGAGTAGTGGGCTTTGGCGTGGCCGGAGGCGGGGTGGCCTGCGGCACGGCGAGATCGGAAGTCGGCTCCGGCGCAGGTTTGGGCGGCTCTGGCGGAGGCTCAGGCACAGGGGGCTGTGGCGGGGGTGGAGCCGGCGGTTCGGGTTCCGGCTCGGGCTCGGGTGCAGGTGCAGCGGCACCGCTTTCGCCGCCCCCCATCATGCCGCCATCGAGCCAGGTGATCTGCTCCACTTTTTTCTCGGCTCCAAACTTCGCCGCGATGGCCAGGATCGCGATCACGAAGATGTGCACGCAGACTACGACGATGCCGGTGACGCGGAATTCCTGCCGGTCGCGCGCATCCGCCAGCTCGGCGCTGGGCAGCCGCGATTCCCGTTCTTCTGGGCTCAGGCGTGGCATGGCCGAGGCGCGGCCGCACGGAGGCAAAGGAGTGCGGGCGGCAACATCATGGCTGTTCGGGATTCGTTACTACGCCGACCTTTTTGATCTGTGCGCGCTGAATCGCATCCATCACATTCATTAGCTTCTGCACCGCCAGCTCGCGATCGGCCCGCACGACCACAGCGATTTCGGGATCGTTGGCTTTGAGTTGCTCGAGCTGACCCTGAAGCTGATCGATTGAGGTCGCCTGGCCATTGAGGGCGAGCTGTTCGTTCTGCCCGACGGCGATCGTCTGCACCGCGTTGGGATTCACCGGCGCCTTGGCGGCGTCGCTCGTCGGCAGCACCAGGTCCACGCTGTTTTCCATCAGCGGCGTGGTGATCATGAAAATGATCAGCAACACAAACGCGAGGTCGAGCAGCGGCGTAATGTTCAGCTCGCTGACTGTGTGGAGCGCATTGCGATCGGAGAAACGTCGCATGTTAGTAGTCAGTGATCAGTGACCAGTAATCAGTAGTCAGCGGGGCCACGACCTCACTGATTACTGAATACCGCCTACTGATTACTTCCGCCCTCACAGCCGCTTCGGCTCCCGGTTGTGATCCACGTAGCGGTGCTCGAAGGCGCTCACCAGTTCGGCGGCGAAGTTGTCGAGCTCCACGATCATGGCGCGGATGGTGGTCACGAGGTAATTGTAGCCAAACATCGCCGGGATGGCGACGAGCAAACCGGTGACGGTAGTGATGAGCGCGGCGCTGACGCCGGGGGCCATCGCAGCGAGATTGGCGGAGCCGGCTTTGGCCACGTCCGAGAAAGTGTCCATGACGCCCCAGACGGTGCCGAGCAACCCGAGGAAGGGTGCGCCGCTGACCGCGGTGGCGAGGAAGATCATCTGAGCTTCGAGGCGGAGGGCATTTTCGCCGACGGCGCGTTCGAGGGCGGTTTGGACCATGCGCATCTGCGACGCGGAGATTTTCGGCGCGCTTTCCAGGCGGGCACGGAAGGTTTCGTCCACCTCGGCGCTGCCGAGCATTTGGAAACACAACTCGCGGCACCCCGCTTTATAAACCGAAAACGCGGGCGTGCCGTCGAAGCGGGCGCGTTCCCAGAAAAGGTGCAGTGGCTGACGATCGGCGCGAAAGAGCGTGAGGAAACGATCGCGGAGGTTTTGCGCGCGGCGAATCACGCGGTACTTCGTGACCATGACAGTCCACGCCAGGACGGACCCGAGAAAGAGGGCCATGAGCACGAGTCTGCCTGGCAGGGTGGATTGCTCGAACGCGTAGAGCAGGCCACCGGCACTGCCGGACGAACTGGCAAGAATAATGGGCGCGAAAAGCGTTGCCGCCATCGGAGCGGGCCTGCTCTAGTGCCCCCGGCCTGACTTTGCAAAGACCAATCCGCATGAGCCTCCGACTTGTCTCCTGTCTCCTGCTTCTCTTCTGCGGCGCGGCCGTAGCCGAAGAGGATCGCTACGATGTCCTTTCCAAGGCGATCATGCCCTTCCTGAGCGTGTTCGCGAAGGACCGGAAATCGGACAATCGCGGCTTCACGCTGAAGGTGCGGATCGAGCAGGCCAGCGACCTCCCGCCTGAACTGGCCGGTGCCACCGCGGAGATCGCCATTCAGGTGCCGAACAAGATCCGCCTGCATGGCCCGTTGCTTGGCGAAACCTTCAGCCTGGTCCGCGATGACGAGAAGGTCTGGATCTACCCCGGGGCCAAAGCTCGCGCACTCCTCGACGCCGCGGTGGCCGGCAAGGAACTCCCGCCGCCGGAAAAGAAGGTGAAGCTGGGTAAATTCGAACTGCCGATCCCGGAAAAACAGCTCGTTTTCCTGCCCATTCTTTTCACCGTGAAAGATCTCGGCAGTGAAACGCTGGATGGGGTCGAGTGCCGCGTGCTCGACGTGGCCCTGATGCCGGAACTCGCAGAAAAGCTGAAAGCCGAAGGCGGTTGGATCGCGCGGATGTGGATCCGCCCGGACCACAAACCGGCGCGAATCACGCTGGCGCGCAAAGGCTGGCACATCGTCCTGCGCTTCGATGAGGTGACCTTTGCCAAGGAGCTGCCGGAGAGCCTGTGGGAGCCCTCGGCCGAGGAAAAAGGCGACGTGCTGGAGCTGAGCCCGAAGGAGTATAGCCGGTTCCTCCGCGCAATCGGTGGGGTGAAGAAGTAGAAGGGGGGCGCGCTCCGATAGGTCGAATCAGACTTCTCGGACCCATAAGTGGCTGCGATACCGCACATGATCAGCATGCTGGTTAAGCAAAGTGAGACTTTAGTGCCAGCGAATGAGACGGGGCACGTAGCGGGGAGCCGGAACCTCGGCAGAGTGCGCCTTATGAACCCCACCTCTCCGACCAACTACCGTTTCTCCTTCGGCCCATGGAATATCAGCGAGGGCGCTGATCCTTTCGGCCCGGCCGTGCGCCCGGTTTTTCCGCATGAAAAGAAGTTCGCGCTTTTTCGCCCGCTCGGTTTCGAAGGCGTGCAGCTGCACGACGACGACGCGGTGCCGGGGCTGGAAGAGCTGACCGGGGCCCAGGTGCAGCAGCGGGCCGCGGAATTCGGCACGATGCTGAAGAACGAAGGGCTGGTGCCGGAATTCGTGGCCCCGCGGTTGTGGTTTGCACCGGAGACGGCGGATGGCTGCTACACGAGCAACTCGGCGAAGGACCGCCAGTATGCGCTCGATCGCACGAAGCAGACGGTCGACATCGCCCGCACGATCGGCAGCAAGGCGCTGGTGCTCTGGCTGGCCCGCGAGGGGACCTATGTGCGCGAGAGCAAGAATGCCCGCGTCGCCTACGAGCGCCTGCTCGCGACGATCAATACGATCCTCGATCACGACTCGGAGATCGAAATCTGGATCGAGCCGAAGCCGAATGAACCGACCGACCAGGCCTATTGCCCGACCATCGGCCACGCTTTGACCCTGGCCTACGCCTCGAAAGATCCGAAACGCGTGAAGGGACTCATCGAGACCGCACACGCGCTGCTCGCCGGGCTCGATCCGGCCGATGAAATGGCTTTCGCCCTGGCTCATGGCAAACTCGCCAGCGTGCACCTGAACGATCAGAACGGGCTGAAATACGATCAGGACAAAAACTTCGGCGCGGCCAATCTGCGCACGGCCTTCAACCAGGTCCGCGTGCTCGAAGAGGCGGGGTACGGCAGCGCGGGTGAATTCATCGGACTCGATGTGAAAGCGATGCGCACCCAGACCGGCTCGCCGGTGACCGCGCACCTCACTTCCAGCCGCGAAATTTTCCTCCACCTCGTGGACAAGGTGCGCAGCTTCGATCGGGAAATCGAGAAGCAGTGCATCGAAGCGCGTGACTACGAAGCGCTGGAAAGCTACGTCCTGAAACACCTGCTCGGCGTCGCCTAAGCAAAGCCCCCTCCTGCCTCCTTCCACCCGATGAAATCCTTCCGTCTTAAACGTCTCTTCAACGCTCAATCCAACCGCTGCTTCGATGTGGCGGTGGATCACGGTTTCTTCAATCAGCCCGGCTTCCTCGGTGGCATCGAGGACATGCCGTCGGTCATCCGCACGCTCGTCGCGGCGGGGCCGGATGCGATCCAGCTCACCATCGGCCAGGCACGGCATCTCCAGGAGATTCCCGGCCGGCAGAAACCGTCGCTCGTGCTCCGCACCGACGTGGCCAATGTCTACGGGCGCGAACTGCCGGCGACGGCGTTCAGCCAGATCATCGACGAGACGATGCTGCAAGCGGTGCGCAACGACGCCGCCGCGGTGTGCGTGAATCTCTTCCAGATTCCCGGCGCGCCCGAAGTGCATTCGCAGTGCATCGCGAATATCCTCAAGCTCAAGCCGCAGGCCGATTTCTACGGCATGCCGATGATGGTGGAGCCACTCGTGTTTCGCCCGAATGCGGAAGCCGGTGGGTACATGGTCGATGGCGATGAAGTGAAGATCACGCACCTCGTCCGCCAGGCGGTCGAACTCGGGGCCGATATCATCAAGGCCGATCCGACCGACGACGTTTCGATTTATCACAAAGTCGTGCAAGCGGCCGGTGGCGTGCCGGTGCTGGTGCGGGGCGGTGGCCGCGTGAGCGATCGTGAGATTTTCGAGCGCACGCACGGCCTGCTCGCGCAGGGCGTTTCGGGCATCGTGTATGGGCGCAATGTGATCCAGCATCGCAGTCCGGCGGGCATCACCCGCGCACTGATGGCGATGGTCCACAACAACGCGAGCGTGGAAGAAGCGCTCAAGCTCGTCGACGCCGCGTAGTCTTTCCTCGTCCGGCGAAGGCTGGGCGTTGTCCGATCGATGAAAGTTTCCCTCGCCTACGGCCGCGGCTCGCTCGCGGTGGAAGTGCCCGACGACAGCACGGTCATTGAGCCGTCCCATGTCGCGGGCCTGCCGGATGAGCGCGCCGCGTTATCCGCCGCGCTCGATGCGCCGCTCGCGGCGACGCCGCTGCGCGAGCAAATCGGGCCGGAGACGAAGATCACCATCGTTCACACGGACATCACCCGGCCGACGCCGAACGATCGGTTGATGCCGTGGCTGCTGGCGTATCTCGAAGCGGCTGGGGCGCGGCGGGAAAACATCACGCTGCTGAATGGGCTCGGGACGCATCGGCCAAATACACGCGAGGAACTGGAGCAGATGCTCACGCCGGAAGTGGTGGCCAACCACCGCTGCCTCAATCATGAGCCGGAAAACGACGATGCGGGCGAAGCCTTCGGCGTCACGCGCACGGGCGCGCCGGTGCTGATCAACCGGCATCTCGTGCAGGCCGATGTGCGGATCATCACGGGCTTCATCGAACCGCATTTCTTCGCGGGATTCAGCGGCGGGCCGAAGGGCATCATGCCCGGAGTGGCGGCGCTGAAGACGGTGCAAAGTAATCACGGGGCGCACCACATCGGCGACCGTCGGGCGACTTTCGGCATCACCGAAGGCAACCCGATTTGGGAGGAAATGCGCGACATCGCGCTGCGGATCGGGCCAAGCTTTCTGCTGAATGTCGCGCTCAATGAGCACCGGCAGATCACCGGGATTTTTGCGGGTGATCTGGTGACGGCGCACCGGGCAGGCAGGGAATTTGTGCGGGCGGGGGCGATGCAGCGGGTGGACGCGCCGTTCGATATCGTGATCACCACGAACAGCGGGTACCCGCTGGATATGAACCTCTATCAAGCCGTGAAAGGCATGCGCGCGGCGGAACTCATCGTGCGCGAAGGCGGCACGGTGATCATCGCCGCGGAGTGCAGCGAAGGCGTGCCGCACAACAGTCCGCATGATCGGCTGCTGCGCAGCGTGGCGGATGGGGAGGGACTTTTGAAGCGGCTCGCCGAACCCGATTTTCACTGGCCGGAGCAATGGCAGGGGCAGATCCAGGCGCTGATCCAGCGTCGCGCGGAGGTGCTGCTCTACAGCCAGCTCGATGAGGCCAGCGTGCGCGCGGCGCATCTCGTGCCCTGCGCGGATATCGCCGCAGCGGTACGCAATCGCCTGGCTCAGGGTGGCCGCGTCGCCGTGCTCCCCCAAGGGCCTCTGACCATTCCCTATGTTGGGTAGCCCGTTGGAGTACAGGCTTTAGCCTGCTCGTCGCTGCCACAAAAACGCCTCCACCTTTCCCTATCCACTCCTCTATGAAATCCATCGGTATCGGCATCATCGGCGGCGGTCTTATGGGCCGCGAAATGGCCAGCGCTTTCGGGCGCTGGTGCGCGCTTCTCGACTTCAATGTGCAGCCTGAACTCGTCGCGGTCGCCGATCTTTCGGAGCCGGCGCGCGAATGGTTCCGGCGCATTCCCTCGGCAAAGCAGCTGACGGCGGACTACCACGAACTGCTCGCAAACCCGGCGGTGGATGTGGTGTACGCAGCGGTGCCGCATCATTTGCACGAGAAGATCTATCTCGATGTGCTCGCAGCGGGGAAAGACCTGCTCGCCGAAAAACCATTCGGGATCGATCTGGCCTCGGCGCGCCGGATCAATGCCGCGATCGTCCAGAGTGGGCGGTTCGTGCGGTGCAGTTCGGAGATGCCGTTCTTCCCCGGCGCCCAGCGCATTGTGCAGTTGGTCAAAGCCGGTGCCTTCGGCCGGGTGCTGGAAATGGTCTCCGGCTTCCACCACTCCAGCGATCTCGACGCGACCAAAGCCGCCAACTGGAAACGCCAGAACGCGACCTGCGGCGAAGGCGGAGTGCTCAACGATCTCGGCATGCACGCGTGCCACCTCCCGCTGCGCTTCGGCTGGAAACCGCAGAGCGTCTACGCCCAACTCCAGCGCGGGTTCCCGGAGCGTCCCGATGGCCGCGGCGGCAAAGCCATCTGCGACACGTGGGACAACGCCGTGGTCCACAGCTGGATCGACGTGAATGGTCACGATGCTCCTCTTCGCCTCGAAATGAAGCGGCTCGCCCCCGGGGAAACGAACACGTGGTTCCTGGAAATCCTCGGTACGGAAGGCGGCGCGCGGTACAGCACCAAATACCCAAAGACCCTCTGGCAATTTGAGAACGGCAAGGAGCAGTGGTGGAAACAGACCGACCTTGGCTTCAGCAGCGCGGGCTACAAGACCGTGACCGGTGGCATTTTCGAGCCCGGGTTCCCCGATGTGATCCAGCAGATGTGGGCCGCTTTCCTCGCCGAACGCGAAGGCAATCTTGCCGGACGCTTCGGCTGCGCCACGCCGGAGGAAGCGGTCGCTTCGCACGAAATCTTCGCCGCCGCGCTGGAATCGCACACGCAACGCAAGGTGGTGCAGTTGTAGTTTCAGCCCGTCGCGCGTAGAGGGAAAGACCCCAATCCTTCCCTCCATGCGCGCGCTGTTTTCCTCCTTCGGGTTCGCCGTTGTTTTGACGCTTTTCGGCGTCGGGCCGTCCGTAGCTCGGGCCGAGAAAGCGGAATCGCTGGAACGGGTGATCGCCGGTGCGGAGCAGGATTCGCGTTGGGCGAAAGCCACGACGACCACGGAGCGAATCCGCCTCGTGCGGGAGAGCGCGCTGCGATACTCGGTCAGCTCGAAGCCGGTTTCGGATCGCTACCTCATCACCGCGCTCGGCGGGCCGATCGATCTCGTGCATTTCCTTGGGTTGGCGAAGATCGTCTGCTCAGGTGAGGAGACTCGGGAAAGGGCGCTTTTCGATCAATGGGAGCGCGAGGGCGGCTATGATTTCGAAACCCGGCAAACCCGCACTCACCCGACTTCGGCCAGTCCGGACGATCTGCCGAGCAACGCGCTCGGGGCGCTCTTTGGGCAGGAATTGAGGTCGCACAATGGGGACGCCGCCTTCGATTTTCCGAAAGCGCTCCGCGACTTTTTCGCCCCGCTCGAACCGTTGCCCGATGCGATCGCCAAGCGGTTTTCCCACGATGAAGTCGTGATGGGCCTGAGCGACAACGCGAGTGCCGAGGCTTTCACCAAACGGCACACGTGGTTCAGCGCGCTGCCGCTCTATATTCTGCCCCTGATCGAGCCAGAGCGCGCGAAAGTCCTCCCCGATTCCGTGGCCACGATGCGGCGGGCGGGATTTGCCATCATCCCTTACAAAGGGCGCCCGATCCTGACCGAACGGCTGGCGAAAAAGTAGCGGCCCAACCCGGTCGCCGCGCCACTCACTGTGACACGCTTGTCGAGCAGCCGGCGTGGATTTCCTGCAAGAATCAGGTATAAGCTGCGTAGACAGCCGCATGAAACTTACTCGTTTACGCCCGTTCTTTCTTTTCGCCCCGGTGCTTCTTGGCGCCAGTCTCCTCAGCGGCTGTTTCGGTGGAGGCGCGAAGACGACTTCGAGTGGGTACCTGAATGGCATGCGCGGGCAGAAGAACGAACACCGGGCGCCCTTCGACAACGTGTCGTACTGGGACGGCGATGGTGTTTCGGGTGCACCTTCGATCCGGATCAGCCTCAGCGAACAGCGGGCGTATTTCTACAAGGGCGACCAACTCGTGGGGGTGTCGCTGATTTCCTCCGGCCGTGAAGGGCTCGATACGAAGACGGGCAATTTCAAAATCATCCAGAAGGACAAGGACCACAAATCCTCGCTCTACGGTGACTATGTCGATGCCCAAGGGAATATCGTGAAGAAGGACATCGACCGGGGTAAGGATCCGAAGCCGCCGGGCGCGTTTTTCGATGGGGCGAAGATGCCGTTCTTCATGCGCATCGTCGGTGGTACTGGCATGCACGAGGGCTTCCTGCCCGGCTACGCCGCCTCGCACGGCTGCATCCGGATGCCCGGCTTCATGGCCGAGGATTTCTTCAACAATGTGTCGATGGGCACCCCGGTAGCGGTGGTCCCATAAGGCGTGGACCGTTCCTTCCGGGAGGAAGGGTACCCCGAAATCCGATAAGCGGTTTGCCGGTAAAGGGTTACTCTGATCCGTTGTCCGGCTCAAAAACGGGGGTGTTTACCTAGTCCGGCAGGTCGGCAGGGCATAAGAGTAGCTCTGCGCTGCGGGGCCCATGTCCAAGCAGCCCCCTCTCTCGTCGGCCGACCCCCTGCCGGCGCACTGGAAAGCGACGTTTGTCGGCGTCCTCGTCCTGGTCGCCACAATCGTGTGTTCTGCCGTGCTCCATGTCCGCGCGATGCGGGCCCTGCAAAACGAAGTGCAGGACAAACTGAAGCGCGTCGCCCTGACCATCGCCTCCGAGATGGATGGGGATTTGCACCGGAAATTCACCGACCCAAAGCAGGAGTCTTCGCCCGAATACCAGCACGCCCTGGCGCCGCTGAACCGGGCCCTCAATTGGAAGATCGAGGGCAACTGGATGCGGAACGACTACCGCTTTGTCTACACCTGCACCCTGCGGGATGACGGTTCGGTGGTCTTTGTGCTCGATCCGACCCCTTCCAGTATCGGCAAGGACGGCTTGGACGAAAAATCGCACATCTTCCAGCCGTATCCGGACGCCACCGCTGGGCTGCGCGAAACACTCAAGACCGGCCAGCCGCACGCCGACAAGGAGCCGTACACCGACGAGTGGGGTACTTTTGTGAGCGGCTACGCGCCGTTCTACGACTCCGCGGGCAAGATCGCCGGAGCGGTGGGCGTGGACTGGCGCGCGGAGACGTATGCGGAACGCCTCGCGGGGATTCGCCGGGCTTGGTACCTGCAAATCGTCCTTTGTCTGGTCAGCGGGTTTCTCTCCGGCCTCGGCACCGGCGTGGCCATGGTCCGGCGCGAACGCGCCGAGGCGGCCCGCCGGCATGCGATCGAAGAAGCCCGGCGCAATCGCGAGCGCTGGCGGATCATGGTCGAGACGCTGCCGCGCCCGGCCGCGCATCTCCAGGAAGGCCAGCTCTGGGTGAATGCCCCGCTGGTCCGCGCCCTAGGCTGGGCAAACGAAGAACTGACCACGGAGGAAGCTTTCTTCCAGCGGCTCTGCGGCGCGCAGGCTGGGGAAGCCCGGGCCCTGATCGCGGCGGATCGCGCAAAGGGTTTTGCGGCGAGCCGGGAACTGCAGGTGCAGCATCAGGACGGGCGGGTACGCTGGATCGAATTTACAGCGCACGCGTACTCGCCGGGTGAGGTGTGGCTGATCGAAGACATCACCGATCGCCGGGAATACCAGGCGGCGCTGATCGCGGCGCGTGAGGCGGCGGAGGCAGCGGCCAATGCCAAGGGGGCCTTCCTCGCCACGGTCAGCCACGAGATCCGGACGCCGATGAATGGGGTGATCGGCATGGCGAATCTGATGCTGGAATCGTCCCTCGACGACCGGCAGCGTGAGATGGCGGAAGTCATCCGCAACTCCGGCGAAGCGCTCGTGGTGGTGATCAACGACATCCTCGATTTCTCCAAGATCGAGTCGGGCGCGATGGAGCTGGAAAGCGCGAGCTTCGACCTGCGCGCTTGCGTGGAAGATTGCCTGCAACTTTTCGCCGGGCTGGCGGCGCAGAAGGGTCTGCACCTCAACTACCACATGCCGCCCGAGTGCCCGGCGATGATCCGCGGCGATTCCACCCGGCTGCGCCAGATCCTGTGCAATCTCATCGGCAACGCGGTGAAATTTACCGAGCGCGGAGAGATCGAAGTCCGCCTTTCTCCGGCCGATCGGATCACGCCGAAAGTCGGCGACGAATTCTGCCTGGCGATCGATGTGCGGGATACCGGCATCGGCATTCCGGCGAACCGGCTCGACCGGCTCTTCAAGAGCTTCAGCCAGGTGGATGCCTCCACCACCCGCAAGTACGGCGGCACTGGCCTGGGTCTCGTGATCGCCCGCCGCCTCGCGGAGCTGATGCACGGCACGATCACAGTGACGAGCGAGCCCGGGAAAGGTTCGACCTTCCACGTCACCCTCACCACGCAAGCCGAGCCCACGCCGCCGGCGGCGCTGCTCGCGCCGCAGGATTCCCTGCGCGGTGTACGGGTGCTGCTCATCGAGCCCCATGGGCCCACGGCGACCTTTATCGAGACGTATCTGCGCCAGTGGGGTATGGATTGCGCGAGTGTACCAGAGGCTCAACAAGGGCTCCGGCAGTTGCGCGATTTCAGCGGCTGCCAGCTCGTGATTTCCGCGATGGAGATGCCCTGCATGGACGGCATCGAACTCGCGCGGATCATCAGCGGTTCCAGGCTGGGGGCAGCGAAAGTCCTCCTGCTCTCCTCCTTCCTACGGGAAGATATCGTGGCCGAGGCCAAGGCCGCAGGGGTGGCCAAGGTGCTGACCAAACCGCTGCGGCCGGCGGCCCTGCTCCAGGCGATCTCGCAGGTGCTCGGCTCGCAACCCGCGACGGAGGCCGCGCCCAAACCACCAGCGGCGGTCCTCGCTCACGAACTGCCGCTGCGCATTTTGGTGGCGGAGGACAATCCGGTGAATCAGCTGGTGGCCCGGCGTACTTTCGAACGGCATGGCTACGAGATCGCGCTGGTCGAGGATGGCGAAAAGGCAGTCGCGGCCGCCTTGCACACGAACTACGACGTCATCTTCATGGACGTGCACATGCCGACGATGAATGGCCTCGAAGCCACGCGCCGGATTCGCTCCTTCCCCCAGGCGGCGACCCGGCCCTGGATCGTCGCACTCACGGCGACGTCCCTCGAGGCCGACATCGAAAATTGCCGCCGCGACGGGATGGACGACTACCTGCCGAAGCCGATGCGGTTTGCGGATCTGGAAAAGGCCCTGCGGAAGGTGCCGCGGGGATAGCGGGATTTCGAGAGACCTCGTGGTTCACGCAGGGGGGCTGCGTGAGCCACGGGCTGACAGCCCAGGGCCGATCAGCGCTCGGCGAGGGTGCCGCGGGTGACGCCGAGCTGGCTTTGGGCCTGGAGGTCGCGCCAGAGGGTTTCCCCGTCGCGGGAGCCGCGGAGGAGGGCCTGGTAGGCGGTGAGGACGCGGCGGGTTTCGGCGGCGTCTTCTTCGAGGAGTTCGACGCGGAAGTGGCGCAGGCCGGTATCGGCGAGCTGGCTGAAGAAGCGGGCGCCGGTTTGAGGGACGGCGTTGAAGAGGGTATTGCGGCAGCCGACGTCGGCGCGTAACGGATGCTCCATGCCGACGCGATCGCGCAGGTGCACGCGGTGTTTTTCGCAGGGGCGGCCACAATCGAGGAAGGACGAACCTTTCGACAGAAACGCGGCAAAGACGCAGTGCTCCATGTGAAACATGGGCACGTGCTGGTGAATGGTGAGCTCGAACCACGGCGGCGGCGCGCCGTGCAGAAGGTCGAGCACCTGGTCGAGATTCAGATCGTAGCTGATGGTGAGGCGCTGGAGGCCGCGGGCGATGAAATGCTCGGCGGTCAGTGGGTTGGCGACATTCAGCGAGAAATCACCGAGGCGGATGAGATCAGGGCGCTCGGCGAAGTGTTCGATTGCGCCGAGATTGCGGATAAGCACACCATCGGGCTCGGCGCCTTCGATGAGTTTGAAGAAGCCCTGCTCGCCGGCTTTCTGGATGCGCGGGGTGGCGAGAAGGATGCGGGTGCCGGTGCCGGCGGCGCGGACCTGGGCGACGGCGTCTTTGTACCGGCGGATGTCTTCGTAATCGACGGAGACGAGCGGGACCTTCGCGGTGAGGGCGGCGGCGAGCTGCTCGGGCGTGCGGCAGAGCACGTGGAGCTGTGGGTCGCCGGGCTCGGGGGCCTGGGCTTCGGCGGCCGGAAAGAGTTCGCGCCAGGAGGCGGGCTGTTCGCGGCGCGGGACGGCGAGGGCGGTTTGATCGAGCTGGGCAGCGAGTTCGCGGCGGAGGCGATTGAGCTCGCTGATCGGAAGGATGACGTCGCCTTCGAGTTCGTTGCGCAGCTCGGCCAAGGCGTAGGGGCTTTCGCCGAAACGACCGAGGTGCTCGCGGAGTTTTTCGTCCGACAGAGGAGCGGTGCGCGCGGGCTGGAGGGGGATCTGGGAGGAGACGGTGGGGCTGATCCCTTGGGACTGATCCGCCGCCTTTCCGCAGGCTATAGCCTGTACTCCAACGGACAATGGCTCGCCGGCTTTGCCGCGAACCACGAGACTGATCGGGCGGCGGTGGCGCGGTTCGAGGCGGGCGGTGAAGGATTGGCGCAGGCGTTTATTCAGCGCGGGGTCGTCGGTCTTCCAGACGCGATGACCAGGGCGGAGTTTGCGGAAATCGATGCGGCCGTGCTCGAAGAAAAGGCGCCGGCCGCGGACTTCGTAAATGCGCCCGCCTTGCTCGGCATTCGTATCGCCACCGGTATCGAAAACGAGGCCGTCGCCGGCGTGCAGCGGGATCTGCGCGGGCAGCTCGATGTAGTCGCGGCCGATTTGCTCGATGCGGCCGACGAAGGGACCGCGCTTTTTGCCGAAGCGGGCGGAAACGAGGTGCTGATGATCGACCCCGTGCATCCAGCCGGTGAAGAGGCCGCGGGAAAAGGTCATCTCGAGCTGATAACGCTCTTCGGCGGTCAGCTGATGGCCGATGGTTTCGGCGGCGGGCAGGTTTTCCAGTGCGTGATCGAGCGCGCGTCGGTAGACTTGGCAGACCGCGGCCACGTACTCGGGCGCTTTGAGACGGCCTTCGATTTTGAAGCTGGTGACGCCCCGGGCGAGGAGCGCGGGGATTTGCTCGGCGGCGGCGAGATCCTGCGGGGAGAGAAGATAACGTTTGTCGCCGAGATCGCGCACGATGCCGTCGACGACCATTTCATACGGCATGCGGCAGGCCTGGGCGCATTCGCCGCGATTGGCGCTACGCTGGCCGAGCGATTCGCTGGTCAGGCACTGGCCGCTGTAGGCCACACAGAGAGCGCCGTGGACGAAGACTTCCAGCGGGATGGCCCCGGGCGAGGCGGGCTGGGAGTTCGGAAATTTCTCCAGCTCGCGCAGGCTGAGTTCGCGAGCGAGGACCACGCGCTCCACACCCAGCTCCTGGGCGAAACGGGCGCCTTCGGGCGAGGTGATCGTCATCTGTGTGGACGCGTGGATCGGCAGATCGGGCACGAGTTCGCGGGCGAGGCGCACGAGGCCGACATCCTGCACGATGAGCGCGTCGACTCCGGCACGGCTGAGCAGGCGGAGGTATTGCTCGGCGTCCGGCAGCTCGCCGGTGAAAACGAGCGTATTCAGCGCGACATACGCTTTCACGCCGTGCCGATGGCAAAATGCGACGACTTCGGGTAGCTCAGCTTCGGTGAAATTGTGGGCACGCAGCCGGGCATTGAAGCGCGGCAGGCCGAAGTAGACGGCGTCGGCGCCATTGGCCACGGCGGCACGCAAGCACTCCCAATCCCCCGAGGGAGCGAGAAGTTCTGGCGGTTCGGCAGTGGCGAAGGTAGGCATCTTTGGCAGCCGGCAATCTTCCGCGATTTCGGCACAAACTCCACTGATCTTCCTGCACTGACCACACCCCGGCTTTGACAAGGCGGCGCCGGTCGGGTTTCTCTCCACGCCAACGTGCCGCCGTTGCTTCAACTCCTACGTCCGCGCCAGTGGGTGAAAAACCTGTTTTGTCTCGCGGGGGTGGTCTTCGCGGGCAAGGCCGCGGATTTGCATCTCCTCGCCCGGGGCGGCGTGGCGGTGGCGGCTTTCTGCGCCATGTCGAGCGCGGTCTACGTGCTGAACGATCTGATGGACCGCGAACGCGATGCGGCCCACCCGGAGAAATGCAAACGGCCGATCGCCAGTGGCGCGGTGAGCCCCAAGACGGCGTGGATTCTCGGCCTCGCCATGCTCACCTTCGGCATGGCGGCCAGCCTGCGGCTCGGCGCGGGGGTGGCGGTGATTACCACCGCGTATTTCATCGTGAACATCGCGTACAGCGTCTCGCTGAAGCATGTGGTGATCGTCGACGTGCTCGTGGTCTCCGCGGGATTTCTGCTGCGCATTTTCGCCGGAGCGGAGGCGGTGAATGTGCCGGTGAGCGCGTGGATTCTCCTCTGCACGTTTTTCCTCGCGCTCTTCCTGGGCTTTGCCAAGCGGCGGGCCGAAATGAGCGTGATGCGGGCGAACCCGACCAAAACGCGGCTGGTGCTGGCGAAATATAGCGAAGCATCGCTCGATACCTTCACCTCGATGTGCGCGACGCTTTCCATCGCGACGTATGCACTCTTCACCCTGTCGGAGGGGCACGACCGGTCGCTGGTCATCACCACGCCCCCGGTGGCGTTCGCGATTTTCCGCTATCTGCTCCGCTGCAAGGAGGGCGCCGGTGAATCAACGGATGAACTGCTGGTGCACGATCGTTCGCTGCATTTGGCGATCACCGCATGGCTGGGCTTGTATATCTGGGTGCTCTACGGCGGACTGCGCCTGAATCTGCAATAGTTGATGAAATCGTTTTCGGATCGTCTCGCCATGATCATCGGCACGGGCTTCGGCTCGGGCTTTCTGCGGCCGGCCTCGGGTACCTGGGGGTCGCTGGTCGGCTTTGCGTATTTCTGGGGGTTGCTGAAACTGCCCTTGGTCCCGGCGATCATCATCACCCTTGCGGTGATCGCGGTGAGCATCTGGGCCAGCGAGCAGTGTGCGCGGATCCTGGCCAAGGAGGATCCGAGTGAAGTGGTGATCGACGAAATCGCGGCGGTGCCGCTGGCGGCGTGGCCGCTCATTTTGCTGGAGCATCAGCCGCTCTGGCTGTGGGCGGCGGTGTTTGTCGCGTGGCGGGTGGCGGATATCATCAAGCCGCCGCCGGCGCGGCAGTTCGAAGATTTTCCCGGCGGCTGGGGCATCGTGGCGGATGATTTGATGTCGGCCGCGTATGTGGGCCTGATTTTCTGGCTCGCGGTTTACTTCGGCTGGCGGCCATGAGCCTGGGCGAAATCACCGGCTGGGGGCGCTGGCCCCGGGTGCGCGCCGATCTGCGCACGGTGGATTCCTGGTCGGCGATCCGTGGCCTCACCGGGCCGCGCATCGGCCGGGGCGCAGCGCGCAGTTATGGTGACGCGAGTTTTCTGGCGGGCGGCACGGTGCTCGATCTCCAGCCGCGCAATCGATTCCTCAGCTTTGATCGGACCCAAGGGCTACTGCGCGCCGAAGCCGGGGTCACGCTGCGCGAAGTGCTCGAACTCGGGGTGCCGTCGGGTTGGTTCCTGCCGGTCACGCCCGGGACGAAATTTCCCACGCTCGGCGGCAGTGTCGCGGCGGATGTGCATGGGAAGAATCATCACGTAGACGGGGATATTTCGACCTTTGTCGAGGAACTGACCCTGGTACTCGCGGGTGGCTCGGAAACGGTCTGCTCGCCGAAGCAGGATCCCGAGCTTTTCTGGGCGACCTGTGGTGGCATGGGGCTCACCGGAATCATCAAGGACGTGACACTGCGCCTGCGGAAGATCGAGACCAGCTCGATCCGGGTCCGCCACGACCGCTGTCGCGATCTCGATGCCGTGATGGCGCTGCTCACGGAAAACGCAGCGGATTTTCTCTACTCGGTGGCGTGGATCGATTGCCTCGCCCAGGGCGCCGATCTTGGGCGCTCGGTGGTGATTCGCGGCGATCATGCCAAGCTGAGCGATCTTCCGCCGGAGCAGCGTGGCGATCCGTTGAAAATCCATCGGCCGCCGAAGCTGCGGGTGCCGATCGATTTCCCCGGCTTCGCGCTCAATCCGCTGACCGTGCGCGCCTTCAATGCCGTCTACTACCGCGCGCAAAAGGAGGGTGAACGGCTGGTGCACTACGATCCGTTCTTTTACCCGCTCGATGCCGTGCACGACTGGAGCCGGTGCTACGGGCGCCGCGGCTTTTTACAGTACCAGTGTGTGCTCCCGCACCGGACCTCACGGGAAGGGCTCGTTTACTTGCTCGAATCGTTCAGCCGCACGGGCAATGCTTCCTTCCTCGCCGTACTGAAGACAATGGGGGCCGAAGCGGGTCCGCTCGGCTTTCCCCTGCCCGGCTTTACCCTCGCCCTCGATATTCCCATGATTGGGGCATCGCTGCTGGCGCTGCTCGATCAACTCGATGAACGGGTCGCGGCACTCGGCGGGCGGCTCTACTTCGCCAAGGACTCCCGGATGAATGCCCGCTGGATGGCCACGATGTACCCGCGACTCGGTGAATGGCTCGCGGTGAAACGCCGGGTCGATCCGGAAAACCTCTTCGCCTCCGATCTCTCCCGGCGGCTCAATCTCCACGTATGAAAGTCCTCGTCCTCGGCGCCACTTCCGATATCGCCCGTGCCTTCGTCGGCCAGCTGGCCCAGCGGGGCGATAAATTCCTCCTCGCTTCGCGCGACATCGAGACGCTCACCCGCGACGCGAACGATCTGCAAATCCGGACTCAGGCGGAAGTCGGCGTCGCCGCCTTCGATGCCCTGCGCCCGGAAACCCACGCGGATTTTCTCCGGGCGGTGCTGGGCGAACTCGAACACATCGACGGGTTGATCGTGGCCTTTGGTTACCTCGGCGATCAGGCCCGGGCCCAAACCGACGCGGCCGAAGCGGCCCGGATCATCGACGTGAACTACCGCGCCGCCGTGGCTATCCTTGAACCGCTTGCCGCCCATCTGGAGGCGCGGGGCAGCGGCTGGATCTTTGGGCTATCGTCCGTGGCCGGAGTGCGCGGCCGCTTGAGCAACTACGTCTACGGTTCGGCCAAGGCGGCCTTCACCATCTACCTCGAAGGTCTCGGCCACCGGCTCGCGGCCAAGGGCGTGCAGGTGAAGATCGCCAAGCTGGGCTTTGTCGCTTCAAAGATGACGCGCGGCATGGCCATGCCGAAATGGGCGGTGGTCTCTCCCGAAGATGCGGCCCGGGGGCTTGTCTGGCTGTTGCGGTCGAAATTCCAGTCCGCCTACATCCCCTGGCGCTGGTGGCCGATCATGACGCTGATCCGCTTTCTCCCGGCCTTCCTCTTCAATCGGACGAAACTCTGACCAGCCGGCTTCCCCACTAATTACTGAATACTGACCACTGATTACTTCCCCCGCCGCCGACCAAGTAGTCAGTAAACAGTGATCAGTAATCAGTCGGAGAACAGACTCCCCAAACCGGCAGTTCCGGGGATTTGCATCGTTCGTTGACATTTTTGCTAAGAGCGGTCCACTAGTCGGGCTTTTCCCCTCACCCCTGTATATGCAATCGGGACCCCGCCGACCCCACCTCTTTGCATCGCTCTTTGCTGTTGCCATCACCGTCGCCGCCACCGTCGCTGGCCTCGGGTGGTGCCATCGTCTCGAAGAGCGGCATGTTGCCGATCTCAGTGCCGACCTTTCGGATCCGAAGGTCCAAGGCGTAGCCCTTCAGCGCGAAGCCTTTAAGCATGACGACCTGCTCATGCTCTATGGCAGCTCCGAGCTGGTCAAAGGCGTGCCGGCCATGGCCGTGGAGTTCTTCCAGGACTACCCGACCGGCTTCCGCGCTTTCCCGGTGGGCAAAGCCGGCACCTCCTCCCTCGCTGTGCTGCAAAAGCTGGCGGCTGTGGGGGATGCGATGAGCGGCCGGAAGGTCGCCCTTTCGATTTCGCCCAGCTTTTTCTTCGAGGAAAACCTCGACCCGACCTGGTACGCCGGGAATTTCTCGCCCCTCCAGGCCGGCGAACTTCTCTTCAGCGACTCGCTCTCTTTTGACCTGAAGCGGGCCATCGCCCGCCGCATGCTGGCTTACCCCGAGACGCTGGAAGATCACTGGCTGCTCGATGCCACCCTCACCCGCGTGGCCCGCGGTACCGCCCTTGACCGCGTGCTTTACTACGCGGCACTCCCGCTCGGGAAGCTGCAGAACGCGGTCGGCCAGATTCAGGATCACTTTGAAGCGGCCATCTATATCGCCGAACGGCCCTCGACGCCGGATCACCCGCGCCGGGCCCGCACGCTGAACTGGGACGAGCATCTGCGCACCGCCGATACGATCTCCCGCCAGCTCGCCGCCAAGGCCAAGGCCGCGCCGAAGCTCACCCAGCGCCCGAAGGGTTCGCGCGACCAGGATTTCCTCAATCGCCTGAAGAAGGCGACCGAGTGGACCGACTTCGAACTCGCGCTGCGCGTGATGAAGGAGCTTGGGGCCAAGCCCCTGCTGCTTTCGATGCCGATGCATGCGCAGGACCTCGATACGGTCGGCGTATCCCAGAAGGCTCGCGATGCCTTCCCGGTGCGTCTCACGGAGATGGCCGATCGCTTTTCCGCCCCGCTCGTGTACTTCCGGGCGCACGAACAGGACCCGCTCTTCTTCTCGGATCACCTCGATCACCTCAGCCCGCGCGGTTGGGTTTATTACAACGAAACACTGGACGATTTCTTCCACGGGCGGAATTTGAGCCTGTGAGCGCCTCCACTGATCAGATCCTCGAAGTCCTCGCCCGCGTGGCGGAGACGGACGAAGTCCGCACGAACCTCGATCTCGCCCTGTACGACCTGCAGGTGCTCGATTCCATGAAGACGGTGCAGCTCATCGTCGAACTCGGGCAGGAGACCGGCGTGGAAATTTCGCCGGCGGAATTTGACCGCGACGCGTGGGCGACGCCGCGCAAGCTGGTCGAGGACGTCCAGCGCCGCCTCGGTAGCTGACCCCTCCCATGTTCCCCGTCGTCGAACGCTGGCTCGAAGCGCATCCCCGCACCCGGCTCGCGGTGTTGACGTTTTATTACCTGGCCATCATCGCGGCGTTGATCCTCATCTATGGGCGTGGCGATTTCGCCACTCCGCCCTTCGTCTACCAGGACTTCTAAAGCTTACCCCCCCTCCCCCGTGTCCGCTGTTCATTTGCTCGACCGTATTGCCCGTTGGGTCCGCGAAACGCCGGAGAAGCCGGCCCACATCAGCGGCAGCCGCACGATGACTTATGGCGAGCTGGGCGCCCGATCGGACGCCCTCGCCGTGTGGCTCGACGATGAACTCGGCGACAGCCGTGCGCCGGTCGCCATTCGCGGCCACAAGGAGCCGGAGATGCTCGTGGGTTTTCTCGGCGCAGTGAAAAGCGGCCGGCCCTACGTGCCGATCGATCTTTCGATCCCTGAGCAGCGGGCGGAGCGGATCGTCGAAACTTCCGGGGCGGGCCGCGTGCTGAATCCGGCGGCGATCGAAGCGCTGACGCATCATGCGACGGAGCGGGTTCCGCAGCGCCGGGTGGAAAGCGCAGACCCGTTTTATATCCTCTTCACTTCCGGCAGCACGGGTGAGCCGAAGGGGGTGGTCATCACGCTCGCGAATCTCGAGCATTTCGTCGCCTGGATGTGTGGCGAGCAACACTTCACCGAAGGCGGCGAGGTGTTTCTGAATCAGGCGCCGTTCAGCTTCGATCTGTCGGTGATGGATCTGTACCTCAGCCTCGCGACCGGCGGCACGCTGGTCAGCGTGACCAAGGACGACATCGCAAACCTGCGCAATCTCTACGACGTTTTCCGGCATCAACGCATCTCGTCGTGGGTGTCCACGCCGTCGTTCGCGGCGATGTGCTTGATCGAAAAATCCTTTGCCCAACCGATGCTGCCCGCGCTGCGCCGTTTCCTTTTCTGCGGGGAGACGCTGCCAAACGAAGTCGCGGCCGCACTGCTCGATCGTTTTCCTGACGCCGAAGTCTGGAACACCTATGGCCCGACTGAGGCCACCGTCGCGACCACTTCAGTCCGGGTCGATCGCGCGCTGCTGGCGAAGTATTCGCCGATGCCGGTCGGCGCGGCCATGCCCGGCACGCGGCTCTACATTCGCGGCGAAGATGGGTCGCAGGTGCCCGAAGGAGAGCGGGGCGAGATTGTGATCGCGGGGCCAAATGTGAGCCCGGGCTATCTCAATCGCCCGGATTTGACCGAACGCGCCTTTTTCCTGACCGGCGGCACGCAGGCCTATCGCACCGGCGATTGGGGCCGCGAACGCGAGGGTCTGTTTTTCTTCGAGGGCCGGATGGACAACCAGGTGAAGGTGAATGGCTTCCGCATCGAGCTCGGCGATCTCGAAGCAAATCTGCGCGCGCTCGAAGGCATCGCGGATGCGGTGGTGTTGCCCGTGGAAAAAGCCGGCCGCATCGACAGCCTCGCCGCGTTCATCGTGGAGCGCGAGCGGACGGAAGGCAGCGACTTTGAACGCTCGGCGAAGCTGAAGAACCGCCTCGCCGAACGCCTGCCCGCCTACATGGTGCCGCGGAAGATTTTGTTCCTCGATTCCTTCCCGATGACGCCCAACGGCAAAGCGGATCGCCGTAAACTCGCGGAACAACTCGGCCCGAAATAGGCGGATTTACAGGGGTTTGCGGCCGTTTTACGGGTAAGTTCGATTGTCATCAAACCTTCACACAGTATCGCTGGCGCACGCCGGCATTCCGGGTTTTACTGTCAGCGTTCTGGGGGGAACACCGGGGTCGTCGGTTCATACCTTTCGTATGACCGGCGGCCCCGACTTTTTTTACACGACCGCCGCAGGCGCCCTTTCCGTTGGACTACCGAAGGTAGTCCAGCGATTTGTGCCGCCTTTGGGGTGGGTTTCAAGGTGGCGCCCCTGGCCGAGCCGCCACCCAAAGATGGAGTGACGCCGCCCGATCGTTTCCTGCTTACATCGGGATCGGCTCTTCTCCCCTTCCCCCATGTTCCCCCGATTTTTCTTCGTCGTCTTTTGCACCGGCTCGCTCGCGTGGGCCGAGGCCACTCCCACCTCGCTGCTTGCATCCGCGCAGGAATTGCTCGCGCAGGTCACTCCGGGCAATACCACCTACAAACACAAGGAGCCTGTGGTGCGCTGGAGCACGGATCCGGCGAATCCCGCATGGTGTCACACCGATTGCAGCGGGCTGATCATTGCCCTACTCGCACATTGCGATTCGCGTTTCGATGGCGACGCCTTTAAGCGCTGGCTCAATGCGCGCCGGCCCACGGCGCGCCGTTTCTACGACGCCATCGCCGAGGGCAAAGGCTTTCAGCGCATTGAGAAAATCGGCGACGTTCAGCCGGGGGATATCATCGCCATGAAGTACCAGCCTGGCGGTGAAAACACCGGGCATGCCATGCTGGTCGCGGGGGCACCACGCCAGATCGAGGCGGTGGAGCCGATGGTCGACGGGACCACGCAATGGCTGGTGACCATCATCGACGAAACCGGGTCGGGGCACGGGCCGAACGATACGCGCCGACTCACCGATGGGAAATTTCGGGGAGGCTTGGGTCGGGGAGAATTTCGGCTCTACGCGCAGGCCGATGGGACGATCGCCGGTTATGCCTGGAGCGCCCATCCGCGCTCGCAATTCTTCGGTGGCGACGGCGATCGGGTGATCGCCATCGGGCGCCTACAGAAGGACTTCCGTCCGTGATTCAAGGAGTAGGGGCGCCCTCGCCCCTAGGCGGTTCACTTTAATGTATAGCCGTTACCGCGGAGTGTTTGGGTGGAGCACGCGACTCGCGTGCCGTTCGCGGCGACTCGCCGCGAACACCCGGTAACCGTGGCTGCAAGACTTGCGTTTTCTCTGAAAACTTCGGCTCTCGTCTCCTGTTCGGCGAGTCGCCGAACAGCGCACGCG
>Ga0209050_1000523_pt1 | contig 63945 bp, 35 predicted proteins | sample Araplavi_mTSA_r2_FD_184276 | JGI IMG/M metagenome (GOLD analysis project Ga0209050, IMG submission 184276) | Arabidopsis root microbial communities from North Carolina, USA - plate scrape MF_Cvi_mTSA_r2 (SPAdes) (version 2) | ecosystem: Host-associated > Plants > Roots > Endosphere | place: USA... | reverse complement strand
TACACCTCCGGTTCCACCGGCAAGCCCAAGGGCGTGCTGCACACCACCGGCGGCTACCTGCTGTACGCGGCCTACACCCATGAAGCGGTGTTCGACCTGCGCGAGGACGACATCTACTGGTGCACCGCCGACGTGGGCTGGGTCACCGGGCACAGCTATATCGTGTACGGGCCGCTGGCCAACGGCGCCACCTCGCTGATGTTCGAAGGCGTGCCCAACTACCCGGATACCTCGCGCTTCTGGCAGGTCATCGACAAGCACCAGGTCAGCATCTTCTACACCGCGCCGACCGCGATCCGCGCGTTGATGCGCGAAGGCGATGCGCCGGTCAAGCGCACCTCGCGCGCCTCGCTGCGCCTGCTCGGCAGCGTCGGCGAGCCGATCAATCCCGAAGCCTGGCGCTGGTACTACGAGGTGGTCGGCGACAGCCGGTGCCCGATCGTGGACACCTGGTGGCAGACCGAAACCGGCGGCATCCTGATTTCGCCGCTGCCCGGCGCCACCGACCTCAAGCCGGGCTCGGCCACCCTGCCCTTCTTCGGCGTACAGCCGGCACTGGTCAATGCCGACGGCGAGATCAAGGACGGCGCCACCGAAGGCAACCTGATCATCCGCGATTCCTGGCCGGGCCAGATGCGCACGGTCTACGGCGACCACCAGCGCTTCATCGACACCTATTTCCGCACCTATCCGGGCAGCTACTTCACCGGTGACGGTTGCCGCCGCGATGAAGACGGCTATTACTGGATCACCGGCCGGGTGGACGATGTGATCAACGTGTCCGGACACCGCATCGGCACTGCCGAGGTGGAAAGCGCGCTGGTATCGCATCCGAAGGTCGCCGAAGCGGCGGTGGTCGGCTTCCCGCACGACATCAAGGGCCAGGGCATCTACGCGTATGTGACGCTGGTGGCCGACGAGACCCCCAGCGACGAACTGCACAAGGAACTGGTGGCCTGGGTCCGCAAGGAGATCGGTCCGATCGCCTCGCCCGACCACCTGCAGTGGGCACCGGGGCTGCCGAAAACCCGCTCGGGCAAGATCATGCGCCGCATCCTGCGCAAGATCGCCGAGAACGCGCCGGACCAGCTGGGCGACACCTCCACCCTGGCCGATCCGTCGGTGGTGGCCTCGCTGGTGGAAGAGCGCAAAGTGAAGTAACCGGCCCGACCATGACAACCCTGCTGATTGCCGATGACCACCCCCTGTTCCGCGAGGCGCTGCGCGGCGCGGTGCAGCGGGTGATGCCCGGCGTGCAGCTGTTCGAGGCCGACAGCGTGGAAGCGTTGTACCAGCTGGCCGACCAGCATGCCGATGCCGATCTGGTCCTGATGGATCTCAACATGCCGGGCGCGCAGGGCTTCAATGCGTTGGTGCACATGCGGGCGCTGCATCCGCAGTTGCCCGTGGTGGTGGTGTCCGCGCGCGAGGAGCCCACCGTGATGCGGCGGGCGCTGGACCACGGCGCGTTCGGCTTCATTCCCAAGTCGGCCGACTCGGACACCATCGGTCATGCGCTGGGCACGATCCTGGACGGCGAAACCTGGGCACCGCCGGAGGCGCACAGCGTTCCGCAGACCGGGCACGAAGAACGCCTGGTCGGCCAGCGCCTGCGCGAGCTCACCCCGCAGCAGTTCCGCGTGCTGCAGATGCTGGGCGCGGGCCGCCTCAACAAGCAGATTGCCTACGACCTCAACGTGTCCGAAGCCACCATCAAGGCGCATGTCACCGCGATCCTGCGCAAGCTGGGCGTCACCAACCGCACCCAGGCGGTGCTGATGGCCGGCAAGCTGACCCTGGACGATGAGCCGCTGGTGTTGCCACCGGAAGAGGATTGAGGGGGCCGTAGACGCCGGCGGTATAGCCCGCGCTATACATTCCAGCATGCCCTGCGCAATTCGCCCGTGGCGGCGGCAAAACTCCGGCGCGGTGCTAAGCTTCGCGTCCCCTTGGGGAGTAGCCGGTTTCCTGCCCGCAGGAAACGCCCGCATCAACATACTCGGCCAGTGCGCCGTGGTGCGGGCAACCGTAATGGTTGGCGAGACCAGCGGTCCGCGTGCGCAACGACAGGTTGGGCGCGAACGTGGACTGTTGCCGCCCGTGCCCCGCCTGCGCCGTGATCCGATGTCTCCCGTTTCCATCCTGCTGATCGGCTTTGCCATGTCCACCGATGCGTTTGCCGCTGCTGTCGGCAAGGGCGCGGCGATGCGCAGGCCGCGTTTTGTCGATGCCCTGCGCGCCGGTCTCATCTTTGGCGCGATCGAGGCGATCACCCCGGTGATCGGCTGGCTGCTGGGCCGTGCCGCCTCTTCCTACGTGGAAGCGTTCGACCACTGGATCGCCTTTGTCCTGCTGGGCGCGCTCGGCGTGCACATGATCATCAACGGCGTACGTCCGGAAGCCGAGGACGCAGAGGCCGACGACGGCAGCAAGCACCATGGCTTCTGGCATCTGGCGGTGACCGGCTTGGCCACCAGCATCGACGCGATGGCCGTAGGCGTCGGCCTGGCCTTCCTGGATGTGCATATCGGCGTGATGGCCGCAGTGATCGGCCTGTGCACGCTGGTCATGGTGACCACCGGCATCATGCTGGGCCGTGCGCTGGGCCAGCTGGTGGGCAAGCGCGCCGAAATCCTGGGTGGCGTGATCCTGATCATCGTCGGTGCCGCCATCCTGTACGAACACCTCAGCGGCGCGGTGGGGTGATCCGTGCGGCCAGGCCGGCCGCTAGCGGTGGTAATCGACGATGTCGACCAGCAGGAAGCCGCCGGCTACCCGATTGACCAGCAGGCGCCATGCGTTGCGTCCCGGGCTGCGACGACCGTCCCAGTGGATGTCGAAAGCGATGTATTCGTTCCCCTGGTAGGTGACCAGATGGCGGCGGCGGGGGCGGTTCGTGGCCAGGTCCTCCTCGATGCGGTTCAGTTCGCGCCAGGTGCGGCTGTCGGGCGGAAGGCCGACAAGGGTGGCACGCAACAGCGGGCTGCGGGTCACCGACAGGCGCGGTGCGCTGACCAGCGACGGTGCCGTCGGCACTGGGGAGGGCGGCGTTTCACAGGGCGCGTTGCGCGTCCTGCGGTGGACGTCCCGGACCCGTCTGGTCTGTGACGCCTCTTCGCCGTCCGACCATGCCGGTGCGGGGTGCACACTCCATTCGCCTCCGCGCCGCACTTCGGTGAAAAATGCCTGCGCCGGGCCAAGATCCTCGTTGGCCAGATCCACGCGCAGGTAAGGACAGCGCAACCGGCGCAACGCGGTCCCCGCCGGCACGTCGCCGTCATTCATCGCTGCGGCAATCGCAGACTTGTCCTCCCTGTGCGCAGCGATCAGATAACAGGCCGCCACGCTGCGCTTGCTGACCAGCAGCACGCCGCGGTCGCTGCAATGGGTCAGGAAGAAGTGACGGATGACCTGGGCAATGAGCGGATGCGGGGTCAGCCCGCGATGCGCGCAGTACTCCTCGAAGAGCCTTATGACGCGGCCGAACTGCTCCGTCAGCTGCAGCGATATTTCGCGCACCGCCGCGCGGTCATGAGAGGATCGATTGGCCCTGAGCAACAGCGCACGCACTCCCGGGTAATCGACCAGGGCGCGCTCATGCGGCTGCAACTGGTCCTGCGTCTCGCGCGCATCCCGTGCCTGCAGTGCCAGTGTCGCGAACGCGCCTAGGAACCCGCCGAGCAGGGCGCCCGGCACGACGCCGTTGGTGATATCACGGAGCAACCCGACGAGTCCGCCTGCCACCAGGCCCCCCGAGCCCCCTACCGGGACCGCCCACCACGAGTCCAGCGGGGTCTGAAGAATCTTGCCCAGCGAAGATAGGTGCACGTGTACTCCGCAGCGAAGGAATCGCGCGGAGCATAATCAGCGCGCCGCCTTCTCGGCAGCGCACGTGTCGGCTTCAGCCCGTCAGGGTCGAATGCGCGGTCAGGAAGGCACGCAGCGACGCGGGCTTGATCGGCTTGGTCAACAACCGGTAACCGCGCTCGCGGGCCATGCGCTTGAGCTCGTCGCGACCATCGGCGGTGAGCAGCGCGCCGGGAATGTCGCGCCCGGCCCGCTCGCGCAACGCCACCAGCGCATCCAGCCCGTCCAGGCGGTCGTGAAGGTGGTAGTCCACCAGCATCACATCCGGCTGCGCCCGCACTTCCTCCAGCGCCTGGTCGACGGTACTGGCGGTGATCACCTGCACCTGCCAGCGGCCGAGCAAAGCGCGCATGCCGTCCAGGATTTCCTGATCGTTGTCCACGCACAGCACGCGCATGCCGGCCAGCGAATCGGTGCGTGCGCTGTACTCGGGCACCGCCGGCTGCGCGTCACTGGCGGGAAGCTCGGGCACCTGCGCCCGCGGCAGCGTGATGGAGAACATGCTGCCGCTGCCCACCTGGCTGCGGGCGTTGAGCCGGTGGTCGAGCAGGCGCGAAATGCGCTGGCAGATCGACAACCCCAGCCCGAGTCCCTGCTCGCCCCAGTCGAACGGCTGCTGGTAGCGATGGAACTCGTTGAAGATCTGCTGCATGTGGTGCTCGGGAATACCGGGGCCGGTGTCCCACACCTGCAGTTCCACCTCGGCGCCACGCGGGCGCACCGCCAGCACGATCCGGCCCTGGCGGGTGTAGCGCAGGGCGTTGGCCATGAAGTTCTGCAGCACCCGGCGCAGCAGGCGGCGGTCGCTGCGTACCCAGGCCGGTCGCGCGAACAGGTCCAGGCGCAGGCCGCGACCGGCCGCCACCGGCGAATACTGCGCCGCCAGCTCGCGCATCAGCAGACTGACGTCGAAATCGCCGATCACCGGGTGCAGCCCGCCCGCATCCAGCCGCGATACGTCCAGCAGGCCGTCCAACAGTTCCTCGGCCGCGCGCAGCGAGGCGTCGACGCGCTCGGCCAGGTGGCGCTGCTCGTCGTTGTCGTGGTGGCTGTCGCGCAGGGCCGACGCGAACAGACGCGCGGCGTTGAGCGGCTGCAGCACGTCGTGGCTGATCGCGGCCAGGAAGCGCGTCTTGGACTGCTGCGCCACCTCGGCTTCGTGCGAGCGCTCGGCGACACGCTGTTCCAGGGTTTCGTTGGCCTCCAGCAGCGCGTTCTCGGCATGCTTGTAGTCGGTGATGTCGTTGTAGCTGGTGACATAGCCGCCGCCCGGCAGCGCCTGGCCGCGCATTTCGATGACCCGGCCGTCGCTGCGGGTGCGCTCGAAAATGTGCGGCGAACCGGCGCGCATGTAGCCGATACGGCGGTTGATCTGCACGTCGATATCGCCTTCGCCCAGCTCGCCGCGCTCGGCGTTGTAGCGGATCAGGTCCGCCACGGGCCGGCCCACGTACAGCATGCCGTCGGGGTAGCCGAACATCTGCTGGTAGCGGCGGTTCCAGGCGGTCAGGCGCATGTCCGGATCGACCACGCTGACCCCGGCGCTGATGTTTTCCAGCGTGGTCGACAGGATTTCGCGGTTGAAGCGCAGTTCCTGCCCCGCTTCGTCCAGCACCGCCACCACTTCGCCCAGGTCCATGCCCGAGCCACGCAGCAGGCTGGTCAGCAGCAGGCGGGCCGACGCCGCACCGATCGACGCCGCCAGCAGGCGCTCGGTGAACTGCACCCAGGCGCGGTCGGCGGCGGCCGATGCCTGCAGTTCGCGGCCCAGCGACTGCGCCTGTTCGAAGAACGAGCGCCGCGCATGCCGGTCGCCGACCACGCGCGAGGCCAGTGCCAGCAGGTCGCCCACGTGCACGTGGCCAGGCCAGGTGCCAGCCACGGACGGACGCTGTGCATAAGGGTCCAGGAAGGGCGCCGCGCGCAGACGCTCGTCCACGCCGGGCCGCCAGCGCACCGACACCAGCAGCATCGCGGCCGCATTGACCAGCAGCGACCAGAACGTGCCATGCGTGAGCGGGTCCCAGCCGGCCATGCCGAACAGGCCCTGCGGCTGCAGCCAGGCTATGCCGAACGGGCCCTCGCGCAACCAGCTTCCGTCGGTCCAGCCGGCATGGGTGAGCGCCGGCAGCAGCAGCGTGTAGATCCAGGTGGCGAAGCCCAGCACCATGCCGGTTTCCACGCCGCGACGGCTGGCACCGCGCCAGTACAGACCGCCGATCAGCCCCGGCGCGAACTGCGCCACGGCGGCGAACGCCATCAGCCCGTACGAGGCCAGCGTGCTGTCGTTGCTGCTGCCGCGGTAGTAGCTGTACGCGGCCATCGCCAGCAGCAGAATCGCCAGGCGGCGGATCCACAATACCCGCGAGGCGACGTCGGCCGCTTCCTGGTGGTCGCCACTGCGGCGCAGCAGCACCGGCATCACCAGGTCGTTGCTGACCATGGTGGCCAAGGCGATGGAGGCCACGATCACCATGCCGGTGGCCGCCGAGAACCCGCCCACATAGGCCACCAGGGCCAGGAACTTGCGGCCTTCGGCCAGCGGCAGGGCCAGCACCATGCTGTCGTCGGCCACGCTGCCCCCGGTGCCGAACAGGGTCACGCCGGCAGTGGCGATCGGAATGACCATGGCCGAGATCACGATCAGGTAGCCGCCGAACATCCAGCGCGCGCGCCGCACGTCACGCACGTCGCCGCATTCCACCACCGCGACGTGGAACTGGCGGGGCAGGCACACGATCGCCAGGAAGCTGAGCAGGGTCTGGGAAATGAAACCCACCGGTGGCAGGCCGGTGAACAGCGTATGCGCGCTGCGCACCACGGTCTCGCCGCGGTCGGCCAGCCACAGGTAGGCGAACAGGCCCAGCGCCACCATCGCGATCAGCTTGATCATCGATTCCAGCGCGATGGCCAGCATCATGCCGTGGTGGTGCTCGGTGGCGTCCACCTGGCGAGTGCCGAACAGGGTGGCGAACAGGGCCATCAGCAGCGCCACGTACAGGGCCGGGTCGCTGAAGTAGCCGGTGGGGCCGACGTTGCCAGTCAGCACCTGCAGGCTCATCGCCACCGCTTTGTACTGCAGCGCCAGGTACGGAACGATGCCGATCAGCGCGATCACCGCCACCAGCGCGGCCAGCCGCCGCGAGCGCCCGAACCGGGAGGAGATGAAGTCGGCGATGGAGACCACGTTCTGGCTCCGCGCGATCAGCGCCAGCCGCTCGATGATGCGCCAGCCGAACAGCAGCAGCAGCAGCGGTCCCAGATAGATCGGCAGATAGCCGATGCCATTGCGCACCGCCGTACCGACCGCACCGTAGAACGTCCACGACGAGCAGTACACCGCCAGCGCCAGGCTGTAGACCACCGGGCGCAGCCACGGGCGGTCGGGGTACATCGGGCGGCGGTCGCCCCACCACGCCACGCCGAACAGCAGCGCGGCATAGGCCACCGACACGAGCAGCAGGATCCAGCTAGAAACCACGGGCATGTTTCCGCAAGCGCAGGCCGCAGTGTAGCGGCTCTGCCGGGCCGCCCGCGCCCGGACTCACGCCGGCAGCGGCGCCAACGGGCGCGAGGGAAGATGGATGGCAAAGCGGGCGCCTTCCCCCGGGCGGCTGTGGACCTGCATGGACCCACCCGCCGCTTCGACCAGTCCGGCGGCCACCGCCAGACCCAGACCGGTGCCCTGGCCCACCGGCTTGGTGGTGAAGAACGGTTCCAGACACCGCGCGCGTACCTCCTCGCTCATGCCCTGGCCGCTGTCCTGTACCTGCAGCACGACCGCACCGTCGGGCAAGGGCTGCTGCAGGGTCAGCGAAAACCGGCCGCCGTCGGGCATGGCCTGGCTGGCGTTGACCGCCAGGCTGAGCAGGATCGATTCCAGCTGCGCCGGGTCGAAGTGGATCAGCCGCTGCACGCTGCCGGTATCGACCTCGCACTGCACGCCGTTGCCGAACACCTGCTGCAGCAGCGGCGCCGTTGCCGCTACCGTGTCGGCCACGTTGAGCAGCTGCGGCCGGCCCGGCTCCAGGCGGCTGAAGTCCAGCAGGCGCCGGCTCACCGCCGTGGCCCGCCGCACCGCCGAATCGGCGCCCTGCAGCGCGGCCTGCAGCGGCTCGCCGTCGCTGCGGCGGGCCTTGGCCACATAGCTCTGGATGAGTGCCAGCAGGTGGTTGAAGTCGTGCGCGATGCCGCTGGCCAGCCGCCCCACGTTTTCCATCTTCATCGCATGCACGAGCTGGTCCCGCGAGCGCTCGCGCTCCTGCATCTCCACCTGCAGCTGGTCGCGCTTGCGCGCCAGCTCGCGGCTGCGCTGGCGTGCCTCCTGCAGGCTTTCGCGCAGGCCGGTCACGCTGTGGTGGAGCAGCCACGCGATCAGCACCGTACTGAAACCGGCGACAAACAGATCGTTGGCGGCCAGCAGAACGCGGTCGGAGCGGAACATCGCCCCGGACGCGTCCACCCAGCTGCCCAGCGCCATCAGGCCGCACAGCCAGGCGGTGCTCCAGCGCAGCGCGCGGCTGCCCAGCACCGCGGCTACCAGCAGAACCGGCACCAGCTGCACCATCTGCACGCGCAGCTGGGCAGCCAGACCCCAGTAACCGTAAGCCAGCACCAGCAACAGCAGTTCGCCGGCCAGGAAGGTCATCGCGGCATGCACGCTGCGTCCGCGGCTGTGTTCGATCAGGCAGAGCAGGCACAGCAGCGCGTGGGAAGCGGCCATCGCCGGCACCATCAGGTCCAGCGCCGGCCCGAGCCGCACCGCCATCCACAGCGCCAGCGCCAGGTGGTACAGGGCCACCAGCATGAGCAGGCCGCGCAACATGGCGTCGGTGCGGGTGCCCAGCCGGTGCGGGGCGGAGGCGGCGTCGTGCGGGGGCTGCGGCGGAACGGGCATGGGACGGCGTGATCCGGCTGGGAAGGACAGCGCGCGGCGGCAACGCAGGTATATTAGCAGCGCGTGCCATGGGCACCGTTGCCGGGGAGAGCGGCAGCGGCGCGGGCAGGGCACGCCTGCAATGGCCCGGGGGAAGTCGTCGCCGTATGTCCAGGTTGTCCTGTTTCCTGCGCGGGGTTGCCGCGCTCGCCTGCGTGTGGTCCCTGCCCGCCCTGGCCCAGCAGCCGGTCGAAGGCACGCCGAAGCTGGTCCAGGTGCAGCAATGCCACGCGCTGCTGACCAGCGAACCGCGGGCCTCGCTGCAGATGGCACGTGCGCTGCTGGCCGCGCCTGCCCTGCCGACGTCCATCGAGATCGGGGCGGTCGGCTGCCTGGGCGCGGCGCAGCGCGCGCTTGGCCAGCTCGACCAGACCACTGCCCTCCCCGACCGCCTGCTGGCTGCCGCCGCGCGCAGCGATGCCAGCCCCGAGGACCGGCTGCGGGCGCGCTCGGTGGCGGCGCATCTGCTGCTCTGGCGCGGCGACCATGCGCAGGCGCTGGACCTGACCCAGCGCCTGCTGGACGCGGCCGTGCGCGAACGCGATGTGCAGGGGCAGATCGGCGCACTGATGCAGATCGCGATGATCCGCGGCGACGCGATGGGCGATCCGGAAGGGGCATTGACCTACCTGCACAAGGCCACCGTGCTCAGTGGGCACCTGCACCGCCCGCCCAATCCCGGCGACCTCATCCTCCACTACAACTATGGCTATGCGTTGCTGCTGCAGCATCGCCACGCAGACGCGCGGGCGGCGTTCCGCCGCGCCGAGGCGATCGGTACCCGGCTCAGCGGACAGGAGCTGTTCCTCAACCGCATCGCCAGCCATCGTGCCGAAATGCTGCGGCTGGACGGACGCCTGACCGACGCCGGCGCCGGCCTGCGCAAGGTGCTGCCGTGGCAGGCCGAGCAGGACCCGCAGGGCCAGATCGTGACCCTGCAGCGCCTGGCACGGCTGTCCATCGACCAGCAGCAGCCCGCCGCCGCGCTGCCGCTGGCCACCCAGGCCCAGGCGCTGGCCGAGCGCGGCCGTTTCGTCGAGGAAGTACGCAACGGACTGGACCTGCTCGGCGACATCCACACCCTGCTGGGCCAGCACCGGCAGGCGCTGACCTACATCCGCCGGGGCCGCGAACTGGACCAGCAGCGCAGTCATGGCGAAACGCTCAACCAGCTGGCACGGCTGCAGGCCACCGCCGAGCGCAGCATCGATCCGGCACAGGTGAATGCCGAGCAGGACCTGGGTCGGGTGCGGGTACTGCGCAATTCGGCCGTGGTCGCGCTGCTGGCGGTGGGGCTGATTGCCACGGTGCTGGTGGTGCGCCTGCGCCGGCAAAGGCAACAGCTGATCGCCCTGAGCCGAACCGACCGGGTGACCGGACTGGCCGACCGGCGCGAGGCGGAACGACTGCTGGCGCTGTCCAGCGCGCGCGCCCATGCGGAGCAGCGCAGCGCGGTGCTGCTGGTGGAACTGGACGACTTCAAGGCGCTCAATGAGCGTCACGGTCAGGCCGCCGGCGATGCGATCCTGCGTGCCGTGGCCACGTGCCTGCGCCAGGCCTGCGACCGCCATGATCTGCTGGCGCGCTGGGGTGGCGCCAGTTTCCTGGTCGCACGCCACGACACCGGCCCGGCCGCGGCGCAGGCCCTGGCCGGGCACCTGCGGCTGGCGATCGAGCGGCTGGTGGTCGAAGTGGCACCCGGCCGGCCGGTCACCGTGAGTGCCAGCGTGGGCATGGCGCCGCTGCCCCTGTTTGCCGACCTGCCCGCCTCGCTGGACGACAGCGTACATGCCGCCGACCGTGCGTTGCAGGGCGCGCGCCAGAGCGGGCGCAACGCCTGGGCCGGGGTGTGGGGCGAACGCGGCGCCGACGCGCCGCATCTGCATGCAGTACTGGGCAATCCGAACGAGGCGATGGCGGCTGGCTGGGTGACGCTGAGCGGCAGCCGGCCGATTCACTGGACGCCTTGAGCCGTCAGCGCGCGACCTCGAAGCGCACTTCCACGCGCCGGTTCGGCAACAGGCATTCCAGCAGCGCCGCGCGCGGTCGCACGCCGTCGCACTGCTGTACCTGCTGGGTATCGCCGCGGTACTCGTAACGGATCTTTGCCGGGTCGAGCCCGCGTCCGATCAGCAGCTCGCGCACGGTCCTGGCGCGTCGCTCGGACAATGCCTGGTTGGCGTCGAAGCCACGCCCCTGCATGCGGTCGGCATGCCCGACCAGGGCCACGCCCTGCAGCTGCAGCTTCTCCGACGCGATGCTGGCAAGCGCGCGGTCCACGCTTTCCAGGGAATACGTGCGGATGTCCCGGTAGCCGTCGCGGTCGAACTCGAACAGCACGTTGGCCACCAGCGGACCCGGCGCGGCTACCACGGCAGGCGCTACGTCGCACTGGCGCGCCAGCGCTTCGGCGTCGTTGACCAGTTCTTCGGCGATCTGGATGTACGGCTTGGCGTGCCGCCACTGCTGCTGGTTGAACTCGTTGCCGGCATGCACCAGCTCCACCTCGCCACAGGCGACCTGCTGTGCGGCGCAGGCAAAGCCGGGCTGGCCGTGCAGCACGCGCAGGCGCTGCCACAGGTCATCGCGCAGGTATTTTGCCTTGTTCACCAGCGGCGTATCGGTCGGCAGCGGGCTGACCCCCTGCTCCATGCCCGCGATCAACTTCTCCGACTCGCCCAGGGCCTGCTGCGGGAAGTCGCTGCGATCGTTGCGGCTGTATTCGTGGAAGGACACGTCCAGCCAGCACTGCGCCTTGGACAGGTGGTAATCGCGGATCGGGCGTCCGCCGTCGTTGAGCGCCTGGATGCGGCCCTGGGTCGCCTCGTAGGTGCGGTGGTCGGCGTGGATCGCCTCGTCGGTGATGCGCTGCTGCTGCGGCAGCAGCCGTGCCTGCTGCGCCTGCGCGGAGGCCGCCAGGCCGGCAAGCAGGGCCGCGCCCAGCAGCGGGCGCGCGAAACGGAAAGTCGGGGTCGGAGTGTTCATCAGGGCATCCTCAGCGTGCCGGGTCGCGGTAACGGACGGGGTCCGGCCGGAAAAGGTCTTCGTCGAACTTGAAGCGCAGGCGCACGAACACGCCCTGCTGGGTGTATTCATAGCCATTGAGATCGCGGTCGCCGCTGAAGCCGGACCAGTTGTAACCGGCCGACAGCCACAGGTTCTGGCGCAGCAGGCGGCCCACTTCCACGCCGTAGGCATACTGGTTGGCGCCGGCCTGGCCACGGAAGGTGGAGCCAAGCACGCCGATGTCCCACTTTTCGGTGATGTCGTACACCACCCTGCCGGAGAACAGCATGGCGCGGAAGCGGCTGTCGACGCGGGCCCCGTCACTGTAGGCGAACTGGTCCTGCTGCCACTTGCCGGCCACGCGCCCGGTGAACCACCATGGCCGCGACGGATGCCAGTCGGCGTGCGCCGACACGATATGCGCACGGGTGCGCACGTCCTGGCTGCTGCCGTCCACCGTGCTGCCATCGGACAGGGTCAGGCCGCTCTCGTCGCGCTCGAGCTTGTACTCGTAGCGGGCCAGGGCATTGATCCGGTTGCGGTCGGTATCGCGGTAGGCCACGCCCAGCTGGAAGCGGTCCTGCAATACATCGCCACGTGCGTCGTAGCGCGTGCTGAGCAGATAATTGCGGGCCAGCAGGGTCCAGTCGCGGCTCAGCTTGCGCGCCAGCATGAACTGCAGCAGCGTGGTGTTGAAGGCTTCGTTGGTGTCGGTATCCGGTACGTCGTCGGAGATCCGGTGTTCGGCACGGATCGCGCCGCGCCACAGCGGGTTGGCCGCATAGTCCAGCGCCACTGCCAGGCCGGTGCTGTCGCCGGTGCTGCCGTCGATCACCTTCACGTGCTCGGCCGAGCTGGACAGGCGCAGCCCTTCCGCGATGTCCCAGTTGTTGCGGATACCCGACGCGGCCTGCACATCGCGGCCGCTGATCGCATCGCGCAGCCGGTACTCGCTGAAGGTCTGGGTATCGCGCAGGTAGCTGCTGTCGATACCGAAGACCAGCGCATCGGCCTCGCGGTCGGTGGTGGTGATCCCGTACGCGCTGGTCAGGCCGGTCTGCTTTTCGTAGCGGCCATACAGACGGCTGCGCTCGAACACCTGGTAGTCCAGCCCGGCAGCCAGCCGGCGACGTTCCTCGCCATTGACGCTGTGTTCGATCTCGGCCCCGGTGCTGAAGCGGTCGGTCAGGCGGTAGCCCAGGCCGAAGCGCGCACTGTCCGATTCCAGTTCGGTACCCACCGGCAGGTCGCTGGTGATCGGGCTGCCGGTGCTGCTGCCGTTGATCACCATCAGCCCGGTCAACGGGTCCAGCGCCTGCTGTCCGTAGCCCAGCGCGCCGCCGCCGGACCCGGTGGCAAAGCCGCCAGTAAGGCCGCCAGCGTTGCCGAACGGCACGCCCGACGACCATGGCGAGGTCACCCCGATGGTCTCGCGGATGCTGCGCACGCCCAGGTCCACCGTCAACCGCTCGGTGGCCCCGATGCGCACGCCGGCGCCACCGGCATCGCGTTCGCCGCCGTCCGGATTGCGGTCTTCGCTGCGCAACCCTTCCACGTACAGCTCCAGGCGCGGCCCCAGCTGGTAGCCCACGCGGGCGTTGTATTCGCCGCGCCCGCCATACAGCGGCGCGGCCGGGTTGTTGAACGCCGGGTCGGTGCGTGCCGCGAACAGGCGCGCGTCCAGCTTGGCGCCGCTGTGCGCGAACTCCACCCGCCAGGCATCGCCTTCCACTTCGCCGATGACATCCTTCAGACCCTGCGAGGTGATCTGGTTGATGCTGTTGGTGTTGACCTCGCTGCGGGTACGCGCGAACTCGGCCACCAGCAGCGTGTTGTCGCCGAAGCGGTAGCTGGCGTTGGCGCTGCCCATGCGGAATTCCGCATACGGGTTGCGGTCATCGACCGCAGCCGCGCCCACCTCCATGCGGTCGGTGAGCTTCACCTGCGCATCGGCACCGACCACCCAGAACTTCTCGGTGTCCTGGTCCAGTTCGTAGGTGATGCGCAACGAGACCGGGTTGAGGTCGCTGTCGAACGCCGGCAGGAACTGGTTGAGCAGGATGCGCCCGGAGAACGGCTCGAAGCTGTAGTCCACCAGCCGCGCCAGCGCGCGCACCGACACGATGCGGGTGGGCTGGTTGCGGTCGCGCACGACCACTTCCACGCGCTCGCTGCCTTCCAGCACCGCATTGTTGCGCAGCGCATACGGGCCACTGCCCTGGCTGCGGAACTCTTCGATCACCTGGCGCAGGGAATCCTGGATCGCGAACACATTGCTGCGCACACGCTCGCTTTCGACGTGCCAGCCCAGGCCGGTGGCGGTGCGGTTGTAGGTGCCCAGGCTGCGCTGCGGAATCGGGCCGCTGCCGCCGATGCCGGTGGCCGTGGCCAGGCCGTCGCCGGTCTGGAAGTCGCCATACAGCAGGTAGCTGCGCTTGTTGTCGATGCGCACATACAGCCGCTCGGCCGAACGCGCGTCGAAGCCGCGCAGCGATGCATCACCATAGACGGGGTAGAACTCTTCCGGCTGGATGTCGCGCAGCAGGCGCCCGCGGGTGTCCTTGTCCGAGTCGTAGGCGGCGGTAAGCAGGGTCTCGCCCTTGATCCGGCCTTTGACGAAGAACGCAGTGCGAGCGGCGGCGTTGGCCTTTCCGTTGTTGAACTGGCGCTCCCAGCGGCGGATGTCGCGGTCGAACGCGTCGTTGTTTTCCACTGGCGAGATCAAGCCGCCGTTGCCGTGACGGCGGAAATTGACCACGCCTTCCACCAGGCCGGTGGCGATCATCTCGCGCATTTCCGGCACGAAGCCGATACTGCCCTGCGCCGTTTCGCCGCCGGCGGTGATCCGCAGCAGCACGTCCTGTGGGTCGTGCGGTGCGATCAGGTCGAACTCGGCCACGCCATCGACCACCTGGAGCTGCACGCCCGGGGTGACCTTGTCGGCGTCCAGCGCAGCCGGTCCGAGCTCGTCGGTGCGCGACCCCGGCAGCCGGATCCGGCCGCCGCTGTTCTCGATCGTGGCGTAGGTGGTGCCGGCAAGCGGGCGGGCATTGCCGTCGAGCAGCTGCACGCGCACATGCACCGCGCTCTGGCCATCGGCGGGTACGCCGTCGCGGTCCAGCTCGACCACGATGCGGTCCAGCAGGCCCGGCATGGCGCGCACGGCGGCCGGTGCCGCATCGACGCTGGCGGGACTGCGCGGGTACAGCGTGTCGGCCTCGCCCAGCACCGGGGTGAAGCGGCCCGGCGTACCCACGGTCTGGGCCATCGCCGGCAGGGTGGCCAGCGCACAGGCCAGCAGGCTCAGGCGCGGCAGCCGGTGCATCACACGGTCGCGGCTCATGGCTGGCCCTCCACGGTGGCGCCGGCAGGCGGGTTGGCTCGGGGGTGCACGATCGGTCTCTGGTTGGCCGTGTCGGTCGCCTGTTGCGGCGCACGCGCGGGTTTGCTTTCAAAGCGCAGTGGGGCCTGGCCCGGTTCGGTTTCCGGCGCCCGCACTTCGCCCTGGGTGCGGCGGGCCTTGACCTGCTCCAGCACCGGGTTGGCGCAGCTGCCTTCGATGAAGTCGGCGCGGTGCAGCTCGCCGTTCTTCAGGTCCAGCAGCAGGCTGTCGGCGTCGCCCAGGTTGCGGTTGCTGCTGGTGGTCAGGCGCGCGCCGACCGGCAACGTGCTGGCGTCCACCTTCAGCGTGTGGCTCTGCGGCGGCAGGCCACAGTGGCTGTACTTGCCTTCCGAATCGCTGATCACCCACGTGCCGTCGGAGAAGTACAGGCGCACGCCGGGAATACCCAGCTCTTCGCGGTCCTGCAGGTGGTTGTTGTTGCAGTCCATGAACACCTTGCCGAGCACGCAGGCCTGGTCGGTGAACACACCCCCGGTGACGCGCACGCGGTACTCGGCACGGTTGGACGCCAGTGCCCCGGGCAACGGCGCAATCGCCACCGGATCGATGCAGCCACCGGCGATCGAGCAGCCGAACGCCTGGGCGCGGTTGACGCCGTCGCCCTGCTGGGCGCCCACGCCGACCCGCACGCGGTAGGTCAGTACGATCTGGCCACCGACGTTGATCGGGCCCAGTGCGAAGCCGAGCAGTGGACCGGGCTTGCCGGACGGATCGGCCACGGCGCGCCCGTCGGCACGCGCGGTGCCGTCGATGTAGGTGAAGCCACGCGGCAGGCGGTCGATCACGTTCAACGCGCCCAGCGCACTGCCGGCGGTCTGGCGCACAGTGATGGTGTACTGCACGGTGTCGCCGATCTCAGCGGTCTGGCGGTCACCGCTCTTGGTGATGGCCAGGCCCGTGGCCACGGCGGTATCCAGCGGCAGGTGGTTATGCACGATGGCGGCGGTGGCCGAACCGGCGAACAGGGTCAGGTAGTACTGCGTGGCCACGCCCACGGCACCGGTCGGCGCCTGGGTATTGGCCTGCACCACATGGTTGGCACCCGCACTGCCGGCCGGCGACAGCGTGTCGGCCTGCGGCGGAATCATCGTGGACACGAACTGGTACCCGCCCGGCGGGGTGACCACCAGCTGGAACTCGCAGCGGGCCGGCGCGGCCGGACCGAACGCGAACTGGTAGAAGCCCTCGCTGCCCACCGTCATCGCGATGCTGTTGCCTTCGATGCGGTAGCCACCCGCCGCAGCATTGAGCACGGCGGTGCTCGGGTCGTAGCCGCTGCACATGCCTACCGGCGACAGCGTCACCACCGAACCCGGTACCGGGTCGCGGGTCGTGGCGTCATACACCACGCCCGACGGGTCTACCGGCAGGCTCTGCTGCGCCAGGTGCGCACCGGCGCGCAACACCACTTCCAGCTGGCTGGTGGCGTTGTCGGTCGTGCGGCAGGCACTGACCCCGCCGCGCGCGATCGCCGCATCGGCATCGCAGGCTTCCAGCACGCCACCGGCGGTTTCGCGGGTGACCGGGAACGGCCACAGCACGCTCGAGCGCGGGTCGCGGAAGCGGATGTTCCACTTCACGCCCGGCACCACGTCGCCGAAGCGGTAGCTGCCGTCGGCCGCGCTGGTGGTGCGCTTCACCACCTGGCCGCTGGTCGGGTCGACCAGTTCCACGATCCAGGCGGACAGGCGGGTATCGCCGCCATCCAGCAGCTGGTCATCGCTGCCCACGTCGAACCACACCGTGCCGCCGACCGAGGCGGCCAGCTGCACGCTGTTCGGCACGCGGCAGGCATTGTGCACGATCGTGTCCGCGCACAGCGGCAGGTCGGCCACGTCGCCGTCGAACGCAGCGCGCTCTGCGGGGGTCGGTGCGCGGAACGGATTCTCGCCACCGCCTTCGACCAGCACCGCGTTGTTGACCGTGCCGGCTTCAGCGGCAGCGGCGGTCACCCGCACCTGCACCGCAATGCTGTCCGGCGACACCGCGCCGGCGCCCAGCACACGCTGGCTGGTACAGCTGAAGCGGCTCGCGCCGGCGTCGCCGGTGCAGCTCCAGCCGGTCCCCACCGGGGTGCTGTCCAGGCTCAGGCCGGCGGGCAGGCGGTCGTGCACGGTGTAATCGCCGCGGCTCGGCTGCTGCCCGGCGTTGCGCACCTGGACGGTGTAGCCGGCCACATTGTTGACGGTGAAGCGGGCGGCGGTCGACGACTTGCTGACCATCAGGTCGGGCGAATCGCCGATCTCACCGAAGTTGTACTCCGGCGCGTCCACGCCCAGCGGCAGCACGATCTGGCTGATCGCCGACGGCGTGGTGGTGCGGTCGGTGGCCACGCCTGCCGGCGCGCCCATCACCGTGCCGGGCGAGGTGACGCCGTTGAGCGTCTGCGCCGGCTGGGCAGGTTCGGTCACCGTGTAGGTGCCCGGACGCAGCCCGTCGAAGCGGTAACGCCCGTCGGCGTCGGTGACCAGGCTGGCGGTCACCGGCTGGCCCAGATCGTCGGTGCCGGTCAGCACGATGCTGACCCCGGCAATGCCGCCTTCGCCGCTGTCCACGCTGCCGTTGTCGTTGCTGTCGTTGTAGACGCGACCGGCGATGCTGGCGGTCGGAATCTCACCGAAGTTGTTGTGGATCGACTGCTGGTTCACGCCCAGCACCACCGCGCTGATCTGCGACGGTGCGCTGCCCGGCGCGGTCACGCTGCCGCCGGTGCTGCCGGCCACGGTGCGGCCGTCGCGGGTGCCGGTCGGCTGGTCCGGTTCGGTCACCCCATAGGTGCCCGGCGGCAGTTCGGCAAAGCTGTAGCTGCCATCGGCGTCGGTCGTGGTATCGCGGGTGACCGGGTTGCCGGCCGGGTCGGTGCCGGTCAGCGTGATGCGCACGTTGGCCAGGCCGGTCTCGCCCGGGTCGACCACGCCATCGTTGTTGCGGTCGGTCCAGACCTTGCCGCTGATCCCGCTGTTGAGCGGAATTTCGCCGAACAGGTTGTCCACCGAGTCGCTGCCCGGGGTACTCAGGTCGATGCTGCCGATCTGGCTGGGCACGGTGGTGATCGGCGTGGCGGTACCACGGCTGACCCCGCCGACCGTACCGGCGGTGGTGATGCCGTTGCTGGTGCCGGCCGGCTGCTGCGGTTCCACAAGGCTGTAGATGCCCGGGCGCAGGTTCTCGAACGCGAAGCGGCCATCGGCGTCGGTCTGCACGCTGACAGACACGCTGGCGCCGGTGTCATCGGTGCCGGTGACCTGTACGGTCACGCGTTCGATGCCGGTTTCCGCAGCGCCGTTGCGGGCGCCGTCGTTGTCCACATCGAAGAACACCGCACCGGCGATCGACACCGGCAGGATCTCGCCGAAGTTCTGCGCGACGGCCTGCTTGCCGGCAGGCAGCACGATCGTGCTGATCGTGCTGGGCACGCTGGTCACGGCCGACGCGATGCCTGCCGCCGCGCCATCGATGCTGCCGGCGCGGGTAATGCCGTTGATCGTGGCTGCACCGTTGAACAGCGGCTGCGCAGCCTGCTCGGTCACCGCATAGGTGCCCGCCAGCAGGTGGTCGAAGCGGTAGCGGCCATCGGCGTCGGTGGTCGCTGCGGTCACGGCACTGCCCAGCGCGTCCACCGTACCGGCCGGCAGCTGCAGCTGCACGCCAGGAAGACCCGGTTCGCCCGCGTCCTGCACGCCGTTGTTGTTGCGGTCCAGGAACACCGTGCCGGACAGTGACGCGGCCAGTTCGCCGAAGTCGTTGCCACTGGCGCCGGCGGCCGGCAGGTTGGTGATGGTGATCAGGTTGCCCGGCTGTTCGCGGCCCTCGCCCAGGCCATTCGGCTGGGTTTCGGTGATGCGGTAGTCCTGCCCGGCAATCGCAGCGGGATAGCTGTACTGGCCGTCGGCGTTGGTCACCAGGGTGACCGTGGTGTCATCGGGCGTGCCGAAGATGCCGTCGTTGCCGGCGCCTGTGATGGTGATCTGCACACCGGCAACGCCGATGTCGCCCGCGTTGTGGTCGCCATCGTCGTTGCGGTCCAGGTACACGGTGCCGCTGATCGGGGCATTGGCCAGCTCACCGAACAGGTAACCGGTGGCGTCCTGGCCTGCCGTGATGGCAATGGCCGAGATCACGTTGGCCACGGCGTTGCTGCCGGGCGTGGCGGCGTTGCCGGCGGTGTGCTTGCCGTCCAGGTAGGCGGCCGGCTGCGTCTGGGTCAGCGTGTAGCCGGTACCGGCCTGCGGCGGCAGCAGGTCGGCGAAGCGGTACGCACCGCTGGCGTCGGTGGTGGCGGTCAGGCTGACCGGGTTGCCCAGCAGATCGGTGCCGGTCAGCACCAGCGTCACGGCGGCGATCGGGTTCTCGCCCGGGTCGCGGCTGCCGTTGTTGTTGTTGGCACCCACGTTGGAGAAATCTTCAAAGACCAGCCCGCTGACCGAGCCGAGCGTTTCGCCGAAGTCGTTGCCGGTCGAGCCGGTCAGCGGCAGCGCGTTGAGGGTAATGACGTTGCCCGCGTTCTCCGCCGCATTGGCATAGCCCTGCGGCTGGCTTTCGGTAATGCGGTAGTTCTGACCGACCACCAGCGCGTCGAAGTCGTAGCGACCCTGGGCATCGGTCTGCACCACAACCGGCGACAGATCGTCGGCGTCGCCGAACACACCATTGGCACCGGCCCCGACGAGGGTGACGGTGACGCCCTGCAGGCCGCCGTTGGGCTGCGAGTTACGGGTTCCGGCGTCGCCAGCGTCGAAATCGCCATTGGCGTTCCGGTCCAGGTACACGTGCCCGGAGATTGCGGTGATGGCGTCTTCGCCGAAATTGAATGCGGTGCCGTCCTCGCCGCGCGACAGATCGATGTTGCCGATCCGGTCGGTGGTGGCGGCATCGCCGGCGGTGCCGGTGGCCACGGTGCAGCCCGCGCAGGCTGCGCTGCCGATCAGGCCGGGATTGATGGCGCTGGGACGGTTGCGGTAGCTGCCATTGGGCAGCACTTCGCGCAGCGTATAGACCTGCAGTGGGTCCAGCGCGTTGAAGGTGTAGCCGCCGTCGCTGCCGGTGGTGGTGCTGGCCACCACGGTGCCGGCCGCGTCGAGCAGCTCCACCGTGGCATTGGCGATCGGCGCATCGCCGGCGTTGCGGGTGTTGCTGTAATTGCTGTCCACATAGACGAAGCCGGACAACGACGGGCGCCGCACTTCCGGGAAGTTGTAGCGGACCGCATCGACGCCGGCGCCCAGCGCGATGGCGCTGTATACCGAATTGGCGCTGCTGGCCGGGTCGACCGCGTCGAACGTACCGCCCGCCGACGGCGCCAGGGCGCCGCTGGTCGGCGGCGCCACCGGGCCGTTGACATAGGCGGCCGGCTGCACCTGGGTGACGGTGTAGCCGCCGGCACCTGCCGGCGCGAGGTCGCTGAAGCGATAGCTGCCGTTGGTGTCGGTGGTGGTGGTCAGGGCCACGGCGTTGCCGTAGGCGTCGGTGCCGGCCAGGCGGACTTCAACCCCGGAAATGAAGGGTTCGCCGGCCTGCGGCGTGCCGCCGTTGGCACCGGCGCGGTCGCGGTCCTGGAACACCACGCCGGTCAGCGACGAGCGCACCACGGTGTGGGTGCTGGTGCTTTCGTCATTGCCGCCGTTCGGGTCGAGCTGGTCGCTGGCCGCGCGCGCGGTGTTGCTGCCGGCACCGTTGGCCGGCAGGCTGGTCCAGCGCGCGGGAACCAGCACGCGGGTGCGGCCGTCCAGGGCCAGGTCGCCCATGCGGCAGGTCAGGTTGGCGCCGTTCAATTCACAGGTGCCGGTGCCGTTGCTCATCACGCCGGCGTCGGCGGTGTTGCCGACCTTCTGCCAGGTGATGGCTGCGGCGCCGCCGATGACCTCCAACCCGGCCGGCAGCGTGTCGGTGACCACCACGCCGTCACCGCGCAGGGGGCTGTTGCCACTGCGGTCGCGGGACAGGCTGTGGCCGGGGCCGGTGTTGACCACGTCCAGCACGAACCAGAACGGCTGGCGCAGGCTGATGGTGCCGGCCACCGCGGGGAGCGGTTGGGTCGGGTCGGCGTTGGGCGCCTGCACCACGCTGGACTTGGTCATCGCCAGGTCCGAGCGGGTACGGATGCTGGTTTCCTGCACCGCGGTGTTGTTGCTGGTGTCGCGCTCGGTTTCGGCCGAGCGTGCGCTCACCGAATTGAGCAGGGTCGCACCGGTGGCCGGCGGCGAGTTGAGGTACTGGTAGACCAGGTAGAGATAGCTGGTCTGGCCGGCGGCGATCACGCCCTGTTCGGTGGTGACCCAGCCGACACTGGGCATGGTGCAGGACAGGGTCTGCGGCGCGGTGGTGGGGTTGCTGCTGCCCGGGGCCACGGTGCAGCGGTCGCCCGGCGCTTCCAGCGCACCCTGCGGGGTGGTGTCGGTGCCGATGCGGCTGCCGACGAAGGCCACGTTGGCGCCCGTGGCCGGGGTGATGGTGTCTTCGATCACGGTGCGGGTGGCCAGCGACGGACCGTCGTTGCGCACGCTCACCTGGTACAGGATGTAGTTGTTGGCTTCCTGGCCCACGCGCGAATCGAAGCCCAGCGGATCCACCGCACCGACGAAGTTCTGGTCGATCTTGTTGACGATCAGGTCCACTTCACCGGCGGTGAAGTCCAGCACCGCCGAACGGCTGTCGTCGTCGGTGCGGCTGTTGTAGTTGTAGGTACGGCCATTGCCGTCGCTGCCGCTGGACGGGTCGGCGGTGCCGTCGCCATTGAGGTCGAACCGGAACGTGCCGACGTTGGTGAACTGGCGCCCGGTATTGCCGCTGTTGACGTTCGGGCGGATCACCACGTTCATCGTCTGCGTGGAATTGTTGACCATGTCCAGCGGTGCGCAGGTCAGCTGCAACGTGGCAGGCGCGCCGCCGGTGTTGAACCACGAGGTGCCGCCCGGCGCGGGCGCCGAGTTCACCGCCGCGTCGTTGCTGGTCACCTGGCAGGCGGTGGTGCCGCCGCCGGTGCGCGACGCGGAGACCAGCACGAAGCCGGCGTCGTTGGCCGGCAACGAGAAGGTGTCGCTGAAGACCACGCCGCGCGCGGTGGACGGGCCCCGGTTCTGGTAGGTGATGCGGTAGGTGGTGTTGACGCCGGCCCGCCCCGGGCTGCCCGAGGTGATGTCCTTGGCGGTGGTGGCCACGTTGGCGACCGGGTCGATCTGCACCCAGTCCGACGCGCTGTTGTTGCCGGGGTTGGCTTCGCCGATCGAGCCGGTGACGGTGGGATCGATGGCCACGCCAGCGGTGTTGCAGAAGCGCCCGGCCTGCAGTGCCACGCCGCCGCAGGTGCCTGCGGTCTGGCTCTGGCTGTCGAACAACCCGCGGTTCACGGTGAAGGCGATAGTGGCCGTTGCGTTGGACGCCAGCACGGTGGTGCCGGAGCGGCAGATCAGGCTGCTGCCGCTCATGCCACACGTCCAGCCGGTGGGCGCGGTGATCGGGGTGACCGTGGTGGAACCGGTGACGAAGCCCGGGATCGGATCGTTCACCACCACACCGGCGGTGGCCGCGCCGCTGTTGGTGATCTGCAGGGTGTAGCTGACCGAGGCGTCGCTGTCGCGCACGATGTTGTCGGCATCGCCAACGCCATTGGTGCGCTTGGTGATCGACAGATCGGCCCGTGCATCGGTGGCACGGCTCTGGGCGCCGGTGCAGTCGTTGGTGGTGTTCGGGTCGAGGTTGATGCCGCCCCCGGTGAGCGGTTCGGCCGAGCCGCCGCTGCCGCCGGTGCAGGCGGTGTTGGCCAGGGAACCCTGCTGGCGGGCCAGGGTGTACAGGGTCAGCGCGGCCGAGTTCGCGTTGACCGCGACCGGGTAGCCGCCGGTCTGGGTGCAGACCACCTGCTGGGCGGTGCTGCCGTTCCATGCCCGGTCGACGCTGCAGCTGAAACCGCCCAGCGTGACCGGCGTATTGGCCGCGTACGGCTGGCCGTTGGCGTCGGTCCACTCTTCGCCCAGCGCCAGGGTATCGACCAGCTGCAGGTTGCCGGTGACCGTGCGCGGGCCCAGGTTCTGCGCGCGCAGCGAACTGGTCATCACACTGTCGGTGCGCAGCCCGGTGCTGTTCCAGACCGGTACCAGCGCCGGGGTCTTGCTCTTGCTCATGCGCAGGTCGGCGCCGTCGGGAATGACGGTCAGGCCAACGGTGCCCGCGTTGTTGCCGGGCATCGGGTCGGGCGTGGTGGCGCTGACCTGTGCGGTGTTGGTGACCGTGCCGCTGCTGTTGGTGCCGGTGGACGGCACCTGCGCGGTGATGGTGATGACCGCCTGCGCGCCAGCGGCCATGCTTCCGGCCAGGGTGCAGGTACGCACGCTGTTGCCTGCATCGCTGCTGCAGCTCCAGTTGGCCGGCGCGCTGCCGCCGGTGATGACGAAGCCTTCCGGCAGCGGGTCGCTGACCGAGACGCCGGTGGCCGGGCTGGGCCCGTCATTGCGCACGGTGAGGGTATAGGTCACCACCGAGCCGGCAGCGGCCGGCGCGGGCGACACCGATTTGGACAACAGCAGATCGGCACCGGCGGTGACCGCCGTGGTGACCTGGGCGGAATTGTTGTCGGGCAGTTCGTCGGGTACCGAACCGCGGTTGACCACCGCCGAATTGACGATGTTGCCGCTGCCCACGTTGACCTTGCCGCGGAAGCTGTAGCTGGTGGTCGACCCCACCGCGAGGGTGCCGTTGTAGGTGCCGTTCTGCCCGGTGAAGGTCCAGTCCGCACCGGTCGGCACGCCCACCAGGGTGACATTCGGTGGCAGCGTGTCGACCACATTGAAGCCGGTGGTCACGCTGGGGCCGTTGTTGCGCACGGCCAGGGTGTAGATCACCTCGCCGCCACCGATGACACTGGCGGTGTTGGCGGTCTTGGTCAGTTCGAGGTCGGCGGCCGCCTGGATGGTGGTGTTCTGGCTGGTGCGGTTATTGGCAACATTGGTGTCGCTGCCGAAGAACGCATCGTTGTTCTGCAATGCGGTGATCGGCGTGGTCGCCGGCGGCAGCGCCGAGGCGAAGCCGATCGCCGCGCGCACGGTGATGGTGGCCGGCTGCGAGGCGGTGGTGGTCACCGGCAGCTTGAATTCGTAGGGCGCGCCGGTGGCGGTCAGCGCCGGGTTGGTGCACACCACGCGGGTGGTGCCCGCAGCTCCCGCCGATACCGTGCAGCCGGCGGGCGCGGGGCTGCCGAGCGCGGTGCCGGTCGGCAGGTCGAACAGGGTCACCGTGCCACTGGCGTTGTCGTTGGCGCCGTTTTCGACCTTGACGTTGTAGACCACGGTGCGGCCCGCCGGCACCGGGTCGTAGCCGGTATCGGAGAAGTCGGTGATCTGCAGGTCGATTGCCAGCGCCGGCAGGGGGGCGGCCAGCAGCAGCACGGCCATGCCACGCAGCAGGTGCGTGCGCCAGGTGGCCACCGGCGCGCGCCCGAACGGCGCCGCCGTCGCGCAGACGGCTGCGCGATCGCTATGGATGGACATGCGTTTTCCCCTGTTCCGGTCGTTGCAGCGTTCACAGGGAACGCAGTGCCGTGCGCCGATGGCGCAGCCGGATCAGACGTCCCCTGTCAGATGACATCCCGGTGCAGGGGCCACGAAGGTCGCCCGCACACAGGCGGGGCGCATTGTCGTGTTAGCGATTTGTGAAGTCAGTGCCGCTGGCTCACCCAGACTCACACTGGCTCACGCAGGCCGGATCAACCGGCGAGCACGTAGCCCTGTCCACGCAGCGCGCGCAGCGGCAGTTCCACTCCGGCCGCGCTCCGTACGCGTGCGCGCAGGCGATGCACCAGCACGTCCAGCCGGTGCGGGTCGAATTCCCAGGGGGTGTCGCTGATATGGGCGATGAGCTGGTCGCGGCTCACCGCAGCGCCTGCGGCCTGGAACAGCAGTTGCAGCACGCCGCGCTCCATCGTGGTCAGCGCCAGCGGGCTGCCGGCCGGCGCATGCAGGGTCCAGCCATCGGCCGACAGGCGCCAGCCCGCGCTGTCCGGCGCGGGTGCCGCCACGGGCGCTGCCGGGGTAGCGGACAAGCGACGGCGCAGACTGCGCAGCCCGGCCGAGAGCACGTCCATGTCCGGTGGCTTCACCAGGTACAGGTCGGCGCCCTGGGTGAGCCCCAGCGCCATGTCACGCGCCGCGCCGCGACCGGTCAACATGACAATGCCGATCTGCAGCGACGCACGCAGGTGCGCGGCCACCGCGTAGCCGTCCTCGCCGGGCAGGCCGACGTCAAGCACCACGATGTCGCAGCGGTCGCTGAGCAGCGCGCGGTACAGCGCCTCGGCGCTGTCCAGGCCACGCACCGTGGCGCCCCGCCACGCCAGGTCGTCCAGCAGCAGCGCCTGCAGTTCGGGATCGTCCTCGACCACCCAGACCTGCAGTCCTTCAAGTTCCTCTGCTGCCGTCACGTAGCGTGTCGCTTCTCCCGGGGTCCAGACTGCAGTCTAGCCGCGTCGTCAGAACGTGCCAAATGCGACAAAAGCAGCAGAGGACGTCGTGCGGGCGCGGCCGACAGCAGGGCGTCGTGGGTGCCGCTTGTTCCCGCTGCGCGCGGCCGGCAGGCTCATGTGCTGCCGATCCTGATGGAATTCACCATGCCCGTGCCCATTCCGCCGCCCACTGAGTTGACCAAGGCGATGTGCGATCGACTGAAACCGTATTCGGACTCGCCAGCGGACCATCGAAGCGACTGCAACGCCTTGAGCGCCCTGCTGTTCTCCATCCGCAATCTGCCCGCCCCGTTGCGCCTGCCGGCGCCCACGGCACCGGACACACCGATGGCGGATATCTATCTGAAACTGGCGACGCCGGCGCCGGGATCCGCTAGAGACGAACTCAGCCCCATTGACGAGCAGATACTGTTTCGCATCCGCTACCTGCGTGAAGTGGAAATCGCTCCGCGGCTGAGCGCCGACGCCAACCCCGCCGAACCGCGCCCGCAGAGCCAGATTCATGCACACGTGCTGCACGAGCTGCGGCGCGAGCTCGGATTGCTCGGCGTGTCCGTCGCCGCGCACTGGGTGGAAGCGGCGATCAGTGAGCTGGCTCCCCAGGTCCTGGAGGCCGCCTTGGCGCAAAGGTTCCAGCCCACCGAGGTACGCGTACGCGGCGCGGAGGGATTACCGCCAGTGGCAGGCCGGCATCGGGGCGGCCTGAGACTGTGGCTGGCGGCCTGGAACGGGGCCATGACTGGCCAGCCTGCTGCGACTTCGGCGGGCCCGAATGCCGGGGACCCGAACAATCCACTCGCCAACGGACAGGCGCTACCGGCCGATGCCCTGCGCATCGAGCTGGTCTGGACCGACAACCTGCACCCCTGACCGCCGGCCGGCCTTACTCGGCCGGCACACCCATTTCCTTCAGCAGCGCCGGGGCCGGGTAGACCTTGGCCAGCAGCCAGCGCAGGTAGCGCATGTCCACGTGCACGGCGCGCTTGAAGCGCGGGTCGAACCACCAGCTGGCGCTTACCGATTCCCAGTTGCTGTCGAAGTTCAGCCCGATCAGCTCGCCGCGGGCATTGAGCACCGGCGAGCCGGAATTGCCGCCGGTGGTATCCAGGTTGGTGAGGAAGTTGACCGTCTGGGTTTTCAACACCGGGTCGGCGGTGCTGCCGAAGTCGCCCTTGGCGATGGCCGCCAGCAGCGGCTTGGGCGCGTCGAACGGGAACGCGTTGGTGTTCTTCTCGACAATGCCGGCCACGGTGGTGACCGGGTCGAAGTGCACCGCATCGCGCGGCGACAGCGCTTCGACCTTGCCGTAGCTGATGCGCAGGGTGCGGTTGGCATCCGGGTACACCGCGCGGCCCTGGCCGGCACGCCAGGCGAACAGCGCCTGCATGTAGGCCGGGCGCAGGCGCAGCTGCTCGCCTTCGCGTTCCTTGCGCTCACCTTCCAGGCGCAGCTGCGCGGCCACCAGCGGGGCGGCCAGGTCGGTCAGCGGATCCTGCGCCAGCGGCTTGCCCTGCTTCGCCGCAGCGAAGCGCGACAGCCGCTCGGCTTCCTCGCCCAGGCGGGTACCGGCGTACAGGCGGTCCAGCGCCTTGGCCAGCGCCGCCGGGGTACGGCCGAACGCGGCGTCGAACTCGGGTACGCGCTGGGCATCGGGCAGCTGCTGGTAGCGGGTGAGCAGGTTGGTCAGCAACGCCTTTTCGACCTCCGGCGCGTAACGCCGCTGGACCTGCTTGAGGGTGCCTTCGATCAGGGCCTGGTCGCGCTGCTGGTAGCCGCTTTCGCGTTCGGCATCGGGCTTGGCCGATTCGATGCGCAGGCGTTCGAGCATCAGCGCCGAGCGCAGCAGCTGGGTCTGGGTGGCGGCCTGTTCCAGCACGAAATCACGCTCGCCCATCGCCGCGCCCTGCGACAACGAGCCGAGCAGCGCCTGGATGTCGGGCTGGTAGCGGGCGTCGGTGGCCTTGAGCATCGCCGCTTCGTCGGTGGCGCGCTGGGTCTTGGCATCGCTGCGCAGCAGGCCTTCCAGTTCACCGGCGGCGCGCTTGCGGTTGTTCTTCAGGGACTGCAGCTGCGCGGCGTAGCGGGTGCGCGCCTGCGCGTCCTTGGCGGTGGTCGCCTCGATGGTATCGATCATCTGCTGGAACACCGCCACCCGGCGCGGCAGCACCGCATCGATCTGCCCGGCGAATTCGGCGGCAGTGCGGTGCCGGTAGGTGATGCCCGGGTAGCCGGCCAGCATGGCGTAGTCGCCCGCCTTCGGCCCGTCGATGGCCATCTTCAGGTGCGCCGGCGGGTGGTACGGCACGTTGTCCGGGCTGTACGCGGCGGGCTTGCCGTCCTTGCCCACGTACGCGCGCAGCAGGGTGAAATCGCCGGTGTGGCGCGGCCACATGAAGTTGTCGATCTCATCGCCGTAGTTGCCGATCGCGCGCGGCGGCGCGTACACCAGGCGCACATCGCTCAGTTCCAGCTGGCGGATCCGGTAGAAATCGGTGCCGTAGTACATGTCGGCCACGCTGCAGCGCACGTTGCCTTCCTGTTCGCACTCGGCCACCAGCCGCTTGCTGGCGCGGTCCACCGCATCGAAGTAGGCACGGCCGGTCTTGCCGCGCGCATCGCGCAGCACCTCGTCGGTGACCTTGTCGAAGCCGGTGGTGACCAGCACGCGGAAGTCCGGATTGGACGGGCGCTCGTCGGCGCGGCCCTGGGCGATGAAACCGCCATCGATCAGGTTGTGCTCGGGCGTGCTGTTGTACTGGATCACGCCCATGGCGACATGGTGGTTGGTGAGCAGCAGACCGTCGGCGGACACGAACGACCCGGTACCGCCGCCGGCCCGGACCACGGCGCTCAGCGGGGGCGCGGTCACGTTGGCCAGGTCGGCCGGGTTGCCCTTGAAGCCGGCCGCCTTGAGCGGCTTGGCCAGCTCCGGCATCTGGGTCGGCATCCACATGCCTTCGTCGGCGTGGGCGCCGGCGGCGAGGGTGAGGCCAAGTGCCAGGGCGGCGCTGAGGGGCTTGCGTGCGGGCATGGGTGCATCCAGGACGGCGGAACGAGCGGGCACCTTAGCTACTGGGGGCCTGTGGGGCAACGCCCGATGGTCAGGGGGGGCGGCAGCTGGCTAGAATCGGCGCTTCTCAAGGGGGAGATGGCAGGGATGATCGTAGGGATTGATCTGGGCACGACGCATTCCTTGATTGGCGTGCATCGGCCAGACGGGGGAGAACTGTTTCCGAACGCGCATGGCGACCTGCTCACGCCCTCGGTGATCAGCCTGGACGGCGACACCGTGCTGGTCGGCAAGCCGGCGCAGGATAGGCTGGTGACCCACCCGGGCCTGAGCGTGGCCACCTTCAAGCGGCTGATGGGCACCTCCCACGAAACCCGCCTGGGCGACCGCCGCTTCCGTGCCGAGGAGCTGTCGGCCCTGGTCCTGCGCTCGCTGCTGGCCGACGCCGAAGCCGCGCTGGGCGAGAAGGTGACCGAAGCGGTCATCAGCGTGCCGGCCTACTTCACCGATGCCCAGCGCAAGGCCACGCGCAGCGCCGGTGAGCTGGCTGGCATCAAGGTGGAGCGGCTGATCAATGAACCGACTGCCGCTGCCTTGGCGTACGGGCTTCGCGACCGCGCCGGCGAAGGGCGGGTGCTGGTGCTGGACCTGGGCGGCGGCACCTTCGACGTGTCCATCCTGGAGCTGTTCGACGGCGTGGTCGAGGTCAATGCAACGGCCGGGGACAATTTCCTGGGAGGTGAGGATTTCCTCGACCTGCTGGTCAAGACCTTCTGCACCCGCCACAAGATCGACCCGCGCCGGCTGACGCCGTCCGATGCCGCCCAGCTGCGGCAGCGGATGGAACAGTTCAAGCGCCGTCTCACCGACGAACGCAGCGCCGAGCTGGAGCTTCGGCTGGAAGGGCACGAGCTGCGCTGGGACATGGAGGAAGCCGCCTTCGCGCAGCTGGCCGAGCCGCTGCTGCAGCGGATGCGCGCGCCGATCGAACGCGCCATGCGCGATGCCCGGCTGAAGCCGGCCGACCTGGACGACATCGTGCTGGTCGGCGGCGCGGTACGCATGCCGATGATCGCGCGCATGGTGACCCGCATGTTCAACCGCCTGCCCCTGCGCCACGTCCACCCGGACCAGGCCATCGCGCTGGGTGCGACGGTGGCGGCGGGACTCAAGAGCCGCGATGAGTCGCTGGAAGAGGTCGTGCTCACCGACGTCTGCCCCTACACGCTGGGCACCCAGGTCTGCCACCGGATCGGGAATCAGCTGCAGGAGGGCTATTTCCATCCCATCATTCCGCGCAACTCGGTGGTGCCGGTCAGCCGCGAAGACCACCTGTACCCGGTTCACCCCGAGCAGAAGCAGCTGCGGGTGGACATCTACCAGGGCGAGAGCCCGATGGTGGAAAAGAACATCAAGCTGGGCGAGATCGCCGTGCCGCTCACGCCGGGCAAGACCGAAGCCGGCGTGGCGGTGCGCTTCACGTACGACATCAATGGGCTGTTGCAGGTCGAGGTTACCGAATCGGCCACCGGCCGCCGACATGAGCTGGTGATCGAACAGAACCCCGGGCTGCTCGACCCGGCCGAGCTGAGGGCGCGGCTGGCGGCGCTGCAGGCGCTGAAGATCCATCCGCGCGAACAGCAGCAGAACCTGGCGCTGCTGACCCGCGCCGAGCGCCTGTATGAAGAACACGTGGCGATGCGCGATACCGTGCAGGAGTGGATCGCGCGCTTCCGCACCACGCTGGAAACCCAGGATGCGCATCTCATCGAACACGACCGGAAGCACTTCAACAAGGCCATGGACGAACTGGATGCCTATTCGTGAGCATCGAACAGGAGCTGTGGTCGCTCGCCGCTGAAGGCGACGCGCGCGCGGTGAAGCGGCGTTATTCACAGGCGCTCAAGATCACCCGGCCTGAAGACGATCCGATCGCCTTCCAGCGCCTGCATGACGCCTACCAGCGCGCGGTCGCCCGCTGCGATGCCATCGGCGCCAGCGGCGACCTGCGCGAGGAGTCGCTACCGCCAGCGGTGGCTGCACCGCCGGTCGCGCCGGTGCTGGATTCGACCTTTTCCCCACAGCCCCCCGCGGCGGACCGGGTGGCGTTGCTGCTGCAGCAGGCCGCGACGCTGGAAACGATGGAGTTCGCACGCTGGCTGCGTGCGAGAACGTCCAAATGGTCGCTGGATGCGCGCGACGAGATCAGCGCTCGGATACTATCGGCATTGCGCTCGGAACAGGCGCCCATGCGGTCGGACAACGCCACGGCACTGTTCCAGGCACTGGGGTGGGACGATGTCTCCTGCCAGATCAACCCACACGAACTGCAGTGGTTGGCGCACCTTGCCAACGGTGCCTGGCTGCAGCTGCCCACGCAGCATCGCGCGTTGCTGGCAACCCTGCACAGCCATGGGGGCGACGTGATCGCACCCCGCGAACTCGCGACCGCGCTGGACCTCCTACGTTGGCCGCGCAGCCACTCCCGTAACCTGCGCACGGCCGTGTTCGGCTGGAGTGGCGACCAGCTGGTAGGACTGATGGCGGTGCTCGGCTGTCGCCCCGGCGCCCCTCTGCCGAAGGGAATCGATCCGGGACAGGCCGCGTTCTGGTCCGCCGCAGCGCAGCCGTTCCATCGAGTCGCCCTGCAGGTAGCGGTCATCCGCGCGGTGGTAGCGGGCGTTTCGCTGGCACTGGTGGCAGCGCTGGCAGCACGCTTTACCGGCGCCATCGACTGGGCGTTCTCCGGTGTGGCGGCGGAATGGCGAACCCACGTTGCGGTGCTCGGCGCCTTGCTTGCACCAGCCCTGTTGATCGTTGCCTTCTGGCTCATGCCGAACTGGCAGAACGCACGGGAGGAGGAGCCGGTGCCACTACCGTGGTTGCGCATCCTCGCCCTGCCGCTTCTGATTGCGGCGATAACGGCGGGCTGGATCCAGTGGCTTGAAGTTGGGCTGTCACGCAGCGGCGTTCCTGCGCTGTGTGCGATCTGGCTCGCCTCGACCTGGGTGCTGTGGATAGCGCGTTCCCGATTCCATGTGCGCCGTGGCCGCACGCCGTCCCGCTTTGGCATCGCGGAGAAGGCCAGGATGGTGGCGGCTGCGCTCGTGCTGCCGGCGCTGGTGGCTGCGCTGGTGTACTGGCTGCTGGATCTGCTGCACCACGGGCGCGTGCTGCGCTGGAGGGCCGCGCCCAATGGTTGAGACCGTGGCCGACTTCGTTGGCGAACTGCGGCATCTCGCCGCTGGCCAAGACCAACGCGCGGTAAAGCGCGCGTATGCGAAAGCCCTGAAGGTGATCCGACCCGACGAGGATGCGGCGGGCTTCCAACAGTTGAACGAGGCCTACCAGGCCGCGCTCGCATACATGACGGGTAATGCACAGCCGGGGATTGACGACGAACCGCAGTACCTGCGCGAGGCATTGGATTGGCCCGATACCGACGAACCGTCGCGCGCAGCACCCAGTCCTGCGCCGGCGTTGGACGCCGTGGATACGCTGCAGGCGCCAGCGCTGGACGCCGGGCGCTTCGCCCGCAGCGTGGTCGAACAGGCAACCAAGGCCACGCCCGAGGCCCTGGCGCAGTGGCTGAGCGATCGCCCCGAACTCTGGTCGCTGCACGACAAGCCCCGCATCGGGTATGCCGTACTGGAACGCCTGCAGGCCATCGACGCACCCCTCCACGAAGACACGTTCGACACGCTGGCCGCCTGCTTCGGGTGGAACGAACTTGGCAGTGGCATTGACCCGGTCGAAGCGCTTGAATGCCGGGCGCGCCTGTACGGGCTGTGGCAGTTCCGGCAGGATGCCGCCAGTCAGCGTGTGCTGCCCCGCGCATCAGCGTGGCAGAACCTGGAACCGGTCGAAGAAGATCCGCGCCTTGCGCGGCTGCGTCGGCCGTGGAACCGCCTGCGTGCACTGTTGTCGGCCTCGATTCCGGGGCGTGCGCACGGCATGGACGAATTCATTGCACGCGTGCGTGTCCAAGCCGGTCACATCAAGCTGCAGCCGCGCCAGGTGGAGTTCTGGCTGGCGTTGTGCCGACCGCGCGAGGTCAATGCACCGAAGCTGCAGCTCGCCACGTTCCGCAGCGCATTGCTGGGCGGTGCGTTTGCCGCGTTCCTGCTGGGCCTGGGGCTGGCCGACGGCATGGCCGGCGGACACTGGGGCTACTGGAGCTACGCGTGGCCCGCGCTGATAGGTTGCGTGGGCCTGCTGCTGGGCGGATCATTGATCCTGCCGCTGCGCGGCTTCGTGCAATGGCAGACCGGTGCGGAGCATCCGCGCCAGCGCATGTGGATCGTGCGCCTGCTGGTGATTCCCGTACTGTCGTTGATCGCACTGTGGATCATGCGGGAGACCGATGCACGGCCGTGGGGTCTGCTGCTTGCGTGGCCCGTTGCGGCACTGGCACTGGCGCGCGTGGTAGCGCGTGGGCCGTTCCGCGTGGCTTTCAGCCCCTGGATGATCGGGTTGGCCGTTATCCTCATTCCAGCACTCAAGTTCAGCCTTGCCGTGCTGGCGGTGGGCGAACTGGCGGTAGCTGCCGCACTGCTGATGTGGGCGACCGACGCGGTGAACCACGTTTCGCTGGCCCACGCACCGCGCCGCAAACGAGGCGCTGAATGACCGCGACCGTCTCTGAACTGGTGGGCGAGCTGCGCCGGCTGGGAGCCACTGCGGACGAGCGCACGATCAAGCGTGCCTACGCGAAGGCGTTGAAGGTGATTCGCCCGGATGAAGATCCGATCGGTTTCCAGCAGCTGCACGAGGGTTACCAGCGGGCGCTTGCGCAGTGTGCCCACCGGCAGGAGCAGCGCGAGGTAGATACCTCGCGCATCGTGCCCGTGACCAATGCGGTTGCGTCGCCCGACATTGGCGTGAACCCACCCGCCGCGCCGCCGCACGTAACGGCCAGGCCGGACCTGCAACCCATCGACCTGGCGCTGCCGCCACAGTCCGATCCCCGCGATGCGGTCACCGCGATGCTGCGCGAGGGCGCGCACGCGGTGCCTGCCTGGTTCCCGGCATGGTTGCGTACCCACAGCCGCGACTGGTCGTTCGACACCCGCGACGCGGTCGCTGCGCAACTGCTGCACGTGCTGCGCGGCGGCGACGTAGTGATGTGCGAGAGCAATGTGCTGGCCATGTACACGCTGCTGGGTTGGAACGACATCGCAAGTGGCCTGGATGCCGGTGAACTGCGGTGGCTGGCCGAGCGTACCCACCGTGCATGGTTGCAATTACCCGCCCAGCACGACGGGCTGGCGATCATGATGGCGGGCTTCAGTCCGAACCGTCCGTCTTCCCGCGAGGTAGCCGCGCGCCTGGCGGATCTGCAGATACCGCGCTCGCGCCTGCGCAACCTGTGGAACGCATTGCGGCCGCATCGGGTCAGGACGGTGGCTGCGCTGATGTCAGCGCTGGGCTGCCAGCCAGGCGTACCGCTGCCCAGGGGGATAGACAGCGGGCAGGCCACGTTCTGGGCCGGACAGGCGCGGGACTGGAGCGGCCTGCAGCTGCAGGGGTGGTTGTTCCGGGCGTCGGTGCTGAGCGCGGTGCTGGTTGGCATCGCGTTCTGGGTGATGTGGCTTGACGGTTACGCCTTCCTGCGCGAACAGTCGCCGCTGCTCTCGGTGCTTCTGGCGGTGGCCATCCTGCTGATTCCACCGGTGTTGGTACTCGGTCATTTCGGACGCCATGCGCTGTATGCGTGGCAACTTGCGCCCGAGTCAATGCCGTCGCCGCGACCCAGGTTGCGTGCAGCGGGCGTGCCGTTGCTGGTGGGCGTGCTGTTGCTTGTGGTTGCGACCTACCCGTTGTTCATCGCGTGGGCGCCGCTGTTCATGCTGGCAGTGTGGCTGCTCACCTGGCAGGTACTGCGCATTGCGCAGTTCCGTTACTGCGTGCGCCGCCCCGTGCGGCCGCCCGAGGGAAGCGGCACGTTGTTCCTGATGGTGCTGGGCACTGCCCTGTTCGTACCTGCAGTGGTGGCGGCGCTGGCCTACTGGGCGCTGGACCTGCGCCGCGCCCGGGCGATGCGCTGGTGGAACACGTAGCGCCGGGCAACGCCCTATGGTCGGGCGTGGTCGCCGCTGGCTAGAATCGGCGCTTCTCGGGGGGAGATTGCACGCATGATCGTAGGGATTGAGCTGGCGGGCGGCATGGGTGCCGTGGGGCGTCACGCGTGAGCTGGGGCCACGCGGCGCTCGACCTTGGGCCCGACGCCGACGAACGTGCGGTTCGGCGTGCCTATGCCGTTCGACTGCGCACGACACGACCCGACGAAGACCCGGTTGCGTTCCAGCGGCTGCATGAGGCGTATCAGGCCGCGCTGGCCTGGCTGCAGGCGGGTCGGAAGGAAATCGATCCTGCCCCTGCGACCGATCAGACGCAGCCGGCCCACCCCGCATCCGCGCCGCAGCTTGCCGACCAGGACGTGGACGTGGACGTGGACGTGGGTAGCGTCTCCCTGCAACTGCTGGGTGCGGCGGCAGAGGCAGATCCACAGCACTTCGAAGCCTGGCTTCAGTCTCGCCCGGAGCTGTTGTCACTGCATGCGAAGCAGTTGATCGGCAGCGCGGTACTCGAACTTCTCTTCACTCACAGCGTGCCGATTCCCGCGCAGAACTTCGATGTGTTGGCCACCTGCTTCCGCTGGGACGACGTGGCAACCGGACTGGATGCTCACGCGGCGCATCACTGCCGATCGCGGTCGCATCGCCTGTGGCTGCTCCAACCCCGAAGCCGGGAAGCGCTTGCCGCAGCCCTGAAGCTCCCGGAAGGACCGGCGGGGGTGAGGGAGGCAGACACACGCATGACCTGCCTGAGTCGGCCGTGGGACGTGTGGCAGTCGCTGTGGAGTGCGGTATCTCCCAGGCGCATCATTGCCATCGGCGAAACGCTTCACGCATTCGGCATCCAGGAGCCCGCCGCCGCCCCTGCGCCGTTGCAACCCAGGCAGGTTGCGTTCTGGCTGGCACTGATGCAACGGAACCTCAACTGGCCGCGGCTGCAGCTGGCCTCCCTGCGCAGTGCACTGTGTGCGGCAATTGTGTTTGCAGGCATGTTGTTCCTGGGATTTGTCCAGCACATCTATGCCTCCGCCATGCCGGCGGGGAGTGCGAGGCTGCCGGTCGACGTTGTGGCGATAGCACCCTATGGGGCACTGCTGGTATTCGTCGGCGGCTGCTTGTTGCTTCCCCTGCTTGCCGTATTGAAATGGCAGATTTCTGCGGAGTACCCACAACAGCGCTTCCGCCTGTTGCGCCTGCTGCTGATCCCCGCGCTGGCGGTCACCGCCGTGTTGCTGATGCACGTCGCCGGCGAGAGAGCGGCAGGCAACATTCTGGCGTGGTCCGTGCTGTTGCTGGCGGCTGCACGGCTTCTGGTGCGGTCGGAATTCGATACGGGAACCGGATTCTGGGTGGTGGTTCCCTTCCTGCCCATCGCCAGGTTCGCCTCTGACGTGTTGCCGTTCGGGGAGATCGGGATCGCCCTTGCACTGTTCATGTGGACGTGCGACGCGGTGAACCGGCTTCCCAAGCCACGTACCCGGCGAAGGTGATGGTGTAGCAGCCGGGCAAACGCCCGGCGCTACCTGTTACGCGTACCAGCCCGGGCGGCGGCAGGCGACACGCATTGATGGCTTCACGGCTCGCAGCAGCACACATCCCGGGGCGATATGCACGCCAAGCGTAGCGCCGGCTTCGATACCGGCGGTGGCCAGCCACATGCCGCGCAAGTGCACTGAGGGAATCAACAGTTCACCGGGTGCCGGTTCGCTGTCGTCGTGGCGAAGAACGCCAACCCGCACCGTACGGGGGGTGCGCCAGTGGTAGATGACGCGGGGTTGGGTGCCCGCGGATGAATCACGTTCGTGGTCATGCATGGTAGGCCTCTCCTGGATGTCTCCCTCGCCGGGACGGCGAGGGAGTCGGGAGGCTAAAAGCCGTCAAACAAGAAACGGTGCGACGTATTTCCCGCGAGGGTGTTGTATTTCGCCACCCTCCCGACGCAGTACATCAAGCTTGTTTGGTAACTGAGCTTTTAGACTCAGGGCCCACCATGCGGACGCATCGACGATAGCGGAATTCGTTTGTTTCTGTTGAAGCGCGCGGTTCGATTGACTACGCCTAACACGTTGTTATGAAGCGTTCGATTGGGGGCGCAATGCGTTGTGACGCGGCGATCTGGGGAGTGTGATGCGTATCGCGGTGCCGTTCGCTTGACGCGTATCACGTCGAAGATCTGGAGCAGTTCGCGTGCCGCAATTGACATGCAATGCGCGGCGGTAGGGTTGGTTCTCAAACAACCGTCGACCCTGTGTGCGATCACTTTGATGCAGGGACCTGTGCGGCTGCGCGCGGCGGAGGCGTTATGCCGATGAATGCAATGCATTGCCGGGTGCAGCGACTGCCTCGGTAGGCGATTGGGATGCGACCCTACCGATCCGCGCCGGCACCTGTAGTGCGCCACCGGATGCGTCAGCACGATGACCTCCTCTGAAAGTACAATGCTTGTCGCCCTGATTCCCGTAGGAGCAGCAACAGCCAAGGAATATTAGTGACTTCACAGCTCCTGGCGATGCAAGCCGAGAACGCGCTCGCCGCCCGCTTTCAAGCCTTAGTGGATTTCGTTGCCAATCAGTGCTCATCCGGGTTGCCAGATTCAGAGGCTCCTGAATTTGGCTACCTGTTGACGCCCAAACAGGGCGACGAGATCGACCGGTTATGCGATGCAAGTGGGTGGGCGAGATTGACGACCTACGGAGTGATGATTTCTGTCGATGACGTCAGGCACATCCTGGAATCGAGGATGTCGAAAGATGGTCTGACACCAGCTGAGATCGGCCTGGTAGTAGCGAAAGCGTACAGTCCGCGCAGCTTGGTGATCGCTAACCCGCCGTCCCAAGACAGTAGTTCCGTCCGACGCAGCGATCAGCAATCCTTGATGCTCAACACCCAACAGAAGGTGGTGCTCGGTCCAATGAAGTACTACGGGGTCGCTGTCCTGGAAATCAAAGCCGAGGGCCCCAGAAGGTACTTGGCCCCGGTTACGTGCTATCACGCGACCGAGGCCAAGAAACGACGCATATTCAAGTGACTACGAGGAAGGACGGCCTCACTGGCAAGTTTCCACACTCAAGTGAACAACCCGTGCGCCAGAAATTTCCCTTCATATGCCCCTCGAGGGGACTTCGCAGCTCCGCCGACAAATTTTCTGCTGTCTGCGTAGTCAGGTATTACCTTAGCAATACGCTAGGGGCGATGCAACCTGAACTCCCCTAGCGTTATGGGGGGTTTCATCGATGTGTAGACCGTCCATGCCGCAACGCGTTCAACTATTTATCCCATATGTCCGGGCGCCAGTTCCATGTGACAGGCGGCACAAATAACGCGAGTGGAGGAGTTACTAAACATACGCTTTTAATAAAGTTAGTATGGTTAGTCCGAGGGATCACGCCGCAGTTGTGGCGATGCGCCATGGGTAGCGAAGCCAACGCCGCCGATCCTCGCCTGCATCGGCGGTCGTTAGAGACACGATCCTACCGATCCGCGCCTGCATCGGCGGTAGATTGCGATGCGACCTGTGGTGTCCAGGTCGCATCGGGTCGCGCAGCCAAGCAGGGCTTGGCTCTACTTTTCCTTGCGCCAGTTGAGCGAGCCACGGTTTTCCACCGTGCTCGATTCCACTTCGATGTCGAAGCCGCGGCGCAGCAGGTACTTCAGCGTCAGCACCGAGCCACTGCCCACCAGCGAGACGCCGTAGCCGACGTACAGCTTGGGCGAAATGAACTTGCCCACGCCGATCACCGAGCCGCCCAGCGCGCGCGACTGGCTCACGCCGGCATCGTCCAGGCCCAGCTTGGCGCCGAGCTGCGAGGCGAGCAGGCCGCTGCCGGCCGACAGCGCCGCCGAGGCCGCGTTGACCTGCTGGGTCTGGTCGCTGCTGGCACCGGTGAGGCTGCGGCCCAGCACCAGGAACGCCAGCGCTTCGGACTGCGACATCGACGGCTCGGACCACACATCCACCCGCGGCGACTGCGCACGGCCGGTCACGTCGATGCCGGCGGTGACATCGCCCACGCGGCGCTCGGCGCGGATGTTGATGCGCGGGTCGGACACCGCGTTGAAGTTCCAGTTGAGGTTGCCGCGGGTGATGGTCAGATCCTGCCCATACGCCTTGTAGCGCCCGCTGACTTCCAGCGCGCCGTTGGCGGTCATCTCGCGGCCGGGGCGCGCCCACACCTGCATCTTGCCGCCCAGCCCACCCTTCAGGCCGAACCCGGCCATGCGCACGTTGTCGCCCAGGCTGACGGTCAGGTCCATGTCCAGCGGCGAGCTAGGCCCTTCCTCCGGATCGGCCGGGTCGAGCACCACCACGTCTTCCGAAACGGAGGTACCGCGATCGAGCCGCTCCAGGTCCAGGTCGGCCTCGGGCACGTGCACGGTGCCGCGCAGCTGCATGGCCGTGGCTGCCAGGGTGAAGTCCAGGTTGGGATTGGCGACGATGCGCAGTTCCGGGGTGTTGGACAGCAGCACGTTCTCGCCGTGGATATGCAGCTGCAGGGGCTGCGCATCGCCGAACCAGGACAGGCCGCCGTCGACGAACAGCGTGCCCTTGCCCGAGTTGGCCTGCGCGCTGATCTTGGCCGAGCCATCGGGCTGCGCGGTGAAGTTGCCGCTGCCCTGGTCGAAGGTCAGCCCCAGCGCGGGGAACTCGCCCTTGAAGTTGCTCAGCTTGGCTTCACCGCCCAGCGATGGTGTGCCGCGCGTGCCGCGCAGGCTCACGTGCCCTTCGATCAGCCCGGTCGGGCGCACGATGTCGGGCGAGAACAGCTCCAGCCAGTACAGCCGCGACATGTTCAGATACAGCTCGCCGTTGAGCGGTGCGTTGGCGTCCCAGCCGGTCTGCACCTTGGCGTCGACAAAGCCGTTGCCCTGGAAGCCGACACCCAGCTTGGCGTTGATCTGGGCCGGGGTCATGTCCAATGTCGCCGAGAACTGGTCGTAGCGCACCAGTTCGCCACGCGCGTTGTCGCCCAGGCGGATACCGCCCTCCAGCGAGGCTATCCTGGCGCTGCCTTCCCACGCGTTGCCGCGCGGGCGGATGGTGCCGTCCAGGGTGATTTCGCCGCGCAGGTGCAGGCGCCTGCCCGACTGCGGCGGCAGCCACGGCTGCACCAGCGCCAGCGGCAATGCATCGCCGCGTATCTTCAGGCCATCGCGCGGCCAGTTGGCGCTGGCGCACAGCGCGCCGCCGGTGGCCGCGCCCAGGCAGGTGTCGGTGAGGGTGAAGCTGCTGCCCTGGATGCCGAAGGTGGCCGGTGCACGCAGCGACCACGCATCGCCCTTGACCGGGGCGATCCGCAGCGCGGCCAGGTCGCCACGCCAGGCATTGCCCTGCTGGCGCACGCCGCCCTGCAACGCCACCGCGCCCAGTTCGTTCTTCGCCTGCGCATCCACACGCAGGTTGGACAGGCTGCCGCTGGCATCCACGTTGACGGTGTCCAGCAGCATGCCGGCCTGCACCTTGGTGCCCTGCAGCGCCAGCGTGCCGTTGCTGCCCTGCCAGGGCAGGCGGCCACGGATGCTCAGCGCTTCGGCGCTGTAGTCGGCGTAGCGCAGCCCACTGCCGACCAGGTCGGCGGTGATGTCCGGCGCGGTACGCGGCCCGCGCACCTGCACCTGGCCGCGCAGCGTGCCGGTGCTGCCGGGCATCAGGTCATCCAGCTGCACCGGGTCCAGCTGGGCCTGCACGTCCAGGCGCTCGCCCACGCTGCCGCGCGCAGTGAGGCGGCTGTTGCCCACGGCCAGGCGCACATTGCCTTCGCCCTGCTGGCCGCGCAGCGCGAAGCGCCCCTGCGCGTCCACCCGGCGGTTGCGCAGCATGCCGTTGATACCGGGCACGTCCACGGTGGCTTCGTAGCTGCTGGCGGTACCAGCCGGGCTGCCCGCCGGCGGCGGCAGCTGGCGGCCCTTGGAGGCCACTGCACCAGACAGGCGCCCGTCCCACCCGGGCACGAAATAGCCGGGGTCGAACGCGGCCAGCTTGGCGGCCACGTCCCAGTCCAGCTGAGGTGCCCACGCCACCTGGCCGGTCACGTCCAGCGCGCCGCCCGGGGTCTTGGCCTGCAGCCGTTTGATCAGCGCGGCGGTGTCGCTGCCACGGACATCGAAGTCGAGATTGGCCGACTGCTGCTCGCGCGTCACCGACGCCGTGCCCACGGCCGCCCAGGCCTTGAGCGTACCGGCCAGGCCCATGCGCGCTTCCTTCAACGTCACCGGTACCGGCTTTGCCGCGCCCGTGGTCGGGTCGGCCTCGGGCACGAAGGTGAGGTCGTTGGCGACGATGGAAAAGCGCAGGCTGGCGTTTTCGCGGTCACGGAAATCGGCGGTGCCCTGCAGCCGCGCCTGGCCACCAAAGCCCTTCACCACCAGCGGCGACACGGTCAGCACCTGGTCGGCCAGGCCGACCCTGGACGGCGCCAGCTCCACGGCCAGATCGCCCTGCTGGATGCGGCCCTGCAGGTTGGCCTGCCCGCCCTTGCCGTTGGCCTGGAAGTCCAGCGACAGCGGCGTGCTGGTGCTGGCGTCCATTCCCGGCACCAGCAGCGCCAGGTCCAGTTCCTTGCTGCGCGCACTGGCCTTCCAGACCGGCTCGTCGCGGCCTTCGAACACCAGGCTGGCCTGCAGCGGCGCCGGTGCATGGCCGGCCACCGCGATTTCCATACGGCCCAGGTCGCCGCGCGCTACCAGCCCCAGCCGCGCCGGGGTACGCCCGCGCGGCGCCGGCAGCGACGCGCCGATGGTGATGTCGGTGTCGTAATCGCTGCCCGGCAGGTAATGGCCATCTACACGGAAGTCGCCCAGGTTGCTGTCGACCTTGAGCTGGCGGGCGCGGAATTCGCCGTTGGCGATTTCCAGTCCACCGCGCAGCTTGGCGATGTCGATCAGCGGCTCCTGCGCCTGGGTGATGCGGAAGCCGTCGATGATGATGGTGTCAGCCTGGATCGCCAGCGGCATTTCGATCTGCGGCAGCGACCCGGGCCAGGACGGCATCTCGAACGGTTCATCGCTCTTGGCCAGGTTCAGCGTGGCGTTCTTGATCTGCAGCGCGTCCAGCTGCAGCTTGCGCCCCAGCAGCGGGCGGATGTCCGGGTCCAGGTACGCGCGCTCGGCGGTGAAGTGGATGTCGTTGTAGCGGAAGTCCAGGTTGTGCAGCACCAGCGGGCCGGCCACCGGGCCATCCACCTTGCTCCAGGTCAGCGTGGCGCCCACTGGCAGCCGCGCCACCACCTGGGCCAGCAGTACATCGCGTCCGGCCACGGTCTGCAGCAGCCAGTACACCAGCAGCAGCGCGAGCAGCACCAGCCCCAGCACGGTGAAGCCGGACCACGCCCAGAAGCGGCGCTTGCGGTAGAAGCGCACGCGCGGCGGCGGTGCGGGGGTGGGCGTCGGTGTCGGCGTGCTCACAGGTCCGCTCCTACGCTGAGGTACAGCTGGAACTGGGAGTCGGGGTTGTTCAGCCCGTGCGCGATATCCACGCGCACCGGCCCCACCGGCGACTTCCAGCGCACGCCGAAGCCCACGCCGGTATGCAGGTCGATGGTGTTGTCGAAGGCGCTGCCGGTATCCACGAACACCGCCCCACCCCACGGGCCGCCCTTGAAGTAGTGCTCGTATTCGGCCGATGCGGTCACCAGGTTCTTTGCACCCAGCGCGAACTTGTCCGGCGGTGGCGTCCGCGGGCCGACTTCGCGGAAGGCATAGCCGCGGATGCTGCGGTCGCCACCGGCGAAGAAGCGCAGGCTGGGCGGCATGGCCACCAGGTCGCTGGTCCAGGTGGTCCCGCCTTCGCCGCGCAGGATCAGCCGGTCGGCATCGCCCACCGGAATGAACCAGCGCAGCATCACGCTGGCCTGCACGAAGCTGGTATCCGAGCCGGCGCCTTCAATGCCCCCGCGCATGGTGGCGCTGCCGCTGATGCCGCTGCGTGGCGCCAGGCGGTCGTCCACGTTCACGTAGTCGGCCACCAGCTGCGGATACACCAGCGTGGAGGTGTTGTAGATCGCGTTGGTGAACTCGGTGCCCGAGGCGTAGCGCCAGCGCTCGCGCAGCGCATTGATCGAGGCGATCGCGGTCCAGTTCTCGTTGATCTCGCCACTGCGGCTGCCGATCAGCTTGAAGTTGCGCAGGTCGATGTAGTCGGTCTGTTCGTCGTAGGCGCTGGCGGTGATGCCGTACCAGCCATCGAGCCACTTGAACGCCGGCACCCGGTAGGTGCTGACCAGGCTCTTGCGCTTCTGCGCGTAGTCCAGCTGGGTGTTCATCTTGTGGCCGCGGCTGTTCATGTAGCGCCGCTCGATGCCGCCGCGCACGCCCGCCCCGCTTTCGCTGCCGTAGCTCACACCGGCGGTGTAGACGGTGCGCTTGGCGCGGGTCAGGGTCACGTCCACCGGCACGTTGCCGTTGGCGTCGGCCTGCTCCGGCTGCGGCTGGATGTCGATCACGCTGAAGTAGTCCAGCTTGGTCAGCGATTCGCGCAGGCGGTCCAGCTTGCCCTCATGGAAATAGCTGCCCTTGTCCCAGTACACCAGCGGGTCGAACAGCCGGTCCACGAAGTAGTCCTGGTGGAAGCGGATGTCGCCCATGTTGTAGCGGCGGCCGCTGTCCCAGCTGAGGTCGATGTCGGCAGCGTTCTCGGCACGGGTGATCTCCACGCGGCGCTGGGTGAAATCGGCATCGAAGTAGCCGCGCTCGGCCAGGCGCCGGGTGATGGTGACCCGGCTGGCGTCGTACAGGGTGTGCTCGAAGCGCTGGCCCTTGCGCGGGCGGAAGTTGTCCAGGTCTTCCTGCAGGTACTGGTCCAGCTCCGCCGGACCGGTGATGTCGATGTGCTCGCGGCGTACCAGGGTGGGCGGGCCGCGGTCCACATGGATCACCACGCGCACGTTCTCGCCCTCGCGCGGGCTGTCCACCGTGATCACCGGGTTGTAGTAGCCGAACGGCTCCAGCGCGCGGCGGGTCTGGCGCTCGGCCTGCGAGAGCAGGTATTCCAGCCGCGACTCGCCCTGGGGCGTGCCGATGGTGTCGTACAGCGACAGCGAGACCTCGATGTTCTCGATCATCTCGGCGTCGTCGCCGCGGTCCAGCCCGGTGATGTCCACTTTCTGGATGGTGCCGCGGGCGTGCGCGCTCGAGGCGGCAGCCAGCAGCAGGAACATCATTGGCAGGGCGAATTTCATTGAATGCATGGACAACAGGATAGCCGGACGGGTCAAACGCGCAACAACCGGGGGCCCAGGGCCTTCAGCCCAGCTGGTCGAGGAAGTCCTCCCATTCGAGCGGCGCCGAGACAAAAATCTCATACCTGTGGTCGTGCTGACCCGATTCGATGCACACGGTGAAGAACCGCGGCGGAGCATGCGGGTCGTCCGGATCCGGCTGGCAGATGAAATAGCTGTCCGAGCCCCCTTGGGTATCGCGCACGCCAATGACCTGCGCGTCCGGTTGCAGGCCCAGATTGTCTTCGCCCCAGGCAACCCCTTCCGGCGAGATGGCTTCCTCGCGCAGCAGGATCACCGGACCCTGGCGGTAACTGTCCTCGGGCAACCAGCCTTGGGTGAGGTAGCCCGTCGGCCCCACTAACTCATTGGTGAACCCATCCCGGCAGAAGGTATCGAAGTTCAGATCCGGGTCGCTCGGATACGACAGCGCCTGTTCCTGGGCCGGCGAAAGCAGCGAGACCGGTGTGTTGGCACCGCCGTCAGTGGGCGGCGCAGCAGGACGGCCAGTCCGGTTCAGTGGCGCAGCCGGGCTGCTCCCTACGTTGTTCATGTTTTTTCCAAGGGTGAGGGTGGCACGGCAGCGCAGGCACGGTGATGATGGCCGTTCGCCTGCTCTGCCGGCGTGAAGGGGACGTTGGGGAAGGGCGACCAAGCCTTTAGAGGGCCTGCTCATCGGGCGAGGTTGGCAACCAAAGTCGGGGTACCGGCATTTCATCGGCGCGCGGTGGGTGGCTTCGCAGTTCTGCCTCCGCCGCCTCGCGGCGCTGCGGATTGGCCTTGTCCTGCAATGCAGCCCGGATGCCGACGCGGACCGTGTCGATATCTTCACCGGCCGCATCCCACTGCGGCTGGGTTCGCTTCAGCTCGCGCTCCACCATCAGGCCCAATCGCCATTCGGTGCGTTCGGGGTTGTCCATGAAGTGGTGGTACACCCGAACCTGCAAGCCAGGCTCGACCGGGGTGCCGCTCAGCACTTCGACCAGCGCGGTCAGCCGCCGGTCACAGCTGGTGGCGCAGGGATTCATGTCCGACACCAGGGTGAGCGTGCCGGTCACGCCGCGCACGGGCGTGTTCACCGCAGCGCGCAGGGGCGCGGCAAGCGCGGGGGACGCGGCGGACATCGCATCGAACCAGGCATCGAGCACCTTGCCCTCGCTGCAGGAGCGGATCTCGAAGACGCGGTATTCCCCAGGGGTGAGCGTGCGCATGTTGGACGGCAGCAGCTCGGCGCCGCCGACCAGCTGCTGCATGGACGGCGTAAGCGCACTGTGCGGCAGCGCCGCGATCTTGTCGTTGTCCAGCTCGGCCAGCGGCACCCAACCGGCGTTGCCCTCAGCGTCTACCGGCCCCACGCGCGCGCGCAGGTCCTCCTCGACCAGCATCACTTTCCCGGAGTTGCGGGCGCGTTCACTGCTGGTGGTGTGCAGGTCGGCGCCCATCGCATAGTCGGCACGGAAGCGATCATTGGGTGGAACCGGTATCAAGGCTTCCTGCTTGCCCTTGCCTCTCTTGATTTTCACCACCTGGTCGTCGGCCACAAACACACGCCGGATGGGTGTAGTGCCCACATAGCCGTCGGCCATCCATGACACCGCAGGCCCGCTGTAGGCCCCCCCCTGCATCGGAAAGCCCGGCAGCAGGAGTGGGGCGTCGTTGTAGCGCAGGTCGTCCAGCGCGTAGGTGACGAAATTCTTGACCTGGAAGTTGCGCTCGTGCATCAGGTCCATCGTCGAAAGTTCGGCAATCCGAGCCAGCTCGGCCTCAGGCAACGCCTGGCCCTGCTTCTGCAGTTCGCGCTTCCTGGATTTGAGCGCTTCGAATTCGGCCAATAGCGCGGGAATGCCGGCATATTCCTGTTCTGCGCGCAGATGCAACTGGTACAGCTGCTGGTTGACCGTGTCGCGGTTGGCAACCTCGGCCGGGGTCAGCGATACGCTTGCGGGTGGGTCGCAGGGGTCCACGCCCCGCTTCACCTTTATCCCGGCCGGACGCGGCAGCGTGCACGCGCGGACCAATGGCGTCCTTTTCATCTGATCGAACACGGCGCGACGCAACGCGTCGGGGCCGGACAGCGACTGCCGCTCGGCGGCCGTCAGCTGCGCGAAGACGCCCTCCTGCCAGGTCCGCGCCGGGTTTTGGCTGTCCGTGGCGCCGGGAATGTAGGCATGGCCGTCCGTGTCGAAGGCGACCTGGCCCACCACGTCCTCCTGCGATTGCCGGCGGAACACCAGCACCGGTGTGTTGGCATCGCCGCCGGCGTTGACCCTCCAGTCGCGCTCCGGCAGCAAGGCCTTGAGGTGCCCACGCAGTTCATTTACTTCCGAGATCGAGCGCAGCCGCCCCTCCACGACTGCTTCACGGTGTCGGCGGCGCGAACGGTTGCCAAGCACATCGGCCACCTTTGCGGCCGTCTGCGTCGGGAATATCCAGGACTCGGCCTGCTGCTTGAGCACAAGGTCGCCTGCGACCAATGCCTCTGCTTCCATGCCGGTCAAATCCGGGTAGTGCTTGACCAGGTTGTCGGCCGCCGTAGGCAGGCGGTGTCGCCTGGCCATCCAGCGTTGCCAGGTCAGCAGGCTCTGCTCGGGCGCGGCAGCAACCGTGCGACCCAGCGCTTCGCGCACGGCCGCCATGAGCGTGTCACGGGAGGCATCTTCGGCCAGCCCGAGGCGCTGCAGCAAGGCACTCTGGTCAGCGGCGTCCACCAGTGCATCCAGTCCAGGCAGCGTACGTGCGTCGTCCGCTTTCACCCACAGGCCGACCGGCCCGGTGCCGAAGCGCGCCGCCCGGTTCCACTCACCACCCAATTCCTCGGTGAAGGTTTCCACGCTGCGCCCGTTGCCGAGCGCGGGGGTGTCCGCCCACGCACGCAGCACCAGCGCTTCGTCGCCCGGCAGCCCCACGGTCTGCGGAGATTCGCCGATCTGTTGGATACGCGCCTTGATGTTGAGCTCGCGAACCGTCTGAAGCAGATCGCTGTCCGAACCCTGCTTGGGCGTCCCGAGCCCGAACACCGCTTCCAACTCGTCCAGTTTTGCCGCTGGCAGCACGGCGGCTTCGGGCACGGCCTTGACCCAGTCAGGCTTCGACGGCGGGCTTTCGCGAGGAACGTTCAGCGGACGCAATGTGGTCGTGTCAGGCGACGACCGCGGCATCTCCTTGCGCCGCCACTGATTGCCGTCGCTGTTCCAGGCCAACGGTGCGCCGACGTCATCCGGCGCCTGCGGATCGACCAGGCGGAGGTCGGATGCATCGTCGGTGACCTGGAGAAAACGACCGTCCTGCCGTATGTATCGCTTCGCGCCCTGCGCGAAGATTCCTCCTTCGACCGGGGACAGCTTGAGCATCGGCAGGCCGGTGTCACGCAGCGACGCGGTTGAAGCGGCAAAGGCGGCATTGACGCGTCCGTCGGCGGAGAATCCGCGCGCCTGACGTCGCAGCTGGTCGAAGGCCTCGCCTGCGTCCTTCACGGTGTCCACGCCACGTCGCGCCAACTTATGCATCAGTGCGGGAATCACACCGAGATTCAATACATCCAACAGATCGAGCAGGGGGCCGCCGATGCTCTCGATCGCATCATTGACATGCACGCTCCCGCGTTCCAGCAGCGCTATACCGTCATGCAGGCCTTTGGCGAACAGCGCCAGCGTGCTGGTAACGCACAATGCAAGCATGCTGCCACCGCTGGCCAGCGTGCAGCTGGCCGCAGCCACGACCGAGCCGAAGATCGTCAACGCCTGCGTGAACCGCTCCAGCTCGCTGACGGTCATCTCGTCCACGTCGGAGATGCGTGCTGCGATGTATCTCCTCGCAGCGTCCTGGGGCCCACGCGTGGACGCGAAGTCCAGCCGCAGGTTCTGCAGCGTTGAGCGCTTGCGGAACATCGCCTCCAGGTCGGCATGGTGGCGTAGCGCGGCATGCGCGAGCACATAGGTTTCGCTCTCAGGCCGTTGCAGCCAGCGGCGGAAGTCCGTTTCGGTCATCAGCTGATCGCCGGCCTCGGTGCGCGGCACGAATACGTAGTGCACGCCTGCGGCGGCCAGCGCCCACAGCCCGTTGAGGGCATGGCCGTTAAGGGTCACCGCTTTAAGCGACGACGGCCGGCCTTGCGCGCGGTCCAGTGCGGCGTGGGATGCCGTCAGCGCGGCATGGGTGGCGTCGGTCAATTGGCCTTTGCTATGCGCCTTATCGATCATCGAGCTCAGGTGGGTACGCACGTGGTTGGCCACCACCGTGTGCAGGCTGCCAGTGCGATCAGCGACCAGACCCTTGAGGTGGGCGATGTAGGCCTCGGCCGGGCGGTTGCTGTCGGCCAGTTCCTCCATCACGGTGCAGATCGCGCGAAGCGCGGATTCACCGTGCAGGACATGGGTCAACGTCTCGTCGGCGGCTGCATCTTTGCTGGCATCGACGGTAATGTTCAGCCGGTAAAGCTCCTCGGCGCTGGGCCAGGGATCGTCGGGCAGCGGCTGCGCTGGCAGACCGATCCCCGCGTCGGGTGCGTCGCCCAGGTTCACCGGCAGCGCTGGCCGCTTCAACGCCTTCTGCTGCTGCCAGCCACTGACGGCCCATTCGGTCAGGCTCATGCGGTGACCGTCCACGCGCAGGCGAATCCGGTCCGGGTTGAACTCCTGCAGGTCGGTGGTGACCCCGGCATTGCGCAGCGCGCGCACCAGTTCCGTGGTCAGCGCCGGGCGCGCATGGGCATGCAGGGTCATCACCTCGTCCTGCAGGCTGCGGGCATAGGCGGCGTCGGCGTCGGCACTGGCAATGCCCAGCGGCGTCCAGCGCAGGCGGTTGCTTTCCATCTGCTGCTGCTCGCGCCGCTGGCCCTGATCGACCAGCGCGCTGGTCCAGTGGGACAGCCCGTGTCCATCGTGGTCGACGGACTTGAAGTCCAGCTTGAAGCTGTCGCCCGCATTCCACGCCCGCGAACCGCCCTTGCCGGCTTGGAACATGGTCTGGCCTTCATTCCAGCCGCCGATCCGCTCGCGCACCTTGGCCTGCAGCGAGGGTGGCGCTGCGGCGACGATGTCCTCGATCAGGGCCGCGTCGAGGGCACCGTCGACCACGTGCATGTTGCTGCTGGCGCGATACGCATCCAGGTACTGGCGGAAGTCGCGCTCGCTGCCGAAGCTGCGGAAGCTGGAGAGGTCGGCGCGGTACACCACGACCTGGCCGCGGAGGGCGGGGTCCGTGCTGGCACTGCGCAGGACCAGGTAGTTCGGGACGTGCAGGGATACCTTCGTGCCATCGTCCAGGGTATCGACGTAGGTCAGCGTGCTGCTTTCCACGTCCTGTGCGCCCTGCAGGAAGCCAAGCACGATGTCCGCGCCGCGCAGCGGCATGTCGCCACTGCCGAGCACGCGCTGCTGCTTGGCCTGCAGCCCGGCGATGATCAGGCGGGCACGCAGTGCGTCCTGCAGCAGCGGCCGCAGGCTGCTGCTGTGCTGGTCCACACTGGCCTGCAGCCCGGTGCAGGCGGTGCTGCCGATGAAGGCGCGCAGCTGCTTCTGCTGCGCGGCGTTCAATTCACCTGTGCTGTCACGGAAGGTCACGAAGGACGGCGGGGTGTCGGCGGCCCGCAGCAGGCAGTATTCGAGCAGTGGCATCTGCTGCTGCACCTCGACGCCGGCCACGCGGGTGCGGCCGAGGTCCACGGTGATGCCGGTGCCGCCCTGGTTCCAGCCCGCTGACAGCAGCGCGTCGTCCAGCAGTGTCTGCGGCATGGCCTCGGTGGCGTTCAAGGCAGGAGCCAGGCTGTGCAGCACGTGCAGCTGGCTGACCAGCAGCTCCTGTTCGGACGCCACCAGGTGGCGCACCCACTGCCAGCCGTCCTGGGTCGCGACGTGCTGCGCGGTGGCCAACGACAACATCTGCAGCGTGCGCAGGTCGGACGTCAGCTCGCTGTCGGCAAGCACGCTGTCGCGCTGCTCGGCGGTGAGGCCGAGCTGCTCCAGATTGTCTTCTTCCGTGTCGGCCGTCTCGCGCCTATCGCGCTTTCCTGGCAGCGCGGGGGTGCCGAGAAAGAGGTCGGTACCGGTACCCCAATCCCTTTTTTTGCCGAGTGACACCACGATGTCGGGGAACTGTTCTGCCAGTTTGTACGGGGTGGACGCTTCGCCCGACGAGCTTCTCACATGGCGCCAGATAATCCAGGCCACCGCCGCAGCGCCCCCTGCCAGGGCCGCCCACCGGAACGGATGGGCGCAGTATCGCCTGATCTTCCCGCCGGTCGCGACGGCGAGCGCTTGCGCCTGCCCAGGTACGAGGGGATCGGACGCGCTGTCCGTCGGCACCTGCTCCTGGTTCAGCGGCACTTCCACGTAATCTGCCAACACGTCCATTTCGATCGCGTTGCGTTGAACCTGGTAACCCAGCCACGTCAAGAGCGTGGTACTCGCACCTTGCAACGCGTCCCGCAGAGCATGTCCTGCAGATGTAGCCGAATCGCCCGGAGGCAGGGTCGGTGCTGGCTCGATTTCCCCCCCGGACTGCAGGTACGTGGGAGCTGCAGCGACATCTAAGGGAAGATCGACGCTCACGATGCCCGATGCGGGATTGCGTTGCACCCGCTGCGCGTCCAGCGCGAAATCGCAGTGCGCGGCGCCACGATCAATGGCATGCATGCAGGCGATCATCTTTTCCCGCGCGTCTGCCAGCAGCACGTCCATGTCGATCCCGCCGTCTTCGGGATCGGCAACCAGGCGCACGTTCGGCGCCCCCCCTACCGGTGCAAACAGAGCGCTGCCCGTTCGACCCATGGCGACGAACTTCTGCCAGTACTCGGGAAAGCGGGAAACGGAGTGTGCCCAGCCGCTCAGCTTGCGGCTGGGCGCGGGCAGCTCCTTCTGCAGGGAATAGAGCGTCGCGCAGATCAGCAGGGCCGGGACCATCTCGCGGATGCCCAGATCCGGGGTGAGCGCATCGTCCATCTGCTGGATCTGCTGGTGCAGGGCATCGAGCTGGTTGCGCAGGACCTCTGGAAGCGCAAGGATCAGCTGGTCCACCTGCTCGATGTTGCGCAATGACGGCAGGAGCGGCGCCAGCAGGGTGAGCGCGCCAGTCACACTGGGCCAGCTGCGGCTGTAGATCGCCTTGCCAACCCCCCACAGGGCAGACGCACCGCCGGCCCACGGGCCGAATACCTTGAGTGCGTCTCGCCCCGCTTTATCCACCTCGAAGTTCAGGATCGAAATAAGCAGGTCTCGCAGTATCGTGGTGCTCTGCCCGCGCTCAGCCAGCGCCTTTTCATACGGGACAAGCGCCTCGTCGCGTTCGGCGTCAGTGGTGGCCTGGTGCACGTCGCGCAGCAGCATTCTGATCAGATGCGGCGCCTCGTCCGCGCCGCTTTCTTCCAGTTCCCGCAGGACTTCCTGCGCCCGCTCGCTCAGCTGAAGCACAGGCTGCGTCGGCGATTCAAGGACAGATCCGTTGGACACCCACGACAGTGTGTTCTCCATCGACATTGACGCAGGCGCAGATCCCGACGTGGATGCGGTCGCTGATTGTTTGTGCTCGGTCTCGGGCGATATCCGGGGCTGTACGACTGAGGTGGAGGTAGCGATGGGGAGGGCAGCAAACGGCATGGGGCGCGGTCCGGGAAATTCTGGGGGTCGTATCGGCATGCAGCGTGTGTGGCTCTCGCTGGCCGATGGCGCCGGATACTCCGCTATGCATCACACTTTCCGAATGCAAGTAATTGCGACTTTAGGAATTCTTGTAGATCGGAACCGCAGAGATTCGGATCGTATGCGCTGCGTGCGCGCGCAAAATTCGATAACGCGGCAAAAAAAAACGCCCGGTTCAACCGGGCGTTTTCATGATCCGCGATGTGGCGCGAACGATCAGCTGGACAGATGCTCGATCGCCGCCACGCTGCCCAGGCGGTCGCCAAGACGCTTCAGCAGGGCCAGGCGATTACTGCGCAGCGCGGGATCTTCGGCGTTGACCATGACCGCGTCGAAGAACGCATCCACCTGCGGGCGCAGGCGTGCCAGGCGCGCCAGTACGCTGACGTAGTCCTTCTGGTGGAGACAAGCGTTGCTGTCGTCGATGGCGCCTTCGACGGCCTCGGCCAGTTCGCTCTCGGCCGGTTCGGCCAGCAGCGACGGATCGACCATCCCCGGAATGTCACCTTCGGCCTTGCGCAGGATGTTGCGGATGCGCTTGTTGGCCGCAGCCAACGCGTCGGCTTCCGGCAGCGCGGCGAAGATGCCGATCGCCTCGATGCGGCGGTCGAAGTCGTACAGCGACGCCGGCTTCAACTCGGCCACGGCGTTGAAGTGCGAGGCCGGCACGCCCTTGTCGGCGTAGTAGCCGCGCAGGCGGTCGAGGATGAAGTCGTACAGTTCCTGCGGCAGCGCCTCGCTCTTGCGCTCCGCGCTGGGCTGCACGGTGGTTGGCAAACCACCCAGCGCGGCGTCCAGCAGCGCGCGCAGGTCCAGGTCAAAGCCCGATTCAATGATCGTACGGGCCAGTCCCAGCGCATTGCGGCGCAGGGCGAACGGGTCCTTGTTGCCGGTGGGCTTCAGGCCAGCGGCAAAGCCACCGGCCAGGGTGTCCAGGCGCTCGGCGATGGCCAGCACCTTGCCCAGCGGCGACAGCGCGATGTCGTCGCCACCGAAGCGCGGCTGGTAGGCCTCGTCGATGGCCAGGGCGACCTCGGGCGATTCGCCACCGGTCACCGCGTAGTGGCGGCCGGCGATGCCCTGCAGTTCCGGGAATTCGTTGACCATGCGCGACTGCAGGTCGTTCTTGGCCAGCAGCGCGGCACGCTTGGCCAGCACCGGGTCGGCACCCACCTGGGGCGCGATCACCCCGGCCAGCGCCACCACGCGCTGCACCTTGTCGGCCACGCTGCCGAGCTTGGCCTGGTAGGTGACGGTCTTCAGGCCGTCGCCCATCGCGTCCAGGCCCTGCTTGAGGTCTTCGTCGAAGAAGAACTTGGCGTCGGAGAAGCGCGGGCGGATCACCCGCTCGTAGCCCTTGGCCACTTCGGCCACATCCTTGGACTCGATGTTGGCGATGCCGATGAACTTTTCGGTGAGCTTGCCGTTGCCATCCAGCACCGGGAAGAACTTCTGGTTGATCTCCATGGTTTCGATCAGCGCTTCCTGCGGCACCGCCAGGAACTCGCGTTCGAAGCTGCACAGCACCGGCGCCGGCCATTCGACCAGGTTGACCACCTGCTCCAGGTTGTCGTCGGTGATGCGCGCCTGGCCACCGGCAGACGCCGCTTCGGCCTTGACCGCGTCGACGATGCGCGTGCGGCGCGCGTCGGCGTCGACCAGCACGAAGGCCGCCTGCAGCGAGCTGATGTAGTCCTCGGGCGAGGACAGCCACACGGTTTTATCGTGCATGAAACGATGGCCGCGGCTCATGCGGTCGCTCTTCAGGCCCAGCAGTTCGGCCTCGACCACGTCCTTGCCGTGCAGCAGCACCAGCCAGTGCACCGGGCGGGCGAAACCGTAGCTGTGGCTGCCCCAGCGCATCGGCTTGGGGATCGGCATGCCGGCGATGGCCTCGGCCAGCACCTCCGGCAGCAGCGCGGCGGTACGCGCGCCCGGGGTCACCGAGCGGTGCACGAAGCGCTCGCCCTTGGCGTCGGTGGTGCGTTCCAGCGCGGTCCAGTCGATCCCGGCCTTCGCTGCGAAACCCTGCAGCGCCTTGGTCGGCTGGCCCTCGGCATCCAGCGCGATGTTCAGGTAGGGGCCCAGCACTTCGCCCTTCTGCTCGGGCTGTTCCACGGCCACACCGGGCAGCAGCACGGCCAGGCGGCGCGGCGTCGACAGCGGCTTGGCCCCGCCCTTGTCCACGGCCACGCCCCGCTTGGCCAGGCCATCGACCACGCCATCGAAGAAGGCCTGGGCCAGGCCCGGCAGGGCCTTCACCGGCAGTTCTTCGGTTCCCAGCTCGATCAGCAGCGGCAGCATCGTGCTCATGCCTGCACCTCCTTGGCAGCCACCGCTTCGATGCGCTTGGCCTCGTACAGTTTTGCCACCGCCTGGGCCAGCGCGCGCACGCGCAGGATGTAGCGCTGGCGCTCGGTCACGCTGATCGCGCGGCGCGCGTCCAGCAGGTTGAACGAATGGCTGGCCTTGCACACCTGCTCGTAGGCGGGCAGCGGCAGGCCGACTTCGACCAGTTTCTGCGCTTCCTTCTCGCAGGCGTCGAAACGGTGGAACAGTTCCTCCACGTCGGCGTACTCGAAGTTGTAGGTGCTCTGCTCCACTTCATTCTGCAGGTACACGTCGCCGTAGGTCACCGGCGTGCCGTCCGGGCCGTAGGTCCAGACCAGGTCGTACACGTTGTCGCAGTTCTGCAGGTACATGCACAGGCGTTCGAGACCATAGGTGATCTCGCCCAGCACCGGCTTGCACTCCAGGCCGCCGGCCTGCTGGAAGTAGGTGAACTGGGTCACTTCCATGCCGTTGAGCCACACTTCCCAGCCCAGGCCCCAGGCACCGAGCGTCGGTGATTCCCAGTTGTCTTCGACAAAGCGCAGATCGTGCACCAGCGGGTCGATGCCCAGCGCCTTGAGCGAATCCAGGTACAGCTGCTGGATGTTGTCCGGGCTGGGCTTCATCGCCACCTGGTACTGGTAGTAGCGCTGCAGGCGGTTGGGGTTTTCGCCGTAGCGGCCGTCGGTGGGACGGCGCGAAGGCTGCACGTACGCGGCGTTCCAGCTTTCCGGGCCGATCGAGCGCAGGAAGGTGGCCGGGTGGAAGGTGCCGGCACCGACCTCCAGGTCCAGCGGCTGGATCAGCACGCAGCCCTGCTGCGCCCAATACTGGTTGAGGGTCTGGATCAGGCCCTGGAAAGTGATCGGAACGGTCGGGTTCGCGGACATGCGGCGGATTCTTGCCTGCAAAGGGGGTGCGCTAGTATAGCGATGGACCGCGCGCCGGCATTCCAGGCAAGCCGCCATCACGCCGTGCACCCCGCGCTCCGAGGATTCTGGCGCCCATGGAACACCGTTCACCGGCAACGCTCGTCCCCGCTCCCGCTGCGGTGCCCCTGCCACCTGGCCGGCTGGACTTCGATCAGGTCGCGGCGGCCATGGTGGCCGACGGCCTGGTGGCACCGGGCGACGTGGAGCGCATCCGGTTCTCCGGCCAGGGCGCGCGCAACGCCAGCGAAGTGCACCCGCTGGTGCTGCTGGCCAACCTGAAGCTGGCCGCCGCCGCCGGTGGCGATCTGGGGCTGGAGCGGCTGACCGAATGGCTGGCCCGGCGAACGGGCACCCGGTATCTGCGCATCGACCCCACCCGGGTGGACGTGGCCGCGGTGACGGCGCTGGTGTCGCACGCCTATGCGCGGCGGCATCGCTTCCTTCCGCTGGCGGTGGACAGCGAGCGCCTGCTGGTGGCCACCAGCGAGCCGCTGGCGCAGGAGTGGCTGCTGGACCTGCAGCACCTGGCCCGGCGCCAGATCGAACTGGCGATGGTCAACCCGCTGGACCTGCACCGCTACACCATGGAGTTCTATGGGGTGACCCGTTCGGTGCGGGGAGCGCGCAGCGATTCCCGCAGCGAGACCAACGGCACCCTGCCCAGCTTCGAGCAGCTGGTGGAGCTGGGCCGCGCCGGCGATGTGAACGCCGACGACCAGCACGTGGTGCATATCGTGGACTGGCTGCTGCAGTACGCCTTCGAGCAGCGCGCCTCGGACATCCACCTGGAGCCGCGCCGCGACATGGGCCGCATGCGCTTCCGCATCGACGGCGTGCTGCACAAGGTGTTCGAGGTGCCGCCGGCGGTGATGACGGCGGTGGTCAGCCGGATCAAGGTGCTGGGCCGCATGGACCTGGCCGAGCGCCGGCGCCCGCAGGACGGGCGCATCAAGACGCGCTCGCCCGGGGGGCGTGAGGTGGAAATGCGCCTGTCGACCATGCCCACTGCGTTCGGCGAGAAGTGCGTGATGCGCATCTTCGACCCGGACGCGGCGTTCAAGAGCATCGACCAGCTCGGTTTCAGCCCGCAGGAGGCGGCCGGCTGGACCGCCCTGGTGGAGCGCCCGCACGGCATCGTGCTGGTCACCGGCCCCACCGGGTCGGGCAAGACCACCACCCTGTACTCCACCCTGAAGCGGCTGGCGACCCCGGACGTCAATGTCTGCACGGTGGAGGACCCGATCGAAATGATCGCGCCGGAATTCAACCAGATGCAGGTGCAGACCAACATCGACCTGGATTTCGCCGCCGGCGTGCGCACCCTGCTGCGGCAGGACCCGGACATCATCATGATCGGCGAGATCCGCGACCTGGAAACCGCGCAGATGGCGGTCCAGGCCTCACTCACCGGGCACCTGGTGCTGTCCACCCTGCATACCAACGATGCACCCTCGGCGATCACCCGCCTGCTCGACCTGGGCGTGCCGCATTACCTGCTGGCCAGCACCATCAACGGGGTGCTGGCGCAGCGCCTGGTGCGCACGCTGTGCCCGCACTGCAAGGTGCCCAAGGCGCTCAGCGCGGTCCAATGGGCGGCGCTGGCTGATGCCGATGAAGCATTACCAGAGTCGCCCACGCCATATGCGCCGGCCGGTTGCATCGATTGCCGGCGCACCGGTTACCTGGGCCGGGTGGGCCTGTATGAGTTGCTGCCATTGAGTTCGCGCCTGCGGGGGCTGATCCGGGCGGACATGGATCTGGCCGGTTTCAGCCGGGCCGCGCGTGCTGAAGGAGTAAGAACCCTGCGTCGCGCGGCACTTGAAAAGGTGGCGGCAGGGCTGACTACAATCGAGGAAGTCCTGACCGTACTGCCTCCCCCGGATGAACCGCACGCCCTTCCTGATTCTTGAAACCGGCCAACCGGTCGCCTCGCTGCGCCGGTACGGCCGTTTTCCGCACTGGATCCGGGTGGCGGCGGGGCTGGAGGCGGACGAGACGGTGGTGGTGGACGTTGCAGGTGGCGAGGCGCTGCCCGACCACCGCGACTTCGCCGGGGTGATCATCAGCGGCTCGGCCGCCTACGTGACCGACCGCGCGGACTGGAGCGAGCGCAGCGCGCAGTGGCTGCGCGCGGCCGCGCACGATGACCGCCCGGTGTTCGGCATCTGCTACGGCCACCAGCTGCTGGCGCATGCGCTGGGCGGGGAGGTGGCCTACAACCCGGCCGGGCGCGAGTCGGGCACGATCGAACTGGCGCTGGAGCCGTCGGCGGTCGACGACCCGCTGTTCGCCGGGCTGCCGGCCCGCTTCCCGGCCCATGCCACCCACCTGCAGACGGTGCTGCGGGCGCCCGAGGGCGCCGCGATCCTGGCGCGCTCGGCGCAGGACAACTGCCACGCGTTCCGTTGGGGCGAGAAGGCCTGGGGCGTGCAGTTCCATCCGGAGTTCGCCACCCACCACATGCGCGGCTACGTGCGGGCACGGGCCGAGTGCATCAGCCGGCATGGCGGCTGCGCGCGCAGCGTGGCGCGCGGGGTCAGCGCGGCGCCACTGGCCCGCCAGCTGCTGCGGCGGTTCGTGCGCCAGGCACGCAAGGTCTGAGCCGGCGGCGCGAAACGTCCATCCCTTCAGGTGAGGGGCACGGAAAACAGGGATAATCGGTCCGATCCGGGGCGCATGCGCCCTTCCTCCCCTGTTCCGGAATGGTATGAGCGACATACGCAAGCTGCCCGCCTCGGCGGGTGCCCAATGGCTGCTGGACGCATTTTCCCTGTATCGCCGCGCACCGCTGCAGCTGGCCGTCCTTGGCGTGATCGGCATGCTGGTCAGTTCGCTCATCCTGGTTCTGGCGCAGGCGCTGCCGAGCTGGCTCGGGGTGCTGGGCCAGCTGGTGTCGGTCGCCATCGGCCCGCTGGTGTTCGGCGGCATGCTGTGTGCGGTCAGCGAGGTGGACCAGGGGCACCGTGCCTCGCCGGTACACCTGCTGCAGCCGATCCGCGACCGCCGGGTCAGCCACCTGCTGGTGCCGCTGGCCATCCAGCTGATCGCCATCATCGCGCTGGGGTCGCTGCTGTACCTGATGCTGGGTGCGGACGGCCTGGGCGCCTCGGCCGAAATGTTCCGCAAGATGCAGGAGCTGCAGTCGTCCGGGGCCACGCCGAGCAATGAGCAGACCCTGGCGCTGATGGCCGGGGTGCCGGTGATGCGCATCCTGCTGTGGATCGCGCTTGCGTTCGCGACGTTCGTGGCATTGAGCATGGCGATGTTCACCCAGCCGGCGCTGGTGGTATTCGATCACCAGAGCGGCATGCATGCGCTGCGCATGAGCCTGCAGGGCTGCATCCGCAATTTCGGGGCGATGGCGGTGTTCATGCTGCTGGGCCTGATCGCGGCGATGTGCATCTACTTCCTGGTGGCGGTGGTGATGCAGCTGGCGATGCTGGTCGGCGGCGTAGGCGCCGCCGCCTTCGTGATGCAGCTGGCCATGGCCACGGTGATCATGCCGCTGTATGTCGGGGCGGTGTACGCCGCCTGGAAGCAGATGTTCGCGCACCGCGGCCGCGCCGCGCCGCCGCCGGTACCGCCGTCGAACGGCCCGGGGAGTATTTTTGCGGCTTGAGTTGTGTAGACAGCAACGGCAACGGCAGCGTTTTTATTGATACGAGCCGGGGCCGGGCGTCGGGCAGCCCCGCTCCGGGACACGCCGTGAACCCATCCTTGGGGGCTGCTAGAAAACATCCATGTTTTCTAGCGTCCCTCCGGGGGCTACCCGCCGCCCTACCCCTTCATGCATCGCGTTGTGCGGATGGAAGAGCAGTGACGCAGCGCGTCGCTCTACGGCCGCTTCGAAGTACGATTGCATTTGCGCGTCACCTTTTCGGACTGATAGTGCGGCGGCATTCCACGACGCTGCGGCAGCCAGTAGGCGCTTGTTTCAATCGGCCATCCATAGGCCCTCAGTGCTCGGTATTGCGACCAGAACGGTAGAGCGACGATATACGTCGCTGCTTTGCTTTGTCCTGCCTTGTCCTGCTTTCCTCTGCTTTCCTCTGCTTTGCTTCTCTCGCCGCACAAGCGATGCACGAGGGGGAGGCCGGCGGGCAGCCCCTGTAGGGACTGTCAAAAACATGGATGTTTTTGACAAGCCTACAGGGACGTATTTACGGCGTGTCCCGGAAGGGGCTGCCCGCCGGCCTCCCCAGCACGCACCAACTGAAACGCTGCTTTTATGCTCTTGGGCTCTTGTGCTCTTGGACTCTTGCGCTCTTGGGCGTCACAAGGCCTTACAGGGCTTCAAGAAGGCTGCGTCTCATCACTCTTGGCAGGCACCAGCCAGCGGGAAGCGTGAATGCCCAGCTCGTAGAGCAGGCACATCGGGATGGCCAGCATCAGCTGTGAGACCACGTCGGGCGGGGTCAGTACCGCCGCCAGGACGAAGATGCCGACGATCGCGTAACCGCGGCCTTCCTTGAACTGCTGCGGGGTGATCCAGCCCAGCAGGGTCAGGATCACCATCGCCACCGGCAGCTCGAAACTGCTGCCGAACGCGAAGAAGATCGCCAGCACGAAATCCAGGTAGGCGTTCGCGTCGGGGGTGATTGCAATCACTTCCGGGCGGAACGTGGTCAGGAAATGGAAGACCGCTGGCAGCACCAGGAAGTACGCGAACGCGCAGCCGATATAGAACAGCAGCACCGAGGTTGCCAGCAACGGCACAGCCAGGCGTTTTTCGCGCGCGTACAGGCCCGGCGCCATGAATGCCCACAGCTGGTACAGCAACCACGGTACTGCGATGAACACGCCCACGAAGAAGGTCAGCTTCAGTGGCGCGAAGAATGCGCCGGCCGGGTTGGTCGCGATCATCGACTGCCCGTTCGGCAGCTGCGATATCAACGGCTGCGCCAGCCAGGTGTAGATCTGACGCGAGAACGGCATCAACCCCAGCAGCACCACGCCCAGGCCGATCAGCGCCCGCATCAGGCGCGCGCGCAACTCGATCAGATGCTCGATCAGGCCGCTTTCGGGATGCTCGTTGCCGCTCATCGCGATGCCTCCGGCGCAGACGGCGGCGGATCGCGCGGTGCCTGCCCATCGATCCCCGGCGGGGTCATCGCATCGCGCGGTGCGCTGGGCAGGACATCGGGTTCATCGGCGACCACGTGCTGGGCCACGCTGGCCGGCGAGCCCGGCGCCGGACCGGTCATGACCGGCTCGGCGCTCTCGGCCGCGTCGTGGTCGTGCTGCACCTGCTGCCGTACCTGCTCGGCCTCGCGGCGCACCGCTTCGCCGCTCGCGCGAAGCTGCGATTCGGTATCGCGCACGGAATCCTGCGCCTCGCGGAATTGTCGCTTGATCTCGTCGGCATGCAGCTCGCGTTCGAGCTCCTGCTTGACCGAATCCCACTGGTTGCGCGCACGCCGCACCCACAGCCCGGCGAAGCGGGCCGCCTTGGGCAGCCGCTCGGGACCCAGCACGACCAACGCTACTACCGCGATGACCAGCAGTTCACTGAAGCCGATATCGAACACGCCATGCTGCCCAGGTCAGCGACGGTCGCGGTCGTGCTCGGTCTGCGACGTCGTCGACGGATCCTGCGGACGCGATTCATCGCTCAGGTGCGCAGTCGGCTTGTCGTCGTCGCGCATGCCCTTCTTGAATTCCTTGACGGCACTGCCAAGGTCCTTGGCACCACTGGTCAGCTTCTTGGTGCCGAACACCAGCAGAACGATGACCAGTACCACCACCCAATGCCACAAGCTCATACTGCCCATGATGTGCTGCTCGCATTACCCGGTAACAAGACGTTGAGCATAGCGCACCGCCGGGAGGGCGGCGCGCGTGACGAAAGTCAGTTGCCGTCCAGCGATTCGGTCCGGACTTCGCCTTCACCCACCGGCTGGAAGCCCTGGTGGGCGGCAGGCTGCGCCGGCACCGCCTGCAGGGGCGCGGTGGTGGCGCCGTCCGTTGCCTGTTCAGCTGGCACTGGCGCCGCTTGCGGCGCGGGCTGCGGGCCGGCGGCGCGGGGCGCTGGCGCGCTGCCGGCGGTGCCGCGGTTCTGGCGGGCCGAATAGGTCGCCTCTTCCAGCCGGTCGCGGAACGCCACCACGTCCATGGACGGCTGCGCCGTCGTACGGCCCTCGAACACCATGCGCGCCGTCGTATTGGCGCCGTAGGCATCCAGGTTGGCCTCGTCGTCGATCTGCAGCACCGCGCCGTCCAGCGCCACGCCGGCAAACAGGCCGCGGGCGCGCGACCAGGACCAGATTTCGGCCTTCAGCTGACCGTCGGTGGCGGCCGCCGCATTGCGACCCACCGGACCGGCGGCCACGCCAGCGTCGGCGCCCAGGGTGAATTTGCCGTTGACGATGTTGTCCAGGCTGCGGTCATTGCGGAACACCAGCACCACGTCGGACGACTGCACGCCGGCCTGGAAGCCGATGCTGCCGCCGGTAAGCTTGATGAACGCCGGGCTCGACCAGCTGCCGTCCGGGTTCTTGATCGACATCAGGCCGTGACCCCGGCGTCCCCCAATGACCAGACCGGCCTTGATGGTGTCGGGAATGACCACGACCGCACGTGCTTCGTCCAGCAACTTGTCCGGGATGCCCTGTTCGGGGATGGCCTGGATGTCGGTCAACACGCGCACCGCGTTACGGGCACGCTGGTCTTCCTCCGGGCCGGCCATCGCCTGGGTCGACATCAGACTGGCGGTAATCAGCAGGGCAAGGCTCAAACGGCGCATGGGTGCTCCAGGGGAAAGTCGGTAGACAACGTCTATGGATTGACACACTTTCGCCGAAATTAATGAGGTTGCGATGAATCCGCAATGAGTATGCGCGCCGTTGCATAGACCTGCGAGAATGGATCCATGCTCGACGCACCCGACACCGCCGTGCTGGCGGTCAATCTAGGCACACCCGAGACGCCCACTGCGCCCGCAGTGCGGCGCTACCTGGCGGAATTCCTCAGCGACCCGCGCGTGGTCGCCATTCCACCGTTGCTGTGGAAACCTCTGCTGTATGGCGTGATCCTGCCGCTGCGCAGTGGCCGCTCGGCCGCCAAGTATGCGCAGGTCTGGCTGGCCGACGGCTCGCCGCTGATGGTGTATTCGCGCCGCCTGGCCGGCGCCATGCAGCAGCTGATGCCCGATGTGCGGGTCCGCCACGCCATGCGCTATGGCGCCCCGGCGCTCACGGCGGAGCTGGACAGGTTGGCCGCAGAGGGCACGCGCCGGATCGTGGTGCTGCCGCTGTACCCCCAGTATTCAACGACTACCACCGCCTCGATCGAAGACCAGGTGCGCGACTGGCAGCCCCGGCACCCCGGTGTCACGGTCACCCTGGTGCGCGATTACGCGGTCGACCCGGATTGGGTGGCCGCCGTGGCCGGCAGCATCCGACAGTGGTGGGCCGAAAATGGCCGCGGCGAGCGCCTGGTGTTTTCCTTCCACGGCATTCCACAGCGCCTGGCCGATGCCGGCGACCCCTACCCGCAGCGCTGCCAGGCCAGTGCCCAGGCGATCGCGCAGGCACTGGAGCTGGACGACGACGCCTGGCAACTCGCCTACCAGTCCCGCTTTGGCCGCGAGAAGTGGTTGCAGCCTTATGCCGAACCCACGCTGTGGGCGATGGCCGAAGGCGGCATCAAGACGATCGACGTGGTCTGCCCCGGCTTTGCCACCGACTGCCTGGAAACCCTGGAGGAAGTGGCGATGGGCTTCACCGAAACGGTGGCCGAGCGCGGCGCACGCATGCGCTACATTCCTTGCCTGAACGACGATCCGGCACACGCCTTGGCGCTGTCCCGGTTGAGCATCGCGGCGCTGGCATGAGGCTGGAACCCTTCACGCTGCCGGTGGCCGGCAGCACCGTGGCCGGCCTGCGGTCCAGTGCGGCCCAGGGCAAGAAGGTGCTTGCCCTGCATGGCTGGCTGGACAACGCAGCCAGCTTCATTCCGCTGGCCGGCGCACTGCCCGAGCTGCAGCTGGTGGCCATCGACCTTCCCGGCCACGGGCATAGCGCGCATCTGCCGCCCGGCACGCAGTACAACACGCCGGGAGCGATCTGCCATGTTCTGGACGTGGCCGACGCACTGGGCTGGGACCGCTTCACCCTGCTGGGCCATTCCATGGGAGCAGGCATCGCCAGCCTCACCGCGGCGGCGGCGCCGGAGCGCGTGGAGCGGCTGATCGCCATCGAAGCCCTGGGCGGCCTGCGCGGCCCGGAAGACGAGACCGCCCAGCGTCTGCGCGAGCACGTGCGCGCGGCGCGCGCCTTGCCCTCCAAGCGGCTGCGGGTCTTTTCCGACCTGGCTGCGCCCGTACGCGCGCGCATGATGGCCAATCAGCTGAGCGAGCCCTGTGCGCGCCTGCTGGTAGAACGCGGCGTGATGCCGGTGGACGGCGGCTACAGCTGGTGCAGCGACATGCGCCTCATGCTGCCCACCGCGACGCGCCTGAGCGAGGCGCAGATCGACGACCTGCTGGCTGCAATCGAATGCCCCACCCAGGTGATCTACGCCACCCCGGCGCAGAGCTATTACCCCGAGCCGTTGCGCAGCGAGCGCATCAACCTGCTCCGCGATGGCCGCCTTGATGTATTCCCAGGAACCCATCACCTGCACATGGAACACCCGCAAACGGTAGCCGAGGTCATCACCCGGTTCCTGGCAGGCAACGAGCGCCGGTTCAACGTCCCTCCCGGCCTGTAGCACCGACCTGTAGTGCCGACTGTTAGTCGGCAACCCTGTAGTGCCGACTGTTAGTCGGCAACGCATGAACTCGGCAACCCATCAACCAGCAGAAGCCAACGCCAGTAAACCGACCGCGCCCACGCAAAGCACACCGCGCGATGCCCCGCCGCACCACCACCCGTCGCGCGCCACCGCTTGTGGCCGTGAGGGAACCCCGCGGCGTTTGCACACGCACAAAGAAAAACCCCGCTGCGTGAGCAGCGGGGTTTTGGGTGTAAACCCTGGCGATGACCTACTCTCGCATGGCTTGAGCCACACTACCATCGGCGCAGCTGCGTTTCACTTCCGAGTTCGGGATGGGATCGGGTGGTTCCACAGCGCTAATTTCACCAG
>Ga0209050_1000521_pt1 | contig 64192 bp, 54 predicted proteins | sample Araplavi_mTSA_r2_FD_184276 | JGI IMG/M metagenome (GOLD analysis project Ga0209050, IMG submission 184276) | Arabidopsis root microbial communities from North Carolina, USA - plate scrape MF_Cvi_mTSA_r2 (SPAdes) (version 2) | ecosystem: Host-associated > Plants > Roots > Endosphere | place: USA... | reverse complement strand
AACCGGGTGATCCGCTTCAAGAACCCGCTGGAAGGCACGGTGGTGTTCGACGACCTGATCAAGGGCCGCATCGAGATCGCCAACAGCGAGCTGGATGACATGGTGATCTTCCGTCCGGACGGCTTTCCCACCTACAACTTTGCGGTGGTGGTGGACGATTGGGACATGCGTATCTCCGAGGTGATCCGCGGCGACGACCACATCAACAACACCCCGCGCCAGATCAACCTGTACGAAGGGATCGGTGCGCCGGTGCCGAAATTCGGTCACATGCCGATGATCCTGGACGAGCAGGGCGCCAAGCTGTCCAAGCGCACCGGCGCGGCCGACGTGATGCAGTACAAGGACGCCGGCTATCTGCCCGACGCGCTGCTGAGCTACCTTGCACGGCTGGGCTGGTCGCATGGCGACCAGGAGCTGTTCAGCCGCCAGGAACTGATCGACCTGTTCGACGTGACCAACTGCAACTCCAAGGCCTCACGCCTGGACATGGCCAAGCTGGGCTGGGTCAACCAGCACTTCCTGAAGACCGAAGACCCGGCCAGCATCGCGCCGCACCTGGTCTACCAGCTGAACAAGCTCGGCCTGGACCTGAGCGCTGGCCCGGCGCCGGCGGACGTGGTGGTGGCGCTGCGCGACCGCGTGCAGACGCTGAAGGAAATGGCCGAGAAGGCGGTGGTGTGGTTCCAGCCGCTGACCGAGTACGACGAGACTGCCGTCGCCAAGCACTTCAAGCCGGGCGCCGAACTGGCGCTGGGCAAGGCCGGCGAGCTGCTGGCGGCACTGCCGGCCTGGACGCTGGAGGGGGTTGCGGCGGCGCTGCACGACACCGCCGCCGCGCTGGAGATCGGCATGGGCAAGGTGGCCCAGCCGCTGCGCGTGGCCATCACCGGCACCCAGGTCAGCCCGGACATTTCCCAGACCGTATTCCTGGCCGGACGTGAAGAAGCCTTGAAACGCATCGAGGTCGCACGCACTAAAGTACCTACGGCCTGATCACAGGAGACCGCGCATGTCCGCCAAAGCTGCCTGCACCGCCCCGCATCACCACGTTCACGACGCCTCGGACTTCGTGAAGGTGGTGGAGCGCGTGTGCGCGGAACGCGGACTGCGGCTGACGCCCATCCGCGCCAATGTGCTGCGGCTCATCGCCGAGGCCGGCAAGCCGGTCAAGGCGTATGAACTGCTGGAGTGGGTGCGCAGCGGCAAGGGGGTCGGCGCGGATGCGCCGCCCACCGTGTACCGCGCGCTGGACTTCCTGATGGCCAACGGCTTCGTGCACAAGCTCGAGTCGGTCAATGCCTTCGTCGCCTGCCACCACCCCAGCAGCGCGCAGCACTCGGTGCCGTTCCTGATCTGCAACAGCTGCCACAGCGCGGTGGAGCTGGAAGACCGCGACATCGTCAGCCAGCTGGAGAAGCGCGCCAAGGAGCTCGGCTTCCAGCCGCAGGCGCAGACCCTGGAAGTCCACGGCCTCTGCGCCCGCTGCGCGGGGTAGTGCGTCACCGCGACGGGTCGTGCGCCGTATTCACCCGCGCCACCACCGACATGCCGGGCCGCAGTCGCGGCGCCAGTTCCTGATCCGGGTCGATCGCGATCCGCACCGGCAACCGCTGCACCACCTTGGTGAAGTTGCCGCTGGCATTGTCCGGGCGCAGCACGCTGAACTCCGAGCCGGTGGCCGGGGCGATCTGTTCGACATGACCGGTCAGCCGTTCGCCGTCGAAGGCATCGACCGAGAAGCTGGCCGGCTGCCCGATACGCATCTTCCAGGTCTGGCCTTCCTTGAAGTTGGCCACCACCCACAAGGTATCGGGCACCAGGAACAGCAATTGCGATCCGGCGGTGACGTACTGGCCCAGACGCACCGATGCTTCGCTGACCTGGCCGTCGCGCGGGGCATGGATGACCGTATTTGCCAGGTCGATGCGCGCCAGTTCCAGCTGCGCCTTGGCCGTTTCCACTCCGGCTTCCAGGCCCTTGCGCGCCACCTGGGTGGAGGTCAGCGTTTCTTCGGCGATGCGGATCTGCGCCTGCGACTGCTGCACCGAGGACTGCGCCGCCTGCGCGCTGGTGCGGAACTTGTCGCGATCGTTCAGCGCCACCAGCTGCTGGTCGGCCAGTTCCTCATAGCGCTTGAGCTCGCCGCGCGACCGCGACAGTTCGGATTGACCCGCCGACAGCGAGGCCCGCGCGGCGGCGATCTGCGCCCGGTTCTGGGCCTGTGCCTGGTCCGAATTGGCCAGCGATGCCACCGCGCTGTCCAGGTTCGCCTGGGCCTGCGCCACTTTTTCCTTGTAGATGCGGTCGTCGATGCGGACCAGCGGATCGCCCTGTTTGACGTGCTGGAAGTCCTTGACCAGCACCTCGGTCACATACCCGTTGACCTGCGGTGCCAGCACCGTGATCTGCCCGCGCACGTACGCGTTGTCGGTGCTCTCCCAGGTGCTGTTGAACGGCCACAGCGACCACGCGCGCAGGATCAGCGCAATGCCCAGCAGGGCCACCACGATCATCACCACCACGCTGCGCGCGCTGGGCTTGAGGTACTTCGGCGCGCTGCTGGGCGGGGGCGGGGCCGCTGCAGCGCTGGCCGGCGCGGGGGCGGCGTCGGTGGGCTGCGGCGGATTGACGTTCTCGGGCGCGTCGTCGCGCGGGGGTGTGGTGGGCATGGTGGGACTCAGCGGGGCGCCACGCCCGCGGGCGTGACCAGTGTGGAGGTGGGTCGGTGGCGCTTGCGCCATTGCTTGAGCACGGCGGTGCGCACCGACAACAGCAGCAGCCAGCACAGGAAGCCCAGCGCGACCCGGCCGCTGAGCGAGAACACGTCGTTGAAGCCACGTACGTTGGCTTCGCGCCGCGTGATCTGGGCCAGCTGTGCGGTGCCCTGGGCGCTGCGCTGCACCGGATCGGTCAGCAGCGGTGCGTAAAGCTGCTGCTGCAGCTTGAGGCGCTGGGCCACCACCCCATCGGCGGGGTCAAGCTGGCTGACCAGCGCGCTGGAATAGACCTGTTCGCGGTGCAGCTGGTAGGTGCCGAGCACGGCCGAGCCGGCCAGACCGCCGAGGGTCTGGGTGATGGACAAGGTCACCAGGAAGGTGATCATGTGGTCGGCGCCCTGCTTCAATGCCTGGGTGATGCCGAGCATGATCAATGGACCCATGAACATGCCCGATCCCATCGAGGCCAGGAACTGGCTGACGAAGAAGTCCTGCGGACGGTCCTGGCTGGTGCGGCTCTGGTCGAGGAACGCTGCGGTGCCCAGCAGCAGGATGGCCATCAGCAGTTGCGGGATGATCCGCTTCGGCCCGAAAGTCAGTGAACTGGCCGCAATGCCGCAGATCACCCCGGCCAGGATCACCCCGAACAGGGGCCGCATCTGGTCCGGCCCCATGCCCAGCTGCCGCATCAGCCCGACCACGCCATAGGACTGCTCGGTGGTGAGGAAGCGGATCAGGAACGCGCCGACGATGAAGTGCAGCACCGGCAGGCTGGTCAGCCAGCGGGTCTGAAGCAGTGGGTTGCGCCGGTAGTGTTCGATCACGAAGCCAGCGGTGGCCAGTGCGATCGACGCCACCAGTGCCCAACCCAGCCACGGCGTGTCCAGCCACCAGCGCACGTAGCCCTGCGCCAGCACCACCACCAGCAGGCCCACCGCCGGTGCCAACAGCGCGAAGGTCAGGAAATCCATCGGCTCGAAGGCCTTGATCTGCACGCCCGGCGGCAGCTTCAGCAGCACTACCGCAGCGAAGGCGCACAACGCCAGCCCGGCCTCGAAGAAGTACAGGTTGTGCCACTGCCCGGTGTCCACCAGCCCGGCCGAGACCAGCCAGGCGATCGGCACGGCCATCTGCGAAATGCCGACGCCGATCACCAGCAGGTTGCCGGTGTAGCGGCGCGGCAGCGACTGCAGCATGTACAGGGTGCCCAGGGTGCTGCACGCCGCGCCGGCAAAGCCGCTGGCGGCGCGCACCAGCACCGTGGTTTCGAAACTGCCTACCGCCAGGTGCAGCACGGCGAGCGCGGCGTACAGGCCAAGGCCGATTTCGGCGAACAGGCGGATGCCGTACTGCTGGCGGAACTTGAAGGCGAGCAGGTTGGCCGTGACATTGACCATGGCGTAGGCGGCGACCAGCCAGCTGCCCTGTGCCGGGGTCAAGCCGAGCTGTCCCTGCAGGTAGGGCAGGTTGGCGCTGACCAGCGCATTGCCCAGGCCGCCGGTGATGCCGACCAGCAGTGCGACCAGCGCGTAGGCGACGCGGCGGTGCGGCGGGTGCCACGGCATCGACGCCGAGCCGGGCAGGGTAGGCTTTTCGTGCTCCTCCCAGTCGGGAACGGGCTTGAGGTAGGCAGGCATCAGCGTGCTCCGTCGACCTGTCCGCCCAGCCCTCCGGTGAGCAGCTGGAGCGCGCGGGTGGCCAGTCGGGCACGCTCTTCGCGGCTCTTGCCGCGCAGCGCCGCCCCCAACATGCTGGAAATCAGCGAGATGTCGGCGGCCTGCAGGTCCGGGCGGCACAGTCCGGCATCGATGGCGCGCTGGATCGGCGCCTTGAGCAGCGCGTGCACAGTCTGCCGTGCCGCCTTGATGGTGGGGTCATCGGCGTCCACCGCACGCCAGTAATCGGCCAGCGCAGGCGACTGCACGATGCGCGTGGCCATGCCCTGCAGTACCTCGAACAAGGCGTCGTCACGGTCGCCCAAGGTGTCGACCTGGCGCGCGATGCGGGCCACGGTGCGATCGAGCAGGGCTTCGATCAGGGCCGTGCGGTCGGGGAAATTACGGTACAGGGTGGCGCGTCCCACCTGCGCCTTCTCGACCACCAGGTCCAGCGGCGCGGTGACGCCATGCTGGCCGAACACGGCGTCGGCGGCATCCAGGATGAGGGCGCGGCGGGCCGCCGCATCGGCACGTTGACTTTGCATGCGCTAGTTTCGGACAGGAATGTCCGGAATGGAAGCCCGGCGGGCGATGCCGGTATGAGGACGCTGGGGATGGTCAACGAAGCGTGAAGTCCGCGCAGGTCAAAAAGAACGGGGGCCTTGCGGCCCCCGAAGGTCAAGCGTGCGTCCGGCCGGGATCAGAAGAAGGCGCGGATGCCGAAGGCGACGCCGCGACCGGGCAGCGGCGAGTAATCGCGCAGCAGCGAGGTGTGCGCACGGGCCTCGCGGTTGGTCAGGTTGTTGCCGTCCAGGAACACTTCGTAGCTGTTGCTGTCGCTGCGGTCCCAACGGTAGGCCAGGTGCGCGTCGACCAGGGTGTACCCGTCGCTCGGTTCCTCGTTCTGCGCCGTGTCCTTCTGGCTGCTGTAGCGCACCGCGCCGACCGAGGCGCGCCAGCCATCGCGCGACCAGCGCAGGTCGGCGCCGACGCGGGCCGGGGAGATGCGCGGCAGGTAACCGGTGTTGGCCAGGTCCACGGTGTAGTTGTGGTCGTGGTCGCCATGCGGCACGGCGATGTCCACGCTGCGGCTGCCGCTGCCGTCCAGCTCGGCCTTTACATAGTCACCGAACACGCGCAGGTCCCAATCGCCGCTGGTGCCTTCGAACAGGTGCACCAGCGCTTCGGCTTCGGCACCCTTGAAGGTGGCGTCCTGCTGGGTCCACAGGCGCACCGGCAGGCTTTCGACCACGCCGGTGTCGGCCAGGTAGATGAAGTCCTTGAACGTCGTCTGGTAGATCGAGGCAGAGAAGTCCAGGCGGTCGCTGTGGGTGTGGATGCCAAGCTCCACGCGCTGGCCGCGCTCGGTCTTCAGGTTGGCATCGCCGATTTCCAGGGAACGGGTGGCGATGTGGGCACCGGCGGCGTACAGCTCTTCATTGGTGGGGGCGCGTTCGGAGCTGTCGACGCCAAAGCGCAGGTCGACCGCGTCATTGAGCTTCCAGATGCCCGCCGCCGACAGGTTGGTGGCATCGAAGGTGCGCGCGCGGTAGTCGCCGGTCGGGTCCAGCTTGACCTGGTCGTGGCGGCCACCGAGCTCGAGCTTGAACGGGCCGAACTGCTTTTCCTGCAGCACGAACAGGCCAAGGTTGCGGGTGCCGGTATCCGGCACGAACGCTTCCTCGCCCTTGGCGCCGAAATCGCTGTTGCCGAACTGCAGACCGAACGCGCCATCCCAGCCGCCGATCTGTTGCTGCACCGCTTCCAGGCGTCCTTCAATGCCACGGTTGGTGAAGCGGGTGGACGGGGTGCCGGCTTCGAGTTCGACGTGTTCGTAATCGGTGTAGGCGGCGCGCAGATTGATGTTTTTCAGGAATGACACCGGGTTGTAGATGCCGCCCTTGGCTTCGAAGCGGTTCTGCACCATGTCGATGCGCACGTCATGTTCGTCGCCTTCCTCCTCTTCGTCGCCATGGTCGTGGTCATGATCATGGTCGTCATCGGCGTGCACATGCGCGCCGTTGGGAATGCCGTAGTTGGTGCGGTAGGTGCTGGCCGAGGCGCCGAAGTAGCCACCTTCCCCCAGCCAGGTCGCGCCGACGCCGCCGGCGCGGGTACGGATGGAGCTGTTGTCGAGCGTGCCGCGGCGCGGTTCGTCAGCGTCGCCGTCTTCGTGATCATGGCCGCTGTGGTCTTCCAGACCGTCGATCACGGCATAGCCGGGAATGCGGTAGTCATCGCCATTGCGGACCAGGCCATCGACATGCAGTACCCAGTTGCCGTTGACGCCATCGAGGCGGAACATGCCGCTGCGCTCGTCGTTGACCGAATTGCCACGCAGTTCGGCACGGCCGCTGAGGGGGCGCTCGGGCAGGTCGCGGGCGATGCGGCCATCCACGACATTGACGGCGCCGCCAATGGCGCCGCTGCCGAACAGCAGGGTGGCCGGGCCCTTGAGCACTTCGATCTGGTCGGCCAGGAACGGTTCGATGCTGGTGGCGTGGTCGGCGCTGACGGTGGAGGCGTCCATGTTGCCCATGCCGTTGGAGAGGACGGCGACGCGGGGGCCTTCCTGGCCGCGGATGATCGGCCGGCCGACGCCGGGGCCGAAGAAGGTGCTCTGCACGCCGGGCAGCTTGGCAACGGTGTCGCCCAGGGTGCCTGCCTTCTGTTCGTCCAGGCGCTCACCGGCCAGGACGTCAACCGGGCGGGCGAGCGATTCGGCGTCGCCCTGCAGCGGGGTGGCGGTGACCTTGACCTCGGACAGTTCGGTGAGATGACGGTCCTGTGGGGCAGCGGCGTCGTCGGCGAACGCGAGCGACGGCAGCAGGGCAGCGGCGAGGGCGAGGGACAGGGCGTGTGGCTTGAGGGAGCGGGAGGAACGCATGGGCAGAGGATCCGTCAGTCGAATTGTTACAATGTATCAATGGTGGGGCGCGCCAATCCCGTCAAAGCCGGGGTGTGGAACGGGGTGATGCAGGGGGAGGGAGTGCGCGTCGGGATTGATGTTATATTATTCCATAACGCTTCGCCGACCCTGCTGGAAGTCATGCCCCTGTTCTCCCGCCTCCGTCATCTGTTGGATCGCTTCGGTGCCACCGGCTCACTGCTGTGCGCGGTGCACTGTGCCGTGCTGCCGGTTCTGCTTGCCGCCGCGCCGTCGCTGGGCCTGTCTGTGTGGATGAGCGACGGGGTGGAGCTGGCACTGGTCAGCTTCGTGACCCTGCTGGGGCTGTTCAGCCTGGTGTGGGGCTATCGCCGCCACGGGGCGCTGCGCGCGCTGGGGTTTCTGGTCCCGGGCCTGACCGCACTGTGGGCGGGTCTGTTGTACGGGCCGCTGCACCACGCGCCGGTGCCGCACGCGGTGGTGATGACAGTGGGCGGGGTGCTGGTGGGCGTGGCCCATCTGGTGAATCTGCGCCTGAACCACGGCCACGTCCACGACGCGAGCTGTGCGCACTGAGGGGCTGTGGTAGGCTTTCCGATCGAGCGCGGGGGCGTCTGCAAGGACGGGCCCGCCGAACCCGTGTCAGTACGGGGTAATCAGATTTCAGACTAAGGAGTTGACGACATGGGTAAGGGTGACCGCAAGACCGCCAAGGGCAAGCGCTACAACGCCAGCTACGGCAATTCGCGTTCGCACGCGGTGAGCAAGGTGGCCGTGGGCGCAGCTGCGCCGGTCGCCAAGAAGACCGTGGCCAAGGCCCCGGCAAAGAAGGCCGTGGCCAAGAAGGCTGTCGCCAAGGCCAGCTGATTTCCCAGCCAGCCTGAAGAAAAAAACGCGGCGCTTGCGCCGCGTTTTTTTTTGCATGGTCTGGTTTCGTAGATTGCACCAGATCGCGTAGAGCCGGGCTCTGCCCGGCTGCTTCATGCATTTAGGCGAACAGCCGTGGGGCTGATGGGACCTCTGGCTTAGGCGGGTCGGTGCGGGTTTGTGGGGGACGCCGTGAATCCGTCCATGGAGGCTTGGTCGCGGCATCCATGCCGCTCACACCCCCACAAACCCGCCCCGACCCACCTTTTGACAGTGTGTCGTTGCCACGGAAAAAGCCGGTGCCGGCTGATCGCCAGCGAAAGCACCTGCTGACAACGTCGGCAGTCTGCGTTTCCCTTGGCCACCGACCCACTGTCGGAGGGTCGGCGGGGGTGGGTTTGCGGGACTGTAGAAAACATGGATGTTTTCTACAAGCCTCCATGGACGGATTTACGGCGTGTCCCGCAAACCCACACCCGACGGCCCAGCTCAGGGCATGCATCAGCCAAGGGCTGTTCGCCTGAATCCAACAGCAGCCGGGCAGAGCCCGGCTCTACGCGATCAGGTGCAATCCGCGGACCGCTGGGCAGGGCGCTCAGCGCAAGGCGGGAAGCAGTGTTTCCGGGTTGCCGTCATTGGGTGCCGCTGGAATGCCCAGCAGTCGGGTCATCAACGGGTAGACGTCGACGTTGTCGAAGCCGGGCAGGGTGGCGCCCTGTTTGAATGACGGGCCGCGTGCGATGAAGACCGCCCGCATCGAGGGCAGGGCATTGTCGTAACCGTGCGAGCCGCGGTCGCCGGGTTCGCGTTGGGCCAGGCGTTCGCGGGTCAGCGCGTTCCAGCCTTCGTGCATCTGGCAGATGATCGGGGGGATGCGCGGGTTGGAGCCGTACTCCCAGCGCGCCGGCAACGTCTGGCGGGTCCAGCAGTCGTAGTTCGCGTGCGCGCCGAGCAGGACCGCTTCGGCCGCCTGCTGTTTTCCAGGCAGCGGGGCAAAGCCGATCGACTGGCCCGTCGACACGTTGCTGGCGATGCCGGGGTCGACCATGTCCTCCACCGCGATGGACTGGCCATCGGGAACCTGCGCCATGCCGTGGTCCGAGACCACGATGAGGTTGGTGCTGCCCGCCAACCCGCGTGCCGCCAGGCCGTCGAGCAGGCGACCGATGGCCGTGTCCACCTGGATGATCGCAGCGGCGTACTCGGCGGAGTCCGGGCCGTTGTGGTGCCCGGCCTTGTCGACCTGCTCCATGTACAACGTGACCAGCCGTGGCGCATCCGGGCCGTCATTGCCGAGCCACCCCAGCACTTCATCGATGCGGTCGGGCAGTGGCACGTCGGGGCTGTACACCCGCCACTGGCTCGGCCGCACTCCCTGGATCGCTGCCTCGCTGCCCGGCCACGACCAGGTCGCGCTGCGCAGGCCAGCCTTTTCCGCGCCGACCCAGATCGGTTGGCCACCCCACCAGCGCGAATCGGTTACCGCCTCAGGCAGGTTCACCTGGAACCGGCCCAGCGCTTCTTCCTGCATGCTGTTATGGATGATGCCGTGGTGATTCGGGCGGAGCCCGGTGACCAGCGTGTAGTGGTTGGGGAAGGTCAGCGAGGGGTAGGAGGGCGTCATCCAGCGGGCGCGGACGCCCTCCTGCGAGATGCGCGACAGGTTCGGCGTGATGCCGCGGTCGAGCATGTCCGCGCGCAGGCCGTCGATCGACACCAGCAGCAGTTTCGGCGCGCTGGAGGCAACCGGTGCGGTGGTGGCGGCTGCTGCGGCAGCAGGCGACGTGGGCGGAGCGCTGGCACAACTGGTCAGCGTAAGGGCGGCGGCAAGCGCCAGCGAAAGGCGGACGGAAATCATCCGCCCATGATAGTTCGCCGCAGTGACGCGGCGAAGACAACCAACGGCACGGTCAGGCGAACAGCGGCTGCACGCGCGACTCCAGTTCCAGCAACGCGGCCTTGGTTTCCAGACCGCCACCGAAGCCGGTCAGCGCTCCACTGCTGCCGATCACCCGGTGGCAGGGCAGCACGATCGGCAGCGGGTTGCGCCCGTTGGCCGCCCCGACGGCGCGGCTCGCGGTCGGCTGGCCGACGTGGCGTGCCAGCTGCACGTAGCTCCATGTGTCGCCGAACGGAATGTCGGCCAGCGCCTTCCAGACCCGCAGCTGGAACGCCGTACCGTGCGGTGCCAGCGGCAGGTCGAATGTCGTGCGTTCGCCACGCAGGTACTGCAGCAGCTGCGTGCGCGCGTCGCGCAGCGCGTTGGCGTCACGGTGCCACTGTGCGCGCCCCTTGGCGTCGTAGCGGTTGTTCTCGAACAGGATGTGGTGGATGCCCTGGCTGTCGCCGGCCACGGTCAGTGCGCCGATGGGACTGTCGAACGTATCGTAGAGCAGGTTCATGGGTTACTCCGAAGCGGACGTGGCCAGATGCCACAGGTGCAGCACGGCGTAAGCACGCCAGGGTCGCCAGGCCTGCGAACGGGCCTCGGTGGCGCGTTCGCTCAGCCGGCTGTCGCCGCCCAGGACCTGTTGCAGGACCAGGTCGCCGGCAGGGAAGGCGTCGGGCAGCGCGAGCGCGCGCAGTGCGATGTAGTGCGCCGTCCACGGCCCGATCCCGGGCAGTGCCACGCAGCGTTCGATGAAACTGTCCAGGCGCTGGCCGGCCTGGAAATCCAGGCGGCCCTCTGCCACCGCCGCCGCCACTCCGCGCACGGTGGCCGCGCGCGTGCGCGGCAGGCCGATGCCTTCCAGCGGTGCCTCGGCCAGCTGCTCCGGCGTGGGAAACTGCCGGTCCAGTCCTTCCGGCATGCCGTCCAAAGGCGTTCCGAAACGGTCGACCACGCGCCGCGCCAGGGTAATGGCCGCCGCCACGCTGACCTGTTGGCCGAGCACCGCGCGCACTGCCACTTCAAAGCCGTCCCAGCCGCCGGGCACGCGCAGCCCCGGACGTTCGGCGATACCGCGCGCCAGCAACGGTTCCTGTGCCAGCGTGGCGTGCACGATGCGCAGGTCCGCGTCCAGGTCGAAGATGCGCCGCACCCGGCGCACGATCCCCGGGATCGCGCGCGGATCGACGTGACCCAGCTGCAGCAGCAGTTCGGGCCGACGCGGATCGGCGCTGACCCGGATCACCGACGGCCGCTCGGCCGGGCCGATCACGCGCTGGTAGCTGGTGGCGTCGATGCGTTCGATGCCCGGGATGCAGCGCCGGCGCAGGAAGCCCAGCATCGCGGGGAAATCCAGCGGCGGCCGATAGCCCAGGCGCAGGGTAAGGGCGCCATCGGCAAGTGCGCCGCGATGACGGCGGATGGCGGTGGGCGGCATGCCGCAGCCCTCCAGGAACGCCGCATTGAAACGGCGCAGGCTGTTGTAACCGGCGGCCATGGCCACGTCGGTGACCGGCAGCCCGGTTTCGGTCAGCAGCTGCTTGGCCAGCAGCAGGCGGCGGGTGGCGTGGATCTGCGCCGGCGCCGCGCCCAGCCGGGCCACGAACTGGCGCTGCAGCTGGCGGGCGCTCAGGCCCAGCCGCGCCGCCAGGTCGCCCACCGCCGCCTCCTGCAGGTAACCGTCGTTGATCAACGCCAGGGCGCGCTGCAGGGTCTCGTTGCTGAGCGCGTCCTGGGCGTCGGGAGCCAGCTCCGGCCGGCAGCGCAGGCAGGGACGGAAGCCGGCCGCCGCGGCCGCGGCCGCTGTGGGGTAATAGTCCACATTGGCCGGCTTCGGCGCCGGCGCCGGGCAGACCGGGCGGCAATAGATACCGGTGCTGCGAACCGCGGTGAAGAACACCCCGTCGAAGCGGGCATCGCGGGCAAGGCGGGCGCTTTCGCAGGCGGCGTAGTCCAGGGGCAGGGCGGTGTCCATGGGGCTCAGTCTAGGCCTCGGATCCGGATGGCGCTCGCCGTTTTCGGACATCAATGCGTAGTGCCGGCCGCTGGCCGGCTCTCCTGGAGGCTGGCACCGCGTGGAGCCGGCCAGCGGCCGGCACTACGCGGTGTCGCTTCCTTGGTTCAGGGCAGGTTGTCGCGCTTCCGGCTGCGCGCACTAGACTGTGCCTCCACGTGCCGTTACCGGCGCGCCCCTGTCTGGAATCCGGGTGTCCATGCTGCTGAAGTCGTGCTGGTTGTCGCTGATGTGCCTGTGGCTGGCCGCCTGCAGCCAGTTGGAGAATCCCGGCAACGTGACCGCTGCTGACAAGGCGGTGCGGGCCCAGACCGCCGACGGCGACCACATGGTGTCGTTCAACGCTGCCGATGCGCCGCCCGCGCCGCTGCCGCCGCCGCGCCGTGGCGAGCAGGGCTGGCCGGACGTGGCACTGGACAATGGCAAGGCATGGATCAGCTGCGATACCGAATATGCCGATGCCGCCGGGGACGGCGCGCCCCTGGTTGCGCTGGACCGCGCGAGCATTGAAGCGGCCATCGGGCCGTGCGTTGAACGCGGCCTGGTGCGGGTGCGCTATGCGGGCAAGATCAACCCCGGCTTCGCCGAGCTGGTGGCGCGGGTGGCGCTGGTGGCCGATGCGCAGCGCGTGCAGCGGCGCATCCTCGACCTGGACTCCAGCGGCGGCCAGGTGGAAGCAGCGATCGTGGCCGGCGACCGCATCGGCGAGTCGAACTGGACCATCTGGGTACGCGAGGGCTCGGTGTGCCACAGCGCCTGCGTCTTCGTGCTGGCGGCCGGCGACAACCGGCTGGTGTCGGGCAAGGTCGGCATCCACCGCATGATGCGGATCAGCTCCAAGGCGACCTCGCGCGCCGAGCTCAACCGCGAGCTCCATGAGGTGTACGACAACGTCAAGGACTACCTGCAGCGCAACGGCGTGGCGGTCGGCGTCGCCGATCTGATGATGACCGTGCCCAACCGCAGCCTGCGCCTGCTCAGCAGCGATGAACTGCGCCAGTTCGGGCTGGACGGCACCAATGCCGTGCAGGACGATCTCGAGCGGATCAAGCAGATGCGCAAGTGCGGCGACGATTTCGTGCGCCGCAAGGATGCCTTCCTGATCGCCTTCGACCAGGAGTGCAAGCGCGAGGGCAGCGAGCTGGAGGCCGTTACCCGCTGTGGCCAGAGCCTCAAGCAGCGCTACGGATTCCCGGATGCGACCTGCCCGGATGAAAGTCCGTTGTCCGAGATCGATGTGTCCACCCTGCTGCCGCCGAGCGAAAAGCCGCGCGACGCGGTGGCCGAGCGCACCGCCAGCGACGCCGACCAACCGCCGCCGGAAGCCGCCGAACGCAACTGACGGCCTGCTCACGGGCTTCCCGTAGACTGGAGCGCAGTCCACTGCCGCTCACGGTGTCCCGATGCGCGTTCCGCTGCTGCTGTCGCTCCTGCTGCCTGCCGTTGCCCTGGCCCAGACCCCGCCGCCGGCCACCCCCGCGCCGGCCCCCGCGCGGCCGGCACCGGCCGCCCCCGCTGCCCCCGCGCGCCCGGCGTTGACGCCGCAGCAGCAGGCGCAGGTGCAGAAGCAGGACGCCGAAATGGCGGCCGCGGGCCTGAAAGTGGCACAGCTGGTCGATACCCAGCGCGCGGCGGAAGCGTGGAAGGGCGCCTCGGCCATCGCCCGCAGATCGGTGACCGAACAGGCCTTCGTGAGCCAGCTCGACAACGACCGCAAGCGTCTGGGTGCGCTGGTGTCGCGCGGTCAGCCGGTGGTGACCCGGGTCAAGTACAACCCCGGCGCCACGGTGCCTGAAGGGCTGTACATCAACGTCAGCTTCCCCACCCGTTTCGCCAACAGTCCGCAGCCGGTGCGTGAGCTGGTCTCGTTCCGCCTGGACGAGGACAAGGTCTGGCGCCTGGCCGGTTACAGCGTACGCGCCGCAGCGCCCTGACATCACGAGGTACATCGCATGGGTATCGAAATCCAGATGCTGGGTTGGGCGATCGTGCTCGGCCTGGCGCAGGTGATGGCCGCCGCCGCTGCGGTCACCCGCGAACGGGGCACGGCGTGGAACGCTTCGGCACGCGATGGCACACCGCCGCCGCCCGGGCGAATCGCAGCGCGCCTGCAGCGGGCGCAGGCCAATTTCCTGGAGACCTTTCCGTTCTTCGCCGCTGCGGTGCTGGCCGTCGTGCTGACCCAGCGCCAGGACGCCACCACCGCGCTCGCCGTGCAGCTGTATTTCTGGGCGAGGCTGATCTACGTGCCGTTGTACGCCGCGGGCATTCCGTATATCCGCAGCCTGGTCTGGGTGGTGTCGCTGGTGGGCATCGTGCTGCTGCTGTGGCGCCTGCTGCACGGGTTGGCGTGAACCGCTGCCGGTGCGCCTGATCCAGATCAAGGGCGGCGGTGCCGCGCGGCGCTAAGCTCGAGCATGGATCAACCTCGGGACAGGATCATGCCGGACAGGCACGGGACGGAAACAGGCGCGGCGCAGGGTGGGGCGGCCCCGGTGGATGTGGTGGTGGTCGGTGCCGGACCGGCCGGCCTCTGCTTTGCCCGGGCGTTGGCCGATAGCGGGTTGCGTGTGACCGTGGTGGAACAGCAGCCGCGCGCGGCGCTGGCAGACCCCGCGTTCGACGGGCGCGAGATCGCACTTACCCATGCGTCGCGGCAGATACTCGAGCAGCTTGGCCTGTGGGCGCGGCTGGCGCCGGACGAGATTTCGCCGCTGCGCGACGCCAAGGTCATGGACGGACGTTCCCCGTTCGCATTGACCTTTGCCACCGGCCAGGGGCAGGGCGGCGCGTTGGGCTGGCTGGTGCCCAATCACCTGATCCGCCGCGCGGCGTGGGAGTGCGTGCAGGACCAGACCGGCCTGGACATTCTCGACCAGTGCAGCGTGCGCAGCATCGTGCCGGGTCCCGACGGCAGCGCGGTGACGCTGGCCGATGGACGTCAGCTGCACGCGCAGCTGGTGGTGGCGGCCGACAGCCGGTTCTCCTCGTGCCGGCGGATGCTGGGCATCGGCGCGCGCATGCGCGATTTCGGCAAGTCGATGCTGGTGTGCCGCATGCAGATCGAGGTGCCGCACCAGCACACCGCATGGGAGTGGTTCGGCTACGGGCGGACGATGGCGCTGCTGCCGCTCAATGGCGACCAGGCCTCGGCGGTGATCACCCTGCCGCCCCGTCAGATCGACGCGCTGCTGGCACAGGACCAGGCCAGCTTCGGGCGCACCATCAGCCGCTACTTCGAACACCGGCTGGGCGCGATGACGCCGGTGGCGCCTGCGGTCGCCTATCCGCTGGTCGGGGTCTATGCCCAGGCGTTCGTCGGCGAGCGCTGCGCCCTGATCGGCGATGCGGCGGTGGGCATGCACCCGGTCACCGCGCACGGATTCAACCTGGGGCTGCAGAGCCAGCAACGGCTGGCAACCGTGCTGCGCCGGGCAGCGCAGCGCGGCAGCGACATCGCCGCGCCGGCTGGGTTGGCCGCCTACGAGCGCGGGCACCGCCTGGCGTCGCGTCCGCTGTACGAGGCGACCAATGCGATCACCACGCTGTACACCAACGACCGCCTGCCGGCGCGGATGCTGCGCCGGGCCGGATTGCGCCTGGCGCACGGCGTCACCCCGTTCCGGCAGCTGATCGCCGCGCACCTGACGCAGCGCTGAGGCGTCACGACCAACGGTCGTGACCTACCGGCCTGAAACCGGTGGTGCCCAGACAACCCGGCAGCTGGCAACCGTGGGCCGTGAACCCGGCAGGTGACGACCGTTGGTCGTGAACCCGGCAGGTGACGACCGTTGGTCGTGAACCCGGCAGGTGACGACCGTTGGTCGTGAACCCGGCAGGTGACGACCGTTGGTCGTGAACCCGGTAGGTGACGACCGTTGGTCGTGAACCCGGTAGGTGACGACCGTTGGTCGTGAACCCGGTAGGTGACGACCGTTGGTCGTGAACCCGGTAGGTGACGACCGTTGGTCGTCACGATGGTTCAGGGGGCGTCGGAATCGGCGATCACGTGAATGACCGTGTCGCCGAACTGGACCTGCTGGCCCGCGCGGATCTTGCAGGCCTTGCGCAGCTCGACCTCACCGTCGACCAGCACCTGGCCGTCGCCGATCACGGTCTTGGCCTCGCCGCCGCTGGTGACCAGGTCGGCCAGCTTGAGCAGCTGCTTGAGCTCGACGTAGTCGCGGTCCAGTTCGAATTCGAGGGTCTGCATGAAACGGGTATCCTGGGTAGGGGCGCGGGCCAGCAGGCCGGGCCGGAAGCGGGCGCGTATTGTGCGCCAGGCGGCCGCGGAACGGCATCCACGCCGGATTCTGTACACGTTGTTCAGGATCCATGCGGTATCATCGCGCCCTGAGCGAGTGAATTCTCCTCCGACCGAGCAGCGCCAGGGCACGCGATAAGAAAGGGCGCCCAAAGCGCGGACCATCCCCTTTTTTATCTCACTGCCACGTAAGAACGGTAGTGCCTTCGGAGTTCCCCATGTCCCAAGAATCCCCCGCGCCGCTGCTGTTCGCAGACCTCGGCCTGTCCGACGCTGTGATGCAGGCGGTGGCCGCCGTCGGCTATGAAACGCCCTCGCCGATCCAGGCCGCCACCATCCCGGCGATGCTGGAAGGCCGCGACGTCCTCGGCCAGGCCCAGACCGGTACCGGCAAGACCGCGGCCTTCGCGCTGCCGGTGCTGTCCAACATCGACTTCAACCAGGCCAAGCCGCAGGTGCTGGTGCTGGCGCCCACCCGCGAACTGGCCATCCAGGTTGCCGAGGCGTTCCAGACCTATTCCTCGAAGATCCCCGGCTTCCGCGTGCTCCCGGTGTACGGCGGCCAGCCCTACGGCCAGCAGCTGTCGGCCCTGCGCCGTGGCGTGCACGTGGTGGTGGGCACCCCCGGCCGCGTGATCGACCATCTGGATCGCGGCACCCTGGACCTGTCCGAGCTGAAGACGCTGGTGCTGGACGAAGCCGATGAAATGCTGCGCATGGGCTTCATCGACGACGTCGAGGCGGTGCTGAAGAAGCTGCCCGAAACCCGTCAGGTCGCGCTGTTCTCGGCCACCATGCCGCCGCAGATCCGCCGCATCGCGCAGACCTACCTGAAGAACCCGGCCGAAGTCACCATCGCGGCCAAGACCACCACCTCGGCCAACATCCGCCAGCGCTACTGGTGGGTGAGCGGGATGCACAAGCTGGACGCGCTGACCCGGATTCTGGAAGTGGAGCCGTTCGACGCGATGATCATCTTCGCGCGGACCAAGGCGGCCACCGAAGAGCTCGCCGAGAAGCTGCAGGCCCGCGGCCTGGCCGCTGCCGCCATCAACGGCGACATGCAGCAGGCCCAGCGTGAGCGCACCATCGGCATGCTCAAGGAAGGCAAGCTGGACATCCTGGTGGCCACCGATGTGGCCGCGCGTGGTCTGGACGTGGAACGCATCAGCCACGTGCTGAACTACGACATCCCGTACGACACCGAAAGCTACGTGCACCGCATCGGCCGTACCGGCCGTGCCGGCCGCACCGGCGACGCGATCCTGTTCGCCACCCCGCGCGAAAAGGGCATGCTGCGCGCGATCGAACGTGCCACGCGGCAGCCGATCGAGGAAATGCAGCTGCCGTCGGTGGACGCGGTCAACGATACCCGCATCAGCAAGTTCATGAGCCGTGTCAGCGACGCGCTGGACGCCGGCGGCACCGATTTCTACCGCGATCTGCTGCAGCGCCTGGAAGGCGAGAAGAACGTCCCGGCGATCGACATCGCCGCCGCACTGGCCAAGCTGCTGCAGGGTGATGCGCCGTTCCTGCTGACCCCGCCGGTGCGGGGGGCGCGTGAAGAACGCGCGCCGCGCAGCAACGACCGCCAGGACCGTGGCGAGCGGCCGGCCCGTTTCGAACCGCGCTTCGAACGCGGCCCGCGCCGTGAGGACGACCGTGGTCCGCGCCCCGAGCGCGATTTCGGCAGCCAGGACGCCGGCGTCGAGCGCGCCCCGCGCCGTGACATCGCGCCGCGTGGTCCGGCCGAGCAGGGCATGGAAACCTTCCGTATCGAAGTGGGCCATGTGCACGGCGTCAAGCCGGGCAACATCGTCGGTGCGATCGCCAACGAGGCTGGGCTGGAAAGTCGTTTCATCGGCCGCATCGACATCCATGACGATTTCTCCATCCTGGATCTGCCGGCCGAAATGCCGGGCGACCTGCTCAGCCACCTGAAGAAGGTGTGGGTGTCGGGTCAGCAGCTTCAGATGCGCAAGGTCGAGCCGGGCGAAGACCTTACTCCGTCTGCGCGTCCGCCGTTCAAGCCGAAGTTCGGCGGCAAGCCGGGCGGTCCGGGTGGTCATCGCGGCGGCCCTGGCGGCCACCGTGGCGGCCCGGGCGGCAACGACCGTCCGCCGCGCCGCGACGGCTTCAAGCCGCGCGGTCCGCGCAACGGCTGATCGTTCAGGCGTCAGCTTCCCCCACAACGCCAGCCTCCGGGCTGGCGTTGTCGTTTCCGTGACCGGCCGGGCCGCCGGTTTCGCGCCGCTTCAACATCCCCCGTCCTAGCCTGATCCGGCAGGGAGCCAGACCGTACCTACCGTGGCGCTGGAGGGATCTGATGCTGGGAGGCCGCAGGGAGATGGGCAGCAGCACCGTACCGCATCTGACGCGGGGCTTGACCCTGCGCTTCGTCCTCCTCACCGGCATGGCCGTCGGCCTGGTGGCGCTGTCGGCACTCATCCAGGAACTGCAGGGCGCTTCCACAGCCTGGATCGTCGGGCAGAGCCACTGGTCGCGCAGCCAGCAGCATGCCTCGTTCGCACTGGAACGTTACATCACCTCCGGCGATCCGGCCGCGCTGGTGGAAGCGCGCGCAGCGCTGCAGATTCCGCTGGGCGATCTGGATGCGCGCCGCGCGCTGGAGCAGGACACCCCGGACCTGGCACGCGCCCGCCGCAGTTTCCTGCAGGGCGGCAATGCGCCGGGCGACATCAACCGGTTGATCCTGTCGTTCCGTTACCTTGGCCGACTGGGGTACTTCCGCGATGCCATGCACCTGTGGCGGCAGACCGATCACGGCCTGGCCCAGCTGCAGGCCATCGCCGATGCGGCCGAAGCGCTCCACGCCGACCCCGACCCACCCGCCGGGCTGCGCGAAGCGCTGCTGGTGCAGCTGCAGGCACTGGACCGCAGCCTGCAGGCGCAGGCGCGTGCGTTCTCGCTGGCGCTGCTCAATACCGCTGCCATCGTGCGCATGGCCACGTTGATCGTGGGCGGGCTGTCGGTGCTGCTGATCACCCTGGTGGCCGTGCTGCTGGCACGTCGGGTGCGCAATGACCTGATCGAACAGGAAAGCCGCTTCCGTGCCGCGTTCTACCAGGCCACGGTCGGGATGCTCAAACTGGACCACGCCGGTGGCATCGTCGAAGCCAACCAGGCGGTCGCCGACATCCTGGGCTACCGCCGCGATGCCCTGCTTGGCATGGAATTGCCGGAACTGCTCGAAGAAGGCGAGCTGCTGCTGGATGGGGCCGACGGGATCGACTGGGTTCAACAGTTGCGGCCCGGAGAGCTGCGCTTCCGGCGTGCCGACGGCGGCCTGCTGTGGGGCCGCTGGAGCGGCACGCTGGTCCGCAGCCCGGGTCGCGAGCCAACCGTGTTCGCCATCATCGAAGATGTCTCGCAGAACCACGCGCTGGCACGCGAAGTGGAACACCATGCCAGCCATGATCCGCTGACCGGCCTGATCAACCGTCGTGAAATCGAGCGGCTGCTGGAGCTGGCGCTGCTCGACGTACGCACCCACGGCGGCACCCACAGCCTGTGCTACCTGGATCTGGATTACTTCAAGCTGGTCAATGACGGCCTGGGCCATGCCGCAGGTGACCAGCTGCTGCGCGGGTTCGCCGATTACCTGGAGGGGGCGGTACGCGAAGGCGACTGGGTCGGCCGCATGGGCGGCGACGAGTTCGCCCTGTTCCTGCACGGCGCACGCCAGGAAGAGGCCAAACAGGTCCTGCAGCGGATCGCGCGGAACCTGGGCCAGGCCGGGTTCCAGCGCGATGACGGCTCGCCCCGGGTCAGCTGCAGTATCGGCGTGGTCGAGATCACCGCCGAGGTGGCCGACGTGAACTGGCTGATGAGCGCTGCCGACAGCGCCTGTTACGCGGCCAAACAGGCGGGGCGCAACCGCGTGCACTGCTTCAACGAGAACCGCATGGCGCTGGAGGAGCGGCTGCTCGAAGCAGAGCGGCTCTCCCAGGTGACCAACGCCATGGCCGAGAACCGCATGCTGCTGTACGCGCAGCGCATCGAGCAGGTTGGCGATCCGGGCTTCCTGCATTACGAGGTGCTGGTGCGCATGCGCGACGAGGACGGTCAGCTGCGCGGCCCCGGCGATTTCATGCCGGCGGTGGAGCGCTACGGCATGGGCATGGCGCTGGACCGGCATGTGCTGGGCCTGCTGTTCCGCCACCTGCAGCTGTGCCCGGCGCACCTGCAGCGGCTGGGGCTGTGCAACGTGAACGTGTCGGCGCAGTCGATCGCCGAGCCGAGCTTCCTGGCCTTCGTCTGCGACCTGCTGGAACGCAACCGCGGCCTGGCCCGCAAGCTGTGTTTCGAGATCACTGAAACGGCCGCGATCAGCAGTCTGGAGCAGGCCAGGAGCTTCGTGGAAGGGGTCAAGGCGCGCGGCTGCCGGGTTGCGCTGGACGATTTCGGCTCAGGGCTGTCCTCGTTCGGCTATCTGCGCCAGCTGCCGGCGGACATGCTCAAGATCGATGGCCTGTTCGTGCGCGACATGGACATCGACCCGGTCAGCCGTGCCACGGTGCGCGCCATCACCGAAATCGGCCGGGAGCTGCACATGAGCGTGGTCGCCGAGTGGGTCGAATCGGAGGACGTGGCCAGGCAGTTGCGGGCATTGGGCGTGGAAGGCCTGCAGGGCCATGCGATCGAGCGACCGATGCCGCTGGAGAAGCTGACCCAGCCGTCGCTGTGGCGGGGCGCATCGGCGGCCCCTGGCCGGGGGACCTGAGCTGTCACACGCAAGGCCGGCCTTCTTGCGATAATCCCGATGGGGACGCCGCGCGGGGTGCGGGGCAGGGCAACAGGATGGTGGTGTGAGGCGCAGCAGTGTCGGCAGCACGCGGGGAACCAGGGCACGCATCGGTTGGCTGGGCGTGGTGCTGTGCCTGCTGTTGCCGATTGCCGCGCTGGCCGGGACCGCCCAGGTCGGGCGCGATGTGCTGCTGCTGGGTGCGGCCACCGCCGACCAGACCCCACAACGCCCCTGTCCGCCCGAAGTGCTGGCGCGCCACCAGGATGTCCTCTCGATCCCGGCGCCACGCGATGGCTGGTCCGGCGCGCCACAGGCGGTGGATGTGTTCGGGGTGCTGACCGGCGAAGTACGCATCAGCCATGGCGACCGCCAGATCTGCGGCAACATGCACGATGCGCGCACCCGCGATTCGCGCTTCCGTGCCGGCGTGGGCATGGTGGTCGTACCCAAGGCCGGTGAACGCGAGCCCATCGTGGTGTCCTGGTCGGCCCCGCTCAAATCGCGCTGGATTCCTACCGTCCGGCTCGGTGCGCCGAGCCCGGTGCAGCAGAACGACACGGCCCGGCTGCTGGTGCGTGCGGCCTGCATCGCGGTGGCCATTGCATTGGCGCTGTCCGCCTTGATGGGGTTTGCCACCGCGCGCGACCGCACCTTCCTCTACTACGTGGCGATCTGTCTGGTGTTCGTGCTCTGGCAGGCGGTGCTGGGCGGGTTGAGCGGCTATCCCGAACCGTGGCTGCCGGTCCATGACCGGGCCACGTGGTGGCTGGTCGGGCTCACCGCGTGCGTGCTGGCGCTGCTGCTGCCGATCCTGTGGCGGCTCAACGGCGGTGCGCAACGCTGGCCCGGGTCACGGACCGGTCAGCGGGGGGTGCTGTGGGGGCTGGTCGCGGTCGGGCTCTGCGTACCGTGGATGGGCGCCACCGGATTGGGCTGGATGGCAGCGGGTCTGGAGCTGGCGTTCGTGCTGGGTTGTGTGGTGTGTCTGGGCGTGGGGCTGTGGTCGCTGCTGCGGGGCGACGGGGCGGCGCTGGCGGGTCTGCTGGCGCTGGCACCGTGGTGGGTGCTGATCGTGGCCGATGCCGTTCAGGCGCAGTGGTTGACCGCCTACCGGATCGAGGCACTGCAGCTGTCGGCGACCTGGTTCCTGATGATTGCCGCCTACGCGCTGAATCTGCGCCTGGGCCGGCTGCGCCAGCAGCGCGACGAAATGCGCCAGCTGGCCGATACCGATGTGCTGACCGGGCTGCCCAACCGCCGCCACGGACTGCACCTGCTGGCCCGCCACCTGGAACGGGCCACCACCGAGCAGCAGCCGCTGGCGATCGGCTTTCTCGACATCGATCTGTTCAAGGACATCAACGACCGTTTCGGCCACGACGTGGGCGACCAGGTGCTGGTCGCCGTGGCCCGCGGCCTGCGCGGCGCGGTGCGGCTGCAGGACGATGTGATCCGGATGGGCGGCGAAGAGTTCCTGGTGCTGCTTCCCGGGGCCGGCCACGCTGCGGCGCTGGCCCGGCTGGAAAGCCTGCGCGTACAGATTCCGGCGGTGAGCGGCTCGCTCGGCATTGCCGGGTTGACGGTGACGGTCAGCATCGGGCTGTCGGTGCTGCGGCCGGGCCGCGACGATCTTGCCGGACTGCTGCGTCGGGCCGACCACGCGATGTACCGGGCCAAACGTGCAGGCCGCGACCAGGTCTGCGATGGTGAACAACCACTGCCGGCGGATGACCCGTTGGTCGCCTGAGCCTGCCGCAGGCCGGGTTTTGCCGGATAATGCGCCGATGACAATCCGACTCAACAAATTCATCGCCGAAACCGGCTTCTGTTCCCGGCGTGAGGCCGACCGCCTGCTCGGCGACCGCCGCGTCACCGTCAACGGCAAGGTCGCCGGCACCGGCGCGGTGGTGGGCGAAGAAGACACGGTTCTGGTCGATGGCCAGCCGCTGCGCGCCCGCGAGGCGAAGAAGCCCGGTGGGCGGCGGCACGTCTACATCGCCCTGAACAAGCCGGTCGGCATCACCTGCACCACCGAGAGCGCGGTCAAGGGCAATATCGTCGACTTCGTCGGCCACGAACAGCGCATCTTCCCGATCGGCCGCCTGGACAAGGATTCGGAAGGCCTGATCCTGATGACCAGCAATGGCGACATCGTGAACCAGATCCTGCGTGCGGAAAACAACCACCAGAAGGAGTACATGGTGGCGGTGAACAAGCCGGTCACCGATGAGTTCCTGCGTGGCATGGCGCGCGGGGTGCGCATCCGCGACGAGACCACGCTGCCGTGCCGGACCAGCCGGATCGCCAAGTTCGGCTTCCGGGTGATCCTGCAGCAGGGTCTGAACCGGCAGATCCGGCTGATGGCCGCCGCGTTCGATTACCGGGTCACCCAGCTGCGCCGCGTGCGCATCGACAACATCAAGCTGGGCGCGCTCAAGCCGGGGCAGTGGCGCAACCTGACCGACGCCGAACTGAAGGGCCTGCTGCCCAAGCAGCTGGACTGGTAATCCGCGCCGTGCGGTAGCGCGTGGGAGCATGGATCGGGATAGACTGGGCCGAGCTCCCGGATTCGACCCGCTGCATGATCAAGCCCGAGAAGCCCGCCAACGAGGCCGTGCGCCTGGCGGCACTTTACCGTTACCGGATCCTGGATTCGGAGAAGGAGAAGTCCTTCGAGGATCTGGTGACCATCGCCAAGGCGGTGTGTGGTGCCTCGATGGCGGCGGTGACGCTGATCGATGCCGAGCGCCAGTGGTTCAAGTCGATCCAGGGCACCGATGCGCAGCAATTGCCGCGCTCGGAGTCGATGTGCGGGCATGCGATCCTGCAGCCGGAACACGTGATGGTGATCGAGGACGCGCGCGGCGACGCGCGCTTCCATGACAATCCGATCGTGACCGGCGACCCGAAGGTCCGCTTCTATGCGGGTGCGCCGCTGATCAGCACGGAAGGACTGCCGCTGGGCACGCTGTGCGTGTTCGACCCGCAGCCGCATCGCCTGGATGCGCAGCAGACCGAGGCGCTGGCGGCGCTGTCCCGGCAGGTCATGCTGGTAATGGAGCTGCGCCGTTTCGCGCTGGACATCCAGAACCACATGCTCGAGCGCGACGATTACGAAAAGCTGCTCGGCGAGTATCACGACGTGCTGCTGGCGCAGAACGCGGACCTGGCCGAGCAGAGCCGCACCGACGTGCTGACGGGTCTGCCGAACCGGCGGGCGATGTCGGTCGCGCTGGATGCATCGGTGGTGGATGCGGACGGACAGCCACGGCAGACGGCGGTGGCGCTGGTGGATATCGACCACTTCAAGCACATCAACGATTTCAACGGGCACGCCACCGGCGACCGGGTCCTGGCCGAGCTGGGCGTGCTGCTGCGCGCGCAGTTCTCGGGCCGGGGCATGGCGGCGCGCTATGGCGGCGAGGAGTTTGTGGTGCTGATGCCGGACACCGACCTGCGCACGGCGGAGCTGCAGTGCGATTTCCTGCGCATGGCGGTGTCCGACCTGCCACTGGGATTCCCGGTCACGGTCAGCATCGGCGTGGCCGCGCACCATGCCGGCGACACCGTGGAGCAGACGCTGGCCCGCGCCGATGCGGCGTTGTATCGCGCCAAAGGCAATGGCCGCAACCGGGTCGAAACAGCGCCATCGTAGCGCCGGGCTCTGCCAGGCTGCGTTGCTGCATGCGCCCGCCTGGTAGTGACCGGAGCGTTGATCAATCGACGATGTTGCGCGCCTCGGCGGTGCCGAGAATTTCCGGATGCTGCACCGGCTTGCGGCGGTTGAGCAGCGGATGCAGGAACACCGCGCCGACGATGATGGCCACGCCGGCGTAGAACAGCGGGGTGAGTTCGCGTTGTTCATTCAGCAGCACTACGGCCAGCAGGATCGCGTACACCGGCTCCAGGTTGGTGACCAGTTGCACGGTGTAGGCGCTCAGGTGGCGCAGCGCGACCAGCGCCAGCGCGAACGGCAGCAGCGTGCAGGCGCCGGCCAGGATCAGCAGCAACATGCCGTCGTGCAGGTTCGGCACGACCCACAGCGGGCTGGCCAGGGCGGGCAGCAGGAACGGCAGCAGCGGCGCCAGCAGGGTGAGGGTCACCGTACCGGCACCGAGTTCCACGGCGGTGACGGTCAGCGGGTCGGCGTGACTGACCAGACGCTTGTTGAGCGAGCCGAAGATGGCCACCAGCAGGGCCGACATCGCGCCGACCAGCACGCCCAGGCGCATGCCGTCGGGCACGCCGCCGACCACCATGCCCACCCCGGGCAGGACGGCAATGCCGAACGCCAGCTCGCGCAGCTGGAACGGGCGCTTGGCCACCCACGGCTCGATCACCGCAGTGAACACCGGCGCCAGCGCGATGCAGGTGGCGGCCACCGAGGCATTGGCCAGCTTCACCGCGCCGTAGAAGGTCAGCCAGTGCAGCGCCACCAGCGCGCCCACGCCGCAGTAGCCTGCGAAGAGCGCGGGGGAGAGCTGACGCAACCCACGCCAGACGCGCGGCAGCAGGGCCAGCATGGCGACCACCAGCAGCATGCGCCACCACACCAGCGGCAGCGCGGGCAGCGAAATCAGTTTGCCCAGAATCGCGGTGATGCCCCACAGCAGCACGCAGAAATGGATTTGAAGAAGCGCTCTGCGCGTGTCGGTCATGGGCATCCGCGCATTCTGAGCCAACAGCGCCGGCAGTGCCACGTCCTGCGGGGCAGCCTTACGCACCGACCTCCTGCAACTGTTGTCGCAGCGCCACCGCCGCACCCGGGTTGCGGTGCTTGGCGGCGCCGATGAACAGCACATACACCTCGCGTGGGGCGGCGGGCGCGGCGTTGGCCGCGATGTGCGGCAGGTCGGGGTTGTCTTCGCCGCGCGCCCAGCGCATGGCGCGCAGGCACCACTGCTCGAGCGTGCGCTGGGGATACCCGGCGCGCAGGTTGGCGCGCGACTGCATCAGGCGCGCGTAGATGAAATCGGCGGTGGGGTCGGCAAAGCTGGGGTAGTCCGCCGATCCGCTGTAGACCAGCGCGGCACCGTGCGCGCGCGCCACCGACACCAGGTCCGGGGTCCACGCCGCCGGATTGCGCACTTCCAGCGCGTGCTGCAGCACGCGGCCACCGGATTTCCCGGGCAGGGCGTCAAGAAACCGGTCGAACTCCTGCGCGCCGGCCGGATGGGTCTCGCCGAACTGCCATACCAGGGGCCCCAGCCGATCCTCCAGCGCGGTGATGCCCTGGATGAAATTGTCCGCACGTGCGCCGGCCGCGGCCAGGTCGTGGGTCTGGGTAATCGTGCGCGGCGCTTTGGCCGAGAAGCGGAACCCGGGTGGGGTCTGCTCGCGCCACTGTGCGTAGACCGCCGGCTTCTGTGCCCGATAGAAGCTGCTGTTGATCTCGATGCAGCCCAGCTGGCGGCTGGCATGGGCCAGCTCTTCGCGCTGCGCCAGGCCAGCCGGATAGAAGGTGCCACCGCGCCACGCCGGGAACACCCAGCCGCCGATGCCGGTGTAGATCGGCCCGGGTGCGGCGTGCTTCAAGCTTCGGTCTCCTTCCAGGGGTCGTAGCTGCCAAACCACCACAGGTGGCCCTCCAGGTCGCGGCAGGCGTAGCCGCGTCCGCCGTAGTCCTGGTCGGCGATGTCGATCGCCAGCTCGGCCCCGGCCGCGAGCGCGCGCGCATAGTGCGCGTCGGGGTCGGCCACGATCACACAGGCGCTCTGGGTTTCGCGCCCGTGGATTTCGTCCGGCTGCACCACCAGTTTGCCCCAGTCGCCGCCGTTGTCGACCGAGCCGAGCATGATCATGCCGCGGCCGTACACCAGCTGGGCGTGATACACGATGTCGCCTTCGGCATAAACGGCCTGCGCCTGGAAGCCGAACGCGCGCTCCAGCCAGGCGATGGCTGCACGCGCATCGCGGTAGCGCAGGCAGGGAATGATGGTGGAGCCGCTGTCGGGCGCGGTCATGGGTCTACTCCGGGGGTGGACGGCTTCTGGCACAGGCGAGCCTGCGACGGCGCGCGTTACCATCGCGCGAAACCTGGCGCGACCGTCCCTGATTCGGCCTCGACGCCCCTGCAACAGGCAACCGGAGACACTGATTGAACACATCCTGGATCGGAGGAATCGTGCTGCTGGCATGCGCACCCCTGGCGTCGGCGGCAGTGCCGGCGGAACTGCAACGGCTGGATGCCACCGTCGAGCGGGTGCGCAGCCAGTTCGACGTGCCCGGTATCGCCGTGGCGGTGGTCAAGGACGGGCAGGTGGTGCTGGAACGCGGCTACGGCGTGCGCGAGCTGGGCAAGCCTGCGCCGGTCGAGGCGGACACGCTGTTCGCGATCGCCTCCAATACCAAGGCCTTCACTGCGACCTCGCTGAACCTGCTGGCCGAGCAGGGCAAGCTGAAGATGGACGATCGGGTGATCGACCACCTGCCGTCGTTCCGCATGTCCGATCCGTACGTGACCGGCGAAATGCGCATCCGTGACCTGCTCTCGCACCGCAGCGGGCTGAGCCTGGGCGCCGGTGACCTGCTGTTCTGGCCGACCACCACCTACAGCAACGCCGAGGTGGTGCAGCGGCTGGGCCGGGTGCCGCTGAAGGCGGGCTTCCGCGACCGCTATGCCTACGACAACATTCTCTACGCGGTGGCGCAGCAGGTGATCGAGCAGGTCTCGGGCCAGTCCTATGCGGACTTCCTGCAGCAGCACATCTTCACCCCGGTCGGCATGGAGGGCACCCGCTTCAATGCCGATCACCTGAAGCCGGGCGACAAGGCCGCGGTAGGCCACGCCAAGTACGACTTCAGCACGTTGCGCACGGTCGCGCCGCTGACCTGGTCCAACAACGCCGGCGCGGGCGGCATCTACTCCAGCGTGCACGACATGGCGCGCTGGATGAACGTGCAGCTGGCGCAGGGAAGGCTGGAAAACGGCGCCTCCCTGTTCAGCCCGAAGAGCCAGCAGGCGATGTGGCAGATGATCACCCCGCAGGGGGTGCCCGAGCCGAGCGTGCCCGAGCTGGCACCGGCGCGCCCGAACTTCGCCGGGTATGGCGAGGGCTGGAGCCTTAGCGACTACCGGGGGCAGAAGCTGGTGTGGCACACCGGCGGCTGGCCGGGCATGGTCTCGCGGGTGACCCTGGTACCGGAGCAGAAGCTGGGCATCGTGGTGTTGACCAACCAGGAGGTGGGCGCCGCGTTCAACGCGATCACCATGGACGTGCTGGACGCCTATCTCAAGGCCCCGGACACGGACTGGGTGGGGGCCTACGCCGCGGCAGTGGCCAAGGCGCAGGACAAGGCTGATGAAGGCTGGGCCGCACACCAGGCCGCGCGCGATGCCGGCTCCACGCCGTCGTTGCCGCTGACCGGGTACGCCGGCACCTACCGCGATCCCTGGTACGGCGATGTCGTTGTCGAGAAACGCGGCAGCGCGCTGCGCCTGCGCTTCGGTCGAACCGCGCAGCTGGTGGGCAGGATGGAGCACTGGCAGCACGACACCTTCATCGTGCGCTGGGACGACCGCTCGCTCAATGCCGATGCGTTCGTGACCTTCAGCCTGGATCCGGATGGCAAGGTGCGCGAGGCGCGCATGCAGCCGATCTCGTCGCTGACCGACTTCAGCTTCGACTTCCAGGACCTGGTGCTGACGCCGGTGGCGACCGACGCGGCGAAATGAACCGCGTGCCCGGCGTGTGGCGCGGGTGAAAACAAACGGCAGGCCGCGGTGGGATAATCGCGGCCTGTCTGTTTTCCGGGAAAGGGAATGTTCCGCTGGTTCGAATCGCTGATTCCGGTATTTCCGCCGATCGACGCGCGCATGCCGCCGCGCCGCGTGGTGCCGTTCTACATTCACTACCTGCGCCCGGTCTGGCCGGTGCTGCTGGCCACCCTGGTCGCCGGCCTGCTGCTGGCGCTGGTGGAAGTGGCGATGTTCGATTTCCTCGGCCGCATCGTCGACATGGTCAGCGAGCAGCCCGATGCCGCGTTCTTCGCGAGGCATGCCAACACACTGCTGTGGATGGCGGCCATCACGCTGATTGCGCGACCGGTGCTGGTCGGCCTGCACAACCTGCTGGTCAACCAGGCCATCGTGCCGGGGCTGAGCAACCGCTCGCGCTGGCTGATGCACAACTACGTGGTGCGGCAGAGCCTGTCGTTCTTCCAGAACGATTTCGCCGGCAGCATGGCCAACCGGGTCATGCAGACGGGCACCTCGCTGCGCGAATCGGCGGTGCAGATGGTCGATTCGCTCTGGTACATCGTGGTCTACACCGGTACCGCGCTGTACCTGTTCGCGCAGGCGGACTGGCGGCTGATGATCCCGCTGGTGCTGTGGCTGGCCGCCTACGTGGTGATCATGTGGTACTTCGTGCCGCGCGCGAAGGAGCGGGCGTGGATCGCCTCCGAGGCGCGCTCGAAGGCGATGGGCCGGATCGTGGATGGCTACACCAACATCCCGACGCTGAAGCTGTTCGCCCATGGTGGACGCGAACAGGCCTACGTGGCCGAAGCCATCGAGGAACTGGCGGTCAAGCACCGACGCCAGACCCGCATCACCACGGGCATGGACCTCACCATCGCCATCGTCAACGGGTTCCTGATCGCGGGCACCTGCGGGCTGGCGCTGTGGCTGTGGAGCCACGGCAACATCACGGTGGGTGCGATCACGCTGGCCACGGGGCTGGTGATCCGCATCCACAACATGTCCGGGTGGATCATGTGGACGATCAACGGCATCTTCGAGGATATCGGTACGGTACAGGACGGGATCACCACGATTTCGCAGCCGCTGAGCGTGCAGGACCGCCCGGATGCGGTGCCCCTGGTGGTGAGCGAAGGCAGCGTGCGCTTCGACGACATCCATTTCCACTACGGCAAGCAGGGTGGCGTGATCGCCGGGCTGAACCTGGCGGTGAAGCCGGGCGAGAAGATCGGATTGGTGGGGCCGTCTGGCGCCGGCAAATCCACCCTCGTGAACGTGCTGCTGCGCCTGTACGACCTGGAAAGCGGGCATATCCGCATTGATGGTCAGGACATTGCTGCGGTCACCCAGGAGAGCCTGCGCCGGCAGATCGGCGTAGTCACCCAGGACACCTCGCTGCTGCACCGGTCGATCCGTGACAACCTGCTGTACGGCCGTCCGGATGCGACCGAAGAACAACTGCACGCCGCAGTGGCCAAGGCGCGTGCGGCAAGCTTCATCGAGACGCTGCGCGACGGCGAGGGACGGCAGGGCTACGACGCCCACGTCGGCGAGCGCGGGGTAAAGCTGTCCGGCGGCCAGCGCCAGCGGATCGCGATCGCGCGGGTGCTGCTGAAGGACGCGCCGATCCTGGTACTGGACGAGGCCACCTCGGCGCTGGATTCGGAAGTGGAAGCAGCGATCCAGGACAACCTGGACGAGCTGATGGCGGGCAAGACCGTCATCGCGATCGCGCATCGCCTCTCGACCATCGCGCGCATGGACCGGCTGGTAGTGATGGACCAGGGCCGCATCGTGGAAACCGGCACCCACGCCGAGCTGGTCGCCGCCGGTGGCCTCTATGCCCGCCTGTGGGCTCGGCAGACCGGTGGGTTCGTGGCGGCGGACATGGGGTGAGGGAGACGCGGCTGCCGGTGGGACGAGCGCGGGGCCGCCATGCCCTTGTCTGCGAATGTCCCCCGGCGTCGGCCTGCGCCGCCGCCTCCTCCTTTACTTCGCCACAAGGGCATGGCGGCCCCGCACCCGCCCCACCGGCGTGGCATCGCGACATCCGCTTTTTATCGCCAACCGCAAGCCGAGCCCCGTCGCGGCCGGTAGGTCCCTGGCAAAGTAAAGGAGGAGGGGGCGGCCGCAGGCCGCCGCCGGGGGACATTTGCATAGGGGCCTACCGGCCGCGGCGGGGCCCTCAACGCTCGCGACGGACTGATCGAAGACCGAAACAAAAAACGGCCCGGTTTTACCGGGCCGTCAGCGTCCTGCAGTTAGCGACCAGCGGTCGGAATTACCCAGCCATCATTCGATCGGCTGGTCCAGCATCAGCTGGCGGGCGAAGCGGACCGGCGGGGCGCCGTAGGACAGCATCTGATCGTGGTAGGCCTTCAGGTTGAACTTGTCGCCCTGCTTGTCCTGCACTGCCTTGCGCGTGTCGAAGTGCTCCTGTGCGCCGACGAAGTAGGTCGGCAGCTGCGCCGAGGTCAACTGCGCGCGCACCCACTTGCCCGATGCTTCGCTTTCCTGCTGGAACGCATCGTGGGTCATCAGGTGCATGGCCTGCTCGCGGGTCCAGTTGTCCACGTGCACGCCCTGGTCCAGGATCGCGTTGGAAATGGTGCGCAGGTAGAACTTGAGCTGCACCAGGTGGAACAGCGGATCGTTGTCCAGGTAGCCCTGCTCCTGCATCATCCGCTCGGTGTAGACCGCCCAGCCTTCGGCGAACAGGCCCGAACGCAGCACCGCGCGCAGCGTGGACGGGAACTTGCCCGAATGCCAGCCTTCCAGGTAATGGCCCGGGGTGCCTTCGTGGATGCTCAGCAGGTGGATCATGCGGCTGTTGTATTCACGCAGGAACGAATCGACCTGCTTGTCGGTCCAGTCGTCCGGAATCGGCGACACCGCGTAGAAAGTCTTCAGGTTCTTGTCGAGCGGGCCCGGCGAATCGCAGTAGGCCACGGCCACGCCCCGCTGGAATTCCGGCATCAGGATGATGTCCACCGGCGAATCGGGCAGGGTCATCAGGTCATGCTTGCGCACGAACTCGGTGGACTGGGCCAGCGCGGCCTTCGCATCGTCGACCACCTTGTCGCGGGCCGGCTTGTCGGCGTAGGCCAGTTCCAGCGCCGCTTCGATCGCCGCCTGCTGCTGCTCGTCGCTCGGGTTGGCCGGCAGCGCCGGTGCACCCGGCTTGTCCTTGAGCACCGTCTGCGCGATGCCGTACATGTCCTGGCGCACGCGCTTGAGTTCCGCGCGTGCGCGCTCGCCGATCTCGGCGCGCGACAGCGAGGAGTTCAGCGCGAACTTCAGCTTCTGGTCGTACAGCTCCGCACCGATCCGGAAATCGCCCTTGGCGTTCGGCACCAGGGTCTTGTCCAGCCAGATCTGCTGTTCGTCCACGGCCTTCTTCAGGCCATCGATCGCCGCCTGCAGACGCTTGCCGTCTTCGGCCGGCAGTTCGCCGATGTGCGGGGTGATGAAGGTATCGACGATGCTGAGGATGCCCTTGTTCTGCTTGGCGACCGTCTCGGCATGGATCTTCGGCACGCGCGCCGGGTCCAGGTTCTCACGCGCCTGGGCGAAGATCTGCGGCAGCTTTTCCATGCGCGCCGTGGCCGACTTCAGGCGCTCGGGCAGCGGGGCGAATTCACGTGCCATCAGACCGTACAGCGCACTGCCAGCCAGGCCGTTGTAGATCTGCGGATCCCACTTGGCGGCCTGCAGCACTTCGGCGTTCCAGATTTCGGACTGCAGCTGGTTGCGCAGGATCGCGGCATCGACTTGGTTCTCGCGGCCAAGCTTGCCCACCTCGATCTTGTCCAGTTCGCCCAGCAGGCCCTTGTAGGCGGTCAGCATCTTCTGCTGGCCGGCGGCGCTCAGATCGTCGATCTCGCTGTCGTAGCGGTGATCGCCGATCTGGGTCGCGCTCACCGGCGACAGCTGCATCCAGGTGTCCAGGGCGCGCTTGGACAGGTCGGCGAAGGCGGCATCGACCGCCGCATCGGCGGCCGGTGCCGCTGCGGTGGTGCCGGCCGGGGCGGTGGGGGCGTCGGCCTGCTGGCAGCCGCCAAGGGCGGCGATCAGGGCGAGGGCAAGAAGATGCTGGCGCATCGGCGATCCTGTGCTGTGGTCAATCGGCCAGCATAGGCGGGTGGGCGGGTGGCCGCCCGTGCCATTGGATTACCATGAGCCTTTCCGACCGGAGGCGTGCCATGCAGTACGAAGGAAGCTGCCATTGCGGACAGATCGCGTTCGCGGTCCAGGCCGATGCACCCATCACCGAGGTCGTGGACTGCAACTGCTCGCTGTGCCGCCGCCGGGGCGGCCTGCTGTGGTTCGCCCCGCGCGCGGCGCTGACCCTGGTGAGCGACCCGGCCCAGCTGGCCACCTACCAGTTCAACAAGCATCACCTGCAGCACCACTACTGCCGCAACTGCGGCATCGCCCCGTTCAGCGAGGGCGTCGACCCCCGGAGTGGACAGGCGATGGTGGCGGTGAATGTGCGCTGCCTGCCCGCGCTGGTGCTGGACGGCCTGACGATCACCCACTTCGATGGAGCAAGCATGTGATGACAGGGAGGAGGTGGCAGCCCCGGGCTGCCGTGACAGGGATGCCGAAGGCGTGGCTACTTGCGCTGCTGCTCGCGCTGAGCGTGGCCGGCTGCAGCAAACGGGAGCGTGCGGCCGAGGCCAGCGCCGGTGCGGCGGGTGCGGTGGCGTCGCCAGAAGGCGCATCGCTGGCGTACGAGCACGATGTGGAGATCCGGCTGCAGGCCGCGCAGATCGGACCGCGCGTCAAACAGATCAGCGAGGCCTGCCAGGCCAGCCGATTCGGCGACTGCGCGGTGCTGCAGGTTGGGCAGCAGGGCGGCGAATACCCCTCCGGCTCGATCCGTGTCCGGATCGCGCCGAAGGGCGTGGAACCGCTGATCGGCTTGGCGGGTGAAGGCGGGGACGTGGCCTCGCGCAATACCCAGGCCGAGGACCTGGCCCAGCAGGTGGCCGACACCGCGTTGACCCGGGCACGGCTGCAGAAGGAACACGAACGCCTGCTGGCCTACCAGGAGGACAAGGGCATCAAGATCGCCGATCTGCTGGTGATCACTCAGCGGCTGTCCGAGATCGAAGCCGGTCTGGAGCAGGCCAACAAAGATGCCGCCAATCAGCGGCGGCGCATCGACACCCAACTGTTGACCGTGCGGTTCCAGACTCCGGCCGGCCAGCGCAGCCGCAGCGAGATCGGTGAGGCGGTGCGCGACTTCGGCGCGACCCTGACCAGCAGTGTGGCCTTCGTGATCCGCGCGGTCGCGGCGTTGCTGCCGGTGGCGCTGATCGCGTGGCTGTTCGGGTGGATCGGGCTGAAACTCTGGCGGCGCCGCCGGCGCGCGTAGCGGCGACCTCCACGCCCGGTATCGCAGGAGCGTGGGTCGTGCGCCGCGCCGGGTTCAGCCCTCGTCGGTTTCGTACTCGACGAACACGTCCAGTTCCAGGGCCAGTTCCTGTACGGCATCGCGCACCTTCTGCGCGGTGCTTTCGTTGCCCACCTCGACTTCCAGCTCATGCGTGCCCGGTCCGATATCGTCGGACAGGCCGGCCGAGCTGGAATCATCGTCGTCCATATGCGGCATCAGGTCGTCGGTCTCCTCGACGTGCTCGATGCCCTCGATGCTCTGCAGCAGATCGGTGATGGCACGGGCGTCGTCTTCGGTGCCGGTGATCCTGAGTCGCAGCATGGCCATGGGAATGTCTCGGGGGGAATGGGAATTCCACCCTAACCAGCGGGCGGACAAAAGCGGGTGAATGTCACCGGCGCCAGCTCACGCCTGTGGGTCGTGAGGCTGATCGGACGAGGCCGGCACGGGGGGGCGTTCATCCTGCGCTTCGCGCTTGAGCCAGTCCATGAATGCCACGGCCGTGGGGCTGAGCGGGCGGTGCTCGGCGTGCACGATGTAGTAGGCATAGCGCGCCTTGAGCGCCGGGCCGGGCAGCCGCACCAGTTCGTAGCGCTGCAGGTAGGGTTGGGCGATGTGCTTGCGTGCCAGCACCGCACCGATCCCGTACACCGCCGCGCGCATCGCGTCGGTGCTGTCGCTGAAGATGTGCTGCGCCGTAAGCTCCAGCCCGCGTACGCCGGCGGCGCGGAACCAGTCGCGCCAGCCCTGCGGCGACATGTCGCTGATCAGCGGCAGCGTCGCGATCTGGGACGGATCGCGCAGCGCGTCGATGCCGGGCAATGCCGGTGAGGCCACCGGGCACAGCTCGTCGTCCATCAGGTGATGCGCGGCCAGGCCCGGCCACTGTCCCAGCCCGTAGCGGATGCCGAGCTCTGGACCGTTTTCGTCGAAGCGCACCAGCTCGCTGCTGGTCTGCAGTTCGATGCGCATGCGCGGATGCAGGCGGGTGAAGCGGGTCAGTCGGGGGACCAGCCAGCAGTACGAGAGCGAGCGGAGCGTGGTGATCCGCAGCGGCTCGATGTCCGCCTGGGGATGCAGATTGCCGGCAACGGCGTTGATGTCGCTGAGCGCAGCGGCAGCGGCATCGGCCAGCTGGCGGCCCTCGGCGGTCAGCCGGACCCCGCGGGCGTGGCGCTGGAACAGCACGGTGCCCAGCAGCGATTCCAGCCGCCGGACATGGTGGCTGACCGCGCTGGCGGTAAGGTGCAGTTCGTCGGCGGCATGGGCGAAGTTCTGGTGGCGCGCGGCAACCGCGAACACTCCCAGCGCAGGCAGCAGGGCAGGGCGCAGGATCATGGCGAGACCCAAATCAGATTTGTGGCTTGCAGGGATACTACGCGCTTGTGGGCCACCGGCGGTGGGCGGATGCTGTGTGTCTGTTCCCTGGGAGCCCGCGCCATGTTGCTGCCTGTCTTCGCCGATTCGACTGTCTGCGGCCGCCCTGCTGGAGGTCGTCGGTGAGCGGCACGCCTGTGGCTACCGGGGTGGCCGAACGCGACTGGCGCACCCCGCTAGAACTGACGGTGCTTGGCGCGATCTGGGGCTGTTCGTTCCTGTTCATGCGGGTGGCGGTGCCATCGTTCGGGCCGTATGCGCTGGTCGAGGTGCGCCTGCTGCTGGGTGCGCTGGTGCTGTTGCCGTTCCTCTGGCAGGCACGGGCGCAGTTCCCGGCCCGGCGCTGGCTGTGGCTGGTACCGATCGGTCTGATCAATTCGGCCATTCCCTTCGTGCTGTTCGCGTGGGCGGCGCAGCGGGCACCGGCGGCAATCGGGGCGATCTGCAATGCCATGACCGTCCTCTTTGCGGCGCTGATCGCCTTCCTGTTCTTCGGCGAGAAAATCGGTCTGCGCCGTGCGCTGGCACTGCTGGTGGGCTTCACCGGCGTGGTCGTACTGGCGACGGCCAAGGTCTCCGGGCTGAGCATCGGCGCGGCAGTCATCGCCGGATCGCTGGCCGCCCTGCTGTACGGGCTGGGCGTGAATCTGGTCAAGCGCCACATGACCGGACTGCCCCCTGCGGCGGCGGCCGGAGCAACGCTGGGCAGCGCAGCGCTGGTGATGCTGCCCATGGCAGTGACCCACTGGCCCGACGCGCCGGTGCCCGCGCTGTCCTGGGTCTGCGCGATCGCGCTGGGCGTGGTCTGCACCGGCTTCGCGTTCCTGATGTTCTATCGCCTGATCGCCCGCATCGGCCCGGCCCGCGCGTCCACCGTCACCTATCTGGTGCCGATGTTCGGCGCACTGTTCGCCTGGCTGTTCCTCGGCGAGCCGGTAACGCTGGCCATGCTGATCGCTGGCGCATTGATCCTCGGCAGCGTCGCGGTATCGCAACGCTCCCGCTGACGAGCGATGGGCGCTCTATGGTCATGCAAGCGGTAGCCACGCCCTGCGTGGCTGCCTACGGATTGCACGGTTTCCCGTAGAGCCGGGCGTTGCCCGGCTGCTTCATGCATTTAGGCGAACAGCCGTGCGGCTGATGGGACGTCTGGCTTAGGCGGGTCGGTGCGGGTTTGTGGGGGACGCCGCAAGTACGTCCCTGTAGGCTTGGTCGCCGCATCCATGCGGCTCACACCCCCACAAACCCGCCCCGACCCACCTTTTGACAGTGTGTCGTTGCCACGGGAAAAGCCGGTGCCGGCGAATCGCCGGCCAAGGCAACTGCCGACAGCGTTGGCAGTGTCGCGTTTCCATGGCCACCGATTCACTGTCGGAGGGTCGGCGGGGGTGGGTTTGCGGGACTGTAGAAAACATGGATGTTTTCTACAAGCCTCCATGGGTGAAGGCGCACTGCTTGCGAGGCACTGCCTCGCGTGCGACTGAACGCACAGCCGCTGGCGGCTGGGCCGGGCCCCGGAGGGGGATTTACGGCGTGTCCCGCAAACCCACACCCGACGGCCCAGCTCGGGACATGCATCAGCCAAGGGCTGTTCGCCTAAATGCATGAAGCCGGGCGAACGCCCGGCTCCAACACATTGCATGCAATCCGCACCGCCACGCGCGTGCGCTGTTACCGGACCGGCACTGGAATGTTGCACAGGTCGATATGCCCGGCGGCGCGCTTGTAGAAATCATCGACGCGATTGCGGCGCGCTTCGACGGTATCGGTGAAGGTCTTCGAATCGGTGCGCAGCACCTGAATCTTCGGGCGCTGCGCTTCCGGTAGATCGGCGACGCGCTGGATCGAGAGAATGTCCGTGCGCTGCGCAGCGTCCGCATAGAAGCCCATTGGTGCCGGTCCGCGCGGCAGCGCGCTCAGCAGCTCCATGCCCTTCAGCACGCGGCCCACCACCGTGATGTTGCGGTCAAGTTGGCGCGGCGACTGCCCGGTCACCACATACAGCTCTGCGCCGATGCTGCTGTCCTCTTCGTTGTTGCGCCCCGCGCCCAGTGCGCCGTAGCAGTGCGCCAGCCAGGTCTTGCCGTCGGCCTTGTCCTGGCCGACCGCGAAGCCGTCCACGAACCCGGTCTGATCCGCCCAGCCATCGCGGTCGGGCAGCACGCTGACCTTCAGCCCCTTGCTGTCGCGCTGGAACTCCGCCGGCAGCTTGCGCCGGGCCGAGCCCAGCGGCTTGGCCTTGGCGGCGTCGTCCGCATCGGCATCGCCGAACTGCACCACGAAGTTGTCCTGCGCACGGTAGATGCTCTCCCCGTCCCAGAAGTGCTCGTGGGCCAGGGTCTGGATGTTGGCCACGTGCTGCGGCGCGAAGGCCGGCGCCAGCTCGATCACCACCTGGCCGGACGCCAGGTTCATCAGCAGCAGGTTGGCCGGGTCGGGCGTGCGCCAGTCGCTGTCCGGCGAGGCTTCGATAATCTGCTGGGCGCTGCGGTAGGGCGTGGCAGCCGTGGCCAGACCCGGCAGCAGGCAGGCGAGGGCGAGGGCGAGGGCGGGCAGCGCAGGACGGCGTGGCGACATGGTGAACCCTTTGCGGAAGTTGCCCCGATTCTGGCGCAGAAGCTTCCCCGCCAGGTAGTGCCGGCCGCTGGCCGGCTGCAGGCGCTGCCGGCATTGTCGGGAGCCGGCCAGCGGCCGGCACTACGATGGCGCTGCCGGCAATGTGGGGAGCCGGCCAGCGGCCGGCACTACGGCTGCCTGGCAGGGTGACTAACGGCACGTTCGCTATAGCCAACTTCGCACTAGTGTTGACTCCACGCTAGCTGGAGATCGTCATGAGCGACCACGAGGCTCACCTCAAGAAGTTCCAGAAGGAGCTCAGCGCCGGCACCGTTTCGCTGGCGCTGCTGGCGGTGCTGGCCAAGGCCGGCGAGCCACTCTACGGCTACCTGATCGCCAAGGAGCTGGAGCGGACCGGCGAGGGCGTGCTGAGCGGCAAGCAGAGCGCGCTGTACCCCGTACTGCGCAATCTGGAAGCGGGCGGGCTGCTGGAGAGTCAGATCGAACCGTCGGTGGCCGGGCCACCGCGGCGCTACTACCGCATCAATGAACGCGGCCGCCAGGTGCTGGAGCAGTGGACCCAGGCCTGGCGCGCCACCCGAGATTCCGTTGATTCCGTGCTGGAAGGGGTACTGCAATGAACGAACAGAACAGGGCGGGCGGGGGCCTGCCGACCACCATCGGGGAGTACCTGGCCCAGCTGCGTGCGGCCCTGCATGACGCCGATCCGGCGATGGTGCAGGACGCGCTGTACGACGCCGAGGAATACCTGCGTTCGGAGCTGGCCGCCCAACCCGGGCGCAGCGAGGCCGAGGTGATCGCCGACGTGGCGGGCAGCTACGGCGCGCCGGAGGAGGTGGCCGAGATCTACCGCGAAACCGAAATCACCGTGAACCGCGCGCTGCGCACGCCCAGCGCCAGCGTGCGGCCGATCGCCCGCGTGGTACCGGCCCAGGCAGCCGGGGCTGCGGCGGCCGCGACCGCAGCCGCGGGCGGCGACACACCGCACGTGGACGCGGCGCCCGCGCCTCACCGCTCCGCACTGGCACGCTTCTTCGGCGTGGCACTGGAACCGCGCACCTATGGCGCGCTGTTCTACATGCTGCTGTCGCTGGCCACCGGCATCTTCTTCTTCACCTGGGTGATTACCGGCCTGTCGATGTCGCTCGGCCTGATCGTGCTGATCATCGGCATTCCGATGACGGTGCTGTTCTTCGGCTCGGTGCGTGGCCTGGCGCTGCTCGAAGGACGCCTGATCGAAGCACTGCTGGGCGAACGCATGCCGCGCCGGCCGCGCTACGCCGACCGCAGCCGCAGCTGGCTGCAGCGCATCGGCGACATGTTCACCGACGGGCGCACCTGGCTGACCATGCTGTACTTCATGCTGATGCTGCCGCTGGGCATCGTCTACTTCACCATCGCCGTCACCCTGCTCACCGTGGCGCTGGTCTTCATCTGGGCGCCGGTAGCGTCGGTGTTCGCGCTGGGTGTCCCGAGCCTGTACTTCGAGAGCGAACTGGTGGTGCTGCCGCTGTGGGCCACCCCGGCGCTGGCGGTGCTGGGCGTGGTGATCCTGTTCTGCACCATGCACCTGGCGCGCTTCATCGGCCACCTGCACGGACAGATGGCCAAGCACCTGCTGGTGCGGCTGTAACCGCGTATTGGGTAAACACTGGTGGATAGCCCCCTGAGTCAGGGGGCGGCCGCGAAGCGGCGGGGGATTGGGTGCAATGTGAGGCGGGGGCCCGCGATGTGCGCAGCACATCGTGGGAGCGGCAGCGCGAATGCGATGTCGTTACCCCGCCTTCTTCCGGATCGGGGTGACGTTGCTTGCCGCCTTGGCGGCCTTCTTCGGCTTGGCCGCGACCTGTGCGTTGGCGGCGAAGAAATCGCGCACCTTCGGGTATACGGTTTCGCGCCAGCGGCGGCCGCTGAAGATGCCGTAGTGGCCGGCGCCTTCTACGATGAAATGCTCACGGCGTTCGGCCGGAATGCCGGTGCAGAGTGCCTGCGCGGCTTCGGTCTGGCCGAGGCCGGCGATGTCGTCCAGCTCGCCCTCGATGCTCAACAGGGCGGTGCCGGTGATCGCGCCCGGGTCGACGCGCTCGCCCTGCACGTACCACTCGCCACGCGGGAGCAGGAATTCCTGGAACACCACGCGGATGGTATCGAGGTAGTAGCGCGCCGGCATGTCCAGCACCGCGTTGTATTCGTCATAGAAGCGCCGGTGCGCGTCGGCGTCTTCCATGTCGCCCTTCACCAGATCGGCATAGAAATCCCAGTGCGAGCTGAAATGGCGGCTGGGATTCATCGACAGGAACCCGGCGTGCTGCAGGAAGCCGGGGTATACGCGCCGGCCCGCGCCTGGATAGCCCGGCGGCACGGTGTGGATGACGTTGTTCTCGAACCACGACAACGGGTTCTGCGTTGCCAGGTTGTTCACTGCGGTGGGGCTGCAGCGCGCATCGATCGGGCCACCCATCATCACCAGCGAACGCGGCGTGGTTTCACCGCGGCTGGCCATCAGCGATACCGCAGCCAGCACCGGCACGGTCGGCTGGCACACGCTCACCACGTGCAGCTTTTCCGCGCCCAGGTGGCGGATGAATTCCTGCACATAGGCAATGTAGTCGTCCAGGCTGAACTCACCTTCGCTGCCGGGCACCATGCGTGCGTCCACCCAGTCGGTGACGTACACGCGGTGGTCGCGCAGCAGCGTGCGCACGGTGTCGCGCAGCAGGGTGGCGTGGTGCCCGGACAGTGGCGCCACGACCAGCACGAAGGGCTGGTTGAGCATGGTGTTGAGCTGGTCGGCTTCGTTGCTGTGGCGCTTGAAGCGCAGCAGCTTGCAGAACGGCTTGCTCACTTCTTCGTGCACCACGATCGGCACGCGCTCGCCGTCGACGTCGATTTCGTTGATGCCCCATTCGGGCTTTTCGTAATCCTTGCCGATGCGATGGAACAGCTCGTTGACCGCCGCCAGGCGCTCGGCACCGGGCATCTGCGACCACCAGTGGCTCTGGTTGGCGAAGAACTTGGCGTTGGCCTGGGCCTGGTGCACCCAGGGGGCGAGCAGGTTGCGGGTCAATTCATGCAGCTGATAAAGCATGACGTCCGAATATGTATGGTCTTATGTTGCCGCGCAGCATACAGCAGGCCATCGTCCCATGAGTTAAGGGAAAAATATCACCAGCGAATGAGACGCGTGGGCCTGGTCGTGCGTGCCTTCGCGGGGCCGGAACGCTGGAGGACAGCCCGGCAGGGGGCACTACGCGCCGCGTTCCAGCGCTGCAGCGTGGCCAGCCAGGGCGGGCGACAGCCAGCAGTGCGATCCGAGTGCGGTGAAGCCCTCGGCCTTGAGCTGGCGACGGTACCAGGCGGCGGGTCGGGCCTGGAAACCTTCATGATCACCCTCGAACTCGTCCTCTGCGGTGAAGGCCTCGAGGAAGGCGACGCCCCCGGTAAGCTCGGCAAAGCCGGCCAGGGCCGGGCGGAGCTCGCGGGTGGGCACGTAGTGCATCACGTCCGAGCAGACCAGCAGATCGACCGGGGGGCAGGGGCGCAGCCAGGCGAAGTCGCCGACCCGCGCCGGATGCAGGTTGCGGGTGCGGCCGAACCGCTGCACGGCGTAGGCGCTGCTGTCGAAGCCCATGTACTGCAGGCGCGGGCGCAGCTTGAGCAGCGGCCCGCGCCAGGCGCCTTCACCGGCGCCGATGTCCAGCACGGTGCGGATCGGACGCTCCAGGTAGTACTCGGCGCTGGCCACGGCAAGCGCGACCTTGCGCGCCAGGCGCGCGGCGCCGCCGGTCTGGTCGGGCTGGTACCAGCGCTGGAAGTAGGCCTGGTCGTAGGTCTTTTGCATGCGGGGCGCAGAGGGCGGGGAAACGGCTGTCATGGTAATGCGTCAAACCGTCGCGCATGCGCTGCCGGTGCGAATCGGCCAGAATGAACGACATTCCAAGCCAGCCGCCGGAGCAAGCGCATGCAGTCCTACTACTGGGTCAAGACCTTCCACCTGCTGTTCGTGGTGGCATGGATGGCGGCGGTGTTCTACCTGCCGCGGATCCTGGTCAACCTCAGCGAGACCGAAGGGCAGCTGCCGGTGTCCGAGCGCCTGCAGCTGATGGGGCTGCGCCTGTACCGGTTCGGGCACATGATGTTCGGCTTCGCGTTGATCCTGGGGCTGGTGCTGTGGCTGGGCTACAAGGTGATTCCGGACTTCCCGACGATGGTGGCCCCAGGCGCTGCCGGCTGGCTGCATGCGAAGCTGGGCCTGGTGGTGCTGCTGCTGGTGTACTACTCCTGGACCGGGCGCCTGCTGAAAGGCGCGGCGAAGGGCAGGACGCTGCCATCCTCGCGCGCGCTGCGCTGGTTCAATGAGCTGCCGCTGGTGCTGTTCATCGGCGTGGTGTGGCTGGTGCTCGCCAAGCCGTTTTAAGGGATGGCTCACGACCAACGGTCGTGAGCTACCCGCGTGGCGCCATCTGCGGTAGGTCACGACCGTTGGTCGTGACCCACTGGTGCGCCGATCAGGCCGTTTCGTAGGCGCCATACCCGCGCAGGCGCTCGTAGCGCTTCTGCAGCAGGTCTTCCGTGGACAGCTTCTCCAGCGCGTCCAGCTCATTGAGCAGCACGGCCTTCAGGCGCTTGGCCATCTGGTTGGGATTGCGGTGGGCGCCACCGGTCGGCTCGCGCACGACCTTGTCGACCAGGCCCAGGCCCTTCAGGCGCGGGGCGGTCAGACCCAGCTGTTCGGCCGCGTCCTTGGCCTTGCCGGCGTCCTTCCACAGGATCGAGGCGCAGCCTTCCGGGCTGATCGTGGAATACACGCTGTATTCCAGCATCACGGTGCGGTCGCCCACGCCCAGCGCCAGCGCGCCGCCGGAGCCGCCTTCGCCGATCACGGTGCAGATCACCGGCACTTTCAGCTCGGCCATTTCCATCAGGTTGCGCGCGATCGCCTCGGACTGCCCACGCGATTCGGCGTCGATGCCGGGCCAGGCGCCGGCGGTGTCGATCAGGGTCAGTACCGGCAGGCCGAAGCGCTCGGCCATCTTCATCAGGCGCAGCGCCTTGCGGTAGCCCTCCGGCTTGGGCATGCCGAAGTTGCGCTTGATTTTTTCCTTGGTGTCGCGGCCCTTCTGGTGGCCGATCAGCATCACCGAACGGCCGCCGATGCGGGCCAGGCCACCCATGATGGCCTTGTCGTCGGCGAACGCGCGGTCGCCGGCGAGTTCCTGGAACTCATCGCAGAACATGCGGATGTAGTCGGCCGTGTACGGCCGCGAAGGATGGCGGGCCAGCTGCAGCACCTGCCACGAGGTCAGGTTGCGGAAGATCTGCGCCGTGCGCAGCCGCAACTTGTCCTGCAGGGTGCGCACTTCGGCCTCGACATTGACCGCCGGGCCGGCGCTTGCGCTGCGCAGCTCCTGGATCTTTGCCTCCAGATCAGCGATGGGTTGCTCGAAGTCGAGGTAGTTCGGATTCATCGGAAGCCGTCGTGAAGAAAAGAGGGAAAGTGTAGCCGAATGCGTCCAAATGCCCCGTACGCCGTCGTCTGGTGGCAGCGCCGGCCGTTGGCCGGCACCACCTAATTGGCCCACGGCGGACTGTAACGCACCTTCAGCGTGCGCACTGCCGGGTCGGCCCGCAGCGCGTCCACCAGCTGGCTGTCCACGCGCACGGAGGTGTCGCCGGCCACGTCCAGCATGCCGGCCACCGGGCCCTGCTCCGAACCCAGCAGCAGATCGAGGCGCAGCGGCGTGCGGCCGGGGCGGTGACGGTCGAGCAGGGCGTTCACGCGCCCCCACACCGGCTCGCCCTGGCGCAGGTCGAGGCGCAGCGACAGCCGGGTGGCGTAATTGGCGCAGATTTCCTCGAAGTCCCAGACCTGACGGATGCGCAGGGCATAGCCGCCGTTGAACTCGTCTTCGCGCAGGCCGCCCTTGACCACCAGGATGCGGTCCTTGGTCATCAGGTGCCCGAATTCGGCCAGGCCGTCGGTGAACGCGCTGCACTCGACCCGGCCTTTGCCGTCCTCGAGCTGCATGAAGATCTGGCTCTCGCCCTTGCGGCGCACGCCGACCACCAGGCCTGCAAGGATCACCGGGGTTTCCTGGCGCCAGGCGCGCTTCTCGCCGTCCTTGCTGGGCCGGGCCGGTGGTATCAGTTTTTCCAGCATGCCCAGGTCGGTGCCGACCAGTTCCTTGACGTCGTCGGCATGCGGATCGAACGGGTGCCCGCTCAGGTAGAAGCCCAGCGTTTCCCGCTCGCCGTCCAGCAACTGGCCCAGCGCCCATTCCTTGGACTCGGGCAGGTCGAGCTGCATCGCGGTGGTGACCGGATCGGGCGCGCCGAACAGCGAGTTCTGGCCGGACGCCTTCTCGCGCGACATCTGGTCGGTGGCCTTGAGTACTTCAGGCAGCTGCAGCATCAGCGAAGCGCGGTTTTTGCCGAGGCCATCGAGCGCGCCGCAGTTGATCATCGCTTCGAGCGTGCGCCGGTTGAGCTTGCCCGATTCGATGCGCATGCAGAAATCCAGCAGCGATTCGTAGCGGCCCTTGGCCAGGCGCTCATCGACCACCGCTTCGCACGCACCCTGGCCCACGCCCTTGATGGCGCCGAGCCCATACTGGATGGTGTCGGCGCTGGAGGCTTCGAACATGTACGCCGACTCGTTGACGCGCGGCGGCAGCACCTTCAGTCCAAGGTTGCGTACTTCGGCCAGGAAGCCGACCACCTTGTCGGTGTTGTCCATGTCCGAGGACAGCGTGGCGGCCATGAACTCGGCGGGGTAGTGCTTCTTCAGCCAGGCGGTCTGGTAGCTGACCAGGGCGTAGGCGGCGGCGTGCGATTTGTTGAAACCGTAGCCGGCGAACTTCTCCATCAGATCGAAGATCTCGTCGGCCTTGGGGCCGTCGACACCGCCCTTGGCGGCACCTTCGCGGAAGATTTCGCGGTGCTTGGCCATTTCGGCCGGCACCTTCTTGCCCATCGCGCGGCGCAGCAGGTCGGCGCCGCCCAGCGAGTAGCCGCCGACGATCTGCGCCATCTGCATCACCTGCTCCTGGTACACCATGATGCCGTAGGTGTCCTTCAGGATGGCTTCGGTACGCGGATCGGGGTAGATGATCTCTTCCTGCCCGTGCTTTCGCGCGTTGAAGGAGGGAATCAGGTCCATCGGGCCGGGGCGGTACAGCGACACCAGCGCGATGAGGTCTTCGAAGCGGTCGGGCCGCGCGTCCTTCAGCAGCCGGCGCATGCCCGAGGATTCGAACTGGAACACCGCGCCGGTGTTGCCGTTGGCGAAGATATCCTTGTAGGTGGGGGCGTCGTCGAGCGGGATGGCGGTGATGTCCACCGGCGGAATGCCGGCGCGCGCATGCCGCTTGTTGATGGCCTTGACCGCCCAGTCGATGATGGTCAGCGTGCGAAGGCCAAGGAAGTCGAACTTGACCAGCCCGATTTCTTCGACGTCGTTCTTGTCGAACTGGGTGACCGGATTGCGGCCACGGCCGCCTTCGTCGTGTTCGGCAAACAGCGGGCAGAACTCGGCCAGCGGTTCGGGCGCGATCACCACGCCACCGGCATGCTTGCCGGCGTTGCGGGTGAGATCTTCCAACTGGCGCGCAAGGTCGATCAGGTCGCGCACATCGTCTTCGTTCTGGTAACGCTGGATCAGCTCCGGCGATGCCATTTCCGAATCCTTGCCTTCGCCCATCGCGTCCTTGAGCGAGATGCCCAGGATGTTGGGAATCAGCTTGGAGACGCCGTCGACCAGGCCGTACGGGAAGCCCAGCACGCGGCCGGAGTCGCGCACCACGGCCTTGGCGGCCATGGTGCCGTAGGTGATGATCTGGCTGACGCGCTCACGGCCGTACTTGCGCGCGACGTAGTCGATCACTTCGTCGCGGCGATCCATGCAGAAGTCGATGTCGAAGTCGGGCATCGACACGCGTTCGGGGTTGAGGAACCGCTCGAACAGCAGGTTGTACGGAATGGGGTCCAGGTCGGTGATCTGCAGCGCCCAGGCGACCAGCGAGCCGGCACCGGAACCGCGGCCGGGACCGATCGGGATGCCCTGGTTCTTGCCCCACTGGATGAAGTCGGCCACGATCAGGAAGTAGCCGGGGAAGCCCATCTTGATGATGGTGGCCAGCTCGAACTCAAGGCGCTCGACATAGTCGGCGCGGGTCTTGCCTTCGGCCAGCGGATTCTTTTCCAGGCGCGCGTCCAGACCCTTGCGCGATTCGCTGCAGATCCAGCTGTCCAGCGTTTCGTTGTCGGGCACCGGGTAGTCGGGCAGGAAGTAGGTGCCCAGCCGCATTTCCATGTTGCAGCGTTCGGCCAGCGCCAGCGTATTGTCGATCGCGTCGGGAATGTCGGCGAACAGCGCGCACATTTCTTCGGGCGATTTCAGGTACTGCTGTTCGCTGTAGTCGCGCGGGCGTTTGGGATCATCCAGCACGCGGCCGGAGGAAATGCAGACGCGCGCTTCGTGGGCGCTGAAGTCGTCCGGACGCAGGAAGCGCACGTCGTTGCTGGCAATGACGGGCAGACCGCGCTGGCCGGCGGCGACGAGGGCAAACTGGTTGAAGGCTTCTTCGCCGTCGCGACCGGTGCGGGTCAGTTCGAGGTGCAGGCCATCGCCGAACACGCGCTGCCAGTCGGCGAGCTGCTGCTCGGCCAGGTCGTGGCGGCCTTCGCCGGCCAGGCGCCCGGCCAGGCTGTCGCGGCCGGCCAGGGCAAACAGGTTGTGGCAGCCGGCCTTGAGCCAGTCGGGGTGCACGGCCACGCCGCCTTCGGGGCGGTGGCCTTCCATCCAGGCGCGGGTCAGCAGGCGCGAGAGGCTGAGGTAGCCTTCGCGGTCGCGGCAGAGCAGGGTCATGCGCCAGGGCGTCATGCCCTCTTCGGCGATCATGATGTCGGCACCGGCGATCGGTTTGATGCCGACCGTTTCGGCGGCCTTGTAGAACTTGACCAGGGCGAACAGGTTGTTCAGGTCGGTGACTGCCAGGGCAGGCAGCTGGAGTTCCACCGCGCGGCTCAGCAGGTTGGCCTGTTTGGCCTTCTTCGGGTCAGCCTGATCCGGTTTCGCCGGGACACGGATGGTCGAATCCGCCAGCGAAAATTCGGTGTGGACGTGCAGATGTACGAAACGGGAAGTGGTCATGCCGGGCCAATGTAATGCCCGGTCAGGGTAGCGGCGGGGGGCAGCGGTAACAAGGCTTGACAGGGCGTGAGGTTAAGGCGGACGCCGTTTCTCGGTGTCAGGCGGTCAGGGCGGTGGCGGCGGGTGCCACACAGTCGCGCACCGGGGCGAAGCTCTGGCGGTGGTGGGGGCAGGGGCCGTGCTGGCGCAGGGCGGCCAGGTGGGCGGGGGTGCCGTAGCCCTTGTGCTGGTCGAAGCCGTATTCGGGGTGCTGCTCGTGGAGCTGCAGCATGTAGCGGTCGCGGCTGACCTTGGCCAGGATCGAAGCGGCCATGATCGCGCGGTCCAGGGCGTCGCCACCGATCAGCGCCTGCGCGGGGCAGGGCAGGCCCTTGGGCACCACGTTGCCGTCGATGCGTGCGAACTGCGCGACGTGCGCCACCGCCTCCACTGCGCGGCGCATGCCCAGCATCGTGGCCTGGTAGATGTTGAGCGCGTCGATCTCGCCCACGTCCACCATCACCACGTGGAAGGCCAGCGCACGCTGCTGGATCCTGTCGAACAGCTGGTCGCGGCGGATCGCCGTCAGCTGCTTGGAATCGTCCAGCCCGTTCAGGCGGGGGCGGTCGGGGCAGAACACCACCGCGGCGACCGCCACCGGTCCGGCCAACGGACCGCGCCCGGCTTCGTCCACGCCGGCCACGTAGCGCGGCGCCACGGTGGCCAGTGCCGCCCCGTCGAACAGCGCCAGCGATGCGGCAGCGGCGTCGCGGCGGCTCATGCCGGCGCGCCGGACGGGGCCGCGCGCGCGAGCAGCCCGGCGACCGCGTCGGCGGCGCGGGCCGACGCGTCCTGGCGCAGCTGCAGATGCAGCTGCTCATAGGTGGGCTGGATGTCCAGCCCGCGCTGCGGGTGGTCGAACCACTGCAGGATGGCCTCGGCCAGCTTGTCCGGCACGCAGTCGTGCTGGATCAGCTCCGGCGCCAGGTCCTTGCCGGCCAGGATGTTGGGCAGCGCGAAGCGGTCCACCTTGATCAGGCCCAGCGCCTTCACGATCCGGTAGGTCAGCTCCGCCACCCGGTAGCCGACCACCATCGGTCGCTTGACCAGCATGGTTTCCAGTGTGGCCGTGCCCGAGGCCAGCACCACCACGTCGGCGGCGATCATGGCCGTGCGCGCATCGCCATCCAGCACATGCGAGTACGCCACCGGCAACGCCGAGCGGGACAGCTGCTCGCTGATCAGGCGGCGACACGCCGGGTTGGCTGCCGGTACCACGACATGCAGGCCCGGGATGCGTTCGGAGACCTGCCAGGCCGCCTCGAAGAACGCTTCGCCCAGCCGGCTGATCTCGCCCAGGCGGCTGCCGGGCAGTACCGCCAGCACCTTGGCGTTGACCGGCAGGCCCAGCGCGGCGCGCGCGGCATCGCGGTCGCTGTGCAGCGGGATGTCGTCGGCCATCGGGTGGCCGACGAAGCGCGCATCGATGCCGTGGCGGGCGTAGATCGGCGGTTCCATGGGGAACAGGCACAGCACCAGGTCGGCACTGGCGCCGATCTTCTCCGCGCGCTTCTCGCGCCAGGCCCATACCGACGGGCTGACGTAGTGCACCGTGCGCACGCCGCGCTCCTTCAGCCAGCGCTCCACGCCCAGATTGAAGTCCGGCGCGTCGATGCCGATGAACACGTCGGGCTGCCATTCCAGCACCCGGCTGCGGAACGCCTTGCGCAGCTTGAGCAGGCGCGGCAGGTGGCGCAGCACTTCGGTCAGCCCCATCACCGCCAGCTCGCTGGCGTCGAACCAGGTCTGGCACCCGGCGTTGCGCATGGCATCGCCGCCGATGCCGGCAAACTCGGCGTGCGGGAAGCGCTGCTGCAGTTCCCGCACCAGACCGGCGCCAAGCAGGTCGCCGGAGGCTTCGCCGGCGACCAGGGCGATCCGCAGCGGCCGGCCCGTCATCGCAGCAACGGCCTCTCGGCGTGCTCGATGAAGTCCAGCATGTCCTTCACGTCCGGGCTGTGCATGGCCTGTTCGGCCAGCTGCTGCTTGGCCTCGGCCAGGGGCAGGCCGGCGACGTACAGGGTGCGGTAGGCGCGCTTGATGCTGGCGATGCGTTCGGCATCGAAGCCACGGCGCTTGAGGCCTTCGCTGTTGATGCCGCGCGGCCGGCCCAGCGAGTCGCTGCCCACCATGGTGAACGGCGGTACGTCGCCATTGGTCAGCGCGCCCATGCCGAGGAAGGCGTGCGCGCCGATCCGGCAGAACTGGTGCGCGCCAGCGAACCCGCTGATGATCACGTAGTCGCCCACGGTGACGTGGCCGGCCAGGGTGGTGTTGTTGGAGAACACACAGTTGTTGCCCACGTGGCAGTCGTGGGCGACATGCGTGTACGCCAGCATCCAGTTGCCGTTGCCGATGGTGGTGACGCCGCCGCCGCCGCCGGTGCCGCGGTTGAGGGTGACGAATTCGCGGAACACGTTGTCGTCGCCGATTACCAGTTCGGTGCGCTCGCCGGCATACTTCTTGTCCTGCGGCTCGCCACCCACGGCAACATGGCCGATGAAACGGTTGTTGCGACCGATCCGGGTCGGGCCGTGGATCGAGCAGTGGGGGCCGACCTCGGTGCCTTCACCGATCTCGACATCGGCGCCGATCAGGCAGAAGGCACCGACACGCACATCCGCCGCCAGTTTCGCCGACGGGTCGATGACCGCGGTGGGGTGGATGAGCGGCGCGCTCATTCGCGGGTGCCGGCGCAGAGCACTTCGGCGCAGGCGACGATCTCGCCGTCGACCTTGGCCACGCAGTCGTACACCGCCATGTTGCGGATCACGCGCTTGATCTCCACATGCATTTCCAGCACATCGCCGGGCACGACCTGCTTGCTGAAGCGGGCCTTGTCGACCTTCACCATGTAGAACAGCTTGGACTGCGCGTCACGGCCCAGGGTGAGCTGGGTGAGCACGCCACCGGCCTGGGCCATGGCTTCGATGATCAGCACGCCGGGCATGATCGGCTGGCTGGGAAAATGGCCCTGGAAGAACGGCTCGTTGATGCTGACGTTCTTGGTGGCGACGATGGTGCGCTTCTCGTAATCGATCGCGACGACCTTGTCGACCAGCAGGAAGGGGTAGCGGTGCGGGATCAACGCCTGGATCTGGGTGATGTCCGGCAGCTTCTGTTCGTGGCTCATTCCTTCTCCTTGCTCACAGACAGGATGCGACGGGCCAGGGCATCGAGCTGCTTGAAGCGCGCGGCGTTCTTGCGCCACGTGCGGTTGTCGGTCAACGGGGTACCGGACGAGTATTCGCCCGGTTCGGTAATGGAGTTGCGCACCACGGACTTGCCGGTGATGACCACCTTGTCGCAGATCTCGAGGTGGCCGACGACGCCGACGGCGCCGCCCAGCAGGCAGTAGCGGCCGATCTTGGCGCTGCCGGCAATGCCGGTGCAGCCGGCAATGGCCGAGTGGGCGCCGATCTGGACGTTGTGGGCGATCTGGACCAGGTTGTCCAGGCGAACGTCGTTGTCGAGCACGGTATCTTCGAGGGCGCCGCGGTCGACGCAGGTGTTGGCGCCGATCTCGCAGTCGTCGCCAATGCGCACGCCGCCCAGCTGCGGCACCTTGATCCAGCTGCCGGCATCCATGGCCAGGCCGAAGCCGTCGGCGCCGAGCACGGCACCGGGATGGATGCGCACGCGCTTGCCGATCCGCACCCGGGTGACCAGGGTGACGCGGGCGATCAGTTCGCAGCCGCTGTCCAGGCTGCAGTCTTCGCCAATGATGCTGCCGGCGCCGATGATGCAGTTCTCGCCGATCACGCTGCGCGCGCCGATGGTGACGAACGGGCCGATGTGGGCGCTGGCGGCGACCTGGGCGGCGGGATCGATGACGGCGCTCGGGTGGATGCCCGGCGGACGGGTCGGGGCGATGTCGAACAGGGCGCCGATCTTGGCGAAGGTCGTGTACGGATCCTTGGCGATCAGCGCGGTGCCCGGGGCCGCTTCGGCGTCCTCGGCACGCAGCACCACGATCCCGGCCTGGCTGTCGGCCAGCTGGGCGCGGTAGCGCGGATTGGCCAGGAAGGTCAGCTGGCCGGAGCCGGCATGGGCGAGCGTGGCCACGCCATGGATGGCGGTGCTGCCATCGCCATGGACCTGCAGGCCAAACTGCTCGGCGAGTTGCTGGGCGGTATAGGAAGGAGTATTCACGCCGGAAGTTTACCGTGTGCCGTGACTTCGGTCATGCACGATCCTGGGGTTGCGCCGCCCGGCGCGGGTTTATCGGGGAACGCGGCTGCCGGTGGGGCGAGCGCGGGGCCGCCGTGCCCTTGTGGGCGAATTTCCCCCGGCGTCGGCCTGCGGCCGCCCCCTTCCTCCTTTTAATTCGCCCACAAGGGCACGGCGGCCCCGCACTCGCCCCACCGGCGTCGGCACCGTGACATCCGCTTTTCCATCGCCAACCGCAAGTCGAGCCCCGTCGCGGCCGGTAGGTCCCTGGCAAAGTAAAGGAGGAGGGGGCGGCCGCAGGCCGCCGCCGGGGGACATTTGCATAGGGGCCTGCCGGCCGCGGCGGGGCCCTCAACGCCCGCGATGAACCCGATCGAAGACCGTGCGCCCCTCTGCAACAGGCCGTTGCAATGACGCTGCGCTTCAACGGGCAAAAAAAACGCCGGGCAATGCCCGGCGTTTCAGTTGATGCTTCCGGCGCTTAGAACTGGCCGCCGAAGGTGAACTGGAGGCGCTCGATTTCATCGCCGTCTTCCTTCTTCAGCGGGAAGGCGTAGCTGATCGAGATCGGGCCGACCGGGGCGCGCCACAGCAGGGCAACACCGGCCGAGGCGCGCAGCTCGTTGGCCTTGAAGTTGTCGATGCCGTTGTACACGTTGCCGACGTCGAAGAACGCCGAGACGCGGGCCGACGGGCTGTCGAACAGGCGCGGGAAGTAGGCTTCGACCGAACCCACGGTCTTCAGCGAACCGCCGAGCGGCTGGCCACGGTAGTACGACTGGGTCGGCTCCGAACGCGGGCCCAGGGTGTTGTCTTCGAAGCCACGCACCGAATTGGTACCGCCGGCGTAGAAGTTCTCGAAGAACGGCAGGCCCGATGCGGTTACCGTGCGCGTGGTGCCGTCGGGGTTGGTGATCACGCGCGAGACATCATTGCCGTACGAGTCGCCATAGCCCACTTCCGCGCGGGTGTTGATGACCAGCGACGGGATGATCGGCCAGTACTTGGACACCTGATAGTTCAGCTTGTAGTACTCGACCGTCGAGCCGGGCAGGGTGGTTTCCAGGCCCACGCGCTGGTACATGCCGCGGGTGGGCATGAAGTAGTCGTTGCGGGTGTCGCGCGCCCAGCCCAGTTCGGTGCGCCAGGAGTGGAACGTGCGCTGGCCGATGGCGTCGATGTAATCGATGATCGCCTGCGGGGTTGCGCCCGCATAGGTGGTGATCTGGTTGCTGTCGATGCCCACCATCAGCGAGACGGTGTCGTTCTCGGTGATCGGCACGCCGAACACCACCTGCGCCGCACCGTTGGTGCTGTTGTACTGCGCGGTGTTGAAGTCCGAGTAATCCAGTTCGCGCCAGGACAGGTTGTAGCCCAGCGAGACGCCGTCATCGGTGAAGTACGGGTTGGTGTACGAGAAGCCGTAACGCTGCAGGTAGCTGCTGCGCGACGCTTCCACCGACACGCGGTTGCCGCCGCCCAGGAAGTTGTTCTGCGACAGCTGCACCGAGGTGGTCATGCCGTAGGACTGCGAGTAGCCCAGGCCGAACACGAAGCTGCCCGAGGTGGTTTCCTTGACGTTGTAGACCACATCGACCTGGTCGTTGCTGCCGGTGACCGGCGGCGTTTCGACATCGACCGACTCGAAGTAGCCCAGGCGCTGCAGACGGATCTTGGAACGGTCGATCGCCGCCTGCGAGTACCAGCTGTTTTCGAACTGGCGCATTTCACGACGCAGCACTTCATCGGAGGTGCGCGTGTTGCCCTTGAACACGATGCGGCGCACGCCCACGCGCGGACCCGGCACAACCTGCATGTTGATCGCCACGGTACGGTCGGCGCGGTTGCTGGTCGGGATCGGGTTCACCTTGGCGAAGGCATAACCGATGTTGGACAGCGAATTGGTGATGGCGTCCGAGCTGAACTCCAGCAGCGCGCGCGAGAAGGTATCGCCCGCCTTCTGGATCACCATGCGCTCCACGTCTTCCTGCGGCAGGATGGTGTCGCCGGTCACCTTGATCTCGGAAATCTTGTACTGCTCACCTTCGGTCACGCCGGCGGTGATGAACATGTCGCGCTTGTCGGGGCTGATCGAAACCTGGGTGGAATCGATGCTGAAGTCCACGTAGCCGCGGTCCAGGTACCACGAGTTGAGCTTCTCCAGGTCGCCGGAGAGCTTTTCCTTGGAGTACTGGTCATCGCGGCGGTACCACGAGGCCCAGTTGTGCTCCTTGGATTCCCAGGTCTTGAGGATGTCCTCGGACTCGAACTTCTCCGTGCCGACCAGGTTCACGTGCTGGATCTTGGCCGCCTTGCCTTCCTTGATCGCAATGGTGATGTCCACGCGGTTGCGGTCCAGCGGGCTGACGGTCGGGGTGATCTCGACGTTGTATTTGCCGCGGTCGTTGTACTGGCGGCGAAGTTCCTGGGTCACGCGGTCCAGGCTCAGGCGGTCGAAGGTGCCGCCCTCGCTCAGGCCGATGTCGCTCAGGCCCTTGAGCAGCTGGTCGCTCTTGATGTCCTTGTTGCCGGTGACGGTCAGCTTGTTGATCGCCGGGCGTTCCTTGACCGTGACCACCAGGATGTCGCCCTGGCGCTGCAGCTGCACGTCTTCGAAGAAGCCGGTCTTGTACAGGGCGCGGATGGACTCGCCCACCTTGTTGTCGGTCAGCGTCTCGCCGCGTTCCACCGGCAGGTAGGTGAACACGGTACCGGAGGTGATGCGCTGCAGACCGTCGACGCGGATGTCGCTGACGGTGAAGGGCTCGGCTGCCTGGGCCAGGGCGGGCGCGCCGAAACCGGCGGCGAGTGCGAGGGCAAGCAGGCGGCGATTGGGGAGTCGCGTCATGTCACGTCCGGTTGAAGTCGAATACGTTGTTTCGGGATGCCGGCGCATAAGACGACGACAAAAGGGAAAAAGTTCATCGCGGGAACAGACCGAGGATGTCGTTGTAGAACGCCAGTCCCATCAGTCCGGCCAGCATGGCAAGGCCGATGAACTGGCCGGTCGCCATGGCACGCTCGCTCAGCGGGCTGCCCTTGACCAACTCGATAAGGTAATACAGCAGGTGCCCGCCGTCCAAGATGGGGATGGGCAACAGGTTGATGATGCACAGGCTCAGCGACAGCACCGCCAGGAACCAGAGGAACCAATCCAGCCCGCGCTGGGCGGTCTGGTTGGCCACGCGGGCGATGGTGACCGGCCCGGAAACGTTCTGCAGCGACGCATTGCCGGTGACGATGCGGCGCATCATGCCCAGCGAATCGCTGGCCGCGCGGCCGGTTTCGCGCAGGGCGGCCGGGATCGCGGCCAGGGGGCCGTACTGCAGGGTGGTGTCGTAGGCCGGCGCGCTGGACTGCGGGAAGCCCACGCCAATCTGCCAGGTGGGCTGGCCACGGCCGTCCTTGCCCTGCCGTGGGGTCAATTCCAGCGCCAGGCGCTCGCCACCGCGCAGGACCTCGACCATGCCGGCCCCGCCGCGCTTGCCCAGCGCCTGGATGGCCGGGGAGACCTGGTCGGCGGCATCGATGCGCTCGCCATCCACGGCCAGCACCAGGTCGCCAGGCAGCAGCACGCCCTGTGCGGCCGAGCCGGGCAGGACCTGGTCGACCAGCGCCGGCTGCAGGTGGAACTGCCAGGTCAGTCCGGCCAGCGAGGCCACCCAGCGTTCATCGAAGCCGGCAGGCAGCTGTGACAGCGGCAGGGTGCGGGTGCGCACCTGCTCCTGCGCGTCCAGTACCTCCAGGGTGGCGTCGTGACCGTCCATCGCAGCGGTGGTCAGGGCCATGGCCGCCTGGCTGGCGGTCACCACGCTGCGCGCATCCACGCTCAGCACGCGGTCGCCCGCCTGCAGCCCGGCGACCTGGGCCATGCCGGTGGTGCGGCCGATGGTGGCCGAGTAGTCCTGCTTGCCCAGTACGAACATGGCCCAGAGCAGGGCCACGCACAGGATCAGGTTGGCGAGCGGGCCGGCTGCAACGATGGCGATGCGCTGCCAGACGGTCTTGTGGTTGAACGCCAGGCCGCGTTCGGCCGGATGCACCTCGACCTCGCGCTCGTCCAGCATCTTGACGTAGCCGCCCAGGGGAATGGCGGCCAGGGCGAACTCGGTGCCGGCACGGTTGCGTCGCATGAACAGCGGCCGGCCAAAGCCCACCGAGAACCGCAGCACCTTCACCCCGCAACGGCGGGCCACCCAGTAATGGCCGAACTCATGGAACGTCACCAGCAGACCAAGGCTGACGATCATCCACCAGACGGAGCCGATGAATTCACCCATGGTGGCGTTCGCGGGAAAGGAGCGGGAAGGGCATTCAGGCGTGGTCGATGGCGGCTTGGGTGAGCTGGCGGGCGCGCTGGTCGGCGGCCAGCAGGCCCTCCAGTGTATCGGCGGACGCGGCGGGCAGTGTTGAAAGTGCGTTATCGACCAGGCTCGGAATCGCTAGGAAAGCGATCCGCCCCTGAAGAAAGGCTGAAACAGCCACTTCGTTGGCGGCATTGAGGACCGCCGGGGCAGTGCCGCCGGCCGCCATGGCCTGCCAGGCCAGGCCCAGGCAGGGGAAGGCATCGGTGTCGGGCGCTTCAAAATCCAGGCGGCCCTGTGCAAGCAGGTCCAGCCCGCCGACCCCGGCGTCGATCCGCTGCGGCCAGCCCAGGCCGACGGCCAACGTGGTGCGCATGTCCGGAAGACCGAGCTGGGCGAGGGTGGAGCCGTCCACGAATTCGACCAGCGAGTGCACCAGGCTCTGTGGGTGGACCAGTACTTCAATGCGTTCGCCGGGGATGTTGAACAGGTGGTGGGCCTCGATCACTTCCAGCCCCTTGTTCATCAACGTCGCCGAATCCACCGAGATCTTCGGGCCCATGGACCACTTCGGGTGGGCGACGGCCTGGGCCGGGGTGACCCCGGCCAGCTCGGCCCGGCTGCGTCCGCGGAACGGGCCGCCGGAGGCGGTGAGCAGGATCCGGCGCACGCCGGCCTGGTCCAGACTGGCGTCGCGCGAGCGCAGGCACTGGAAGATGGCGCTGTGCTCGCTGTCGATCGGAATGATCTCGGCCCCGGCGGCAGCGGCGCGCCGGGTCAGCAGTTCCCCTGCCAGCACCAGCGATTCCTTGTTGGCCAGCAGAATGCGCTTGCCGGCGTCGGCGGCGGCCAGGGTGGAGGACAATCCAGCGGCGCCGACAATGGCGGCCACCACGGTGTCGCACGCATCGCTGGCAGCCAGCTCGTCCAGCGCGGCGGCGCCGGCATGCGGCTGGGTGTCCAGGCCCCGTTCGCGCAGGCCGTCACGCAGCTCGCCGTAACGGCTTTCGTCGGCGATCACCGCGTGCAGCGGGTGGTGCTGCACGCACAGCGCCAGCAGGGCTTCAACCTGGGTGCCGGCGGCCAACACGGTGGTGCGGTAGCGGTCGGGATGGCGGGCGATGACATCCAGCGCAGACGCGCCGATCGAACCGGTGGCACCGAACACGGCAACCCGGCGGGGGGCGGAAGCGCTGTCCATGGTCAGAACCCGAAGATTTCCTTGCCCAGCGCAAACACCGGCAGCGCGGCCAGCACGCCGTCGATGCGGTCCAGCACGCCGCCGTGGCCGGGGATGATATGCCCCGAGTCCTTGGCACCGGCATGGCGCTTGATCAGGCTTTCATACAGGTCGCCCAGCACCGAGGCGAACACGCTGACCACGGCGGTGATCACCAGGCCGACCACGTGGTCGGGCGCGACGCCGGCGATCCAGCCGAACAGCAGCGCCACCAGCAGGCCGGCCACCATGCCGCCGGCCAGGCCTTCCCAGGTCTTGTTCGGGCTGATGCGCGGGGCCAGCTTGGTGCGGCCCAGGGTGCGACCGGCGAAGTAGGCGCCCGAGTCGGCCGCCCAGACCACCGCCAGTGCGGTGAGCAGCCACAGGTGGCCGTTGTCGCCGCTGGCATGGATGAGTACCAGCGAGGCCCAGGCCGGCACGATGGCCAGGCTGCCGGCCAGCAGTTTGAGCGCACGCGCCGGGCTGCCCGGTTCGGCGCCGAAGGTGAAGAAGCGCAGCCACAGCAGCGCCAGCAGCCACCAGCCGATGCCGACCAGCGCGGCGATCTGGTACAGCACCAGCGTGCCGGCGTCGGCCCACACGATGAGCACCATCAGCACCAGGTTCAGCACCAGCAGCACGGTGCGCGCCAGGGTGTCTTCCACGTCGGCCAGCTTCAGCCATTCCCACAGGCCGATCAGGAACACGGCGGCAGCGGCGGCGGCCAGCCATTGGGTGGGCAGCAACAGGATGGCCGCGATGGCGAGCGGCGCCATGATCAGCGCGGCGATGACTCGGGTCTTGGTCATGGGGCAGAGGTCTCGGTGGCCAGGGCGGCGATCTGGGCGCTGGTCAGGCCGAAGCGGCGTTCACGTGCGGCGTAGGCGTCCAGCGCCTGCTGCAGGATGGCGGCGTCGAACTCGGGCCACAGCACCTCGGTGAACCACAGTTCGGTGTAGGCCAGCTGCCACAGCAGGAAGTTGCTGACGCGGGTATCGCCGCCGGTGCGGATGAACAGGTCCGGCGGAGGAAGGTCGGCCAGGGCGACACGGCTGCCGAGCAGCGCTTCGTCGATCTGGTCGGGCAGCAGGCGACCGGCCGCGACCTCGGCGGCCAGTTCGCGTGCGGCACGGGCGATGTCCTGGCGGCCACCGTAGCTGGCGGCGATGCTCAGGGTCATCGCGGTGTTGCCTGCGGTGCGCTGTTCGGCCAGCTGCATGCGGCTGACCAGCCCGGCACCGAAACGTTCGCGCTCGCCGATGAAGCGCACGCGCACGCCGCGCCGGTGGAGTTCGTCCACCTCGCGGTCCAGGGCATTGAGGAACAGCTTCATCAGCGCGTCGACTTCCTCGCTCGGGCGTCCCCAGTTCTCGCTGGAAAACGCGAACAGGGTCAGCGCGGCAATGCCACGCTCGAGGCAGAAGTCGATGGTGCGATTCACCGCCCGGGCGCCGGCACGATGGCCGATCACGCGCGGACGACGACGCTTCTGTGCCCAGCGGCCGTTGCCATCCATGATGATGGCAACGTGGCGCGGCACGGCGGCGGTGGAGCTGCTGGTCGGGGCCTGGGTCATGCTCAGACCGCCATCAGTTCCTTTTCCTTGTCGGCAACCACGCTGTCGACGTCCTTGATGGACTTGTCGGTCAGCTTCTGGATGTCGTCTTCGCCGCGCTTCTTGTCGTCTTCGCTGATCGACTTGTCCTTGAGCAGGGCGGCGATGGCCTTGTTCGCGTCCTGACGGATGTTGCGGATGGCGATCTTGGCGCCTTCGCCTTCCTTCTGCACCTGCTTGCCAAGCTCCCGGCGACGTTCTTCGGTCGGCGGCGGCAGGTTCAGGCGGATGACGGTGCCGGCGACGTTCGGCGTCAGACCGAGGTCGGAGGCGTAGATTGCCTTCTCCACGTCCTTGATCATGCCCTTGTCGAACAGGGTGATGACCAGCGAGTGGCCCTCGGAGACGCTGATCGACGCGACCTGGTTGAGCGGGGTGTCGGTGCCGTAGGCCTTGACGGTGATCCGGTCCAGCAGGGCCGGCGAGGCGCGGCCGGTGCGGATGGAGGTCAGGGTTTGCTTCAGAGCATCAATGCTCTTTGCCATGCGCGTCTGCGCGTCCTGCTTGATATCGTTGAGCATCGCCCGAATCCTGGATGTCACTGGGAATCGGGCGATTATAGGCGAAACAGGGTGAATCCACGCCCGTTCTGAACAGGCGGCCCCAATGGTTGGGGCCCTGCGACGCTCAGGCGGCGTCGCGGCCGCGCACCAGGGTGCCGATATTCTCGCCGTGCAGGATCTTCAGCAGCTCGCCCGGCTGGCCCATGTCGAACACGCGCAGCGGCAGATCGCTGTCGCGGGCCAGCGCGAAGGCGGCGGTGTCCATCACTTCCAGGCCGCGGCGGATCACTTCGTCGTAGGTCAGGCTGTCGAAACGGACCGCGTCGCTGTACTTGTTCGGGTCCTTGTCGTAGACGCCATCGACCTTGGTCGCCTTCAGCAGCAGGTCCGCGCCGATCTCGATGGCGCGCAGGGCGGCGCCGGAGTCGGTGGTGAAGAAGGGGCTGCCGACGCCGGCGGCGAAGATCACCAGCCGGCCCTTTTCCAGGTGGCGGATGGCGCGGCGGCGGATGTAGTCCTCGCACACGTCGTTGATCTTGATCGCGCTCATCACCCGGGCCTTGGCGCCCAGCTTCTCCAGCGCGTCCTGCATGGCCAGCGCGTTGATCACCGTGGCCAGCATGCCCATCTGGTCGCCGGTGACCCGGTCCATGCCGCCCGCTGCCAGGCCGGCGCCGCGGAAGATGTTGCCGCCACCGATGACCAGTGCCACTTCGGCCCCGGCCTGCTGGGCCTCGATGACTTCACGCGCCAGGCGGTTGATGACTTTCGGGTCGATGCCATAGTCCTCGTCTCCCATCAGCGCCTCCCCGGAAACTTTCAGCAGGATGCGGCGATAGGTGAGATTGGACATGGTGGCCTCTGGATACGTGGAAAACGCGGGAATTCTACTGGAAGCGGGGGCGCTCGGCGTGGAATTTCTGTTGCGCTGCGGCGAAGGCCCGCCGCGCCGCCCGATGGCCGGTAGCTGACTCCCTTCAGGCCGGCGCGGTGGTGGGCGACCGCGCGATCACCCGGTTGCGGCCGAGGTTCTTGGAACGGTAGAGCACATCGTCGGCGGCCTTCAACAGGTCCTGAACGTCGGCGAAACGCTCATACCCGCCCTGGGTGGCCACGCCGGCGGAGAAGGTCACGAACAGCGGGCCATCGGCGACCTCGGCCATCGGCGTGTTGACGATGCTGGCCAGCACCCGGCGCACCACTTCCAGCGCCACCGGTTCAGTGGTGTTGGGCAGCAGGGCGATGAATTCCTCGCCGCCGAAGCGGGCCACGGTGTCGCTGTTGCGCAGGTGTTCCTGCAGCTTGCCGGCGAACGCGCGCAGGACCTGGTCGCCGAGCAGGTGGCCGTGGGCGTCGTTGATCTTCTTGAAGTCGTCCAGGTCGATGAAGGCCACCGACAGCGGCCAGCCATGCCGGGTCGCGCGCAGGAACTCCTGCTCCAGCACCGCTTCCAGCTGGCGGCGGTTGAGCACCCCGGTCAGGGCGTCGCGGTGCGCCTGCTCGGCCAGGCGGTTGGCGCGTGCCTCGAACTCGTCGGCACGTTGGCGGGCCAGGGCGGCGTCCTGCAGTTCGCGCAGGTTGCGCAGGGTCGCCAGCTCCTGGGCATGGTCGATGAGCTGCTGCACCCGGGCCGGGGCGATCAGGGTGGTCTCGAACAACGCGCTGATTTCCGGCAGGGCTTCGCCAATGCGTGCCAGCACCTGGTCAAACTGGGCGCTGTCCAACTGCAGGCGTTCGTTGACCCGCTGCAGGGCCAGCTCGCGTGCGGCGTCGGCGTCGGCACTGAGCCAGATGTCGGCCACTGCGCCGGACAGCGCCACGCAGGTCTGGAAGGTGTCCTCGGCCACCGCCGGGTCTTCGCTGCGGGCAATGGCATCGACCAGGTAGCGCGGCAGGTCCCACTGCTCGGCCATCCAGGCACCGACTTCGGCGTGGTCGCAGCCCAGCTGGTCGCGTTCCAGGGCCAGCAGCTCGTCGTTGTCGCGGGCCTGGCGCAGCAGCGGCAGGTAGCGGTCGGGTTGGTTCTGGGCCAGCACCAGGATGCCGATGTCCTGCAGCAGGCCGGCCAGCATCAGCTCTTCGGCCTTGCGCAGCCCGCGGGCCTGCCCCAGCAGGCTGGCCGCCAGCGCGCTGAGGATGCTGCGCCGCCAGGCCCGCTCGCGCAGGTCCTGGCCCTGGCCGGGGGCGGTCAGGTTCTGGGTGACGGTAAACCCCAGGGCCAGGCTGATGGTGGCGTTCAGGCCCAGCATGGTCAGGGCCTGGCCCAGGTTCTCGATCCGGCGGCGGCTGGCATACAGCGGCGAATTGGCGATGCGCAGCATCCGCGCACTCAGGGCCATGTCGATGGCGATGACGTCGGCGGCAGTGGTGATGTCGGTCTCCGGGTCCTGCGCCAGTTCGATGATGCGCAGGGCGATACCGGGGGGCGACGGCAGGTTGCGGCAGAGCGCCAGGACGGCTGTCAGCTCGGGAGGCATGATGGGAATACTGAGGTGATGTGGCAAGAATACATGGAGTGCGTCACAGATTTGAGTGCCGGTGCTTGCGTTATGCGGATTGGGCGAGGCCGGGCGACCGGCCTGTCGATGCAACACCAACGGGCAGATCGTGTCGGGCAGGGCAACGGGGTCTTTGGTATCACATCCGCCAGCGGATGGGGGAGTGTCGCGCGGTGCTTTCGATGCTGCGCCGCGGTGCATGGCGCGGGTACCATGCGGCCTCCCACTCAAAAGGATGTAGGCGCATGGCCGTGAAGTCGCTCCAGGAATTCCTCGCCCGTACCCACGAAAAGGATGTCAGCGCCGACGCGTTCGAGCTTGAAAGCCCGCACATGCTGGAAGTCCGGGTAAACGGGCTGGTCTGGGCCAAGGCCGGCGCGATGGTGGCGCGCAAGGGCGCGGTGAAGTTCACCCGGCAGGGGCTGCTCGAACAGGGCCTGGGTACGCTGCTGAAGAAGATGGTCAGCGGCGAGGGACTGCAGTTGATGAAGATCGAGGGGCAGGGCAGGGCCTATCTGGCCGACGCCGGCAAGCAGGTGACGCTGCTGCGGCTGGCGGGTGAGTCGATCTTCGTCAACGGCAACGACGTGCTGGCGTTCGAGACCGGCATCGAGTCGAAGATCACGATGATGCGCAGGGTGGCGGGCATGCTGTCGGGCGGCCTGTTCAACATGCGCCTGAGCGGGCACGGGATCGTGGCGATCACCTCGCACTACGAGCCGCTGACGCTGCCGGTCACGGCGCAGGGCGGCCCGGTGTTCACCGACCCGAACGCAACCGTGGCCTGGTCGGGGTCGCTGACCCCGGAGATCGTGACCGACATTTCGCTGGGCACGCTGGTGGGCCGCGGCTCCGGTGAAACCCTGCAGCTGAAGTTCGCCGGCGAAGGCTGGGTGGTGGTGCAGCCCTACGAGGAAGTGACCTTCCAGGCCAAGAGCTGAGCGGTAGACGCCCACAAAAAAGCCCGGCGTGCGCCGGGCTTTTTCGTTGCATCACCTGCGGCGATGGATCAGGCCAGACCGGCCTGCTTCATCACTTCGGCGGCGTAGTCTTCCACCACCTTCTCGATGCCTTCGCCCACGACCAGCAGCTGGAAGCCAGCCACGTCGGCCTTGGCGGCGGTGACCACCTGCTCGACGGTCTTGTCGCCGTCCAGCACGTACGGCTGGCCGTACAGGGTCACTTCGCTGACGATCTTGTTGATCTTGCCGCTGATGATCTTTTCCAGGATGTCGGCCGGCTTGGACTTGTCCTTTTCGGACATCTTGGCCAGTTCGATTTCTTTTTCCTTCTCCACGAACTCGGTCGGCACATCGGCCGCCTTGTTGTGCGGCGGCTTCAGCGCGGCAACGTGCATCGCCAGGCCGCGGGCCAGCTCGACGTCGCCGCCGATCAGGTCCACCAGCACGCCGACCTTGCCGTTGGTGTGCACATAGGCGCCGATGTTGCCGGTGGTGTCCAGCTTGACAAGGCGACGGATCTGGATGTTTTCACCCAGGGTCTGGATCGCGGTGGCGCGGGACTCTTCGACGGTCTGGCCGTTGGCCAGCGGGGCGCTCTTCAGCGCTTCCACGTCGGCGGCACCCGATGCCAGGGCGGCAGCGGCAACGTCGTTGACGAAGTTCTTGAAGTTCACATCGTTGGCGACGAAGTCGGTTTCCGAGTTGACTTCGACCAGCACGGCCTTGCCGCCGTCCTGGGCCAGGCCCAGGCGGCCTTCGGCGGCCACGCGGTCAGCCTTCTTGTCGGCCTTGGCCGCACCGGACTTGCGCAGCGCTTCGGCTGCGGCGTTGATGTCGCCATTGGCTTCGGTAAGTGCCTTCTTGCACTCCATCATGCCGGCGCCAGTGCGCTCGCGCAGTTCCTTGACCAGGGAAGCAGTGATTTCCACGGGAATTCCTCACGAAAGAAAGGGGTTGGGCCGGCATGGTGGCCGGCCCATGTGACAGCATCCTGTCGTCGCGCCATCGGCAGCGGACAGGAGCGGTGGGCGCCAGGGCCCACCGCGGGCCTGGATCAGGCCTGGGCTTCGCCCTTGTCGGCAGCAGCCTTCTTGGCCGGAGCGCGGCGGGCCGGCTTGGCTTCTTCGGCAGCGGCGGCGTCGGCGAACTCTTCTTCACGGACGGTGGCAGCGTGCGGCGCAGCAGCCTTGCCTTCCAGCACGGCGTCGGCAGCGGCGCGGGCGTACAGCTGCACGGCACGGATGGCGTCGTCGTTGCCCGGGATCGCGTAGTCGACCAGTTCCGGGTTGTAGTTGGTGTCGACGACCGCGATCACCGGAATGCCGAGCTTCTTGGCTTCCTTGATGGCGATGTCTTCATGGCCGATGTCGATGACGAAGATCGCGTCCGGCAGACGGTTCATGTCCTTGATGCCGCCCAGCGAGGCTTCCAGCTTGTCGCGCTCGCGACGCAGGCCCAGCACTTCGTGCTTGACCAGCTTGTCGAAGGTGCCGTCGGTTTCACCGGCTTCCAGTTCCTTCAGGCGGGCAACCGACTGCTTGACGGTACGGAAGTTGGTCAGGGTGCCGCCCAGCCAACGCTGGTTCATGAACGGCATGCCGCAACGCT